>Ga0206826_1140_pt1 | contig 8543 bp, 6 predicted proteins | sample Alteio_BWOrgCont_80_FD_152636 | JGI IMG/M metagenome (GOLD analysis project Ga0206826, IMG submission 152636) | Enriched cells from forest soil in Barre Woods Harvard Forest LTER site, Petersham, Massachusetts, United States -... | ecosystem: Environmental > Terrestrial > Soil > Temperate forest > O... | reverse complement strand
TCGCCGTTATAGACGCAGGCGGAAGAGGCAAAGAAAAACCGCTCGGCATTATTCTCGCGGGCCGCCATTAGCATATGCGTATTGATGAGCACTGAAAGCATACATTCGGCCTTATGGTGCTCAATGAAACCCATGCCGCCCATGTCGGCCGCGAGGTTATAGATATGCTGCTGTCCGCGCGCGGCAGCTCGGCAATTGAAAAGATCTTTCAGATTCAGGACATGATTATCCACGTCGTCAAATTTCTGATACCATTCACTCAGCGGTTTTTGATCCACCGCACGAAGCTTCGTAAAGCCCTGGCTGCGCAAATGTGCCACCAGCGCGCCGCCGATGAATCCGCCTGCTCCGGCGACTAAGATCGTATCTGCTTTCTGCATGACGAGAATCTCCTATCCTTTTAGGAATATATCCTAAACCTTAAGATTCCGTAACCGGCTTAAAACGGTCGGCCGTGATACATGGTTTCCATGCGTGTGTGCTCTTCGTCGCTTTGGCGCTGCATGGCCTCGTTGGTTTTGGTGATGTCGCTGATACTTTGCTCATGGACGGTTTTGATCGCGAGCGGCTGAGGATAGGACGTGAAATAAACGCCATTGCCGGGCTTAATGACGCTGTAGAAATACATATAAAAACGCCGCGAAGTTGCCAGCGCATGCCATTCGCGCGGCGCGCCGCCGTCCACTTCGTGCGCGCGCCAACCGCCCGAGGCATTGAGCCGACCAAGCCATTCGGCGTCTAGGTGCAGGCGGAAGGCGGTATTCATCGGTCCCACGCGTTTCCAAAATTCATGGCGCATGACCCAGGTGGTGGGATTGGCGTAATCGTGAATCTGAAAGGGCACACCATTGGCGGTCACGGCTTGCTGTGTGCCGCCAACGAAATCATAGCGCTGGAGCAGTCCCAAGGCATTCTCAAGGCGGTGCGGGTAATAGGCATCATCATCCTCAAGGAAAGCAATAATATCGCCCGTGGCGACAGAGGCGGCGGCGTTCACTGCGGCGGCTTGGTTTTTCGGCGCGTCGGGTGGGACGTGTGAAAACGTAATGTCCGGCTGGTTCGCGAAGATATCTGGAATTTCGGCGCCGTGATCAATGCCCACGCAGATTTGGATGGGGTATTGCGGCGCGATGGTTTGCTTGCGGATGCTCTCCACCGCGCGCTCAAGCCAGTACCATCCGGTCTCGGGGTGCCGCGTGAGGCGCGAAGGCAGGCAAACGGAAATGGTTTTCCAGGTGCAGTCCTGGCGCAGTGGCATGAGGTGATAATAGGCAAGGCCATATTCAAAACGCGCTTCGAGCAGTTTGGATTCAATCGCTAAAACTTGATCCGCGCGCTCTGCGGCGGCGGCATAATTTCCGGCCAGGCGCTCTGCACGCGCGAGAAGGCAAAAATGTTCCATGGTTTCCGGCGTCGGTGCAGGCGGCAAAAAGGCGCAAAGATCTTTGGCCGCCTGGGCGGGCTGGCTTTGGGCGATGTAAATCTCATTCATCATGCGCCAGATGCGGATATGATCCGGATGGGCGGCGCGGATGCTGTTTGCTATCGCGGCTGCTTCGGCGGCGCGGCCTGCCCCGAGCGATTCAAGCGCCTGATTCACATAAGCCTGGCTGAGCGTGGGAAGGGAATTTGAAGTCACGCAGAGTTTCTACTGAATGATATGCAGCATGACTAGATGGTTCGCCCGTGTCTTACGGAAAATATGGGCCAGAGTTCGCGGTTGACGTACTCAACAAGGTCGTCGCCTGTCATGGCGCGCTTGTCATCAAGGTACTTCAGGAACAAAAACCAAGAGGACTGCTCTGCATAGTTGAGCTCGGTCCCACAGCCGGTCTCCTGCCTCAAGGCGTTGTCGATATTTTTGAATGTCTAAACGTATATGCTGGTTTATATCCCCTCTTTTACGGCAGGCTGTACCATATCGAGCGGCCAGCACCATGCCGAACCAGCAACCCCTTCGCAACCAAATTGCGGAAGGTGGCCTTGACCGTGTTCGGGCTGGCCCCGTGCTCCCGGACTAGGTCGCGCGTCGTGACGCGACCTTGTGCCTGGGCGTAGTCCAGAATTTGCACGGCCAGTTCGGGCAGGGTTGCGAGGGCGCGCTTCTCGCGCTCGATCTTCTCGGCCAGACGGCGCTTCTGCTGCTGCAAGGCACGCAGGAAAAACAGAAGCCAGGGTTGCCAGTCAGGCTTATCGGTGTGGATGGTCTTCTGCGTCTGGCGCAGGGCGAGGTAATAGCCTTCTTTGCTGTGCTCGATGACGCTCTCCAGGGAACTGTAAGGCACATAGGCATAGCCGGCCTGCAACAGCAACAGCATTGTCAGGATGCGGCTCAAACGGCCGTTGCCGTCCTGGAAGGGGTGGATTTCCAGGAAGGTGACGATAAAGACGGCCACGGTCAGCACCGGGTGCAGGCGGCGCAGGTCGCGCGCCTGATCCAGCCAGGCGGCCAGCTCAGCCATGCGGCGCGGCGTGTCGAACGGCGTGGCCGTCTCGAACACGATGCCGATCATCTTGCCGTCGGCGTTGAATGCGCCAACGTCATTGCGCAGCGTCTTGTACCCGCCCCGATGCCGCTCGTCCTTGGTGCTGTGGCGCAGAAGGTCGCGGTGCAGTTGCTTGAGGTGGTTCTCATTGACCGGGATGTCGGCCCAGGCATGGAACACGGTTTCCATGACCTCGGCGTAACCGGCGACTTCCTGCTCGTCACGCGTCTCGAATTTCCTGATCTCCAGCCGGGCCAGCAGATGCTCGACCTCGCGATCGGTCAGCTTGCTGCCCTCGATTCGGGTGGATGATCCGATGCTCTCGATGGTCGCGACACGGCGCAGCGCATTCAGCCGCTCGGGCGCGATGGTGCCTAAGGCACGCCAAGCCCCCTTGAACTCGTCGATCTCCGACAGAAGGGCCAGCAATTCCGGGGTGATTTGGATAGTGTCCGTGTTAAGCATACCTGAATATATACCCGATTATGCCGGATTGTCCACTGGGATTATGCCAGATTAGACCTGCTTCTCATGCGGGCCAATAGCCTGAACTACATATTCGCCAGCTCCATTCTGTCGCGTAACGAATATTTGATACATTACCTGCACTTGAGCACAAAAAGGATCTCAAATCTTGGGAGTGTTGGTGAAATATTCTTACCTTTCTTGACAAGAAAGCGTCATTTGGATTTTAATTGTAACGGTCTGGATTTTTCCAGACTTGGCATGAGTGGCCTTGGGCTGCATAGGAGCTTCAATGCCAGATACTTGGAAGGTCGCCACCAGCATTTGGCACTTATCACGCTGCCTGAATTTACGTTCCACAGCAGTTACGAAGAAATGGCAAAGGTCATGAGCGAAATGCACGCTGCTCATGAAGTTACTGAACGCGCACCACCTGCACCGCCAGGCTGGGAATCTGGGAGGGGGCTAGCAGCTACTTATGTGGGAGAGAATCAAAAACTGAGCCAGCTGATCCTTGATTTTAGAGTAAAAAAGATCAGTGCCTTGATAGAGCAAGGTAAGCCAGAGGCGGAAGCCACGCAAGAAGTAAATCAAACCTATGTCAGGTATTGCAGTAATGGCAACAAAGGTAAGGAAACTTGGTATATCAGTCCTCAGGGCATTACTGAGTTAGAGGCTGCCGGGAAATTGCGCCCTCTGACTGAAAAGCCATCGCCTGAACCGCCCTCGATTTAGTTTAATGAACTCTTGGTTCCAAAGAATCTGATCTGTTTGAAAAGGATGGATATGGTCAAAAATGTAAACTAGAGGCCCTTCCTCCTTACCCCCTTGCGGGGAAGAGGGAGAATAAAGTTATTGTGTTGAGGTCGCGGCAGCTGGGATGGCTTGAACGGTATTCTGCGCCAAGCGTGGCTGAGCTTTCGCGATCAGCTGAGCGAAATGCGTTTCGTCCTCATGCACGACGGCGGCGAGCTGATGTAATTCATTCCCCTCAAGTTTATCATTGCCGAGCGAGGCAACCTTGGTTGGGTTTACTTGCACGCCATTTTGATGCACTTCGAAATGCAGGTGCGGGCCCGTCGCGCGGCCTGTCGCGCCCACATAGCCGATCACTTGGCCCTGCGTCACGCGCGTGCCGGGATGGATGCCGCGCGCATAACGGCTCATATGTGCATAGGCGGTAGAATAGACGGCATTATGCTTGATCTCCACATAATTGCCGTAACCTGCGAACCAACTTGCGCGCTGCACTATGCCGTCGCCCGCGGCAAAAATGGGCGAGCCGTAAGCTGCGCCGAAATCAATTCCCTTATGCATCATGCTGTAGCCCAAAATTGGGTGAATACGCATGCCGAAACCCGAGGTGATGCGCGCACCGTCCACTGGCGTTTTCAAAAGCGCGCGGCGCACGTCGCGCCCATCGGCGTGATACATGTGGCCGTTATAGCGGTAGAGGCTGATTTTATTTTTGGCGCCATCGAGCTGGATGAATTGAATATCGCCCGCGCGCACCATGCCGCCCTGGTCATCATATTCCGCCGGAAAGAGCACAGAAAATTGACTGCCGGGGTGCAGGTCGCGCTGGAAATCCACGTCATAAGCCAGCCATTTGCTTATCTGATTGGCGACGGCACGCGGCACGCCTGCATTGCGTGCGCTGGCGGCGAAGCTGCCGTTCACTGTGCCTTGGATGGCTACGATGCGCTGCTCTGTCTGACGCGCAATACGATCAGCGGTGAAGTTTTCCTCGGCATCCTGCGTGAGTTCAATGCGCTGGGTCACGTCAGGCGAGAAAGTGAGTTTCAAAAGCCGCGTAGCATCGGTGCCATGCTCAAGCGAGAGGCGGAATTCCTGGCCGGTTTTAATTTTGCGCACATTATAAACGTCCGCCAGTGCCTCGGCTGCATCGGCTGCATTGTCCGCATCTACGCCTTGAGCCGTCAGCATGGCAGTGAAATTCTGGCCGCTGGCCAGTTTCACCACGCGCTCTTCTTGAATAGGCGCGGTCTCCTGGGGTTGGGGCAGTTGCGCCGTATGCATCGGGTGCTGTTCCAGCACGCCGCCGATCCATGGCAGCTGCACCATCAGATTATTCAACGAAAGTAAAAACGCCGCCAAAGCCGGCAGGATATAAACATTCAGGCGCATGCGGTTTCGGTTCTCCCGGAGTTAGACCGTCCCTTGCGAGGGGGCGATGGAACCCACCCGAGATTGGGTGGACCTAATGGCCTGCCGGAGCGAATCATTTGCCGCCCAGCCAGCACCCTGTGCTTTTAATGCAACAGTGGCCCAGGGGTCAAGCAATAAATGCCTTATAAAGGGACCTTTTGGGCTATAAATCCCAGTCATGAAAACCCGCGCGGATCAGCATTTGGTGAATTTGGGTCTGGCCGAGAGCCGCACCCAGGCCCAGCGCCTGATCATGGCGGGGCAAGTGTTTGAGGGCACGCGGCGGATTGAAAAGGCCGGAGCTCAGCTCGCCGCCGATACGGTGCTCACCGTTCGGGGGCCATTGCACCCCTGGGTCAGCCGCGGCGGGCTGAAGCTCGCAGGCGCGCTGGAACACTTTGGTCTGTCACCTGAGAGCTGCGTGGCGGCGGATATTGGTGCTTCGACGGGCGGCTTTACAGATGTGCTGCTTACGCACGGTGCAGCCAAAGTTTATGCGGTGGACGTGGGGCAGGGACAGCTCGCGTGGAAACTACAACAAGATCCGCGCGTCGTGCGCCTGGACGGCGTGAATGCGCGTTACTTAACCGCCGAGCAGATTCTCGAACCGCCCGAAGTGATTGTCTGCGACACGAGTTTTATTTCGCTCACATTGGTACTCCCCGCGGTGATGGCTCTGGCCGTGCCGGGTGCGTGGCTCGTCGCGCTCATCAAACCGCAATTCGAGGTCGGCAAAGAAAATGTTGGCAAGGGCGGCATCGTGCGCGACGCGGCGCTTCAGGCCGAAGTATGCGATCGCATTCAAACTTGGCTGGCAGATGAGATGCACTGGAGCGTCCTCGGCATCACGCTTAGCCCGATCACAGGCGCGGATGGAAATCGGGAGTTTTTGATTGCGGCGGTGAAACCAGCGAAGGTCTTTTAAAGACGAAAGTCGGCTCAGCTATGAGCCGCCTAAGAAGGGAAAAATTCGAGATAAACAGCTATTTCTATTTTGTGGCGGTTTTTGATCATTTGCCAATGGATTCCCAAATTTATCTTTCCAAGCCTGAAGGGCTTCTATTCCTGTATGAGTTAAACTCGTAGAGCGACTCTCATAAATGATCATCCCCCAACTATTAAGTTTGCCCAATGTGAGTCCATAGCGAAATCGTAAAGTGACTTTGTTAACAAGCTCATGTGGATTTATATTGTCATGCAAAAATACCCTTTTTATAAGATTGCTGATGTGAACTTGATCATTGCCACCAAAAGCTTTTTGGGCCTCCAATTCAGCGGCTAGAGTCTGCAAGACTTTAGCATGTAATTTTCTTAAGCGTACTTCGCCGTGCTCTGTTTTAAAACCAAATACCCCCTTAATCTTTTGTTTAATTTAAGCAGTCTTTAACATTTTTTCATTTTCACCAACTGGCACGCCGCTGGTGGTGGAGTATTCAAAGTGGAATTCCTCGCCGGGTTTCAGGTGGCGCCGCGCGGCGTGGGCGGCTCCGGCGGCCTCGGCAAAGCCGGTCAGGATCAGTTTCAATTTATGCGGATAGGTCGCGATATCGCCCACCGCAAAAATCCCGGGCTCGCTGGTGGCGGCGGTGGCAGGGTCGATCACGATATGATTGCGCTCCAGCCCCAATCCCCATTCTGCGATCGGGCCTAGGCTCATCGCCAAACCGAAAAACGGCAACAGCACATCGGCGGGCAGGGCGCGCGTGGCGCCGTCCAGATCCGCCACCGTCACGGCTGACAGATTTTGCCCATCGCCTTCCAGGCCGTGGAGTTGGTATGGCGTGACGAGTTCGATTTTTCCGGCCTCGGCGAGTGCTTGCAATTGCCGCAAAGACTCCGGCGCGGCGCGGAATTTATCGCGGCGATGCACAACGGCAACCGACGCTGCGACTTCAGACAATGAAATCGCCCAATCGACGGCGCTGTCGCCGCCGCCCGCGATCACCATGCGCTTGTTCGCGTAATCCGCGCGGCGCGCGACGAAATACTGCACGGCGCGTGATGTTTCATAATTCTCAAGGCCATCGAGCGGTGGGCGATTAGGTCCGAATGCGCCTGCGCCCGCCGCAATAATCACCGCGCCCGCGTCAATGATATTACCCGCCGACGTCATAATGTGGAAACGGCCATCCTTGGCGCGGTTCAGCTCAATCACCTGTTGGCCGAGCAGATAATTCGGCGAAAAAGGCGCGGCCTGGGCTGCCAGTTGCTCCACCAAATCGCCCGCCAAAATGCGCGGATAGGCGGGAATATCGTAAATTGGTTTTTCGGGATAGAGCGCCTGGCACTGGCCGCCCGCCGCATCCAGGGCGTCAACCACGGTGCAGGAAAGGCCCAGCATGCCGCATTCAAACACGGCGAAAAGGCCCGCCGGGCCTGCGCCAATAATCATGACATCGCTTGAGTGGGATTTGCTCATAGGTGTTTTTCTGTTACGCCCAAGCATACGCGAGATGTCGGCTAAAATGCAAACGAAAACCCATGAATACTTGCAAGAGGCGGACCTGCCGCGCGTGGCCGCCGAATATGCGCCGCTGTGGTTGCGGCCCGGGACGGTGGTGGCGCTGCACGGCGATTTGGGTGCGGGGAAAACGGCTTTTGTGCGCGCCTTTGTGCGGACAGTGATGGGCGCGGATGTGGCCGTGCCGAGTCCCACGTTTACCCTGGTTCAGCCCTATGAAGTTTCTGGCCTCACGATTTATCATTATGATTTGTACCGTTTGGCGGATGCAGGGGAGCTCGCCGAACTCGACTGGGCTGCTTCGGCGGCGGAGGGTTTGGTCTTTGTGGAATGGCCCGAACGCGCGGGTGCGTTATTGCCGCCTCATTGGCGCGTTGAGATTTCGGATGGGGATCATACCAATAACCGCCGCATAGTGATTGCGCCGCCCGCCGCGCGCATTGATACTGCGATGGTCTTGGCGGCGGGCCTGGGCAAACGCCTGCGTCCGCTGACCGAACATACGCCGAAACCTCTTCTGAAGCTCGGCGGCAAAGCCATGCTTGATCATGCGCTGGATCACCTGGCCGGGGTGGACGTGCGCCGCGTGGTGGTGAATGTACATTATTTAGGCGAGCAGATCTCCTCGCACTTAAATGCGTCATTCCAGCGAAACCGGGAATCCAGTCCCACAATGGAAATTGTAATTTCGCAGGAAGATACCATCCTTGAAACCGGCGGCGGCATTAAAAACGCGTTGCCGCTGTTAAATGCAGATACATTTTTTACCGTGAATTCGGATATCTTGTGGTGCGATGCACCGGGCTATACGCCCGCGCTGCGCCGCATGATGGAATTTTGGCAGCCAGAAAAAATGGATAGCTTATTATTGCTCGCGCCGCGTGAGGCAGCCATCGGTTTTGATGGTCCAGGAGATTACATGGCGGCGGACGGCAAATTAACGCGGCGCGGCGCGGCGGGAT
>Ga0206826_1116_pt1 | contig 8592 bp, 10 predicted proteins | sample Alteio_BWOrgCont_80_FD_152636 | JGI IMG/M metagenome (GOLD analysis project Ga0206826, IMG submission 152636) | Enriched cells from forest soil in Barre Woods Harvard Forest LTER site, Petersham, Massachusetts, United States -... | ecosystem: Environmental > Terrestrial > Soil > Temperate forest > O... | reverse complement strand
CCAATCCCCGGATACGCTGGTGAATAATATGTTGGGGGTTATTCGCCACCCTGATCTCAAGGCAGCCGGCATTCAGCTGAATGCACAGGACTATGCCGAGGGCGCCTTAAGACAGCCCTCACTGTTTACCCGATCCCCGGATACGATTGTGAGTAATATTTTGGGTGTTATTCGCCACCCTGATCTCAAGGCAGCCGGCATTCAGCTGAATGCACAGGCCTATGCCGATGGGGCCTTAAAGCAGCCCTCACTGTTTACTCAATCTCCGGATACGATTGTGACTAATATTTTGGGTGTTATTCGCCACCCTGATCTCAAGGCAGCCGGCGTTGCGCTGAATGCACAGGCCTATGCCGATAGCGCCTTAAAGCGGCCCTCGCTATTTTACCAATCCCCGGATACGCTTGTGAATAATATATTGGGGGTTATTCGCCACCCTGAGCTCAAGGCAGCCGGCATCACGTTGGATGCCCAGGCCTATGCCGAGGGCGCCTTAAAGCAGCCCCAACTGTTTTACCAATCCCCGGATACGCTTGTGAATAATATATTGGGCGTTATTCGCCACCCTGATCTCCGGGCAGCCGGCATTACTCTGAACGCCCAGGCCTATGCCGAAGGCGCCTTAGAGCAGCCCCAACTGTTTTACCAATCCCCGAATACGCTTGTGAATAATATTTTGGGGGTTATTCGCCACCCTGATCTCCGGGCAGCCGGCATCACGCTGAATGCCCAGGCCTATGCCAATGGCGCCTTAAAGCAGCCCTCACTGTTTACCCGATCCCCGGATACGCTTGTGAGTAATATCTTGGGGGTTATTCGCCACCCTGATCTCCGGGCAGCCGGCATCACGTTGGATGCACAGGCCTATGCTGAAGGCGCCTTAAAGCAGCCCCAACTGTTTTACCAATCCCCGGATACGCTGGTGAATAATATGTTGGGGGTTATTCGCCACCCTGATCTCAAGGCAGCCGGCATTCAGCTGAATGCACAGGACTATGCCGAGGGCGCCTTAAGACAGCCCTCACTGTTTACCCGATCCCCGGATACGATTGCTGGACATATCGGGATGATCCATCAAATTCAGATGGTCTTTGGTCTAACGTTCGATATGGCCCATACGCCGCCCTATGTACTGTGTCTTGCGGATGATAATTTGCAGTTGAGAATATTGGCAAGCGCTTTGGGTTACGTGACCCGAAATCAAGCTATCAATTCTACGAAATCAAAGCTCCGGGGCGCCATTTGCGATGGGCTTGAGAGGGATGGATTTAACCCTGGTATAATCAGTCGTTTGCGCGCCAAGAATTTTTCTGCTGCGGATGCAGAAAAATTATTATCAGCCGTAAACAATTCTGAAGATTATCAGGTGGTCATGCGAGGTCAGGCAGCTTATTTGCTTGCGACTTAAACGATGTGGGATGAAGTATGGCTACAGGCAAGTTGATAAAATGTCCCAAGACGTCCAAGAGGTTGGTGTGAAATCATTGGTGTGAAATCACTTGTTTTCACTTCGGAAATATTGTTATGTGGCTTCGTGGTTCGATCTCGAAAACACAGCGAAAAAGATTGTTGGTAACTGTGTTGGTAACCGATAATAGTTTTTTTAGAAAACCAAACTTTTTCGCAAGATTTATCTATATTCGATCCCTGCCCGGGCATTCTATCCCTGAAAGCCTATATATCTTAGGGCCCGTCATTTACTAGATATTTAGCCCCTGCTTTGCCTTCGCGATTTAGATTTTATGCCCGCAACTCTAGATTGGCATTTCACCAACTCAAGGAGACTCTTATGGCAACGAATACCTATCCCCATGAAACGCTGAACCCTGAAAACCGGACGAGTGCGACAAACCAGCGCTTGCATAATGCCTATGAAGAGCGCAAGGAGCGCATCAACTGGACGAGCATTTTTCTGCTTTTGATCGCAGTCGTTGTTTTGGCTTATGCGGCCTATGTTTGGTACGCCAATGGTTATAATCGCATGAGCCTAAGCAATTGGACTCATCCTGGCGCGCAAATCACCCAGACAACGCCCGGCGATACGAACGGGCAGTAACGCAACTTACGGCACATAACGAGCGCCGGAAGGACTAGTGATTGCCGCCCGCGCCTAGTTTTGAGAGATAGCTCACCCCCAGGTCCTGGATCAGCGTAACGATGCGCGCGGGACCGGACAGGCGCTCCATCAGCCAGGTCACGCCTGCCAGATTGCCGCCCGCCGAAAGGCCCGGCAAAATTCCTTCTGCGGCGGCGCAGCGGCGGCACATATTAAAAGCCGCCGCGTCGTCATACTGCATTGCTTCGTCAATTTCGCGCATATCCATCGCGCCGGGCAGATAGTCTTTGCCCACGCCTTCAACCTGATAGGGCCGCACGTCCTCTGCGTGAATCTCACCCGTTTTGATATAACGATAATAGACTGAGCCAACCGGGTCCGGCAGCAGCACGCGGACTTCCGGATTATGCTGTTTCAAGTAGCGGCTGATGCCGGTGACAGTCCCGCCTGTCGCGCCGCCCGTCACGAGCCAGTCAATTTCACCGTTCATCTGCGCCCAGATTTCAGGGCCTGTGGTGAGATAGTGGGCCTCGGCATTAAGCGGATTATCATATTGATTGACCCAAAAAGCATCCGGCATATTGCGCGCCAGCCGCTCAGCCTGCGCTTGGTAATGATCGGGCGATCCATGAAGGGCGGGCGGGCAAATGACGAGGTCGGCGCCTAGCGCGCGCATGTAGTTTTTCTTTTCTTCCGATGTTTTTGAGGGTGTGGTGAGCATCAATTTATAACCAAGCCGCGCACAAAACAGCGCGAGCGAAGCCCCGGTATTGCCGGATGTTGCCTCAATGACCGTGCCGCCGGGTTTCAATACGCCGCGCTCAGCCGCGTCGCGTAAAATATGCACGGCGATGCGGTCTTTGATGCTGCCCGAAGGATTGCGGTATTCAAGTTTGGCAAAAACCTCAATGCCTTTGGTGTTTTCAAACAGCCGGGCGAGGGGGATGAGCGGCGTATGACCCACCAGATCAAGAATTGGATCGTTCAAAATGGAGGTAGGGTTAGGCGGATTGTGCATGGCCTTTGCCGGGCCGCGCGCGCAGCCGTTTCAGAAAAATTCGCCGCACTGCATCGAGGATGCGTTTTACCGGCGGGCGCCGGTAATCCCATAATTCATCCGGATCGGGCGGGTTCACCACCATGGTGGCGTTGGTTTCAAATAGCACCACATCGCCGTCCGGCGTCAGGCCGAAATCAATCCCCGCGTAATCAAGCTCCAGTGTAGTTTGAATTTGTTTTAGCGCCGCCATGGCGCGCGGGCCCAGTACCTTGGGCATGTCATTCAGAAAATCGGCGTCTTCCTGGCGGTGATCGGCATTGTCCCTCATATCTGCGCTGAAGTAATGAATTTTCCAGTTGCGCGAGACCGCCGCATGGAGCGGAAAAATTTCATCGTCAATCATCATGGCGCGGTATTTACGCCATTTGCCGTCGGCGCTGCGCACGTCAATATATTGGATCACGGTGATGTCATCGCCGGGCAGGGAGTCCAGATGGAGCCCGAGCTGATCCGCGCTATCCACTTGCACGAAATGCTCGCCGCCGTGAAAACCCGGGCGGCGCATCAGCAGGGGGAAAACAAAACCTTGCCGCGTGAGGTTTTCCGCCGTCACTTCGCCGCGCGGTAGCGTGACGATTTTAGGCGCAATCAGGCCCGGGATGCCCTGAAGGCGCTGGGCATTGGCGGCGCGGCTGGTGGGGATCACGGCGGCGGGGGGGTTGATGATGGGCGCTGAGCTTTTGGCGGCAATCCGGGTCGCCGCTGCCAGCGCCTCAGAGCAGATTTCCACATCACCAACGGCGTTAAAGACCATATCATGATCGGGCAGGGGCTCGGCCAGGTCAAAATATTCCGATACGATCATGGTAATCTGAAAAAATCGATCGTCCAAAAATGAGTGCGTTGGCACATTGCCGCCCATCGCAGAGATGAGCACGATCACCCGGATCGGATCATTCTTGCCGCAGTAGGGCTGAGCAATGACGGCGTAATTGCGGAAGCCCTGTTCGCGGTGGCGCGCGGCGGCCTCGGTTTCGCCCAGGTTCAGCAGCACGGTCGCCAGGCCCTGATGCGCTTTGGCGTGATCGGCGGCGGTGAGGCGCAGCGCAGTTTCATAATGTTCGCGCGCGGCCTCCAGTTCCCGGTCCTCAATCAGCAAATTAGCGAGGTTCATATGGGCCATCGGATTACGCGCATAACGCACGGCGGCTTCATAGGCGGTGCGCGCTGCGGTGCGGAACCCCATTGTGAGCAGCAGCGTGCCGAGATTATTCATCGCCGAAGCGTTCATAGGATCCTTGGCAAGCGCTTCCAGATAAGCCGTTTTAGCTTCATCGCGCTGGCCCAGTTCCATTAAAAGCCGCGCGCGTTCCAGGCGCAGCGTAACCGCCTCGGGCTTATCCGCCAGGAAATTTTCCACCTGTGTGAGTTCGTCTTCCTTCAGGCGGCGGATTTCCGTGGCGGTCATGATGGCTTATTTGTCCGAGATGCGCTTGGTTTCAATCTGGGTCGGTTTGTTATCCGCATCCACATAAACGACCTTGTGCTCTGCGCGCGCAGCTTCTTCACGCGTCAATTGTTCGAGCGATAAGATAATCACTTCGTCGCCGGGCTGAAACAGCCGCGCGGGGCAGCCGTTTAGGCAAATTTCGCCAGTCTTTCCGGGGATGGCATAGGTTTCCCAATGCACGGCATTGGCCATATTGTTAATATGCACGAGCTGGCATGGCATAATACCTGCGGCATCCATCAATTCGCGACCGATGGTGATGCTGCCTTTGTAATTTAGCTTCGCCTCCGTCACGCGGACGCGGTGCAGTTTTCCGGTGCAAACGGTGATAGTCATGGGGCGGTTCCTTTCATGTTTGTTGGGATAAGATGGTTTCGCTCTTAACGCGGTGATTGACTTGGCTCATCGCATGCACAGCATCGGTGCCATAGACATGGAGCGAGATCGCCTGCGCTTTATCGGCGTTGCTGAGTTGATGAACGGGGTCAAGGCCAGCTCCATGGAAACAGGCAAAGCCGGAGGGATGGCGCGTGGTGGAAACGGGATGGGCGATTTCGGCGACCGCGTCATAGGTAAAACAAGTCTCCGTGATGGCGCCGGTCAGCACCGCATAGGCGCACCAATAATTATGCCCATGCACGGAGGTGATTTGGCTTGGTTCCCATACCAAAGAAAGAATGGAAAAGCGTTTTGCGGGATCTTCGTAAATCAAATGGCGCGTGTAACTTTGATCGGAAGCGGCCCCGAAAGCTTCGGGCAGGGCGGCAGGCGCCCGCACCGCCTCTTTCAGCGCCGCGATAACGCTTTGCGGAAAATCCGCCGCAGGCCCGCCGCAAGCGCGTGCGATGGCATCGCCCAGGTTTTTCAATGCTCCCATGATCGTTTCCTGCCCTCTGATAGCATACGATTCGCCGCCGCAGAGTCTCTGGCACTTTTCTGATCCTATTAAAAAACCATTATATGCCTCATTGTCCCTTTATGCAAAGGCGTCTAAAGCTTTGGCACATGAATACTGCGGCCGGCCAAGACGCGGAAGACCTCCGCAATTCCCGTAAAGGGGCCGAGGAATGCGATCAAAATAAAACCTGGTGGCAGCGTCTGGGTCCCGGCATTATTACCGGCGCGGCAGATGATGACCCATCGGGGATCGGCACTTATTCCGCCAACGGCGCGCAGTTCGGCTATACGCTTTTGTGGTTGGTGCCGCTCTGCTTGCCGCCGATGATTGCGATTCAGGAAATGTGCGGCCGCATCGGTTCGATCACGGGGCAAGGACTCGCGGCAGTGCTGAAACAGCATTATCCGCGTTGGCTGCTGCTTAGCTGCGTGGCACTGCTGATCGGCGCGAATATTTTTAATATTTACGCGGATTTGAATGTCATGGCCGCTTCCACCACGATGCTCTTTGGCATTCCCTTTTATACGGCCTTATTCATCACGGCGGGAGCGGTGATTTTATTGCAAATCTTCGTGCCTTACCGGCTTTATGCGCAGATTTTGAAATGGCTGTGTCTTTCTTTGTTTGGCTATGTCATCGTTGCACTGTTGCCAGGTGTGCATAATGACTGGCCTAAAATTCTCAAAGCCACGTTCTGGCCCCATATTAGCCTGAAGTCAGACAGCATCCTTGCGGTGGTCGCCTTTCTCGGCACGACTATTTCACCCTATCTTTTCTTTTGGCAGGCGGGCGAGACCGTGGAAGAAGTCATCGCCGATGGCAATTCTGATGGCCCGGGCGAGCGCATGACCGCCGCGACCAATCAGGAAATCCGCAATATCCGTGCAGACACGATTATCGGCATGACGGTCTCGCAGCTCGCGGCGCTGTTTATTGTCGTGGCGACGGCGGGCACGCTGCACCGCCAGGGTATTACAGATATCAATACCGCCCAGGATGCGGCCAAAGCTTTGCTGCCTTTGGGGCCCGCAGCCTATTGGATTTTCACACTCAGCATGCTTGGAACGGGGCTGCTGGCAATTCCGACGCTGGCGGGTTCAGCTGCCTATGCCGTGGCGGAAAGCGCCGGGTGGCGTTATGGACTCTACCGACGTTTTGGCCGCGCCAAATCATTTTATCTCACCATCGCGGTGGTGGTGGCACTGGGTTATGGCATTAACTTCATTCACGCCATCAGTCCGATTAAGGCGTTGGTTTATTCTGCCGCGCTGAATGGTGTGATCGCACCCCCCCTGATGATTGTTTTGCTTTTCATCTGCAATAACCGCCGCATCATGGGTGAGCGCACAAACGGCCTCTGGGCTAATGTCTGGGGCTGGGTAGGCATCGCTACGATGGGTCCGGCGGCAATTTATCTCATCTACGCCATGCTAATGGAAAAAGCGTAAAATTATTTACCCCCGCCGCTAGCTCCGGCACCAGCACCTGCTCCAGCCCCAGCTCCGACACCTGATGCACCTACGCTGCCACTTGCCGTTCCATTCGCGCTCGCCCCGCCAAGGCCCATGCTGATGCCCATGCTGTTGGTGCTGTTTGCGCCTTGGGTGTTGCCGCGGTTGACTGCGCCCATGCTGGAGGGATTGCCGCTGGAAGAATTCGTGCTGCTCGCGGTGGAATTTGTGGTGGTGGGATTATTCGCGCCTGGTGAGTAGCTGTTGTTATTCGTGTCGTTGTATGTGCCCTGGTAACCGTTTCGCGTTGCCGCATTCCCTGGAACGCCCGGAGAGGGGTAGGTGTTTAACGTAGGATTAGCGCCGAGATTTGTATTGGTGTTGCTCTGCGTGCCGATTTGCGCATATGCAGGTGTGGCGGCGATCAGTGCGATCATCGCAGCTGAAGTTAGGAAGAGTCCTTTAAGGGCATGTGTGGTTTTCATGGATTTCTCCGGGGTTGAGAACAATTAATCTAGGTCATCTCCTATAAGGGAAATAGGATAAATAAATCCAAGGCAAATAAATATAAGATAAAGCAAAATGCCGAAGATGAACTTACTTTAATTTTATGGGATCGCTGGATGCTCAAGATCGTTATTTGAGAGCGAGACTGACAATCTGTACGGGACACGCAATCTGTGTGCCATCAACCCAACCTAAGGAGTTCATTATGAACAATCAGAAACAAAACCCTCAAGATGCAACCCGCACGGCGAGCAATTTTGATCAGCCCAACAAAACGCAATCGCCGGGCTATAACAATCCGCAGGAAAATCAGGACCGCAACTCGCAACAAGATCGTCAAAAGAACGAAGCTTGGAACAAAGATGCCAATAACAACTGCGGCACCGATAAATCTAAAAACAGCGCTGCGTAAGCTCGCATCCTTTCCGGTCCGCTAGGGCTGGAATCACAAAACCCGGCGTCTTCCTCCCTTGGCGCCGGGTTTTTCTTATTTCTGGGCGCGCGTTTCGGCGCAAAAAAACGCCGGCGTGAGCCGGCGTATCAAGTGGAGAGATATTACCTATTGATTACTGGAATTAGCCGGATTAGGCGCATTGGTCTGCTGCTTCACAACCTGGCCATTGACGGTGGTGGTCTCTGACTTAGTTGTTTGTCCGCTGAAAAGGCCGGTTTTAGGATCCACGGTCTTTTCAGACTGGGTGGTTTTGGTTACATTGCCTTTGCTGTCCACATTCACATCCGTATTGGTTTTGGTTGTCACATCCGTGCCGCCCTGATTGATGTCTTTGGTTTTAACCGTTTTGCTGTAACCGCCATTATCTTTCTGCTCAGTTTTCACATCTGTGACCTGCTTTTTCTCATTGTTTGAGCCGGCAGGGTTGGTGACTTTTTCGCTATAGCTATGTTTCGTCGTGTTGCCTTTGCTGTCTACATCGACGTCTTGGCTTTGCTTAACGGTGCTTTTATCGCCATTCGCATCCGTTTCCTGGGCGGAAGAGGAAGAAGAATAGCCGCCATTGTCTTTATACTGCACATTGCCTTGCACATTTGCGGATTCGTCTGCCGAAAAAGCATAGACAGGGATAGTAAGGGCTGCTGTGGCTGACAGCAGAGCAATTGCGATTTTCATGATGCACTCCTTGGAGTCTGGTTAGTTTGCTCACAGCAATC
>Ga0206826_1139_pt1 | contig 8611 bp, 7 predicted proteins | sample Alteio_BWOrgCont_80_FD_152636 | JGI IMG/M metagenome (GOLD analysis project Ga0206826, IMG submission 152636) | Enriched cells from forest soil in Barre Woods Harvard Forest LTER site, Petersham, Massachusetts, United States -... | ecosystem: Environmental > Terrestrial > Soil > Temperate forest > O... | reverse complement strand
CGGCAAAGTGATATGCCGATTTTATTCCTGACGGCACGCGGCGATGCGGCGGACCGCATTGCAGGCCTGCGCGCCGGCGCGGATGATTATTTGCCCAAACCCTTTGAGCCTGAAGAACTGGTCCTGCGCCTTCAGGCAATTTTACGCCGCCAGCAAGCGGCTCAGCCGCCTCAGCAATCGGAATATCAACTCGGCCCCTACCGCTGGCTGCCAGAGCTAGGCGAGCTGCATGGCGGCGCGAAGCCCGTGAAACTTAGCGAGATGGAAAACCGTCTGCTGCGCGCGCTCGCTGCCCGGCCCGGCCAGCCCCATGCGCGCGAGGCTCTCGCCGAGGCTATGGGCATCACCACGCAAAGCCGCAGCATTGATGTGATGGTGGTGCGCCTGCGCCGCAAATTAAACGACGATCCGCAAATGCCGCGCATCCTGCAAACCCTGCGCGGGCAAGGTTATGTGTTGAGGATCGCGTGATCCTCGCCCCCCTTAGAAAGGGAGAGAACTCTATCAAGAATTGTGTTAGAAATCTGCCATGATCCCCTTCCGCATCCGCCGCTATTTGCCCCGCACGCTGTTTGCGCGCTCGCTGCTCATTGTGGTGACGCCCGTACTGATACTGCAAATCTTGATGGCCTACATCATGCTGCATCAGCATTGGGAAGAAGTGATGAACAAGCTTTCCCAATCCGTCGCGCGCGAAGTGGCCTTTGTCATTGAGCTTGAAAATGCCTATCCAGATCAGCGCGATAAAATTCTGCAGCTCGCCACCGACACCACGCGCATGAAGTTCGAACAATTGCCCACCCGAGCCCTGGGCGCGGAAGATGAAGACCGCCAAAGCGTCGTTTCGCGCCTGATTGGCGGCGCCATCAAACACCGCCTGGTTTATCCCACACGCGTGCAATTGGGGCGCGAGCGCGAAACCTATGAAATCGAAGTCAGCACGCAGCACGGCTTGCTGCGTGTTACTGTACCGGAAAGCCGCGTTTTCACGATTTCCACGTTTCAATTGATGTCCTGGTTTGTGGGCACTTCCACCATTTTGCTCATCATCGCGATTTTGTTTTTGCGCGGCCAAGTGCGGCCCATCCGGCGGCTGGCCGAGGCGGCGGAGGCTTTCGGCCAGGGCATTGACCATCCCTTTAAGGCTGAGGGCGCGCGCGAAGTGCGGCGCGCGGCGGCGGCCTTTATTCTGATGCGGGAGCGCATCCGGCGTCAGATCGCGCAGCGCACCGAAATGCTTGCGGGCGTGTCGCACGATCTGCGCACGCCCATCACGCGCATGAAATTGCAATTGGCAATGATGAAGGATGGCGGCGCGGAGGAAATGAAAAACGATCTCGCCGAAATGGAAGCGATGATCGAAGCTTACCTGACCTTCGCGCGCGGCGAGGGCGAAGAAAGTGCGGCAGCGACGCGGCTCGATGAATTGCTTGCGCAGCTGGCCAAGGATTGCGCGCGCGGCAGTGAAGAAAAAATTCGGCTCACCGCGCCGTCCATAAAACTCACGGTGCGGCCCCAGGCCATGCGCCGCGCCTTTGGCAACCTGATCCAGAACGCGCTCAGCTACGGCAAGCAATGCCAGATCACTGCAACACAAAGCGAAGATCGGGCGATGATTTTGATTGACGACGACGGCCCCGGCATCCCCGCCGAAGCGCGCGAAGATGTTTTCCGCCCCTTTTACCGCCTGGAGCAATCACGCAACCGCGCCTCAGGCGGCATCGGCCTCGGGCTCGCGATCGCGCGCGACATTATCCGCACCCACGGCGGCGAAATCACGCTGGAGGACAGTCCTGCGGGCGGCCTGCGCGCGCGCGTGGAACTGCCGCGCGGAAGTTTTTAATAAGTTTCGCGCGCGAAAAAGCCCTGACGGTCCTCGCCCAGCGGATGCGGGCTCCATTCCTGGCCGCTTTCGCGCCGCTGCGCTTCGTGCTTGCTCGCATGAGCGTAATCCTGCACGCGCACGTTCAAAAGTTTGATATGGTTCATCACCAAGATCAAATCTTCTTGTTCCTTCGGCGGCAGGATTTTTTTATCCTTTAGAATAAATTCGAAAATCTCTCGCGCCTCGCGGTATCCGGCATTGGAAAGACGCACATATTTGTCGCCTTCCACTACGCGCGCATCGGCATAGGCCGAGGCCGCGCGCATGGACAAACCGCTCATCAGCCGCGCGACCTTTTCGAGGCCCGCCACATCCCGCGTGGGACGCTGCGTGGCAGCAGGCGCGGGTTCCAGCGCCTGCATTTTGCGCGTCTGGCGGCCGGCGCGGTCACGCGTATTGGCCCTGCGCGCAGAGCGCGTCTCAGATTCGGGGCTGGCCTCGGTTTTGCTAGGCTTTAAAGAGGCAACTTTCGGCATTTTATCCTCATGAAGTAAGGTTTAAAAATCAAATCTACTGTTCCAGAGTATCAAGCGAATATGACACCCGTGTGACATTCAGGGGCTTTATGGATTTAATTTTTTACCCTAAAAAGAACCGCACAACCCCGAGAAAAAACCATGAGCAATACCCGCATCGAACATGGCACCATGGGGCCTGTTGAGGTTCCCGCCGACAAATTGTGGGGCGCGCAGACGCAGCGCTCCACGCAGAATTTCAAGATCGGCGATCAGCGCATGCCCCTGCCCCTGATCCGTGCCTTTGGCATTCAGAAAAAAGCCTCGGCGCTCGCGAATATGAAATTGGGGGAGTTGGACGAAAAGTTGGGCAAAGCCATTGCTCAGGCGGCGGATGAAGTCATCGCTGGTAAACTCGATGATCATTTCCCGCTGGTGGTGTGGCAGACGGGCTCGGGCACGCAAACTAACATGAATGCGAATGAAGTCATTGCGAACCGCGCCATGCAGATCCTGGGCGGCCAGCCGGGCGACAAAACCGTGCATCCGAACGACCATGTGAACCGCGGCCAGTCGTCCAATGACAGCTTCCCCACCGCGATGCATATTGCGGCGGTTGAGCAGATCACACATGCACTGATCCCTGCGCTGGAAGGCCTACACAAAGCGCTCAGCAGCAAGGCCAAAGAATTCGACCGCATTATTAAAATCGGGAGAACGCATTTGCAGGATGCCGTACCCCTCACGCTCGGCCAGGAATTCGGCGGCTACGCCAAGCAAATCGAATACGGCATCGCGCGCGTAAAAACACCGCTGCCGCGCCTTTTGGAGCTTGCGCAGGGCGGCACGGCGGTCGGCACGGGACTGAACGCTAAGCCTGGTTTTGCTGAGGAATTCGCGCGCCAGGCGGCGGCCATCACAGGTCTGCCGTTCGTAACCGCGCCGAATAAGTTTGAGGCCCTCGCTGCGCATGACGCGCTGGTCGAGGCATCGGGCGAGCTCAATACCGTTGCTTGTTCACTGATGAAAATCGCGAATGACGTCCGCATGCTGGGCTCCGGCCCGCGCTGCGGCATCGGGGAAATTCTGCTGCCTGAAAACGAACCCGGCTCCTCCATCATGCCGGGCAAAGTGAACCCGACGCAGTCCGAAGCACTAACGATGGTCTGCGCGCAGGTGATGGGGAATAACGTCGCCGTCACGATGGCAGGTGCGACGGGGCATTTTGAGCTGAACGTTTTCAAGCCCGTCATTATATATAACGTGTTGCAATCCATCCGCCTGATCGCCGATGCGGCGCGCAGCTTCGCGGAAAATTGCGTCGTTGGGATTTTGCCCAATGAACCGCGCATCCAACGCCTGCTATCTGAAAGCTTGATGCTGGTGACAGCACTGAATCCGCACGTGGGCTACGATAACGCCGCGAAAATCGCCAAGCTCGCGCATAAAAAGGATATCACGTTAAAAGAAGCCGCAGCGGAACTTAACCTGATTGATCCTGACAAATTCGACAGCTTGGTGAAACCAGAAAAGATGGTAAGGTCGGCTTAGCACAGGAGGACTGATGCGCCTAAAGATTTTATTAGCAGCAGCTGTGCTGCTAATACTGCCCGGATATGCGGGGGCCGAGTCTCTATCCAGCCGCCTTGATCAAATTTATGCCCAGCAAAATGCTGAGAATAGGGAGTTCCAAATAAAATATAACATGGGGAAATCCATTTTGCTGGCAGAAATGCAGAAATTTAATGAAATCTATAATGCATTGGATGCAACCAGCGATCACCCTGCCGTGCAAGCAATGATCGCGCAAAATCCAGCTCATAAAACTGAGATCAAGAAAATCTGGCATGATTTTTCTATCCAGGTGCTTGATCAAACAGAGGAATTTCTTGCGCCGCATTGTGCCACAGCCTATGCGCAAATTTTCTCAGCCGATTTCCTTAATCAATTGCTCACGGCTCTTAATTCTCCCCTTGAGAAAAAATCTCAAACCTTACTCTTGTCGTTTTTGCAGAAAAATAGTTCGCAGTACCTCAATGAACTGCATTTGGGTTTCTCCCAAGCGTTTAAGCAAGCCGAGGGCGGTGCCAACCTAAGAGATGCCTTATTGGCAGATCCGGCTCTGATTAAATTTCAAAAAGATTACGATGTCTATCTGGAGAGCCAATTAACCCCAGAAGACCGCTTGGAGATGCAGAAAATGGCAGAGATGCAAAAGACCCTGGAAGCAAAAAAGCCAGAATTCGTCCAAAAGGTGACCGCCAGCATGCAAAAAGAAAGCAAATATAACTTCGCAAGTTTTGGAATAGAGATCGCCCGCATGGCGCTTGAAATGCGCAATAAATTAGCGCGACTGGGGATATCCTTGCCGAGTTCGAATGATTATTAAATATCTGTGAGGCTTGCAGTAATTGAAGCCTTCGCCTATAAAAAATCCTTTCCGGGGATTATTCCATGCGCATCAAAACCTTTCTCGCCGCTGCAATCATCGCAACTGCTCTGCCCGCCTATGCAGCGCAACAAATGCCCGTCGCCGCGACCATCCAAGATCCGCGGCAAATGCCCGGCGGGCTCTATACTCTCGACGGTCATCACGCCCATGCGCTGTTTTTTATTGACCACCTGGGCTTCAGCGAATACGCGGGTGGATTTAATGACATTTCCGGCCAGATGGTTTACAAACCCGATGCGCTGGACAACTCTAAACTTTCCGTCACAATCAAGGTGAACAGCATCAATGTGCAAAGCGATACGCTCGCGGAGCACTTGAAAGGCGCAGATTTTTTTAACGCTGCGCAATATCCTGATATTATCTTCACCAATCAGGATCTGATCCCCACCGGCAAAAATACGGGCCGCTTAGTGGGGTTGCTGACCATGCACGGCGTGACGAAGCCCGTAACGTTGGACGTGACTTTTAAAGGCGGCGGCATCATGCCCATGAAGAACGCGCAAGTGATGGGCTTCATCGCCACCGGCAGTTTGAAGCGTTCCGATTTCGGCATGACGAGTTTTCTTCCCGGCCTGGGCGATGACGTGCGGCTGAATATCTCCGCCGAATTCGACCGCGTGGAAACCGATCCGCAGACCGGCCGATGAAATAGACCCTTTCCCCGCGCCGTGGCGCCGGGAAAGAAAGCTGGACAGGGCAGCGCGAAGTCCGCTATAAGCACGCCTCTTGCCGATACGGCCTGCATGCCTGGGTAGCTCAGTCGGTAGAGCAAAGGACTGAAAATCCTTGTGTCGCCGGTTCGATTCCGGCCCCAGGCACCAGGAGCTCATCCGCAGAGGTCCGAAGACGTCCAAGAATTCAATAAAATCAAATAGATATGGCATTTTTCCGTCCGAGGGTGTCCGAGGAAATCCGTTGACATTCTGATCAATTGGGGGTATTGTAGGGGCGTTTGAGCCAGCCCACAAGGACAATACCCCCAGATGGCCTTGACCAACCTTGCCTGCAAAAATGCCAAATGCGGCAATAAGCCCAAGAAGCTGTCCGATAGCGGAGGCTTGTATCTATACCTATCGACCAGCGGAGCAAAATTATGGCGGTTTAAGTACCGCTATATGGGAAAAGAAAAAACGCTTTCGCTGGGACAGTATCCAAAGCTTTCTTTAATTGATGCACGAAAAAGGCGCGAAGAAGCCAAAGAGCAGCTTGCGCAAAATATCGACCCTTCTTTGCTTAAACAGCAGAAAAAACAGCTCGCTATGATCAGCCAGGAAAACACCTTCGAGGCGGTAGCGCGCGCCTGGATTGATCATATGAAAGACAGCTGGGGACCGACCACCGCCAAAGACCGGCTCCGGCGATTGGAATACGATATGTTTCCCTACATCGGCAAAACAGCCATCAAAGATATTAAGCCGCAACTTTTATTGGCAACGCTCCGCAAAGTGGAAGCCCGGGGCGCTCACGAAGTTGCGCGGCGATTGCTCCAAATTTGCGGTCAGGTATTTCGCTATGCAATTATTCATGATCTGGTAGAGCGCAATGTCGCGGCAGATTTGAAAGGAGCCCTTAAACCCCAAAGGGTAAACCACTACGCCGCCATCGAGTCGCAGGAATTGCCGCAGCTCTTGCAGGCCTTAGAGCGCAACGATGCCCGCCTTTACCACCAAACCCGTTTGGCCATTAAGTTCTTACTTTTGACTTTTGTGCGCACCAGCGAACTCATCAAAGCCCAGTGGCCGGAAATCGATTTTGAGCACAAAGAATGGCGCATCCCCGCCGAGCGCATGAAAATGCGCCGGCCGCATATTGTGCCCCTCTCACGGCAATCCATTGAAATTCTGGAAGAACTCAAAAAGGCGAACAGCCGAAGCCTTTGGATATTTCCTAGCATGACGTTCCCGCGTCAACATATGAGTAATAACACGATATTGCTGGCGCTAAAGCGCATGGGCTACGCTGGCCGTATGACGGGCCACGGTTTTCGTGCCTTGGCGATGACGACGTTAAAAGAGCGGCTGGAATATCAACATGACATTGTTGACCGTCAGCTGGCGCACGCTCCGCGCAGCAAGATCAATGCCGCTTACGACCGCGCTCAATATCTGCCCCAACGCCGCAAAATGATGCAGGATTGGGCGGACTACCTAGACGCAGCCGGTAAAGCCCAGCAAGCTGGAAAATGGGATGAGCCAAACTCAACGACAAGTATTTCTCATTTTCCTGTAGTATATCAGCTCACGCAGCAATATTCAGGCACAACTGACTCTCTATCAAAAATCCGGTAATGTAACCGAATAAGGGGATTTTCGGATACTTGAGACCCGCACCATTACTCCATATGGGTATTCGCCTTCGGCTCAACGAGTTATTTTCCTGGCTTATTGATAAAGCCAAGAAGGCTAAACTAATGGGTTAGGTGTAAGTAGCAGGATTCAGGTTTTTGTTGTTCTTGGCTTTAATTTCCTTATACTGAAATTCTCTAAGCTTAAGGAGGAGACAATGAGCGGTTGGCCACCACCCAGACCAGGAGAGAATCCTCCGTTGCATTATATTCACCCATTTGAACCTCTTCCCCCGCCCGCGCCGCCGCCGCCAGAGTACATCCGCTCTCTCCGCGAATCTGAATTAAAGAAAAGTACTGAAAGAGGGAATACTAAAGTGGGTCATCATCAAGATCCGACCCCATCCATTTCCCCGGTTAACAAACCGCCCCATTCTGTGCCTTCGATCAATTTTAATGGATCAAGGGAAACATTAAAAGGGCCTCAAATAGCCAACAATGACTTAGGAGACTATGTTTCAGATCAGGGCAGAAAAGTAGGGAGAGCATCTGAGCAGCAAAGAACAGACAATAACCCCTACCGTGAATGGCAGTGCCAAGAGCGTATAAAACAAGAAAGTAAAACTAGAAAACGAAAGTTTGCAATTGGCTCTTTTCTTTCTTTGACTATGGTAACAACAGGTTTCGTTATCTATGCGAACTATCAATCCACCCAAGTTGGGAGGGCAAATAAGGCAGAAAAAGCAAGAGGCCTGCAGGCATTAATTGTGCCGCCAAAACCCTCGTATTTCAAATCGGTTGATCCGAGCATTTATGTTGACTGGTCTCAGGCTAGCCAAGTGCAATTAAATTCTCCTACAGTTAAAGCAGAATATTTTCCGGCAGGCAGTAACGTAGATGTTATGGGAGAAGATGGTCATACTTATTCCTATCGCCCGCGTGTTGATATGTATCGGCTTACATACCCTAACGGAAAGCAAGAATTATCTAACAAAGGCAGTAGTTATGAAGACGGAGGTTTTGATGCTGAATTTGAATCAGTGGGTGATGGCTCCATCTACAGACCGAAAGTGAGCCTTGCCGTGAAGGTTAAAGAGAATATTTCTTTTACGGCTCCTGGAGGTGAGAATAGATGGGTCAAGGCTGGAGATATGCTTATTAATGGTGGTAAGGACGCAAAAGGACAAGATATTTTTTGGGGGATGGAAACAACTGTATTTAAAAATAACTGGAGAGTTATTGCTTCTCCAGGGCAATCCCTCCCTCAAATACGATTTGAACCTACTTAGTAAAATTTTTAGCACTAGCAGCTAAAATGAACCGGGGTTAGTTCCGCATTGTGATGGAGTAAAAAGCTATGCCCCACTCGATCTGGAGGGACCATGGAACAAATATTACACGGATGCCCCGACAGTGGCAGTGTGTGGCAGCCATCAGCCGTGCGGCCAGGCCGTTAACTCCTTAAAATATACAAGCCCGATATGTTAGGCTCTATTATCGTCTTAAGTTTGATAGTAATGGGATGGCGCGAGCGA
>Ga0206826_1137_pt1 | contig 8726 bp, 6 predicted proteins | sample Alteio_BWOrgCont_80_FD_152636 | JGI IMG/M metagenome (GOLD analysis project Ga0206826, IMG submission 152636) | Enriched cells from forest soil in Barre Woods Harvard Forest LTER site, Petersham, Massachusetts, United States -... | ecosystem: Environmental > Terrestrial > Soil > Temperate forest > O... | reverse complement strand
TCGTGAAAGTACGTATTAGAGTAGCCGATATCAAGCAGGCCTAGACTACTAGCCTGCAAACCAGAAGATGCAACGATAAATAAGGAATCGATAATTATGATCGATATAACTGCTGACAGGATTCCGTAGATTATGCTTTCTACTACAAACGGGCCACGGATATACCAAGTACTCGCGCCCAGCAGCCGCATAATCGTCAACTCGTCACGCCGGTTAAAGATTGCCATTTGAATCGTATTAAAGATAATCAGCATGGAGATTAGAGCAAATACAATAACTGCCACCACTCCGACCCGTTTTAGGATATCGGTCGCATGAGCGATTTTGTCGATCGCAGCCTTGCGGTCACCAGAATAAGAGGTACCTGCCTGCGGGTCTTCTAGAGCAATTGTTGATGGCTTATTTAACAGTGCTTGAATCTGGTCAATTTTACCCGGATCAACTGGTGTCGCTTGAATTGATGCCGGTAGCGGATTGCCCGTTTCGTTGATTGCAGTCAGCAAGTCCTGATTATTGGCATTTGCCGCTTTATACTCAGCCAGCGCCTGGTCTTTGGAGACGTAGCCTACCGATTTTGTTTCCGGCATAGCACGCAGCTGGTTCATAAGATCTGTACGCTGCTGACTACTAACCGAATCGTTCAGATAAATCGAGATGTCGATCTTGCTATTAATCTGTGCAATTGTATGGTCGAAGGTAGCGCTTGTGACAACTGAAAACAAGATAATCGTAAGCGTTACGACCATGACAGCCATCGCAGCCATTGCCAGCCAAGTATTACGGCCAAAATTAACCGTCCCTGTGCGTATAATCCGCATAAGTGTTATAAATCGTTGCTTCATAATCTTAAACTTGTACCTACCCCAGCCTGTGAAGTCGCGGCTTATATTTTGTAATCTGCCCCAGCGCGGTCACTGGATATCTTTCCGTGACTTATGGTCACTACACGACGCTTCAGACGATTCACAATCTCTTGGTTGTGTGTCGTCAGTAGAACCGTAGTCCCATACCGATTGACCTTCTCCAGTACCTTGATGACATCCCAAGCATGCTTGGGGTCAAGGTTCCCGGTCGGCTCATCGGCAATCAAGATTTTCGGTTGACGTACAATCGCGCGCGCAATCGCCACACGTTGCCGCTCACCACCTGACAATTCTAGGGGCATACTTTTTTCTTTGCCCTTAAGGTTCACAATGTCTAGAACGCGCGGTACGGTATGCCTAATCTCACGGTTCCCCATTCCCACGATTTCTAGAGCAAATGCTACGTTCTCATAGACCGTTTTATTCATCAACAGTTTATAATCCTGGAAAACAACACCAATCTTACGTCGGAGCAGTGGTATATCTCGGTCTCGCAACTTATCGTAGTCCACACCGCCAACTATAATCTTACCGCTGGTTTGGCGTTCTTCACGGGTAAGTAGTTTTAACAGTGTCGTCTTACCAGCACCACTCTGCCCTACGACAATCACAAACTCTTTCGGTTCCACGTGCAAACTAATCCGGTCTAGCGACGGCGAACTACTACGCCCATACGTCTTGGTTACCCTATCGAGAAGTATCATTCTGTAATCATTATAACAAACTAACGAGATGCTTGTCTGCCTAAATTGTCCCCTGTTTACACTTGCAGGGTGTGTTCAAGGTAGGCATCGATAAACTCATCGAGGCTCCCACCGAGTACCGCATCCGGGTCACTGGATTCATGACGGGTACGCAGATCTTTTACCTGCTTGTAGGGGTGCAGAACGTAGCTACGTATCTGATTACCCCAAGCAGCCTGTTCGTTTGGACCTTTTAATTCAGAGATACGTTCAGCATGCTGCTCAAGCTGCAACTGCGCCAAGCGTGAACGCAGAATGGTCATTGCGGTCTCTTTATTCTGCAACTGGCTACGTTCATTTTGAATTGTCACCACAATATTTGTCGGCAGGTGCGTGATACGCACTGCTGAATCAGTCGTATTCACACTCTGACCGCCATGGCCGCCACTTCGGAATACATCTACTTTCAGTTCTTTCTCATCAATCTCGAGTTCTTCAGGTTGGTCGATCTTCGGCAAAACTTCTACTTTAGCGAAGCTGGTTTGTCGCAGATGATCGGCGTTAAATGGGCTTAACCGTACTAAGCGATGTACTCCATGCTCGCCTTTTAACTTGCCGTAGGCAAAATCACCGTCGACTTCAAAGGTCACACTTTTAATACCGGCTTCTTCGCCTGCAGACTCATCCACCATCGTAACTTTCCAGCTATTTTTTTCGGCGAATCGTACATACATCCGAAGTAACATTTCTGCCCAATCCTGCGCATCAGTACCACCGGCACCAGCGTGAATGCTGACGATTGCTGCATTTGCATCATGTGGCCCCGTAAACTTAAGGTCGCCTTTCAGTGTCTCAAACTGCTGCGCTAACGATTCCTGCTGCGCCTGAATATCCGCGCTCAGACTTGCGTCGTCGAGCGCGGCTAGTTCTAGTAGTTCATGTAAATCGTGCTGCAATGTCCGCCACGGGCCAACGCGCCTATCAAGGTCGGCCTGGCGCTTGCTTATTCGTGCAGCCTGTTCAGCATCTTGCCAAAAATCTGTTGCTGCCATTTTTTCACGGAGTTGGCGCGCCTCTGCATCAAGCTCCGCAAAGTTAAGCCGGGTCAGTGCACTATCGACTTCTTTTTGAAGTGCTTGTATTCCTGACTCCAGCTCATTCATATGCTATACTCTGTCGGACTCTCGGAGTTTACTCTGCCACAGCGGCGAGAGGTGGTCTTGTAGCTGTTCACTAAATTCTATCCCACAACTTCCTAGTGTACCCAGTCCCCATACGTGACCCGCAAACATTTCAGCCGTTACTTCGATGATACGCTGCTTTGTAATCTCACGGATGCGCTTTGGTATCTGATAGTAGTCTTCGATATGGCCATCAAAGAAGTACCGTTCACTATAGCCCGAGGCAGTGCCGCCAACCGTTTGCGCACTACGTTGGAAGCGACCAAGAGCGTATTGCTTTGCAGCATCAATATCATTCGCAGGCAGTTCACCTGCGAATACTTTGCTCATCTCCTCAACAATAATATCTGCGAGTGGCAGCGCGTTTTTTGGTGATACCTGCGCACCAAGCCACCAGCCGCTGCAAAGCTTTGCTTCATTCACGCCGGAGCTCATGCTATATACCAAACCGTGCTCCCGAGCCTTACCTAGAATTTTCGAGTGCAGCGTTTCGGTGAGGACAGTATTAATAAGATTAAGCGCATCAGATTCCGGATCAGTAAGCCGTCGCTTCAGAAACGTATCTACGTAAAAATATACATTCTTAACGGTCTGGTTATTGATATAAAGCGGCTTATCAAGCATATGCGGTTTTTCATCCGGCAACGCAAACCGACGACCTTTTGGCAACGGTGTCGCCTCGAGCATTTCCTCAATTTGCGTAACTCTACTGGGAGTAATGTTACCAGCAATTACAAAGCGCATATTGCCGGTACGATGTGTTGTCTCGTAGTGGTCACGAATATCTTTGAGCTTGACGTTTTTCATCAATTTGAGCCGTTCCTGATCCGTTTTTGCCAAGAAACCATACTCTTTTCGCAGTGCCAAACTCAAGTGTCTGAAATGATTGTTCCCTCGCGCCGATAACTCTTCTTCCACATTGCCGTACTCAGCCATGAATTCGTCATTTAAAAAGAGCGGCTTGGAAATCGCGACCAGCGTGAGTTCCAAGATACGACTCCATTCAAAATCTGCGCATTCGGCTTCGTAGGTAATGTCGTATACACCGGTCGAGGCGTTACTGTACGCACCATTTTTCTCAAGCTCTGCCTGAAAGTCACGAGCCCTTGGAATCATCTCATTTGCCCCCAGGAGCACGTGCTCCATAAGGTGTGGAACTTCCCACTTCTTCTCATTAACGAGGTATTCACCGGCACGAAAGTTGATCTCAAACGTCATTACTTCGGCTGTCGGAACGTATACCAATAATCCGCGAGCGCCGTTTTTTAAGACCAACTCAGAGACCGTGTGCTTCATACCCTCACTACTTTCTACTTGCGTTTACGAGCTTGCGTTTTACGTTGGCGCTCGGCTTTACGAGCCTTCTTACGCTTTTGCTCAGTTTGCTTTTTAACTTGTTGTTCAGGTTTTGCCGGCTTGAAATCTTTCTCGTCGTACTCTTCCTCCGACTCGTTGATACGATTAACGTTGTCGACGGATTGACGTGCCGCACGGGTAAGATCTGTTTCAGCTGGCTGGTTAAGTTGATTCATATCAACCGGCTCTGCATGGAAGAGCGCGCGGACAATGTCATGGCGCAACGTACTTTGCATATCATCAAAGAGCAATTGTCCCTGACGGCGGTATTCAACTAACGGGTCTTGCTGGCCAACGCTCATCCAGTGGATGCCTTCACGTAAATGGTCCATATTCTCAAGGTGTTGCATCCATAAATTATCGAGAATCTGCAAATAAACATCGCGTTCAACCTTGCGCAATATTTCCGGCGTAAATGCCGTTTCACGGCCAGCGTACAATTCGCGCGCTTCAGTTAAGAGCACCTGCTCAAACTTATCTGCGTCAGTGTCAAAGAGACGATCAAGTGTCTTTTCGTCGAACGGAAAAACTTCGCGGATAAGATCTTCATACTGATCGGTTGTTGCGAGCGACGACCTAACGGCCGCATTAACTTCGTCTTCGACAAACAACTTAATGCGCTTGCTGATATCTTGCTGCTTCAAAATCTCGCGCCGCATCGCGTAGATTGCCTTACGGTGACGGTTCATCACATCGTCATACTGCACGACGTTCTTTCGCTGATCAAAGTGGAAGCCTTCGACTTTCTTCTGAGCACCTTCGAGCGATTTGGAAATAATGCGGTTTTCAATTGGCGTATCGTCATCTACTTTCAGACGTTCCATAATGCTCGCAATGCGGTCACCACCGAAAATACGCATTAGGTCATCTTGGGTACTGACAAAGAACTGGGTGATACCAGGGTCACCCTGACGACCGGAACGTCCACGCAGCTGATTATCAACACGACGGGATTCATGTCGTTCTGAACCAAGCACGAATAAACCGCCAAGCTCTTTAATACCCTCACCCAAGACAATGTCCGTACCACGTCCAGCAATGTTAGTTGCTAGTGTAACAGCACCTTTCTGACCAGCTTTGGCAACAATTGCCGCCTCGCGCTCGTTGTTCTTTGCATTCAAGATCTGGTGCGGAATATTTGCTTTTGTTAAGAGTTCGCTCAGCTGTTCATTCTTTTCAATTGACGCAGATCCGATCAGCACTGGCTGACCCTTGGTATGCAGCATCTGAACTTCCCGAGCAATTGCATGGAATTTACCTGTTTCAGTCTTGTAAATGCGGTCTGCTCGGTCGTCACGAGCGAGTGAACGGTTCGACGGTACTTCCACTACATCAAGTTTGTAAATCTGGTGGAATTCTTCACTTTCAGTCATAGCGGTACCGGTCATACCAGCTAATTTTTCGTACAAACGGAAGTAGTTCTGGAATGAAATGGTAGCAAGCGTCATGCTCTCCTGCTGCACTTCGACGCCTTCCTTGGCTTCTATTGCTTGGTGCAAGCCTTCATTGTATCGTCGGCCGGCAAGTAAACGGCCGGTAAATTCATCGACAATAACGATCTCGCCGTCTTTCGTTACTACGTAATCTTTGTCGCGTTTGAAAAGTGTGTAGGCACGGAGTGCCTGTTGCAAGTGATAAATGGTACGGATGTTGCCTGCGCCGTATAAGTTATCGATGCTGAGAATTTTCTCAACGTGCTCGATACCTTTATCGGTTAAGATAACAGTCTTGCGCTTCTCGTCCGTTTCATAATCGAGTTCTTTTCGCAGCTGTCGAACCACTTTTGAAAATTGCGCATAGGCGTTGCCGGTGGCAACACTCGGTGCGGAAATGATCAATGGCGTTCGAGCTTCATCAATCAGGATTGAGTCTACTTCGTCGACAATCGCGTAGTGAAGGTCGCGTTGACGCAACTGGTCTTCCTCACGAACCATGTTGTCACGCAGATAGTCAAACCCGAACTCGTTGTTGGTACCGTAAGTAATATCTGCTTCATATGCTTCACGGCGAGATACCGCTTTCAGATGCTGCATGCGCGGATCTTCGTGGTCTTTATTGACGTACTCTGGGTCGTAGATGAATGAGTGATCAGCCAAGATGACTGCCGTGGACATACCTAAGAAGTTGTAGACTTCACCCATCCAGCCAGCATCACGTTGCGCCAGGTAATCATTAACCGTTACAACGTGCACCCCTTTTTCGGTCAGAGAGTTCAAATAGACCGCCAGCGTTGCCACCAGAGTCTTACCTTCACCAGTCTTCATTTCAGCTACATTACCTTCGTGCAGCACCATACCACCGATGAGCTGAACATCGAAGTGACGTTGCCCTAATGTACGAGTTGCTGCTTCTCGAACGACCGCAAACGCATCAGGCAAAATCTTATCCAACGACTCTTTTTTGAGATGCTTCTTTAGAACATTAGTCTGTTCTTTGAGCTCTTTGTCCGACATTTTTTTATATTTCGGACCTAGTTTGTTAACTTCTTCTGCGCGCTTCCGTAGCCGTTTGACAGTTTTTGCTTGCGGATCACCCAATACTTTTTTTAAAAGAAAATGCATACTAGCAAATACTCCTGTTATCCACTCCTGAAATCATTGGTACTTATTGTACCGTTTTATCCGATAAAACGCGATAGGTAACTAGTAATTTTTCCTAGGCTTCTTGGTGCTTGAGACGAGCTATCACCCGACGGTGTAGCTTAGGACTCGCATGAAGTTCTTTATATTTCTTAAGCTGATGCTTCAGTTTCTCTTCGACGATGTCGACTGCAGCGTATAGATTTAACGTCGCCTCCTCAACACGCAATACTTCGTGTGGTAGATACAACACTACCTCACAAGCGTAGAGTACCTTGCTGCTCCTTGTACTGTTTTTCTTCAGTAGTACTTCAGCGTGGGCGCTTTTGCGCGCATGGCGGGCTATGTATGTATCAAGTTTGCCGATCTTTTTTGTAACGTATCGATGTAGCTTATCGTCTACACTGGTGTGTACACCAGCAATCTCGAGTCTTTCAATCATAGTTCCCCTCTTGTTAATTTGGAGGCTTTCACCCCCTCACTTCTATTATATCTCCGTTTGGCCAGCCATAAATGGACGTAATACGGTTGGTACTATGACATGGCCGTCAGACGTCTGGTTATTTTCCATGATCGCAGCCATGATTCGGCCCAAGGCAAATGCAGTGGCATCATTGGTATGCACGAGCTCAACCGAACCGTCTTTTCGGCGTAGACGGATCTTAAGATCACGAGCCTGGTAATCAGTCATGTAGTCTGCAGTGTGGGTTTCGCGGTATTTTGCCTGGCCCGGGAACCAGGTTTCAATATCAATGCCACGCGCATTAGGTTTCCCAATATCAAAAGTGCTCTTGAGTAGAACTTGGTACGGCAATTCAAGCTGCTGTACCAGATACTCTTGAATCGCTACCATCAGTAGGTGTTCATCCAATCCTGTCTCAGGCGTACTGAAGACTTCCATCTCGAGCTTGTCGAACTGGTGCATGCGAATGATGCCTTCAGTATCTTTACCATACGTGCCAGCTTCACGACGAAAACTCGTGCTATAGCCGATATAACGGATTGGCAACATTTCTTCAGGCAGAATTTCATTCCAGTACATCGTACAAAGCGTGTGCTCTGCGCTTGCATTTAGCCATAAATCGTCTTCAGGTTGTCCAGCACGGTAGGTAACTTCTTCTGCATTCAAACGAGCGCTCGCTACATACGGCTCCGTGCGGAGCATTGCAGGTGGCAGTACCGGCGTGAACGGCTTAGCGACAATATCTAAGTGATTCTCTTCAATGAGCCTTTCAAGAACCTGTACATCACCGAGGGTCTGTATGACGAACTGCATGATCGCGAGCTGCAGTTTGACGAGATCGCCCTTAATATATGCAAATCGGCTCCCCGCAATCTTGGCAGCACGCTCTTTATCTATTAGGTCGCGCGGCTCGGCAATCTCCCAGTGCTGTTTCGGGGCAAAGTCAAACTCTATGATATCACCGGCCCGTTTCGCAACTTGGTTATCTTCTTCTTTCCCACCAACTGGAACGTCATCGAGTGGCATGTTTGGCACAGCTTTTAGTAATTTCTCGTATTCAGCTTCAATGGGTGCCAAATCACCCTCTAGTTCGGCCAGTTGTAGTTTTAAGCGTTTGCCCTGCTCAAGCTGCTCATCAGTTGGCTTGCCACCTTTATTTGCTGCAGACAGTTCATTACGCTTAGCGCGCACCCGTTCTATTTCCGTTAACATGTCTCGGCGACGTACGTCACACTCCAGGAGTTTTTTGACGTCAACGGAATATCCTTTTTGTTTCGCTTTGGTTGTAACAGTCTCCGGATTGTCTCGAATATATTGAATGTCTAACATAGGTCCTTCTTCTTAAATCGTTAGCAATTGATCAAATAAATATAAATAAAATACTACCGGCCGCAGGCCGATGAACGTGAGACTGCTGATATAAGGCGTTCATACGCTATCATTACACGCCAATTATACCAAAAAAGAGAAACTCCTACGCCTTAACTTGTTGTCTGGCTTTCAGTGCTTGCATTGTCAGTTCGGTTCGAGCCCTTGCGTATGTACAAAAATCGCACGGACCACCCATTGCTGCCACGCCTATGGCGGGCATATCACCTTCC
>Ga0206826_1133_pt1 | contig 8745 bp, 6 predicted proteins | sample Alteio_BWOrgCont_80_FD_152636 | JGI IMG/M metagenome (GOLD analysis project Ga0206826, IMG submission 152636) | Enriched cells from forest soil in Barre Woods Harvard Forest LTER site, Petersham, Massachusetts, United States -... | ecosystem: Environmental > Terrestrial > Soil > Temperate forest > O... | reverse complement strand
TCCGCCTTCACCAATGGAGTTTTCTTCAGCGGCAGCGGCGACATGATCCTCTGAATCGACTTCACAATCGCTTTCTGCGCCGGCGCCGACATCCGCTGATACCGCTCCTTCGATACCGGAATCGCATCAAAGCGCAGCCGCAGCCACGATTCCAGCCCTTCTTGCGCCCGGTAGTGCTTGCGGTGCGCCAGCGACGTCAATTCAATCGACCGTCCCATGTCGCATGGATTCGTAACCGACGTCGCCAACTGATAAAGCGAATCATGCCGCCGCTCCACAATCGCCGCCGCAATCAAAGTCATTCCCGCGCACACTGCGTCCACTGGAATAATGTCCAGCCGCTTGCTCACATTCGACGGCAATTGCCGGAAATACGTCCCCAACAAGTAAGACAGCGACGCCGAAGTATTGATTCCTTCATTCCACCCCAGGAAAGGCTTCGCCACCGACGTCTCCACAATTGCCGGACGCACCACCGCGATCGGCAGCCCCGCTCCGTGCTTCACGATCAGTGATTCCGCCAGGCTCTTGGTCAGCGTGTAAGTATTCGGCCAGCCCAGTTCCTTCGCGCGACGCGTCCCCGCCTCGGTTAAGTAAGTCCTCAGCCACCGGATCCGGTTCTTCCGGATCTGGTTCTCCAAAGCGGTGCCCTGCAGCCCTTTTGCCGCATGCTCCTTCGCCAGCGACTGCGATTTCAATCCCGCCGTCACTTCCGCGCCCTCAGCCTCTGCCTCAGCCTTCGCGATCAGTTCATGCAGAGATCGCAATTCTTGCTCCGCATCAAAATCTGGTACGCGCCGCGGCGTGTAATTCGGAATCAGCTTCTCCGCCACGCGCCCGTCACGCTCCCCGGCTACATAACACGTCGAAAGATGCAAAAGCCCCGCGTGCTGCGTCCCGCGCACAAATTCCAGGATGTTCATCGCCGCGTCTGTGTTCGTCACCAGCGCATCCCGCAAGTCCGGATTGAAGTCCGTCAATCCTGAACTATTCACAATCAGGTCAAGGTTCCTCTGCAGCCGCTGCCCAACTTCCGCATCCAGCCCCAACCCCGGCCGCGTCACGTCGCCCTCAACCACCTCGACCTTGTCGCGCAGATACTCCGCAACCCCCGCTCCATACTTCTCAAACAGCGGATCGAACACCGGCGACTCTTCCACAATCTTTTCAAACCGCTGCTGCGCCGGATTCGACTTCTGCCGCCGGATCAACAAATAAATCCGCCCGATCTTCGGCAGTTCCATCAGCGTGTTTGCCAGCCAGACCTTTCCAATAAATCCCGTCACTCCGATCAGCATCACATGCTTGCCGGCCAGCGCCCGCCGCACCGAAAATTCCGTAGCCTGCTTCTGTCCCTCGAAATGCACAATCGGATGCTCCCGTGCCACCGTCTCCCGCCCCGAACTAATCGTCGCCGCCCGCAGTTCCTCCACCGTAATATCCAGTTGCCGCGCCAGCGTCTTCGGCGCCCGCCTCCCATCCGGACTCTGCTCCCGGATCCGCGCCAACGCTCCCCGCGGCCGGATCACCGGCTCCAGTAGTCTTCCCGTGGCCACGCCATCGCGAAATTCCAACCGGTTCGCCACTACCCGCTTCACTCCCAGATGCTGCGCCAGTGGCTTCATCACGTGCTCCAGCGCCTGACTCACCAGCACCACATCCGCCCCCGAGCGCACCAGTTCCCGCACCCGCTCCGCTCCGTGCGTCTTCAGCTCAGGCTTCAATTTGTATTGGAAATATTCTTCACCCAGCAGATCGAGCCGGTCCCGCGTCACCCCCCGCAGCGTTGTATGCACTGCTCGGGTCGCAAACTTCCGGTTCGTCGAATACAGAAACGGACGCAGCGCCGCCATCACAAAGATTAGCCCCCGTCGCCGGAACCGCTCCGCAAACGTCTGCGCGTTCCACGTAAAAAACGCCACCGGCTGCACCACCGTCAGGTCAAGCAGGCTCCCTTCCACCCGCCAGTACACGGTAGGGGAAGCAACCGACGGCACACGAGGCTTATGGTTTGAAGGCTCCAAGTGGTTTGACTGTTCCAAAGGTATTGCTTCGTCCCACAGCGATTCTGCACCAATGTGGACGAATCTGCTATTGTAAACAATGCCCCCACTCCCCGCGAGGCCTGTGTGGGTTCGTGCTTATGCGGAGAGAGACCCTTATCTGGAGATGGGCTTATGTGGGGACAGCCGTCCTCGGCTGTCCGTCGAGCGAAGCTCGACCTCGCGGCGAGGGGAGGGGTAGTGTCCAATCCGAAATCCTGACCATTGCGTCACCGCGACGTCATCCCGAAGTCCCGACGCACTTCAGCCGGGCGAGGGATCTCCCGTTCGTACACTGCCGCCCCGAGCCAAACTGAGCGACTCCCGAACTCAAGTTAGCGTCCGAAATGTGCGGGTGCCTAAAACAGGGTTGAGCGATTCTGAATTCTCAGTGTGAAGATAATCCGAACACGGCAGTCAGGATGCAACCTGCGAAAACGATTGCCAGTTCGACGGCGCCAGTGATTTTGATTGCTCTCAGTCTCCTGGATGTCGGGTTTTTGACCCTACCCAGTCGGCAAATTAATTGAGGATTGGTAAGAAATAGGAATCCCGATCCTCCGACCCACGCGACACCCAAAGCGAAAAATCGCGCTTGCGAGATCATGCTGCCGCTCCCTGCGCTTTCTGTTCCAATAGTCCCACCAATTCCTCCAAACTCCAAACGTCATCGGCTATCCCTGCCGAACTCAAGGTGGTGTCTGATTTCAGACACTCCCGAATTCACTTATTCATACTCCCGTAACAATCCTTCCGTATAGTTGCGACCTCTAGCACTGGAAGCACTTTCAATCATCCAGCAACCGAGGAGCACCCATGGCCACCGCATCGCAGACTCTACTCGACCGAAAACTCTCCCGCTCGCCCGGCAAACTCGGGATACTTGTCTTCGGTGTCGTGCTGGTCATAGGCGTCGGCTATGCCGGCGCCAGCTTGCTTCACGATCTCTCCACCATCCACAACGAATCCATTCTGCCCTTCGTGCTTCTGGGTGTAGCGCTGCTGGTCGCTCTAGGTTTCGAGTTCGTCAACGGATTCCACGACACCGCCAACGCCGTGGCCACGGTCATTTACACTCACTCACTGGAACCTCACATTGCCGTCGTATGGTCCGGCTTCTGGAATTTCCTCGGCGTCCTCGCCTCCAGCGGCCTGGTAGCTTTCGCAATCGTCTCGCTCCTGCCGGTCGAACTGATCCTGCAAGTAGGCAGCAAAGCCGGATTCGCCATGGTCTTCGCATTGTTAGTAGCCGCCATCATTTGGAACCTCGGCACCTGGTGGTTGGGCTTGCCCGCCTCCAGTTCCCACACTCTCATCGGCTCCGTGATCGGCGTCGGCATCGCCAACCAGCTCATGAACGCCCGAAGCGGCACCAGCGGCGTCGACTGGGGTCAGGCCGCCAATATCGGCAAATCACTTCTGCTGTCTCCCATCGTAGGCTTCGGTTGCGCAGGCCTCTTGTTACTCCTGGCCAAAGCCCTCATTAAAGATCCAAAACTTTATACCGCTCCCGAAGGCGAAGCGCCGCCACCCTTCTACATCCGCTGCCTGCTGATCCTCACCTGCACCGGAGTGAGCTTCTTCCACGGTTCCAACGATGGACAAAAAGGCATGGGCTTAATCATGCTCATCCTCATCGGCACCGTTCCCACCGCCTACGCTCTCAATCACGCCATTACCTACCAGGATTCGCAGGATTTCATCGCCGTCTCCGCCCAAGCCGCCGATGCCCTCACGAAATACGTCAGCCCCAACGCCGCCATCGGCGACGCCCATGAAGACGTTACCGATTACATCCGCACCAAGGATTTCACCCCGAACACCATGCTCGCCCTCCGCACGCTAGTCAGCGACATCGGCAACGAAACCTCTCTCTACAAAGAGATGAAGAACATCCCCAACGATCGCGTGCGCAACTTCCGCAACGACATGTATCTCGTCAGCGAGGCCATCCGCCTCATGCAGAAGAGTGGCAAGCCGGCTTTTGCCCCGGCTGACGCCGCCATCCTCACCAACTACAAGAGGCACATCGACCACTCCACTCGCTTCATTCCTCTCTGGGTAAAAGTCGCCGTAGCCATGGCTCTCGGCCTCGGAACCATGGTCGGCTGGAAGCGCATCGTAGTAACGGTTGGAGAAAAAATTGGCAAACAACATCTGACCTACGCTCAAGGCGCGGTCGCCGAAATCACCGCCATGGCAACCATCGGTGCCGCCGACGGATTCGGTCTCCCCGTCAGCACCACCCACGTTCTCTCATCCGGAATCGCCGGCACCATGGCCGCCAACCACTCCGGAATTCAATGGTCCACGGTACGCAACCTGGCCCTGGCCTGGGTTCTAACCCTGCCGGTAGCCATGCTGCTCTCAGGATCCCTATTCTGGCTCTTCCGCAAGACGTTCTAGAGAACGCCCTTGGCCTTTTCCGAGATTTGGGGAAGCGTAGAGTTCGGGAAGGGCACGGCTTCAGCCGTGCCGTTTAGGTAGGTGGAGGACTGGCTTTAGCCCCCGAGGTTCCCCTGTCGCCACGGCACCGCCGTGGATTTACGCCGAAGCGCCGGTGGAAGCCTCCAACCCGCGTTGCTTGCGCAACTCCGTGAGGAAAGCGTCGGCGCTAAGCGCAGCCTGGCTGCGGAACAGTCCAAGCAGCGTATCTTCTGTCTCACCACCTGCCGAGGGAGCCTGCGAAGCAGAAGGTTCAGTTTCCAAACCCTCCGGCTCCACCAGCAACTCAGGCCGCACGTCGCGATTCTCCGTCAGCAGGCTAAGAAATTTTTCCAGCAATGCCCGATGTTCCGGCGTGCTCTGCGTAAACTCAACTCCCATCCCCTTGTCGGGATGCATGATCCGAACCACACCTTCCGTTTTTAAGTCGATTCCGCCCGCTCGCATCGACAACGTCACACGCGTCGAAACCGGAAACGGCGAACTGATCTCGAGATAGCACCCACCCAAACTCAAATCCGTAAGCTGGCAGCGCGTCGGAGGATCATCCTTCTCCGCATCCGGAGAATTCCTTCCCAGCCATTCCCGCAACTGCTGCGTAAATTCCACCGACGGATCCTGAAACCGCAATCCCACCTGCTTCCCTGTTCCTTCCCAGGCAAACTCCGCATTAACCTCCAAAACCTTCGCCGAACCCGGCAGCGCAAACACCAGCTTCCAGCGTCCACTGGGTTTGCCGCGTCGCGGCAGGCTCACCGCCAAACCGCCTTCCCCCAGATCGCTAGTATTGACGTTGAAGTGCACATCCGATTCCCGGCTGGTCATCTCCACAGGAATATTCACCGACACCCGCGAGTTCCGCCGCCGCTCTTTCTTCATCAACGCCCGCGCCGCGCGAAAGCTAGACTTCGACCGCTCCACCGACACCGGCTTATACAGGATGAAGTGCGCCCCAATCTCAAACGCCGACCGCAGCCCGATCTCCGGATCCAGAATCGCCACCGCGATCGCCCGCTTGTTGCACGGAGCCATTCGCGCGCTGCGCAGCACCGCAGCCGCTCCTGGCCCGGCGCAATCCACAATGATCGCTTCAAACCGCTCGCGCGTCAGCTTACGCAAAGCAATCTCCGAACTCGCGCACAACTCAACGCCAATGTCCAGATCGCCCAGCGTCCGGCGCAGCACACGCACGATCTTGTCGTCGGAGCAAAGCAGAAGCGACTTCAGATTCATGGCGCTGTCTATATCCTTTGAGCCCAGTCGTAGTCACTCAGCATGAGCTGAGAAGGCAGCATTTCTCCGCGGAAATCTGGCTAACGGAAACCAAACACAGCCTCATTCACTGTAAGCCCGCCCCAAGAACCCGATCAATGGCCCCATCGCGCCAGAAGTTACGACCGTAACCAGCGGCGGACGATACCCAATCCTCCTCACTGATAGCGTCGTTAGCCAAGACCCAGCCCAGAGTCGAGTCCGAGCGATGCCTTAACCGCAATGAAAATAATTACTTAGAAACAACTTACTAAAGTGATGCACCCCACATTTAGGATTGACTTCCATCCCCACTTGCCCTAACATGCTGAGTCTCCGATCAGCATTGGGATCACTAGAGTTAGACAAGCAGAGTTGTCCTAAGCCGAAGGTTGTGTTTTTCCCTGAATCCCAATAGTCTCCGGAGAATCATATAGATAGAGCAATCGATAGATTTCATCCCCCTTTGTAGGAAAGGTTTGTTCATGGCGAAGCGTCGCGGAAATCCCAACTGGGGCAAGCCCGAGCCCATCGGCCCGATCGTCCCCACCATCACCGAGTTCGAGCAGGTAGTGCGCGAATACAAACTCACGCCGGACCAGTATCTGCGCTCCACGCGTCTGCGCGAGTGGGCCCGCCGCAACAAGAACTCGAAATACATTCCCGAGCCGCTCCTCGAAGCCTGGGGCTTCGAAATCGAATCCACGCTGTAATAACAGCCGTAGGGATGTTCTCAAGGGTCGCCAAAGCGACCCTTTTGCTTTGGATCTCAAGCACAGAAACCGCAGAGCGGAATCCGTGGCCATCCAGTCGCGAAGCGACGGCATTCATTAGCCCAGCACGTAAGTGCTGGGTAGGGCAGAAGAAACCCGACCAAGTCCCGTCAGGGACGGCACAGTTCCTCGCTCAGGCCCGAACGACCGAACCTTCCCTTTCCCGCTGAAAGCATCTATAAAACCACAGTGCCCAATCTCCTCCACCTCCCGCTACCCGAACTCTTCGCCGTCCTGGCAGCCGTAGCCTTCGCCACAGGCTTAAACGTCTACGCCACAGTAGCGGCTTTAGGCCTGCTAGCCCGCTTCGGACACGTCCCCCTCCCGCCAGCCCTGGAACTCCTCGAAACCTGGCCAATAATCGTAGCCAGCACAACTCTCTTCGCCATAGAATTCTTTGCCGACAAGATCCCCGCCTTCGACCTGATCTGGAGCGCCCTCCACACCTTCGTCCGAGTCCCCGTCGCCGCCCTCCTAGCCTACGGAGCCACCCGCCAGCTAACCCCCGGCGAACAACTCCTCGCAGCCGCCCTGGGAGCAGCCATAGCCCTGGCCGCCCACTCCGGCAAAACCGCCCTCCGCGCCGCCGTAACCCCAAGCCCCGAGCCCTTCTCGAACATCACCCTAAGCCTCGCCGAGGACGCCCTGGCCATCTCCCTAACCTGGCTAGCCACCCGCCACCCCTACGCCGCCGCCACCATAGCGCTAGCCCTGGTAGCAGTAATAGTGCTGCTCGCAAGAGCAGTAATCCAAGCCATGCGCAAGCTGCTCCAAGGCGCAGAAAAGGAGCTAGCAGGATAATTACCTAGTAGGAAAAGAATGTGGGGACAGCCGTCCTCGGCTGTCCGTCGAGCGAAGCTCGACTCTCTGACCGCGACCGACCTCGATCGATGGGTGCCCCATCTTTCGCGTTCTTTGCGAAAGGTGGGATTCCACACCTCCAAACCCAGTGGGATTTTGACCTTGGTGGCGCCTTTGACCTATCCCGGACGCTGCGCCGCCTCTGCCCTAACCGTCTCGACCACCCAATCCATCACCACCTCCCGCACTTGCCTCCGAGCCTCCTGTGTCGTCACATGTCCGGTTGCCTTCGCTGCAAGAGCCTTAACTCCCGCTTGCCCTGCAACCACCTCTTCCTGCGCAGCGATTCCCTCTTCTTCCTCCGCGTCTACCTCCTCGTCCTCCGCTTCATCAGCCTCATCATCAAAGTCCTCTTCAAACCACTGCGGACCTCCCATGCAGGTCCGGTGCACATCGCCGCGGTCGATCACAACGTCGGTCGCATCCCGGGCCTCAAACTCCGTATTTCGCAGGTTGCAGCTGGCCGTTTGCAAAGCGTAGAGCATCAGAGCCGCCGTCTTATGCTCCATCTGACCGGTGCCAAGCAGTTGCATCACCTGCATCAGCGCCATCTGCACCGAATTCGCATCCTCAAGCAACGGCACCACAAACCGAGCCTGCCCAAACTGACTCCCCATAATCCGCGCCCGCTGCTCCTGACACCGAACATGAAAAAAGCAAAACCGCCGACGCCGCAGCGCCGGAGACCCACACTGCGTCCCATTCACCTTCACATGCTGACACCGGTTCACATTTTCCAGACCCATATTCTCCTCACACCTCTACCCCGATTTGATTTGTCATCCCGAGGTCGCCGCTTTTGCGACCGAAGAGCCTGTCCCGAGCTTGCCGAGGGAATCCAGGCGAGCCGCGCACCCACGGAGCCTGCCCCTGAGAGAGCGCAAGCGACCGAAGGGCGCGTCTGGCGCGCTTCCTTACCAGATTGTCGTGACTTTCGCCCCAGCAGGCTGAAACGCTCCAGTTCGAGAACGCCCGGGAAGGGCACGACTTCAGTCGTGCCGCCGAAGCCCCTTCGAAACCAGCCGCGCTTCAGCGCCTGCTAATTCCAGTATTCCCATTTCGGAATGACAGGCAAGGTCATGTGAACATCGGAAGAAATCAAGCTGTGGAAAATCAAATGAGCGGAACCGATCGTTTTTTGGACGTTCGCGGCTAGCCGGGTATCCCCCTCCGGCTTTGCATATAAACGCTCCTAAACCCAAGGTTTTTATGCAGCTTGCGGGGCTTTTATGCAGGCTCTCCTCGCTTTCCTTTCGTCCCAATCCTCGAAAAGACTATCCTTCATGGGTCCAAGAATACTCTTGGCTCTCACTGGAGGTGCGCATTATGCATGAATTTGTTCAAGAACTTGGGCTTTTCCTTTGGGCAGTTAT
>Ga0206826_1134_pt1 | contig 9190 bp, 8 predicted proteins | sample Alteio_BWOrgCont_80_FD_152636 | JGI IMG/M metagenome (GOLD analysis project Ga0206826, IMG submission 152636) | Enriched cells from forest soil in Barre Woods Harvard Forest LTER site, Petersham, Massachusetts, United States -... | ecosystem: Environmental > Terrestrial > Soil > Temperate forest > O... | reverse complement strand
AAAAATTAATCAAGCCTATCAAAAAGAACGCAGCGCTATCACAGAGCAAAATAAGACCAGCCGCTTAATCTGGCATGACTGGCTCAAGGCCAAAGCTTACGGCGGTGACGCGGAAGCCCTGGCCGTACTGCGGGCGCGCTATGAGCGCCCAGCGCGGCAGGGCAATATGATCGCGTCCCCTGCTCCAGGAAATGATAATGCCAAAAAGCTTAATGCAGGCGCGAAGATTGATACCGTCACCAAACGCGGCACCGTCCATTATCAAATCCCCTCCGGCGTTCTGCGCGACGAAGGCGATAAATTCCGTATGGCGGACAATCTGCCGCCGGAAGCCTTAAAGGCCGTCCTAGAGCTCGCCATCAAACGCTTTGGCAAGGACTTGGCAGTTCAAGGCAGTAAGACGTTCCAGGAGCAAATGGTACAGACCGCCGCCACGAACGGATTAAGGGTAGTTTTTGCTGAAGCCCGAATGGAAGCAAAACGCCTCGCCCTGATTGCCGAATTAGGACAAGCTCCAAAATCTAAAATAAAGGCTATCACGGGCACCGAAATCGCCCAGCGTTATGCCGCAGAGCGCAACGAAAAGCATAGGCAGGGCCTAGACGTTCTTTTCCATAGAATTTATACTCCGGCAGATATTGGTAAATTTACTCATGCGGGGATACGTAAAGTGGAAAATCAGTCCTTAGCCTTGCTGCAATCCGCCCGGGAAATTCTTGTGATGCCGGTGGATGAAAAGACAGCGATCCGCATGCGCCATTCCAATATCGGCAGCCCTATTGAAATCACCGAACAGGGCATCATCAAAACCCGCAATCTAAGCCGAGGACGCTAAGATGAAAGAACCGCACAACAACACTGCCGGTCCGCCTACGCGCAACAATAAGAAGCGCAGTCAACGGATAATCCACATTGGTCTTTTTGTTTTTTCAATTCTTGCGGGGCTGACGGCAGCAACGCAGTACTTTGCCTACATGTTTGATTATCAAGATGCGCTCGGAATATCGCTGTTTCATTTTTATGCGCCATGGAAGATTTTAATTTGGTCAGCGGAATACATTTTGGATTTTCCATGGGCAATTCGCCGGGCTGAATCTTTAGGTTTGGTTATCACAACCCTCTGTTTGCTCGCCTGTTTTGCGCGTAAATCAGCTTTAGCCAATGCTTTAACTGTGAATAAATCACTCCATGGCTCGGCACGTTGGGCAAATAAAAAAGATATTGGGGCAGCGGGGCTTCTTAATGAAGCAGGAGTGTATGTCGGCGCATGGAAAGATAAAAATGAAATTCATTACCTGCGTCATAATGGGCCTGAGCATGTACTTTGCTACGCCCCCACCCGCAGTGGTAAAGACGTGGGGCTAGTCATCCCTACCCTTCTTAGCTGGGAACATAGCGCCGTGGTGTTGGACCTGAAGGGCGAGCTTTGGGAATTAACCGCTGGGTGGCGCCAGCAACATGCCAGAAACAAGGTGCTGCGATTTGAGCCAGCAAGCACCTTTGGCAGCATCGGTTTTAATCCTTTTGAAGAAATCCGCCTTAGCACTGAGCACGAAGTGGGCGATGTACAAAATCTAGCAATGCTCATTGTGGACCCCGATGGCAGAGGTTTAAATGACCACTGGCAAAAAACTTCCCAATCCCTGCTGGTCGGCGCAATTCTGCACTTACTTTACAAATGCAGAGCAGAAGGTGAAATCGCAAATTTCGCTATGCTTGATGCCATGCTGGCAAATCCAGCAGAGCCTGTATCCGAATTATGGAAAGCAATGGCGAATAATCAGCACCTGAATGGTATAAGCCATCAAGTGGTAGCGGCTGCCGGATGCGACATGATTGACCGCCCCGAAGAAGAAGCAGGTAGTGTGCTCTCGACCGCGAAATCTTATCTCTCGCTTTACCGTGACCCTATCATTGCCAAAAATACCGGCAAATCTGGCTTTCGTATCCGCGATCTCATGAATTATGACGACCCGATAAGTCTTTATATTATTACTCAGCCCAGCGATAAAACACGTCTACGACCTTTAGTGCGCGTTCTTGTGAATATGATTTTTCGCCTTTTGGCTGAACGAATGGAATTTGAGAATGGCCGTCATAAACCTCATTATAAGCACCGGCTTTTAATGATGATGAATGAGTTTGTAAGTTTTCTGGGGAAACTCGAAATCGCGCAAGAGTCCCTCGCCTTTATCGCGGGCTGGGGTATTAAATGTTATATCATCACGCAAGACTATAATCAGTTGCAAGACCCTGAAATAGGCTATGGCCGCCAAGAAAGCATCACATCAAACTGCCACATTCAAATTGCTTTTGCACCCAACCGGCTAGAAACGGCAGAGCATCTCTCCAAACTCACCGGCGTAACCACAGTCATCAAGGATCAAATTACCACCAGCGGCAATGGGATGAGTATTTTGAAAGGGCAAGTATCACGCACATTACACGAAGTGCAGCGCCCGCTTTTAACCCCCGACGAAATCATGCGTATGCCGGGGCCGCAAAAAGATAAAAACGGTTTGATCGTAAAACCGGGCGACATGCTGGTTTATTGTGCTGGCTTTCCTGCCATTTACGGCCAACAACCCCTATATTTTCAGGAGCCGATTTTCCAAAAACGCTCTGAAATTCCAGCACCGAAAGAAACGGATACGCTGAACAACTTTTCGATCCACAAATACAAGATCGCCGCTTGAGAAGAACTGCACAAATAACTCTGCTTATTGCTAGCTGCGTCGTCGCTATAGTCCTGACTGCAATGGCGGCTGGAATCCGAATTAATATCACACCAAGCTATCCCATTGGGGTTTATCAAATAATCCATGAGCCTATCACCAAAGGCAGCATGGTGATTTTCTGTCCGCCGGATAATGTCGTAACGCGACAGGCATTAAACCGTGGCTATATTATGGCTGGCTTCTGTCCTGGCGGTTACAGCACTTTGATCAAAAAAGTTTTTGCCATTAAAGGTGACAAAGTAAAATTTACAGCCGTAGGTATATATGTAAATGAAAATCTCATACCTAATAGTCAGCCCAAGAAATTTGACTCTGCTGGACGGTCATTAAATAGCATTGAAACCGGCACTCAAATCTTAGACGGGCAAATGATAATGTTTTTATCAGATTACAATCCAAAATCTTTCGATGGGAGATATTTCGGTTTTGTGAATAAAACCTCTTACATTGTTGGGACAATTAAACCGATATGGGTATGGTAGCTATTTCTGCGATAGATTTCATAGCCAATAAGCCCAACAAATCTTCATTCGAGTTATTTTTTGGTAAGCCGTATATACCTACATGCGCTTTATTTCTCGAAGTAGGTCTAAGCTTAATATTAATTTTTGTGGAGTGGATCATACCACAATATTTAATTATTTCGACATGTGAGAGTGCTAATACATCCTTCGCTCCGAATATTAAGCCTCCATCTTTCATCATATAAAATGCTTTTTCTATTCTTTGTTGGCGGTCGCCCTCATTAAACTCCAACCAATTTGCAGATAAATATCCCTTATCTTCTGTTCGCAACCTAAAAAAATCTGGAGTTACGCCAACAACCTTCCGAGTTTCTGGATCAATAACCTGCTTCTGCCGGGAACACTTCCTAACGATATTATGTTCTTCTTTTAGCAATTCATATTTTCGCATTTTTATACCATTTATCTATATCAAAGGCGGTAATTGCCTGCTCAAACCAAGTCAGAGGACCACGGTAAATATTAATTATAGGCGATGATTTAGAATTATCGAATTCCTTTACTTCAAGCAACTCCTTCGAGAGAATCGAACGTACATAATTTCCTGGGAGAAATTCTATAGTTAGACACCCTTCATTACCCACCCATGTAGCAGTCAAAAAACTTTCGATATTAACCCCAAGCGAAGGCTTCTTAAGATTGTGATAATAAATAAAGAAATTCAGGAAGCCGCAAAACGATTCGACGTTTATTAATGAATCCCCATTGGTAAAATTTTGTATATCTAATAATTCATCAATTTCATTATAAAAATAACGTTTAAGGTCATCGGATAAATGCATACCTAATTGTGATGTCAAAATTATTAGACTAGCTTTGTTAGAATATAATTGCTCCTCCAGAGGCGCAGTTTTAAGAATCGGGAAACTTTTCTTAGCCAGACTGCTTAAAGATGCATCAACCTCTTTTGTTTCAGACTTTACGCTCAAAGAAACAGAAACGTCATGGCCGCTCGCCATCCATTTAGATGGTACAAAATCTTCAGGGCTAGAAGTTGCGTACAGCATGTTCAATTCTTCGCCCTATTAAATAATTCTCTTGTTCTATCGGTGATACAGCTTTCAAAAAGCTCATCCTTAAGATCTCTAAAAGAATTTATAACATTCCATATATCGGCATCATCCTGTGATATATCTTCATTAATATATACGTCTAAATCTAGCATTATAGATGAATACCCAATCAATGGAGACTTAACTGTGCTAGTTCTCATCACTGCTTTAAATGGCTTTTTCTTTAAGGGAAAAACTGTCTCAACATTATAAACTTCTAAGGCCTGATGGTTTGGGACCGAAATCCCAATTCTAACATATTTAGTAGTATCTATTTCACTTTCATTGGTCGAAGGAATATCAATTCTATTAATATAGCGGGTACCCAACCTAGAAACTATTTTGCGACCTATAACATTCATAAAAATGCTCCAAACTTGCTGTCCTTTGCCAAATAAGTCCTCCCAACCCGCATAGGGTGATAATCGTGATATGATTAATTCTTTTGGAGTAATCATTATTATATTTAGTAAATCAGTTGATAATAGTTTATGCCCAATTATTGTTGGAGGAGAAAAAACATAATGCCCAGGCCCAAATCCGAATTGATGCTGTGCAATATCTTCCACATTCGGATAATCTTTCTTAAGTCTATCTTTTAGTTTCTCACGACTTCTTACTGGAATCTCATCAGCAAATTGTATGCTAATTACTGCCTCAATAATCGGGGGACGCGCATAGCGATTTGGCATACAAACTTAATGTCATGTCTGGCGGATAAATTCAAGCCCAAATAGCTGACTTTTTCCGAGTTATGATTGCCTGCGTATTCTGAAGCACTAGCTTAACCTGATATTCAATATAGTGACACTGTTTTCGCTAATATGGTACAAATTCAGAAGCTTTAAATGATCCCTATGAGTAGCTACGGAGAAACCTTTGATGGACTTGGCGGACAATACTTTATCACAGGCATCTGGTGCGATGAAAGATTTGCTTGATGGCGTAACCATTCCTAATCCCATCCAGAAAAATCTCTTTAAAGTATGTGGCCAGCTTTTCACTGCTGTGGCGGACATTCCTATTTCGTATTTGGAAGGTATTGCCGTCGAAAAGCGCGCCAAAACAGGGGCGCGAGTAAAAATTATTTCGACAGGAGCCGATCAAATAGCTTCGCGAATGAATATCGCTCCAGAATTTGTACAGGCGGCTATGAATAAGGCTGGCCAGAAGATTGTTGGAGAACGAATTAACCTCAATAATATTCTCAAAATTGCAGTCGCTCAGGTAGGGCAACAAAACGCTAATACCAGTAGTGGAATAATTCCGGAGATAGAAGCAGCCGAAATTAATACTGACTGGATTAATAATTTTGAGAGCGAAGCAAAACCAAAAAGTACGGAGGAAATGCAGCAATTATTTGGTCGTATCTTAGCAGGAGAAATACAGCGTCCATCTTCATTCTCAATTAGGACTGTAAAACTCATGGGACAGCTAGATATGAAGGTAGCGGCGACATTTCGGCGGCTTTGTTCTTTATGCATCTATCTAAAATCTGGTCCCAATGTGATTGATGCTAGAGCTATATCATTGGGCGGAAATGCGGCATCGAATTCGCTTCAAGGGTACGGGCTTACTTTCGACGTTCTAAATATGCTTAACGAGCATGGATTAATAATAGCAGATTATAATTCTTGGCGTGACTATCGCTACTCAATCGCAGAGCAAAATAATAAAGACGCAAACAGTTTTGTGCAGCCTTTCCAATACCAAAATCAGCAATGGGCACTGGTTAACCACGGCAATGAACGGCGAGCCCAAGAGTTTCGATTGCATGGGGTCAAATTATCTGAAGCTGGTGCTCAACTCTTGAGTATTGTAGATATAGAACCTGTTGAATCATATACGACTGCCCTTCATACCTTTTTTGAACAGCAGAATCTGCAAATGCAGCCTGTCGTGATACGCTCCTAATTTCAGTTATTATCTTGATACTATATGCTTGGCTTGTTGAGTTTTTAATGGATGCCTCTCTTCTACCATCTGCCCGATCTGGTATTCAATCCCCTGCACGCCAAAAATGCTTTTGATGGCCAGATCATTAAAATCCGTAAAGGCCTTAGAATTTTCTGCAATTTCTTTCTTGCTAAAGCGCGGGAATACGCATTGGCCGCCCACTGCCTTAGCCGCCTCCTCGGCTTTCAAGCGTCCAGGATTAAATCCTTGAGTTGCTTTTAGATGCCGGTCATCATCCCCTGCAATAACGATTTGCTTGTCAGGAAACCTCGCGCGCAAAGCCTTTGCCACATGCGTTAAATTCCCACTGTCAAATGCCGCGACGACTGGCACACGCAGCGCCATTGAAATACTGCTCGCTGTTGCGTAGCCTTCAGCAATGATAATGGTTGGCGTATTGTTTAAGCTGCTCAAACCGCCGACAACATGAAAGCAGCCTTCTTTTCTGGCGTTTTTGGCAAAACGCTTGGTCCCATCGGCGCGGATATATTGGATGGACCAAATTTTTCCGTTTTCATCATAGGCGGGCACGTAAGTTTCTTCTGCTTTGGCATTGGTATAAATCCCGGCCACTACTGGGATCTGCTTGGCAAGCAAATAAGGCGTTGCGGCAATCACGGGCCGTAAGTCTGCGATCTTTTCCTGGCAACGCTTAGCCGCAGCTTCTTCGACTTGTTCGCGCGCCCGTATTCTGGCGGCGCGTTTTGCTTCAGCATCCTTCCGGAAGGTTTCCTTTTGCTTCTCGCCAAGGTGATATCCTTTACTTTTCCATTTTAATTCCTGGCTGGTACGGTTATTTTTGACATAGCCTGCCGGATGACCATCTAAATGCCCGACATAAAAACCTGCCAGTTCGCCCTTCTTGTCGCCTACGGCAGCAACGCGGTGTTTTTGCCCGTCCATAACAGGATGCGGCGAAGTTACAATGAGGCCAAGCCCACGCATGACTTCCGCAAATTCCTCTTGTGGTGGCATGGCTGGATTTTGATGTTGGCGTTTATTTTTTGGCAAATAGCGATTTAATTGCGACATATCCGCATCCGGGCCAGCATACCAGGACTTAGCTACCTTATCCCACAAAGCGCCCGCCCTTCTGGCGTTGGCTTTTTCCTTAAATGGAACGGCGAGATAAACCCGGTTGTTTTGTTCAGGCGCGACCTCTGGCAATTCAGCCCCTTCTTCTGCCAACCACTTTGCAAAGGGCGCATGATTTGAAATTTCTGCCGGAATATACCAGGACTGGCGTTTCCGATCCCAGCGCGCGCCTAATTCCTTCACTACATCCTTTTCCTGAAACGGTACCTTGATATAGGTTTTTTCTGCCGCTTCCACGTTTGTTTCCAATTGAGCAACCGTCATGTTAGTCTCCTGGGTTAGTGTAGTTTCTTGTGTTTGTTGTTGGCTTAAACTTAAAACGTAATGCTGCATCTTTTCCGCATCAGATGCGGCGCGAAAGACTTCAAAGACGTCATCCTGAATAATTTTTATCCAACTCTGAACATAGGCGACGTGCTGAGATGGATCATGACCGATTTGAAGTTCTTGCCCTAGGATCATGCTGAATATCTCCGCTCGAAGTTCTTCTTTAGCGTAGCCTTCTGATAAGAAAGGGTGTTTGATATCCCGGTTGAGCCTGCTTTCATGGCCTGTCCAATGCCCCAGTTCATGCAAGGCCGTTGCATAATAACCATCGGCGGTTTTAAAACGCACTTTATCGGGAAGATGAATGATATCTGATGCAGGAAAATAAACTGCCATTTGTTCCCCATGGCGAATATTTGCGCCGGATTGCGCTAGAATTTTTTCCGCGCGTTCAATGTTATTCCATATGTGTGTGGGTGCAGGAGTAATTTCGGGAATACCCTCAATCTGGGCACCATTAAAAACCGAAGCAAAAAATACCTTCGGCCTTTCAAGCTCAACTTCAATCTGCAATCGCTTGCCATCCCTAGTAAGCACCGGCTTACCATTTGAGTCTGTAACATCCTGCTGTTCGGATAATTTCCAGTATTGCACAGACGTTGCGCGCTCATTCTTCCGCACCTGCCAACCTGCGCTCTTCGCCTGGTTGTAGGTCAGCCAACGTGCATCACTGTACCCCTGCATCATTAACTGAATAGTATTGATGCCCTTATAGCGTTTTTTTGTGATCGGATTATATGGCAGAAAAGTTTCCCCAGCGTGCCATGGCCGCTGCCATGGGGCTGTGCCTTTTTTAAGCTGATCAATCAGCTGCTCTGCGATACGTTCGTGGAAGGGCTTTTTCTCTGACATCAGAGCACCTCGTCCACGCTTTCAAAAACATCCGCTTCGCCTATGGCATCCTCTTGAAAGGCCCCTGCCCGTTCAGCTTCCTCTGCATCAAATTCAATGCCGAGCGATGGAAATTCTTGCGCCTCGCCCCACTTTTCCAGAAAGGCTGCCTTCGCCGCCTGTTCAGGATTATGAGGAATTTGATCTTCGGTCATCTTGAAGCCTCCCTTTGATTATCGTTATTCACTACGCGGGTTTTAAAATGCCGCATGAGCCAGGAAGCCCAGCGCATAGCGGCGACTTTCAGTTTGGCGCGGTACGGCGCATTATATTCTGGTGTCCTGGAATGATAATTTGCGGCCTTCGTCCAAAGATCGCCCTGATCATCCCGAAGATGATTATGTAGCCGCCACGTCGCCAATTCGTAAGGATAGCAACCCTCCGCAGCGACATCCTGCGCCGTAATGCCATAAGCCGACAAATCCTCTAAATACTTGGTATTGATCTGCATCGGCCCCACATCTTGCGTGCCGTTGTCATTCGTCCGGTAAAAACCAGGTTTTCCGTTTTCAAGCTCCGCCACGGCCAAAACGATATTGGCGGGCACTTCATATTTAATTGCCGCTTCAATCGAGCAAACAATCCGTTCTTGAATTTGTGGTGGAAG
>Ga0206826_1132_pt1 | contig 9292 bp, 7 predicted proteins | sample Alteio_BWOrgCont_80_FD_152636 | JGI IMG/M metagenome (GOLD analysis project Ga0206826, IMG submission 152636) | Enriched cells from forest soil in Barre Woods Harvard Forest LTER site, Petersham, Massachusetts, United States -... | ecosystem: Environmental > Terrestrial > Soil > Temperate forest > O... | reverse complement strand
CCGCGGCGCAGGCCGGGTTCCTGATGCTGGCGATTGCGTCCGCGATGTTTGGCGTGATGCTGACGCTGGTGCTGGTGTATTGCATCAACATTCCCCAGATGGCGGAGCTGGAACGCTACCGTCCGAACACGACGACTGAACTTTACGACATCCATGGGAACGTCTTCGGGTCCTTCGCGCTGGAGCGGCGCGTGGTGGTGCCGTATTCGGACTTTCCGCCGATGCTGCGCGCGGCGATCCTCTCCATCGAAGACAAGAACTTTGAGAGCAATGGCGGCATCAACCCGATCCGTCTGGTGGGCGCGGCCTATGAAGACCTGCACTCCAAGGGTAAGACGCAGGGCGGGTCGACCCTGACGATGCAGTTGGCGCGCAATCTGTTTCTGTCGTCAGAAAAGACCTGGGGGCGCAAACTGCAGGAGATCTACCTGACGCTGCAGATTGAGCGCCACTTTACCAAGCAGCAGATCTTTACGTTGTATGCGAACCAGATCTACCTGGGACACGGAACGTATGGGTTTGAGGCGGCGTCAGAATTCTACTTCAGCAAACATGCTCGGGAGCTGACGCTTCCTGAAGCGGCGCTCCTGGCGGCGCTGCCAAAAGGCGCTGAGTATTATTCGCCGTTGCGAAACCCCGAGCGAGCGCTGCGGCGGCGCAACCTGGTACTGACCGAGATGCAGAATGACAGCAAGATTACCGCGGAAGAGGCGGACGCAGCGCGGGCGGCTCCGCTTGGGCTGCACCTGGAAGCTCCGGTAAACAGCGAAGCCCCATATTTTGTAGAAGAGGTGCGCCGGCAACTGGAGCGTGACTACGGCGTGGAAGTGGCGCATGGAGCGGGACTGCGCGTGTATACGACGCTCGACCTTGATCTGCAGCGCGTCGCGAATAAAGCCGTGTTGGATGGAACGGCAACCTATGAGCGCAGGCATGGTTGGAAGGGACATCTGCAAAACGCTCTCGCGCAGGGCAGCGACTACAAGCATCCGGACTGGACACAGCCGATCGTGGTCGGAGGGTACTTTCACGCATTGGTGGTCGACGTTAGCGCGGACAAGATGGAGGTGAAGATCGGCACGCAGACCACCACCATGGTGCCGGCGGACTGGCAGTGGACTACACATCCGAAGGCGACTGACCTGGCGACGCTGGGCGACATTGTGTATGTGCGCGTAACGCAGGCAGGACAGGCAGGGTTGAAGGTGGTGCTGGAGGAGGATAGCGGCGCGCAGGCTTCGATGATGGCGCTGGACAACTCCAATGGCGAAGTGCTGGCGATGGTGGGTGGACGAGACTTTGCTTTGAGCCAGTTCAACCGTGCGACGCAGGCAGAGCGACAGGTGGGGTCATCGTTCAAGCCGTATGTGTATACGGCGGCGCTGGAATTCGGCATGAAGGTCACGGACACAGTGTTGGACACACCGACAACCTTCCAGACGCCAAACGGACCCTACACGCCGCACGATTATGAGCGCGGGAGTTTCAGCGGATCGATGACGCTGATCAATGCGTTTGCCGAGTCGCGGAACATTCCGGCGCTGCGGCTGGCGGATAAAGTCGGCATCCGCAAGGTAATCGATGTAGCTCACAGGTTTGGCGTGACCAGCAATCTGCCGCCGTTCCTGCCGATAGCCATTGGCGCGGCGGACCTGACGTTGTATGAGCAGGTGCATGCATACAGCGCGTTTCCGAACGACGGCATATTGATTGAGCCCCACTTCATACGGCCAGAAGGGAAAGTTTTACGGTCTTAGGCATAATCGACGAGTCTCAACTCCATCACAAGATACACAGCTACTTCCGGACGGTCTGCCGCCCGATGGGGATTAGACGCACCCCGTTGCAAAAATGATACTACTCTGAGCCGTTTCGTCGATTTCAGCGGAACCGTGTTTGACCTGCAACAGGCCTAACTCTATGATGGATAAGTGGCTGATCTCGCGGCAACCGCCGCTTTTTGCAGTCTTTCCCACCCAGACGGCGGTGTAGCTCAGATGGTTAGAGCGACGGACTCATAACCCGTAGGTCAGTGGTTCGATTCCACTCACCGCCACCAATGGAACAGGGGATATTTGACGCACCTCCCGGATGCCCAACCTCACCCATCCCCCGAGCGCACCCGTAAAAGTCCTCGGCGTCATCCCTGCGCGCCTGGCCTCCACACGCCTACCGCGCAAGGTTCTGCGCTCACTGCTGGGCGAGCCTCTTCTCGCCTGGGTACATCGCGCCGCCGCTGCCTGTCCCCAGCTCAACCGCATCATCATCGCCGCCGACTCCGAAGAAGTCATGGCTCTCTGCGCCGCCCGCGGCTTTGAAGCCATCCTCACCTCGCCCGAGCTTCCCAGCGGCTCCGACCGTCTCTTCGCCGTCTCGCAGCAAATCTCCGCCGAAATCTACGTCAACATCCAGGGCGACGAGCCCATGCTAGAACCCGCGCACATCGCCGCGCTTCTCTCACCCTTCTCGCAGCCGCATGTCGACGTGACAACGCTCAAAGTCCGCTGCACCCCTGAAGAAATCAAGAACCCAAACGCCGTCAAAGTGGTCACCGCGCCCGATGGCCGCGCGCTCTACTTCTCTCGCGCCACGATTCCATTCCACCGCGACGCCGGCACCGAAGCCGTCTATTTCAAGCACCTCGGCCTCTACGCCTACCGCCGGGCAGCTCTTGAGCGCTTCGCCGCGCTTGCGCCGACACCGCTCGAACTCACCGAGCGTCTCGAGCAGCTTCGCATGCTTGAAAACAACATCAACCTCTATGTCACCGAAACCCCGCACGACACCATTGGCGTTGACACTGAAGAAGACCTCTCCCGCGTCGAAGCCATTCTGCGCTCACGCAAGACCTAAATCGTCTCCATCGTCACACGCAGCCCATCCTTCGTCGGTTCCACACTCACATCCAGCAGGCTCTTCACCACCCACTCGCAGCCCGCCGCGCGCAGCTCCTCCACCGAGTGCGTCCCCAACACGCCCAGCACGCGGCAGCCCGCTGCCTTACCCGCGCCCACGCCCGTCGGAGCATCTTCCACCACAATGCACTCAGCCGGCTCCGCGCCAACCAGCGCAGCACCCTGCAGGTACGGCTCAGGATGCGGCTTGCCGTTCACCACACGGTCGCCGCTCACAATGCGCTCCGGCAGCGGAAGCTTCGCTGCCTTTAGCCGCCCAATCAGCAGCCGCCACGTAGCCGAAGTCACAATCGCCCAGCGCTCCTTCGGCAGGCTCTCGAGGAGTGCACGCACTCCTGGGAGTACCTCCAGATCGTCAACATCGGCAATCTCCATGTCTTCAATCAGCCGTAGACCTTCTTCCTTGTCGACGCCTGGCACGAGCTGCTCCATGATCTCCACCGCGCGCGTTCCGTGCGCAATCTGCACCTGGTCCGCATTCGGAACTCCATAGTGCTCTGCCCACCGCCGCCAGCAACGGTTCACGCTCGCAATCGAGCTCACAATCACGCCATCGTTATCGAACAGCAAGCCTTTGGCCTCAACCACCACCTGCGGCATCAAGCCCCCTGCAGCACAAAGGCCTGCGCCGCCTTCAACACCTGCTGCACGCTAGCCTGCGAACAGCTCTCGCAATAGACGCGCAGCAGCGGCTCCGTCCCGCTCGCGCGCAGCAGCAGCCACGTCTCCGCTGCATTCTTCTTGTCGGCGCACGTCGCATTCTCCAGGAAGAACTTCACGCCATCCAGCGTCTCCACGCGCAACACCTTCATGCCTGCGATTTCACTCTTGCCTGCCACCAACTCCTTCGCCCGCCCGATCGCGCTATCCTTCACCGCATTGTCGATGTGCATATCCACGCGACCATACTGGTGCTCGCCATACTCTTCCTGCAGCGCCGCGACCAGCTCACCCAGCGTCTTCTTCTCGTCTGCCATTACGTTGGCCAGCAGCAGGCTGTTCAGCAGCCCATCGCGCTCCGGTAAATGTTTGGAAATGCCCACACCGCCCGATTCTTCGCCGCCAATCAGGATGTCGTGCTCCAGCATTAGGTCCACCACAAACTTGAACCCAATTCCATGTTCATGCAGCTTGCGCCCATACTTCGTCGCAATGCGGTCCAACATCTTCGTCGTGTTGAACGCGCGCGTTACATCGCCCGGCCACTTCTTCCGCTCCAGCAGCCACTGCAGCAGCACCGCAAAAATCTTGTGCGCGTCCACTACATTGCCATGCTCGTCCACAGCGCCGATACGGTCTGCATCGCCATCCGTAATCAACCCTGCCGCGCAGTGGTGCTCGACCACCGCCTTCTGCGTCGCTGCAATGTGCGGCAGAATCGGCTCGGGGTTGATCCCCGGAAATGCCGGGTTCAACTCACTGCGAAATTCTACGTACGGAATCCCCGCGCGCTCAAAGATTCCAGCAACGTATCCTTTGCCTGCGCCGTACATCGTGTCGATCAGAAACCGGTAGCCCGATTCCTTGATCTTCTTCAGGTCGACAAATTTCTCCAGCGCCGCAATGTATGTCGGAGCAAAATCCACTTCCTCAATCTTGGCCGGAGTCGCCGCAATCGCCAGCGGCTTCAGCAGGTAGCTCTCAATCGACTTGATAATCGCGGGATTCCCCGCCCCGCCGTAGCTCGCCTTGTACTTCACCCCATTCCACTCGGCCGGGTTGTGGCTGCTCGTAATCATCACGCCGCCCGCAGCCTTGCGCTCGCGCACCACGAAGCTCAACTCGGGCGTCGGCGTAATCTTGTCCGCCAGGAACACCGGAATGCCCGCGTCGGCAAGCACTTTCGCCACCACCTTCGCAAACGACCGCGACCCAAACCGCGTGTCATACCCAATGCACACACCCGCCTTCGCATCTTCATGCTCGATCACGTAGTGCGCAATCGCTCGCGCCGCGACGCGCACGTTCTCATATGTAAAGTCATCGGCGATAATCCCTCGCCAACCATCCGTCCCAAACTTAACCACTGTCGTCGCTTCCGCCATTGCTCTTTCCTAATTCCTGCGTCCTAAATCAAATCTTCCCTGCCGCTCTCATGCACCGCTCGCACAATTTTCGACACATCTTGCGACCGTTCCCGTGTCGTAATCAGCAGCGCATCCTTGGTCTCTACAACCACAAGGCCTTCTACTCCCAGCAGCGCCACAGTCTTCCCCGGTGCATACACATAATTTCCGCGGGCTTCAATCGTAAACAGCCCGGTCGTCGCTCCATCGATCACATTGTCGCTGTGTGTCTCACTCAGATGTTCATGAAGGCTAGCCCACGATCCCAGATCATTCCATCCAAAATCCGCAGGCAGGCAATAAATATTGGAATGCATCTCACCCTTCGCCGAGCGCCGCTCCAAAATCGCGTAATCGACTGAGATGTTCTCGCACTTTGGGTACTCCTCAGCGAACACCTTCTCGAACTCTCTAGTCCCATGCGCCGCTGCGATCTTCTCCAGCGGCTCCGCCATCTCCGGCGCATGCTCGCGCACCGCCGCGGTCAGCGTCTTCGCACTCCATAAAAAGATTCCGCTGTTCCAAGCAAAATTTCCCGCAGCCAGAAACCTCTCTGCGGTCTCTGCATTAGGCTTCTCGCGAAACCGCTTCACATGATGTGCGCGAACTCCCTTCGACTCGCGATCCGTCGCTGCACCCTGCTCGATATAGCCGTAGCCCGTCTCCGCTCGAGTCGGCTTCACGCCCAGCACTACAATATTCGCGCCAGCCGCGGCCACTTTCACACCTGCGGCAATCACCTCGGCAAACCGCTCGCCGTTCGCCACCACATGGTCTGAAGGAAAAACTCCAAGCACCGTCTCTGGCGCCTCGCGCTCCAACAGGAACGCCGCCAGCGCGCACGCCGGCGCGGTGTTCCGCGCGCATGGCTCCGCCAGCACATGCTGTGCGGAGACCTGCGGAAGCTGCTCGACAATCACATCATGCAGCCAGCTATTTGTAATGACCCACACATCGTTCGCCCCCGCCAGTGGTTCCAGCCGCGCCAGCGTCTGCTGGATCATCGTCTGCTCGCCTTCGAGCGACAGCACCTGCTTGGCGCGCGCCCTCCGGCTACGAGGCCAGAAGCGTGTACCGCTGCCTCCCGCCAAAATCACCGGTGCAAATCGCACTCCGCCAACATCTTTCGTCTTCAACATCTAACCTCATCCGCAATGAGCATCTACATTGCGCACATTGCGTTAAAAATCTACGGTTATCCCAGCTTCGCGAAAAACGCTCGCATCCGCTCCACACCTTTATCAATCACATCGCCCGAAACTGCATAGGACAGCCGGATGTGTTCGCTGGTCCCAAACGCCTCGCCCGGAACCACCACTACATGCGCTTCGCTCAGCAGCTTCGCTGCTAGCTCACTAACAGTCTTGATGCCGCCTTTGCCCAGGAACGCCTTCACATTCGGGTACACATAAAACGCTCCCTGCGGCACCGTACACGTTAGCCCAGGAATCGTCTTGAACCCTTCCAGCACACGGTCGCGCAGCTTGATGTAGTCGGCGCGCATCTCGCTCACGCATTCCTGGCTGCCTGCCAGCGCCGCAATCGACGCCCGCTGCACCATGCTCGCCGTGTTCGAGGTCGACTGCGACTGCAGCTTGCTCATGGCGCTGATAATCTGTTTCGGCCCCAACGCAAATCCCGCGCGCCATCCCGTCATCGCATACGTCTTTGAGAGCGACCCAAGCACGATCACGTGCTCCTTCGCCTCTGTCACACTCGCTCCGGAAACAATCTCCCCCATAAACGTCAGGTACACGTAGCACTCGTCCAGCAGTACATAAATTCCCCTGCTATGACACAGCCGCACAATCGCGTACAGGTCTTCGGTCGGAAGCACAGCACCTGAAGGGTTTGAGGGTGAATTCAAAATAACTGCCTTGGTCTTCGGCGTCATCGCCCGCTCAATCATCTCCACGGTCACACGAAAGTTTTCCGCTTCGTCGGTCTCGACGAACACCGGCGTGCCGCCTGCGAACTCAATGATGTCCTTGTAGCTCACCCAGAACGGGACCGGAACGATTACCTCATCGCCGTGCTCAATTAGCACTTCCACAGCGTTGAAGATCGCCAACTTGCCGCCGGCTGTAAACACGCATTCCTCGGGCGTGTAGCTCGTACCGAAGTCCGCGGCATGGCGGTCGACGATGGCCTTGCGCACCTCAGGGATGCCGGCCACGTTCGTATAGCGCGTGAAATTCTTCTCGATCGCCTCAATCGCGGCAGCCTTAATGTGCTGCGGCGTGGAAAAATGCGGCTCGCCAGCGCCAAAGTCGGCCAGGTCGATTCCCTGCGCCTTCAGCTTGAGCGCCTCCGCGGTGATGGCTAATGTGGCAGAAACTTCAATGCGATTAATCCGGTCGCTCAGGACCTTCGTTGCAACAGCTGTGCTCATGTATCTAGTTTCTCAGATTTGCGCCACAGATAGAAGTAAGGCCAGAATCCGCGCCAACTCACCGCTTCCGCAGCACCCAAGTCGTCATGCAGCGATGGTCCTGCACAATCGTCGTCTTCAGTGGGTCCACCAGCACCGCATCCATCTGCCGGGTGATCTGCAGCAGCTCTGCCTCGTCCACCAGAAACCACTCGGACCCATCGCCAATCCGGTAGATGTGCGGCCGCAGCTCCTCAAACTCCATCCCAATCCGCGACCCCAGCCGGCAGAACAGCAACCCACCTGGCCGCAGCACCCGCCACAGCTCTTCCACCATCGCCAGAAAATGTTGTTCGTCACGGGCAAAGTGCAGCACGGAGCTGCAAATCACCGCGTCCACAAATTCATCCACAAACGGCATCTTCTCAATCGCGCCTACGCGAAAATGATCCGCTCCCAACCCAGTCGCCAACTCCGCCGCCAGTTGCCGCACATGCTCCACGCCCTGCGCATTTGCGTCGAGCGCGTAAACGTCGCAGCCTTCACGCAGCAGATGCACAAGGTTGCGACCATAACCGCATCCGGCATCAAGCACCGTCATCCCCGCAGCGAGATTCCCACGCAGGATTTGGTCGAAGACGTAAATATCAATTTGTCCGAACTGCTCCTGCACGGTCACTTGCGTTTGCCCGGGACCTTCTGCTTCAGCCGCTCCACCACATTCGGAGGCACCAGTGCGCTCACGTCCCCGCCCAAATTGAACACGCCTTTAATAAGCCGCGAGCTCACATATGTATACTTTTCCGCCGGCATCATAAACAGCGTCTCCAACTCCGGGTCCAGCTTGCGGTTCATCATTGCCATCTGAAATTCGTACTCATAATCGGAAATTGCTCGAATCCCGCGCAGCACCGCCTTCGCTCCCTGTTGCCGCGCATAATCAATGAGCAATCCGTCGAAGGTTCCCACGCGCACGTTTCCGAACTCGTGCGTTGCCTCGCGGATCATCTCTTCGCGCTCCGGCACGCTGAACAGTGGTGTGCCCTTGTCGGAGTTCCGCAGGATCGCCACCACCAGCTCGTCCACAATCTTCGCGCCACGCGCAATCAGGTCGAGGTGACCGTTAGTCAGTGGGTCAAACGTTCCGGGATAGATCGCACGTATCGGTTCCATCGCTCTGCCATCCTACCGCAAAGCTGCTTTCCGCTGGCTATTTCATGCCTTTCAACAGTTCCCGCGCAATCACAATCCTCTGAATCTCACTCGTTCCTTCGCCAATCGTGCATAGCTTCACATCGCGATAGAACTTCTCCGCCGGATAGTCCTTGATGAACCCATATCCGCCGTGAATCTGCACGCCCTCATCGCAAATCCGGCAGGCGGCCTCACTCGCATAGAGCTTCGCCATTGCAGCTTCCTTGGTCACGCTCAGCCCGGCATCCTTCATCCGCGCTGCGCGCATAGTTAGCAGCCACGCGGCATCCAGCTCAGTTGCCATGGTCGCCAACTTAAACTGGATCGCCTGAAACTCGGCAATCGCCTTTCCAAACTGCTTCCGTTCCATCGCATACTTCGCCGCGGCATCGAGAGCTCCACGCGCCATCCCCAGCGCCAGCGCCGCGATGGAAATCCTGCCGCCATCCAGCACTCGCATCGCATCCTTGAACCCTTCGCCGATCTTGCCGATAAGGCTTTCTTCCGGCAGCACACAGTTTTCAAACAGAAGTTCCGCCGTATCGCTCGCCCGCAGCCCCAGCTTGTTCTCTTTTTTGCCCGGTCGAAATCCCTTCGTCCCTTTCTCAACCACGAACGCCGAAATCCCTCCACGCGTTCCTTTCTCTTTGTCCGTCACCGCCAGCACCAGCGCACAGTCCGCATAGGTTCCGTTCGTGATGAAAGTTTTGGCTCCGTTCAGCACCCAGCCCTCCGCGGTCTTCGTC
>Ga0206826_1131_pt1 | contig 9331 bp, 6 predicted proteins | sample Alteio_BWOrgCont_80_FD_152636 | JGI IMG/M metagenome (GOLD analysis project Ga0206826, IMG submission 152636) | Enriched cells from forest soil in Barre Woods Harvard Forest LTER site, Petersham, Massachusetts, United States -... | ecosystem: Environmental > Terrestrial > Soil > Temperate forest > O... | reverse complement strand
GCCCGCCAGTTCGAAGAAATGTGGCGCGTGCTCGGGTCGCCCGAACAGATCGAACTGCTCGAACTCGGCCCCGGGCGCGGCCTGTTTGCTCAAGACGTACTCGACTGGTCGGAAAAGAAGTTCTCGGATTTCTATCGCGCCCTGTGCTATATCCTCGTCGAAAGCTCTGGCCCGTTGCGCCAACGAATCAAAGAGACTCTGGGGCATCACCTCGAATCCGGAAGAGCGGAACTCGGCGCGCTCGATGGTTTCGGCAAAACTTCGGGCCGCAACACACCCACCGTCGTGTTCACCAACGAATTCTTCGACGCCCTCCCGGTTGAAATCCTAAGCAAGAGAGGTTCTTTGCGAATCGACACATGCGACGGCCGATTCATCGAGACGTGGGTACAATCGTTTCCGGAGGAATTGGAATTCCTCGATCGCCACTCAGTCCATCCCGAGCCAGATGAACGCATCGAAGTGCCTCTAGCTGCCCAACGCTTCATGGAGCAAATTGCTGCCAACATCCAGCATGGCTTCCTCGTCGCGATCGACTACGGCTACACTCGCGATGAGCAGCTTGCCGGACGCCATCGCGGAACGCTGAAGGCCATCCGCCAGCACTCCCTCACTGCCAACCCTTATGAAGCTCCCGGCGAACAAGACATCACCGCTGATGTCAACTTCACTGCGCTTGCCGCCGCCGCCGAAAAACACGGCATGCAAACGCAAAGGCTGATCACGCAATCCCAATTCCTGATGGGCATCGGCGAAGCCAATCAGTTTGCCGACGCCTTCGAAGAATGCCGCCTGCCGCAGGAACGCGCCAAAGTAGCATTGCAACTCAAGCACCTGGTCACGCCCGCAGGCATGGGAGAAAGCTTTCAAGTCCTAATCGGGAGTACAGGAGTCCAGCAGGAGAGTGTCAAATCGTTATCAGGCTTGAGCTTTGGCAGGGACGCGTTCGTGCCGTGAACTCGAGGGAATCTCCAGGCTCATTTCATTCCGAACCGGGCGCCAAGCCGGGTGAGGAAGCTGCTTTCCCTGTGGCAACCTCCGAATATTCATAAACCCCGCGCCCCGACTTCCTCCCCAACCTTCCGGCCTTCACATACTCCACCAGCAGAGGCGCCGGACGATATTTCTCTCCCAGAGTTTTGTGCAGATACTCAAGAATATTCAGCCGCGTATCGAGTCCCACCAGATCGACGAGTTCGAACGGCCCCATGGGATGATTCAATCCAAGCTTCAGCGCTTTATCAATGTCCGCCGCCGACGCAATCCCTTCCTCGAGCATGTAGAACGCTTCATTGCCGATCATCGCATTGATGCGGCTGGTAACAAATCCCGGCGACTCTTTGATCACCACCACTTCCTTGCCCATCCGCTTGCCCACTTCAACCGCGGTCGCCAGCGTGTCATCATCGGTCTCCAGAGCCCGCACCACTTCAATCAGCTTCATTTTGTGTACGGGATTGAAGAAGTGCATCCCGACGCACTTCTTTGCGCGATATGTGACGCTGGCAATTTCCGTAACACTGAGAGAAGAAGTGTTCGACGCCAGAATCGTTGCGGGACGGCAGATCTTGTCTAGCAGAGTGAAGATTTCAATCTTCGATTCCATCTCCTCCGGAACCGCTTCAATCACCACTTCCGCTTCGCGTGCGGCTTCTTCTACCGAGCTGGCATATTCCACTCGACGAAAGGCGGCATCGGCGTCGGGCGCCATCACCTTCCCCAACTCCACTGCCTTGTCGAGATTCGCCCGGATTTCGCTCTCAGCTCGCCGCAACGCAGCCGGCAGCAGATCTTCCAGAATGGTGCGATAGCCGCCAATCGCCGCGGCGTGGGCAATGCCGCGACCCATAATACCGGCGCCGATCACGGCGACGGTTTTAACCTCCGCCACTACGGGCCCACCTTTTCCAGGTCCGCAATTGCGGTATTGATAGCGCCGCTGGTGGCGCGCAAACTCTCCGCCAGTCGCTTGCGCTCCTCGGTATTCATGGCGGGAATGTAGATCGAGATACGGCGAAGCGTGGCCGTAATGTCCTCCACGTAATTCATTGCACGAATCAATTCACCAGTTACTGGCATGAGGGCTCCTGTATATTTTGTCGGCTTTTTCAGCTGACTCTGATGGCTCCCTGCCCGTTCCACTGTCAACCACAGCATCGCAAGCGGGAATCCTTATTCTGGACGTGTCCGCGAATTTAGTAAAGGCAGCCATCCCGCATTGTCGGCGGCAAATTCCTGTCCCGCTCAATCGCGTGCCCAATTGTTAACAATGATTTAGCGGGAACCACATATAATCGCAATCAATTCTTTTAATGGGCCGTCGGCGCACTCTGCGAATCTAACGTTTATGGTATACAAGCCCTTAAAACGTTATATTTTTGCGAGCGATTTCGATCAGACGCTCACCTTCAATGATTCCGGCTACGTGCTCGCCGAATTGGTCGGCATTCCCACTGCGGAGTTCGAACGCAAAGCCAAAGGCATGGCCAAGATCAACCTGGTGCAGCAGGGAGCGGAGCTCGCTTACCTGTTGCTCCACGATCCGGAGTTCAAAGCCAAAGTGCGGAAGGAACATCTTCGCGAAGTAGGCAAGCGCATTCGCCTCAAGGGCGACATCAAACTGCTTTATCAACTCCTCGAGGCAGGGATCGACGGACACTTCTTTGATTTTTATGTTCTCTCCGCAGCACCGGTCGAAGTGATCCACTCAGCTCTCGAAGGCATCGTTCCATACGATCACATTTTCGGCACCGAGTTTCGTTACAAGCCCTCCGGCGAGATCGACACCATCGTTCGCGCCACCGCCGGCTACGGTAAGGTCGCCGTGCTCGACCAGTTGTTGACCGAACATGTCACCGGACCAGATCACGTCATCTATACCGGGGATGGCAGCTCCGACATCAATGTGATGCTGCACGTCAACGCGCGCGACGGCCTTACCATCGCAGTCTCGGAGTCGCCGGATATTTCGCAGATCGCAAAGCGCACCGTGCTGAGCACCAGCGCCCTCGCGGTCCTGGCGCCCATTCTCGAAGAGGTCGCGGGATGGGAACGCGCCCGCATTCGCACCTTCTTCGAAACCAAAGGCATGCTGATCCAGGAGTGGGAGCGAGTTCGCACCGACTGGCTGACGGTGCGTCCCGCTATCACTGAGCCCGCAGAGCCAGTAAGCGTTGCGTAACGAATCTACGGAAACGAGACCGTCTAAGGCTCAAGAGGAGCCGGTTGGGCAAGCGACCCATGACGTTCCCTGAATCGCATCGCGGCTTCCCGCCCCATATACCGCTCCAGTAAGGCCGGTTCGGTTTTCCGCAGATCCACCACGACCAGGCCGTCGAGCACATTCGAAAACTTCCGGTCCACGTTGAAGCCGATCAGTTTTCCGCCGATCTTCGCGTATTGACGCAACAGAATTGGCAGTCCTTTACCGTCCGCTTCTACGTCAGTAATCGGCTGCGACAATTCATCGATATTGCGCAAAGCGTGGCACATGGCCCGGCAATCCCATGGTCTCAACCCCGCGGGACGAAAGGGACGCCGCGGCTCGATCAATCCCGACAACTCGTCTTCCTGCATACGCGCTTCGAAAAAGCGGTAGATCATTTCGCGCGAAGCTTTGCTGTAATCGTTGCTGATGCTAACCGCGCCAAACAGCACGGGAACCCCAGCATGTGTCGCCACCAAACGCGCGATCGCCTTCCACAACAAGAGCAGCGGAGCATACTGCCGCTGATACTCCGGCCTTACGAAAGACCGTCCCAGTTCGAGCGCCGGACCGATCTTCTCAAATACCCGCGCGTCGTAACGGAATAGCGTGTTCGTATATAGGCCGCCCACGCCATGTTCCGCGAGAATTTCAGCCGTGTTGCCGGCGCGATAAGCCCCCACGAGTTCTCGCTTGCTCTTGTGCCACAACAACACGTGCCAGTAATAACGGTCGAAGCGGTCGAGATCTCTGCTCTTGCCGGTGCCCTCGCCGGCCCTACGAAACGTAACTTCACGCAATCGTCCCAGTTCCAGCAGGATTCGGGGCGTCTCATTCGCCCTCGCCAGATACACCGCCAGATCGCCATTTTCTGCCAGACAACGATCGCCTAAACTAGGATCGGCGGCAAGACCGTTCAATTCCGCCGCCAGCAATTCCGCTGGCTCCGCCGCAGCGATCGGCGCCTGCACTTTCTCAGAGATTTTCGAACGCACGGCCTCAGGCCAGGAAAACTCCCGCCTGCTCCGCCGCGCCAGCAAGTAAGTGCGCCAACGCAAATACTCAATGGCTTCCCGGTCATCCGCAATGCTGCTCACGGAATCGCCCGGAATCTCGCTGCCCACGCGCACTTCCACAGTTCGTTCCTCTTGCTGCAGGAATTCCTGCAACAGAAAAGCGGTTCTCAGCCGGGGATGGATCATCCCGAAAAGATGAAAACCCACGCTATTCCTGCCGCAAAAATAAACCGGCAGCGCTGCCGCTCCCGTCCGCCGGATCAGCCGGGCCGCGGTATCGTTCCACGCGGGATCGGCGATCTCAGCCTGCGGAAACTGCCAATGCGAAACCTCACCCGCAGGAAACACAGCCAGCATTCCGCCGCCCCGCAGCCATGCCAGCGCCTCTCGAACCGCGCTCCGATTGATGTCGCCGCTGCCCTGGATCACGCCGCTACTTTCAAATGGATTCACGAAGATGCAATGGTGCGCCAACTCAGGCACATCACGCAGCAGATAATTCGTCATCACCTTCACATCTGGGCGCACCCGGGTCAACAGCACTGCCAGCACAGCTCCATCCAGCATTCCAAACGGATGATTAGCCACCACAACTACGGGTCCGACCGCGGGAATCCGCGCCGTGTCGGCCGCATCCACGCGCAGATCCACGCGCATCTCCGCCAGCAGGTTTTCCAGACCAAAGCCCTCGGGAAATTGCCGCACCCGCCGGTAAAGTTCCCGCACTCGATCCACTGGAAGAAACTTTCCCGCCAGCGCCGGGATGCCGGGAAACTCCGCAGCCTGTGCCAACACTTCCGCTGGCTGTTGATCGTCGCGCAACCGGTTGGAGGGCATGCTACAGAAATACAGCAGCCGCTTTGCAGCAGCGTGAAGGTGAAGTCAAAAGCTGATGAAATGTGGATTGCGCGAAACTCGAAAGTAACCAAAAGCGGTGGTCAGTGGCCAGTGGCCGGTGACCAGTATTGGCAGGATGACGAACGAGACTGTCACGTCGGCTAGAGAACTGGTCATTGACCACTGGCCACTGAACACTGCCCTTTACGCCTCGAGCCGGAAGCGCGTCTCCGCCAGCCCATAGAGCCTGCGCCAGACCAGCCGGTTTATCGTCACCACCGTCGCCGCCATCATCATGGTCGCGGCTAGCAGCAGATGGAAATCGCCGCTGTCGGTAGCCTGCTGGATGGTCGCACCCAGCCCGGTCGTCGCGTAGATCTGTCCTTTGAAATGAAAATACTCGGCGACGATGCTGGCATTCCACGCTCCGCCAGAAGCCGTTACCATCCCAGTCACCAGATACGGAAAAATTCCCGGCAGAATCAGTTTCTTCCAGCGCGCGATGCCCCGCACCCGGAAGACACTGCAGCATTCTTTCAAATCGGTCGGAATCGCCATCGCGCCGGCGATCACATTGAACAACACATACCACTGCGTGCCCAGCAGCAACACAACGATCGAGGCCAGCCCCAGTCCGCCTCCTAGCCGAATCAGCACCAGCAAAATTACTGGCAGCAACGCCGTCGCCGGCACCGAAGCGGCAATCTGCGCCAGCGGCTGCGCAATGCGGGCCAGCCGCGGATTAAACCCGATCGCCACTCCCGCCGGGATCGTCCACAGCGCCCCGATCAGCAACGCCAGATTCACGCGCAGAAATGTCGCTCCCAACCCCAAGGCAGTCGCATGCAATTCGGCATTCCCCAGGCCGCTAAGAATAATCACGACCCGAACCACGCCGTAACCGATGCCACCGAGCGTCAGCACGGCTATCCCGCGCAGCAGCCAGTCCCGCCACGCAGACTGCGTCTCCACGGGACGTTCTTCTTTATGCTTTTGCGCAAAATACAAAAGCAAACGCTCTCCCAGCGGTCGCAGAGTCTTCTCTCGGATCCTCGCAAGCCCGATTGAACGCTCCACTAGGTTCAACACCCACGATCGCGGAGCGTCAGTGCTCTCCACTTGCTCAACCTTGAACTTCTCTGCCCACGCGATCACTGGCCGCCACACAAACTGATCCAGCAACACGATGACCAGCACCATGGTGGCGACGCCCCAACACATCGACGCTGTATCACCTGCACTGGCGGCGGTTTGCAGATACGAACCCAGGCCGGGTAAACGAAAATCTCTCGACCCCAGCACAAACATTTCGCACACCATTAGCGCGAACCATCCCCCGGCCACCGACATCATCGAGTTCCACACCAGCCCGATCGCCGAAAAGGGCAACTCCATCTGCGTGAAGCGCTGCCACCAGCTGAAGCGGTAGATTTCCGCCGCCTCCCGCATATCTTTTGGAATGCTCTTCAGCGAAGCATAAAAGCTGAAGGCCATGTTCCAAACCTGCCCGGTGAAAATCAGAAGGATCGCGCCCAGTTCCACTCCGAGTTGCCGGCCCGGAAAAAGCGCCACCATGGCCAGCATTACGCCCGGAAGAAAACTCAATACAGGGATCGATTGCAACACGTCCAACAACGGAAGCATGAAGCGCTCGGCCCGTGGGTTATAGGCCGCAACATAACCGTAGACGAGCGCGAATCCCAGACTGAGCACATACGCGATCGTGATTCGCAACAGCGAATACCCCGCATAGGCCGGCAGCGCCCGCAAGCTGCTTGAAATCTCAACCGTCGGAGTAAACGGTCCGAACCACGAGTGCCCGGCCGTAACAACCCCATAAACCAGCGCAATCCCCGCGCCGAACATGATGACATCGGGCAGACGCGATACTTCGATCCGCGGCAGTTGCGTCAACAACTGGTACGCCGAGAATCCCCGCAGCGTAATGCGCTTCTTCATGCCCTGGCGTTTTCCTCTCAGGAACGGTCGATCAGGCTTTCGGTGTCGGAGCCGAATCCTGGTTCTCAGCAGCCTGCGCCGTGGCCGCTGTGTCGGAGGGTGCCGTTTCCGTCAGCGTCGCTTCCGTCAGCACCAGTCGGCCACTCTCGCGGTCGTAATCAAAAATCTCCGCATAGCGTCCCCAGTTCGTTGCAGTATCGAACTGACGCTGCACTTCCTCTGCGGAAAAGTGCTCATCAAGAATGTCGTGAAAGAATTCGTCATTGATCGAGTGGTCCGACTTCCGCTTCAGAATGCTGTCAATCTGCCTCAGGATGGTGACGTGTTCCAGCGCCGCCTCGCGGAACAAAACCTTGCGCGTCTGAATGTCGGCATCCGCGAACCTCACTCCCTGCCGCGAAAGTTGGACGTCGCCCTCCTTCAACCAGGCGAAACCCAGCAACTGGCAGGCTTCCAGGATGGGTAGCAAGTCCTCAACGTCCATCACCAGTTCTTCGCTCAGGCGGAAAAGATCCTCACGTCCCCCGCGATCATGCAGCAGTTCCACCAACCCCGCAATTCCGCCCACGCGGGCATGCGGCAAAATCTGATACTTGCTCGTTCTCACCGGCGGTTGCCCCTTCTTTAATCCTCCCGGCGGCACCACAATTTCGCCAGTGCTCTCCGGATCGGGCAGCGCATGTTCGACGTCCGGCTCCGTCATAATTTTGTAGATGTAGTCCACAAGTTCCACAAATCGTCCCGACTTACGGTCCCGAGGATGCAAAATACGCACGTTGAAATCCGCGCGAATACGCGCCGGATTTCTCCCCAGCACCACGATGCGGTCCGCCAGCATCACCGCCTCTTCAATGTTGTGCGTCACAATGAAGATGGCGCTGGTCGGCATCTTCTTGTTCAGCCACAGCTCCAGCAATTCGCCGCGCAGGTTTTCCGCCGTGAGCACGTCGAGCGCAGAAAAAGGTTCATCCATGAACAGCACTTCCGGTTCCACCACCAGCGCCCGCGCGAAGCCCACGCGCTGCTTCATCCCGCCGGACAGCTCCTTGGGATAAGCCGTCTCAAAGCCATCTAGACCCACCGTATCCAGCATGCGCAGCGCCCGTTTGCGCCGCTCCACAACAGCCACGCCACGTGCCTCCAGTGGAGCTTCAACGTTCTCCAGAACCGTAAGCCAGGGAAACAGCGCAAAGCTCTGAAAGACGATCGCCACGTTAGGCGACTCACCGCCCAGCGGCTTGCCGTGCCAGAACAGCGCTCCCGACGAAGGTTGCGCCAGCCCGCTTAGAATACGCAGCAGAGTAGATTTGCCGCAGCCGGAGGCCCCCAGCAGCGCAATGATTTTTCCCGGCTCGATGAAAAAATCCGTAAGCCCCACAACCTGAATCCGCGTACCGTCCGGCTGGGGATACGACTTCTCAATCGCCCGCGCTTCGACAATGGGTTCCGTCGCCAAAAAAACTCTCCCTAACTTCTATACACGATCAGCTGCAAGCCGCAAAGCACCTGTTGCGCTTTAACACCGCGTTCACAATCGGCAGGGCTATGTAGCGCTTGGCGTCCCGCCGGCTCTGGTTTCAAGCCGCGAACTCTTCATCCGCGAGAACAGGAACTGCACGAGGCAACCGGTCCGTCACTTCGGCGAGGTGGGAAAGCTTGGCAATCAGCTCAGCCGTAAACTGCCCTGGCGCAAAGCGCCACTTCCAATTCCCGCCATGCAGGCTGGGTGTATTCATGCGAGCCTCGCTGCCCAGGCCCAGCACATCCTGCAGCGGGATCAGCGCGAACTCCGCTGGCGAGGTTTGCGCCGCTCGGATGAACGCCCAATGAATCCCATCGTTGCAGCGGCCCAGATAGGCCTCTGCGTTGCGCATTTCGCAATCTGTAGCTCCAGCCCGGAACCAGCCCACCGTCGTGTCATTATCGTGAGTTCCGGTATAAATGACTTTGCCCACGGCACGATGCGGCAAATACATGTGCGCGCCTTCGTCCCCGAATCCGAACTGCAGCACCGCAATGCCAGGAATCTGCAGTCTCTCCCGCAACGCGTTTACCGACGGTGTGATGTAACCCAAGTCTTCCGCGAAGAACGGCAAGCCCCCAAGCGCCTGGCGCAGTTTGGCAAACAGATCGTCTCGCGGACCATCCACCCATCGCCCGTTAATCGCCGTCGGATCAGCCGCCGGAATCTCCCAGAACTGATCGAACCCACGAAAGTGATCCAGTCGCACGTAGTCGCAATTCCGCGTCGCCCACCGCAACCGCTGAATCCACCATTCATATCCTCGCGCCTTCATCACGTCCCAGCGGTAAA
>Ga0206826_1129_pt1 | contig 9362 bp, 7 predicted proteins | sample Alteio_BWOrgCont_80_FD_152636 | JGI IMG/M metagenome (GOLD analysis project Ga0206826, IMG submission 152636) | Enriched cells from forest soil in Barre Woods Harvard Forest LTER site, Petersham, Massachusetts, United States -... | ecosystem: Environmental > Terrestrial > Soil > Temperate forest > O... | reverse complement strand
CACCGTGGAGCAAATCACCGAGCAGCGCACCGTCATCACCATCGACAAGGACCAGAACGTCTTCCTCAACAACACTAGCACAGACCGCGCCATCAACATCCACGACCTCGCCAACGCTCTCGGCCCTTCGCTGCCCGGCTCCAAACGCGTCGTTTACATCCGCGCGGACAAGGCTGTACAGTTCGGCGCTTTTGCTTCCGTCATGGATTCCATCAAGCAGGCCGGCATCACCAATATCAGCATCGTCACGCACCCGCTTGAAAATAGTGCGCAACAGTAGCATCTATCCGCGTTCAAAGTAACGATGGCCCTCATCCTCACAGTCCGCCCGCCGGCCAGCCAGAAATTTGGCAGCGGCCTCACGCTGGCCATCGTTCTGCATGTGGCACTCGCCGCGGGCCTCGTGAGCGCCGCCTTTGTAAGCCCCTTCAACCTCGACCGCTGGGGCGGCCACGAATCCACGGAAGGCGCCATCCAGGCCTCCGTCGTCGACGCACTTCCATTGCCCCCGAAAGCTCCGCCGGTCGAAAAATCCGTGTTGGTTCAACCGGATGTCACACCTGCCCCGGCGCCTCCTCCCAAAGAAGCCGCTGCACCTCCGCCTAAACCGACTGACGTACTCATCAAAGCCAAGACAACACCACCGCCCAAGACCGCCAAAGTCGAGACCCCCGCGCCGCCTAAGCATCCGCAGCCCACGCCGGAGACAACCAAGGCCACCACCGGCGCACCCGCCACCCAGATTCCGCAATCCATCGCCCAGAACCGCAACGGACAGGCCGCGCTCACCGTCGCTGATCACGTCTTCGGCCAGCGCTATGCGTATTACTTTGACGCCGTGCAGCGCACCATCAACCAGAACTGGATGGGCCAGGAAGCCGACCCCCGCACTTCCATGGGTAAGAGCGTGAAGCTCATCTTCGACATCAACCGCGACGGCACACCCTCCAACATCCGCGTGGAGACCTCCAGCGGCTCGCCCAGCCTGGACCTCTCAGCCGTTCACGCCCTGCAGCGCGTCGACACCTTCGGTCCGCTTCCTGCCGGAAATAAGCAAACCGTCGAGGACACCTTCACCTATCATCCTCAGTAAGTTAGAGAGTTAACGTGCCATTTCTCACAGGCCGAGCGTCTACACTGCAGGAGATGGTTCTAAGGATGCGATCCTTACATTTGCCGCCCAATCTGCCGCACAGCCTGCTGCGGATCGCCGCGCTGACCATCTTTGCCGTCTCTGCCTCCGCCGCCATCGCGCAAGATCCCTTCCCGCAACTGCATCAGGACCTCAGCAACAGCCGTATCCGCATCGCTGCCGCTGATTTCAAGCCCTCCGGCAGCGATTCTGGCACTGTGGCGCAGAAGCACACCTTCGACACCGTTCTGTATTCCGATCTGCAGAACGCCGGCATCTTCGATCTCGTCTCCAAAACCATGCAGCCTACTGCCACTCCCGGCTACCCCACGGAGATTAACCTCGCACAGTGGTCAACGCCGCCTGTCAGTGCCTCCATGGTGGCCTTTGGCAACTTCGCCGTGCAGAGTGGCCGTCTCGTCGTCAACGGCTTTCTGGACGACGCCAAGAACACACAATTCCCGCAGGTCTTCGCCAAGCAATACAACGAACCCGCCGGCGAGGAATCAGCGCGCCAGATCGCGCATCGCTTCGCCGACGAAATCATTCTGCGCCTCGGCGGAGGCGTCAATGGCATTGCCGAATCCAAGCTCTACTACATCAAGCTGGGTGGTCCCAACGACAAAGAAATCTGGGAGATGGATTACGACGGCGCCAACCAACACCCCATCACGCACCTCGGCACCATCTCCATGTCCCCGCGCGTCTCGCCGGACAATTCGCGCCTCGCCTTCAGTGCGCTCGACCTGCGCGCCGGCTTCACGGTCAAAATGTATTCCCTTCTCCTCGGCCGCATGGTCACCTTCAACGGCGGTAGCAACAGCGGCGCTCCCGCATGGACCTCCGACGGCAACCAGCTTGCCTTCTCGTCTTCACGCTCCGGCCATCCCGAAATCTGGGTTGCAGACACAGAAGGCCGCATCGCGCACCAGGTCACCAACTTCGGCTCCGATACTTCGCCAACGTGGAATCCCAAGACCAACGGGCAGATTGCCTTCATCTCTGGCCGCAGCCACCTTCCCCAGCTCTACATCATGGAGTCCGACGGCTCCGGCGTGACGCGCATGACAGATGGCGGCTACGCCAGCTCTCCCTCCTGGTCGCCCAATGGACAATTCATCGCCTTCGCGTGGGACCGCAAATACGGCCCCGGCGCTCCCGGCGGACAGGACATCTACGTGATGGAAGTTGCCAGCAAGCGCTGGATCCAGCTCACCCACGACGAAGGCCGCTGCGACTTCCCCACTTGGTCGCCTGACGGCCGCCATATCGCCTACGCCAGCTCCGCCGGTGGCCGAGCAGCCAATTCTCGCATCATGACCATGCTCGTCGATGGCACCCAGAAACACGCCCTCACCGGCGCAGGTGCCGACATGCCCAACTGGAGTTGGAAGTAGACCCAATATGTAATTATCGTATTACGATATACTCTACGGCGCGTCTAACTATTGATGACTTTGCAACTAGGCCAAGTTCTTTGCTACCTTCCACTTTCCCCCGCAGGACGGCTTGCAGAATTCTTCGTATCATTACTGAGGTAACCATCATGATCTCGACTCGACCTCTTCGCCGTTCGCTTCATCTCGCCACCCTCCTTAGCTCCCTCGCGCTCATAGCCGTCACCGGTTGCAACAAGAAATCAAAGTTGCCTCCGGTCGATTCCCTTGCGCCAGGCACTAATCTGCCAGCGCCCACGGCCAGCATCACTGCTGATCCGTTGGCCATCGATCTCGGCCAATCCGTCGTGCTCAACTGGCGCACCACCAACGCAACGGCAGTTTCAATCGACGGCCTCGGCCAGGTTGCAGTCAACGGTACGCAGACCGTCTCCCCTGCCAACTCCACCAATTTCCATCTGGTGGCCAAGGGTGATGGCGGTACGACCGAAGCCAATATCCGTGTCACCGTTAAGGTTCCCACCACCGAGCAGATGGGCACTAGCAATCCGGACGACAATGGCCTCGGCGCAGGATCTGAGGCGGAGTTCCACGCCAATGTGCAGGACCTCTTTTTCGATTACGACAGCGCTGAGCTCCGCGCCGATGCACAGGCCTCTGTCTCAGCCGCAGCACGATACCTCAATGCTCATCCGGGCGTGCGCGTGCTCATCGCCGGCTTCTGTGACGACCGCGGCTCAGCCGAGTACAACATTACGCTAGGCGAAAACCGCGCCGACTCCGCCAAGACCGCTCTCGTTAGCGCCGGTGTTTCCGCCAGCCGTATCCGCACGGTTAGCTACGGCAAGGAACGCCAGTTCTGCACAGAAGAAAACGAAAGCTGCTGGCAACAGAACCGTCGCGACCAGTTCAGCATTGATCGATAAAGACCGATAAAAACAAACAGAACCTTTCACTGTTTGCAGGAGTCACCCATGAACATCACCCGATACGCACGCGTGGCCGCAATCCTCATCGCCTTGAGCGGGTTTACATCTCTACCCGCCCATGCTGCCGAGAGCAAGGACATGATCCAGCTCCAGCAGCAGGTCCAGGATCTCCAGAACGCCATCGCCAAGCTCCAGCAATCCAATGACGAGCGCATGGGCGTGCTCAAAGACCTCGTTCAGCAGACCGCCGACTCCGTCAATAAGATGTCGGTCGTTGTCAACGGCTTGCAATTGCGCATGCAAAACGTGCAGGACGCATCCTCCACGAAGAACGATCAGCTCTCCGGCCAGATTCAGTCCCTGCACGATTCACTGGATGAGCTAAAAGCCCGCATGGGCCGCATGGAAAAGTCTCTGAACGACATCCAGAGCCAGCAGGCATCCACCAACGCCATCCTCAACAATCTTCCCGGGAACAGTCCCGTCATACCCGCCGTCGGCCAGCCGCTTCCCGCACCCGGCGCCAGTTCGACGGTGCCTCCCGGCTCTGTCTTGCCCGCGCATCAGGCTGCGCCGCTCGGTGTTGCTGTCGGCGACCTCTACAAGTCCGCATTCGCCGACTACATCGCCAACAAATATCCTCTCGCCGCCTCCGAGTTCAACAACATCATCACCACTTACCCCGACGACAATCTAGCCGGCAACGCTTACTTTTATCTCGGCGAGATCGATATGAAGGGCCAGAAGCTTACCTCTGCCGTGAAGAACTATGACTTGGTGCTGGAGCGTTATCCCGACAACGCAAAGATTCCATCTGCGCACCTGCACAAGGGCGAGGCGCTGATCGCGATGAAGAATGCGGACGCCGGCTCACGCGAGCTCCACACCCTCATCCAGCGCTTCCCAAACTCTCCCGAAGCCGCACAAGCCCGCACCAGGCTCGCGGCACTGCCGGCACACAAATAGCTAGCTAAGACCGCAGCGCAGCCATCACCTGCTCCACCCGCTTGCGCTGGTCGCCAGTAAGCGCGAGCCTCGGCAGCCGCGGCGCGCCCCCGTAGTAGCCATTCAGATCGCACGCATACTTCACGCCCGCAATGCCTAGTTCAAGCATCAAGGCGTCCGCCTCTCGCAACCGCGCCGCTTTTTCTCGTGCCAGTTCAGGGTTTCCATCCTTGAACGCCGCATACACCTCATGGCATGCCTGTGGAGCGCACGCTGCCAACCGCAACATCGCTCCAGCAACGCCAGCTTCCAGAAGCTCAACCAGATGCTCCGCATTTCCCGCAGCCATCGTTTGAAAACCCATAACCTTGGTACGCGTCTTGATAACCTTGGTACGCGTCTTGATCGCAGCTTTTGGTGGTGCCACAGCCAACCCCGAGCCGCCGCCCAGCGACTCCGCCGAAACAAACGTCGCTGCTCCGTCGCCCGTGATCTGCTCCTTCATCCGCCCCGTCACCGGAGCGAACACCGTGGTCACTTCGACCTCACGACGCTTCTCCCGCGTGGCTTCAGCAATCGTGCGAGCACGTTCTGCGCCCAACTCTTGCCCGTAGATACCCAACACGTTCTTGTGTGCCGCCAGTTCCGCAATCCGCTCCAGCGGAATTTCTACGCCGCCGCTCAGCATCACGGGCAGCGCCGAGCTGTCAGCCACAGCCGAAAAATACACACCCAGCTCGCCCGCACTCAGCTTTGCATCAGGCGCACTCACCAGCACTGCATCAAACCCCGACAGCGCCGCCTGTTCGGCCACCCACAACGCTCCACGCACGCTGTCTTTCGCGATTCCTGCAACCAACACTTTTTCCCGCGCTGCTGCCGCGCTCACAACCTGCAACGTCTCCGCCACTTCGGCATCGGAAAGTGTGCCCGCCTCGCCTCTGGGAGGCATTGCCACTAGCCCCGCAGCGGGGGTCAGCGAGTAGCGCCCCACGTTGTGCTCCAGCTTGCGCCAGTAGCTCGACCCATCGCGGTAAAAGGGTGCCGTCAGAGGTACATGAATTCCGTCGATCAACATAATGTGTTATCCCAAGTTTAGCTGCTCGGAGCTACACTGTTTCCAGCCTATGACCGAAGATTTTGAAGTATCGCAAGGCAAATCCATCGGCGACCTCGGCCGCGAAGCAGTATGGTTCGCTGCGCACACGATCTTCGCCATCCTCACGCTCTTCGGCATGGTTGCGGTCATGTGGATGTTCCATCCCGATCCCAACGCCATCAACCCCAAGTTGTTGGCGACCGTCTTGGCGGTTCTCCTTCCCATGGTGGTTGGTTTCCTCATCACTAAGGTCACAACCAATGACATTGGCCGCTATGTCTGGATCTTCGGCCTGATCATCTTCGCCATCGCCTGCGTCACGGTCATCGATCTTCCCACGGGCCCCGGCCAGTGCGAACATTGCACGCTGATGGAGCGCCTCTGGCGTACCTTCTTTGACTTCCGAAACGGCAGCGGCCTGATGGGCGGCAATGGTCCACTCATCGGAGCCTGGATTCCGCTCTCGCTCTTCGGTTACGCCTTCGGCTCCAAGATGGCGCTCGGCGCCGAACAGCTCTAGGCCACCACCTACAGCCTCGCTGCATGCAAAGCCTGCAGCGACTCCACAGCTAGCTCCCCTCGCTGTAGCGCCTCAATCCCTTCTGCCGCCGCGCGCGCAGCTGCCAGCGTCGTAATCGCCGGCACGCGACCCAGCACAGCCGCTCTGCGGATCGCCTGGTCGTCAAACACGCTGTCCTGGCCCGACGGCGTATTGATGAGCAACTGAATGCGGTCGCTCTTGATCAAGTCCACCACGTTGGGTCGGCCTTCCTTCACTGCATACACACGCTCTACCTGCATGCCTGCATGCTCCAGCACATCCGCCGTACCGTGCGTCGCGACAAGCTGGAAGCCCATGTTCACAAACCGCCGCGCTACCGCGGCAACATGCTGCTTGTCATGTTCCTTCACGCTAAAGAACACGGTTCCCTTCGTCGGCAGGAACAACCCCGCCGCAATCTGTGCCTTGGCAAAGGCCTCGCCAAAGGTCTTGGCCACTCCCATCACTTCTCCGGTTGACCGCATCTCCGGCCCCAGCACCGGATCCACGCCCTGGAACTTGCCCCACGGAAACACCGGCGACTTCACAAAATAGTGGTTGCCGGTTCCGAGATCTTCGCCACTCGCCAACTGCTCCGGCAGCAATTCCTTCAGTGTGCGCCCAGTCATCAGCCGCGACGCAATCTTCGCCAATTGCAGCCCCGTTGCCTTTGACACGTAGGGCACTGTGCGCGACGCGCGCGGATTCACCTCAATCACAAACACCTTACCGCGCTGCACCGCAAACTGCAGATTCACCAGCCCTATCACATTCAATGCCAGCGCCAGTTTGCGCGTGTAGGTACGGATCGTTTCCTTCACCTCTTCGGTCAGGTCCACCGACGGCAGAACGCAACTCGAGTCGCCCGAGTGAACACCCGCCTCTTCAATGTGCTGCATGATGCCCGCAATGATCACATCCTTGCCATCGCACAGTGCGTCAACATCAACTTCCTGCGCATCTTCGAGGAAGTGGTCAATCAGCACCGGCCGCTCCTGCGAGTACTCAATCGCCGTCGACATGTACCGCACCACTGCTGCATCGTCGTAGGCAATCACCATCGCGCGCCCACCCAATACATACGAAGGCCGCACCAGCACGGGATACTCCACCCGCCGCGCACCTTCGAGCGCCTCTTCCACGCTGGTCGCCATCGCTGCCGGCGGCTGCGGAATCTCCAACTCCGTAATCAGCTTTCCAAACCGCTTGCGATCTTCCGCCAGATCAATTGACTCCGGCGACGTCCCGATGATCGGCACTCCCGCCGCCTTCAGTGGCAACGCCAGGTTCAGTGGAGTCTGTCCGCCAAACTGCACAATCATCCCAATCTCTGCTCCGCCGCTCGCCTCGTGCTCGTAAACAGCCAGCACGTCTTCCAGTGTTAGCGGCTCAAAGTACAGCCGGTCGCTGGTGTCGTAATCGGTAGAGACCGTCTCCGGGTTGCAATTCACCATGATGGTTTCGAAGCCGTCTTCACGCAGCGCGAACGCTGCATGACAACAGCAGTAGTCGAACTCAATTCCCTGCCCAATGCGGTTCGGCCCCGAACCCAGGATGATGACCTTCTTCTTCGCTGTCGGCGCTGCTTCATCTTCCTCGTCGTAGCAGCTGTAGAGATACGGCGTAAAGCTTTCGAATTCTCCCGCGCAAGTATCCACCATCTTGAACACAGGCTTGATGCCGTGCACCTCACGTGCCTTTCGCACGAACTCAAAGCCTTCCTTGCCTTCCACGTCAAGCCCCGCAGCAATGCGCTCGTCGGAAACGCCCATGCGCTTCAGCGTGCGAAGCTGAGCCGCAGAGACACCTCCGGCCACAGCGCGAATACCGCCCTGCTGGCCGCTTTGGCTCTGCTTAGCAAGCTGTGCTACCGGCAGCTTCGAAAGTTCATCCGCAATCTGCTTCATCTGATACAGAAACCAGGGGTCCATCCCCGTGAATCGCGCCACATCGCGCACACTCATGCCAATCTCAAACGCATAGCGCAGATATGCCAGCCGCTCCGGGTGCGGCGTCACCAACCGCTGCCGCAGCCTCCGCGGATCTATCGTGTCTCCCGATCCCTTCTTGCCGGTTTCGAGCGAGCGCACTGCCTTCATGAGCGCTTCCTTGAAGGTGCGCCCGATGGCCATCACTTCGCCCACGCTCTTCATCTGCGGTCCGAGAATCTCATCCGCTCCCGGAAATTTCTCAAACTGCCACTTCGGAATCTTCACGACCACGTAGTCAATCGTCGGCTCAAAGCACGCCGGGGTCGCCTTCGTAATGTCGTTCTGCAACTCGTCAAGCGTGTAGCCCACCGCCAGCCGCGCCGCAATCTTCGCAATCGGAAACCCCGTCGCCTTGGACGCTAGCGCCGAGCTGCGGCTCACGCGCGGATTCATCTCAATCACCGTCATGCGGCCGTTCTGGGGATTCACCGCGAACTGCACATTGCTTCCGCCGGTCTCTACACCAATCTCGCGAATCACCGCAATCGCCGCGTCGCGCATGCATTGGTACTCGCGATCAGTTAGCGTCTGTGCGGGCGCCACAGTGATCGAATCCCCCGTATGCACACCCATCGGGTCGAAATTCTCAATCGAGCAGATGATGACGACGTTGTCTTTCAGGTCGCGCACCACCTCCAGCTCATATTCCTTCCACCCCAGCACGCTCTCTTCGAGCAGGCACTCGTGAACCGGCGAGAGGTCCAGCCCGCGCGACAAAATCTCCATCAGCTCTTCGCGGTTGTAAGCGATACCGCCGCCGCTGCCACCCAGCGTAAAGCTCGGCCGGATGACCACCGGAAACCCCAGCTTGCCCGCAAACTCCAACCCATCGCGAATATTGTTCACCAGCATCGACTTCGGCATATCGAGCCCGATCTTGGTCATTGCGTCCTTGAACAGCAACCGGTCTTCCGCCTTCTTGATTGCCTCCAGCTTCGCGCCAATCAACTCAATGCCGTACCGATCCAGCACGCCAGCATCAGCCAGATCGACCGCGAGATTCAACGCCGTTTGCCCACCCACCGTCGGCAGAACAGCAAACTTCCCCTTCGCTGTATCGAGTGACGCAGCTTCCACGCGCAAAATCTCTTCGAGATACTGCGGCGTCAGCGGTTCAATGTAAGTGCGGTCGGCCACATCCGGGTCGGTCATGATCGATGCCGGGTTGGAATTCACCAGCACCACCTCATAGCCTTCGGCCTTCAGCGCCTTGCACGCCTGCGTCCCGGAGTAATCGAACTCCGCGGACTGCCCAATTACAATCGGGCCCGAGCCAATCACCAAGATCTTCGCAATGTCATTCCTGCGTGGCATCTACTGCGTACCGC
>Ga0206826_1126_pt1 | contig 9647 bp, 6 predicted proteins | sample Alteio_BWOrgCont_80_FD_152636 | JGI IMG/M metagenome (GOLD analysis project Ga0206826, IMG submission 152636) | Enriched cells from forest soil in Barre Woods Harvard Forest LTER site, Petersham, Massachusetts, United States -... | ecosystem: Environmental > Terrestrial > Soil > Temperate forest > O... | reverse complement strand
CGTGGCCTATGACAGTTTCAGATGATTTTATAATAAAACCTCGGCCAAGGAGATTTTTCAAATTATGTCAAACGAACCAGTACCTAGAGCTGCAGCAAACAGTGTTCAAGCAGGGGCAGTCCAAAAAAATGAAGCAAAAGATGTCTATGCGATCGCTCGGCATAAAATAAATCAGCTGGTAGATGCTACTAACATATTATTCTCCGGAAGAATTATTTGTATTAACCAAAAAGGAAACAATGGACCGCTTCATTTGGATGCAACAGGCAATCCAATAGATTCACGGTTTACAAAGATATCCGAGGATACGCTGTTGATCTCTGCACAGCTTACAAATGTTGAAAACAAACGAAACCTTGTTTTATCAACCCCAACCACAATCCTTGCCGGGTCCTATGCGCCGGAGCTATCTATTACTTTAACGGATAGAGGGGGAGAAGAAATTATTATCACGCATAGTACATATCAGGCTGCGGATTCTCTTTTTTATGGTGAGCTTTCTGAGGTTGCGGCATTTAATCGCCATGGAGAATTTCAGAGGTTCTTTCAGGAAAACAGTTACCAATATGGTGAAAACGGTTCGCGTGGGACTGACCAACTTTCTCTTATGCATGATGGCGCTTATACTCTTTTCCGCCAGAGAGAAGATCAAGTGGAGCAGGATTCCAAGGCGCAAGGTGATCCGGCAGATGGAATCTTTTTTGTCCTATCCCCTTATGTCCTGCAAACGATTAAAATGGCCGCAAGAGCATTGCATTTTGATTTAATGCGCTTGCCTGCGGTCTCAGAAGTAAACCGTACTATTTATCAGCCTGGACGCGCACCGTAGTTTCACATCTGGTAATACAAAAGGGTCATGCTTATATACTCAAAGCATGACCCAAACCCACATTTCCATCCGCGGTGCGCGCGAACATAATCTGAAAAATATCAATGTGGAAATCCCGCGCGACCAGCTGGTAGTGATTACGGGTCTGTCGGGCTCGGGCAAATCCTCGCTGGCCTTTGATACGATTTATGCGGAGGGGCAGCGCAGGTATGTGGAAAGCCTGTCGGCCTACGCGCGCCAGTTTTTGGAAATGCAGCAAAAGCCAGACGTGGACGCCATTGAGGGCCTGTCGCCCGCCATCGCGATCGAACAAAAAACCACGAGCAAAAATCCGCGCTCCACTGTTGGGACGGTGACGGAAATTTATGATTACCTGCGCCTACTCTATGCGCGCATTGGCGTGCCCTATTCGCCTGCCACCGGCCTGCCGATTGAAAGCCAGACGGCGACGCAAATGGTGGACCGTATCCGCGCCATGCCTGCGGGCACGCGGCTGCTGCTGCTCGCGCCCATTGTGCGCGGCCGCAAGGGCGAATATAAAAAGGAAATTGACGCCCTAAAGCGCAAGGGGTTTCAGCGCGTGCGCGTGGACGGCAAGGTCTATGATATTACTGATGCGCCCACACTCGATAAAAAATTCAAACACGATATTGATGTGGTAGTGGACCGCATTGTGCTCGGCGATGATCTCGGCAACCGCCTGGCGGATTCCGTCGAAACCGCGCTCGGGCTATCCGAAGGCCTGCTCATCGTGCAGAACGCCGACACGAACGAAGAACAATTGTTGAGCAGCAAATTCGCCTGTCCCGTTTCCGGTTTTACGATTGCAGAAATCGAACCGCGATTGTTTTCTTTTAACTCGCCGCACGGCGCCTGCGCGGAATGCGGCGGCCTTGGCACTTATGAAGAGTTTATCCCGGAATTGATCGTGCCAGATGAAACACTCTCGCTTGCGGGCGGTGCGATTTTGCCTTGGGCGACCGCGTCCACAGGCACGAGCGCGTGGTACATTGGTCTGCTCGAAACTCTCGCGCGTCATTACAAGCAGAGCATGAATAAGCCCTGGAAGGATCTGGATAAAACCTTCCGCGAAGAATTGCTGCATGGGTCGAAAGAAATTATTCACATCAAGTATTCCGACGGCTGGTTTAATTACAATCAAAAGAAAAAATGGGAAGGCGTCATTCCCAACATGCGCCGCAAATGGCGCGAGACCGATAAGGAAAATCTGCGCGAGGAGTACGCGCGCTTCATGCGGCTCAATCCTTGTCCGGCGTGCCATGGTTATCGCCTGAAGCCTGAAGCGCTGGCGGTGAAGATCAACGGCAAACACATCGGCCAAGCCACCGAAATGGCGATCCGCGATGCCGCGCCCTGGTTCGCCGTGCTGCCAAAACAGCTGTCCAAACGCGACAATGAAATTGCGGTGCGCGTGCTCAAAGAAATTAATGACCGCCTTGGTTTCCTGGTGAACGTGGGGCTGGATTACCTGACGCTTTCGCGCAACGCAGGCACGTTATCTGGCGGTGAGAGCCAACGTATTCGCCTCGCATCGCAAATCGGTTCCGGCCTGACGGGCGTGCTGTATGTCCTCGATGAGCCCTCTATCGGATTGCATCAGCGCGACAATGACCGCTTGCTCACTACGCTAAAACGCCTGCGCGATCTGGGCAATACGGTATTGGTGGTGGAGCATGATGAGGACGCCATCCGCCAGGCCGATTACGTTATTGATATGGGGCCGGGCGCGGGCTCGCGCGGCGGTGAAATTATCGCCCAGGGCACGCCGGAACAATTATTGAAATCAAAAAACTCCATCACGGCGCAATATCTGCGCGGCGAAAAACATATTGCGGTGCCGCGCGTGCGGCGGCCGGGGCAGGGCGGTAAAGCCATTACTGTCGTCGGCGCACAGGCAAATAATCTGCAAAACGTGACGGCGGAATTTCCGCTGGGCAAATTCATTTGCGTCACGGGCGTTTCGGGCGGAGGAAAATCCACGCTCGTGATTGAAACGCTCTATAAGGCGGCGGCGAAGGAATTGATGCGCGCCTATGAAGTGCCCGCCGAACACGAAAAAATCACCGGTTTGGCGTACGTGGATAAGGTGATTGATATTGATCAGTCGCCCATCGGCCGTACGCCGCGCTCAAATCCTGCAACCTATACGGGCGCGTTTGATCCCATTCGCACCTGGTTCGCGGCTCTGCCGGAGAGCAAGGCGCGCGGCTATCAGCCCGGGCGCTTTTCCTTCAACGTCGCAGGTGGGCGCTGCGAAGCCTGCCAGGGTGACGGCGTCAAGAAAATCGAAATGCATTTTCTGCCGGATGTGTTTGTGACCTGCGATCAATGCAACGGCAAACGCTATAACCGCGAAACGTTGGAAGTGTTATACAAAGGCAAATCCATCGCCGACGTTTTGGATATGACCGTGGATGACGGCGCGGAGTTTTTCAAAAATGTACCAGCGATTTTTAATAAGCTGGAAATGTTGCAACAGGTCGGCTTGGGATACATCCACATCGGCCAACAGGCCACGACGCTTTCGGGCGGCGAAGCGCAGCGGATTAAATTGTCAAAGGAGCTTTCCAAGCGCGCCACCGGGCGGACGCTTTATATTCTCGATGAACCCACCACAGGGTTGCATTTTGCGGATATCAGCAAATTGCTTGAGGTGCTGCACCGCCTTGTCGACCAGGGCAATACGGTGATCGTGATCGAGCACAATTTGGAGGTAATTAAAACCGCCGATTGGGTGATCGACTTGGGGCCGGAGGGAGGCGACGGCGGCGGGTTTATCGTGGCGGCCGGAACACCCGAGGACATTGCGAATACGAGAAACAGTTACACCGCGAAATACCTGAAGCCCTATTTGCAAAATCAAACCGCGATAGAAAACGCACCGAAAAAGCGCAAACGCGCTTAGTTTATTTGGATATCATTTTTTCTTTTAGAAATTCGTCTAAAATTGCCCTGTCTTGGCTAGTTAACATGCCGGTTGAGATGCTATTCCGTCCTCTCCAAGTAGTCTCATCTGGAATAATCACTAATACCCGATCGTAACCGGTTGATATTAATTTTATCCTTGCAATCGTATTTAGGAAGCACTGTGTTTTTTTGCAAAAAATATTTTTGAACGTAATAGAATCTTCATCTAATGTAATTCTTGTAGTCAATTGTGGCAAATAAAGTAAGGAGAGGAAGAAGATAGGGAATGCTAGCGAAAGTAGTATCTTGAAGGGTCCTGGATCATCTGCCTGTAGGTCATTTAAAATTGACAGCCATGGTTTTTGATTGGGTAAAATTAATAACAAAACTATAAAGAACAATAATGCCATTGAGCGCATGATTTTGAATCGACTAGGGTTCATGACGATAGGAAATGGTGGTGCATTAAGTGCAGATGTTCTTTCCATGATCACCCCTTGTTATTCTTTTGTAGAAGATTGATTTTGTCCACTGATGGCAAACTCAGCCCCACGTCAGGCTTTCTTCGGCATGAACTTCAGCGCCGCGCCATTGTTGCAATAGCGCAGACCCGTCGGTTTGGGACCATCGTTAAACACATGCCCTTGGTGCCCACCGCACCGCGCGCAATGATATTCCGTGCGGTGCATCAGGATTTTGTAATCGTCCTTTTCGGCGATGTGGCCCGGAAGCGCATCATAAAAACTCGGCCAACCCGTGCCGCTGTCAAACTTCGTCTCCGATGAAAACAGTGGCAGATTGCATCCGGCGCAAACAAACGTGCCCGCATGACGCTCATTCAGCAAGGGGCTGGTGAAGGGTGCCTCGGTGCCTTCATGACGCAGCACTTCATAAGACTCTGGCGGTAATTCACGGCGCCATTCGCTATCTGGTTTTTCCACAGGGATAATTTTTTCATCATCAGCCATCGCATACTCCATGAGGTTGAAAGGAAAAAACCGGCCAGCCAGCAGCACTGCCGCGCCGCCCAGCAAGTATTGAAGAAAATTACGCCGCTGCATGAGGGGTTCCTATGCTTAAGGGTCGGACCAATCGTAAAAGGATTTATACCCCCCTTGTAGGGTAATAATTGACTTTAATGACACATAATCTGTTTTGCCGCTACCTAAGACAGGCAGTGCGGGTAAGACATGAATGTTTTTCGGGATACTAAGTTCGGTAGCGCCTGCAGATTTCATAAATTGCGCGAGTGGGGTCAGCGTTGCATTGGTTTGCGTCGTAATAAGAATAATTGCTTCGCCTTTGCGGGCATCGGGAATGTTGATCGCTGCATGCTGTGCCTCGGGCCAGCATCGCGTTGCATATTGCTCAATCGCTGCCAGCGAAATCATCTCACCACCAATTTTGGCAAAGCGTTTGGCACGGCCCAGGATGGTGACAAAACCCGCTTCATTGATGCTTACAATGTCCCCCGTATCATACCAACCGTCGGTCAGTGGCTGCAAAACCCCCGGCTGATCTGCTTTGAGATATCCCTTCATGATGTTTGGTCCGCGCACCCAGAGCTGCGCGCCGTCAGCAATGCCTGGCACAGGTTCCAGTCGGTATTCCACACCGGGCAACAGGCGGCCCACTGTTCCAGCCTGATGATACATCGGCGTATTCACGGCAACGACAGGTGCGCACTCGGTCACGCCGTAACCTTCATAAATCGGCACGCCAAATTTTTGTGCGTAAAGATTTCGTGTTTCAGGCCTGAGTTTTTCTGCACCCGCGAAAATCATCCGCACGCGGTAAAAATCGTAACTATCTGCCGTCTTGGCGTAGCCCGTCAGAAATGTATCGGTGCCGAATACGATAGTCGCATTTGTCTGATAAATCAGTTCGGGAATAATGCGGTAATGCAATGGTGTCGGATGCAAAAAGATTTTAACGCCGTGCAGCAGCGGCACCAGCAAACCGCCAGTAAGGCCAAAGGCGTGGAAGATCGGCAGCGCGTTAAAAACAATATCGCGCGGGGTATAGGCGACAATGGTGCGGGATTGCTCTACATTGCTGAGCAAATTATGGTGACTGAGCGCAACGCCCTTGGGCAGGCCTTCGGAACCGGACGTAAAAAGAATAACGGCAGTATCGTCTGATTTCACTTTGCGCGCTTCAGGCGGCATATGATTTATTTTCGTTTTGATGACCGCGATCAGTTTATCGAGTGGGCCAATATTTTTGCGAATGTCTTCCAGATAAACAATCTTCGCGCGGCTGCCGATAATGGAAATCAGCGTTTCCAGTTTTCCTTTTTCAACGAACTCTCGTGCAGTGACGACGGTTTTAATCTGCGCAGCTTCGAGGGTCGCCGTCATAGCTGCTGGCCCGGCCGTGAAGTTCAGCATGGCTGGAACACGGCCACGCGATTGCAAAGCAAAGAAACTCACCACGCCAGCCATTCCGGTGGGCAACAATAATCCCACATGCTCTTGCGGCGCGGTTGCGCGCGCAATTTGTGCGCCTAAGGCATGCGCGCTGGTAATCAGGCGTCCATAATTCATAGGCTCGCGCTGCGCATCTTCTAGTATTTTGTGATCGCCACCATATTTTTTGTGGGCAACTTGCAAAGCTGACCACAAACTGTCCGGCAGGGCTTGTGTTTCCAAAACCATCCGCGCCATCACATCATATAAATTCCGCGCCATCGCCTGGCGGCGGCATGCGCCGGTCAAGTGCGTCGTACTCGCGGTCCGTTCGGGCGGCAGGATATGAATGGTGATTTTTGGAAACCAGCGAATGGGATAGGTGCCGCGCAAATAACTAAATGGGCTATATTGCGGCCCGTCCAAACGCACAGGCACGATCAGGGCATTGGCTTTTTCCGCAATCATAGCGGGACCAGCGTTGATTTTCATCAGATTGCCGGTTTCCGTCAGGCGGCCTTCGGGAAATATGATACACTGGCGGCCCGATTGCAGTTTTTGAATGAGGCGGCGCACGTTGAGTGGCTGTGCCGGATTGAGTGTGAACATATCTACCAATGATACTAGCGGTTTCGCCCACCAACGCGACGCTGCAACTGGATCAATCGCAAATACCGGATTGCCGGGGATAAATGTGGCCATCAAAATGCCATCCAAATAAGACTGGTGATTAGCAACAATGATAGCACTATCGCCTGCGGCGACGAGGTTCTCCAAGCCGCGCACCTCAACCTGGTAAAGCATACGTAAAATGGCGGTGAAGATTCCGCGCAGCGTATGTTTGGGCAGCAAGAATAATAAATAAACTGCGACGAATAATGTTAGCAATCCAATCGTAGCGAAAATTGTTTTCGCTTGGCCGCCCATGGCAATAATGGCGGAAGACATCAAAGATGACGCGATAATAAAAACTGCGAACCAGATATTGGCGAGCGACAGCAACCGCGCACGCTGACCTTCGGGCACGCAAGTTTGAAGCATGCTGACTAATGGCACAACATATAATCCTGCACAGGCAGCCATGAATACAACTGAAATCAACACCCAAGGTGCCCAGCTTTGGGCTAGAAATTGTGTGAGCGTCAGTGGATCACCCGCGAGCGGCGGATGCGCGTAAGCCAGGCCCGCCAGAGCTAAAGACCAAAACGCCATACCAAGCGCAGATAATGAAACGTATTGCGGCGAAATCTGTCCGCGCAGCAGGTGGTTGCATAGCCACCCACCCAGGCCAATGCCGAGCGCAAACAGCGCGAGCAGCAGTGTGTTCAATTCCGGCACGCTGCGCAGATCATCTTTGACGAAAATCGTGAGTTGGCTGAGCACTGCCGCGCCGACAAACCAAAACCAGGCATGGCCGAGCAGCAATTGCAACCGCACGCGGTCTTGGCTCCCCCAATGGATTAAATCCCAGCTTTGTTTCGGCACGTTCCAGTCAATTTTTAAATCTGGCGCGGCGGCAGATGTATTAGGCGTGTATAAACTCGCCAGCCATGCGACCAAGGATACAGCCGTCATCAAAATAACCGTCCAAACCGGCCCCGTACCGCCCGACGTGATAATACTGGTGCCCAGCAAGGTGCCGAATAAAATCGCGGCATAGGTGCCGCCCTCGATCGCGCCATTGGCGGCGATGAGTTGATGGTTGGGCAGCAATTCTGGCGTGATCGCATGTTTGACCGGGCCGTAAAACGCGGCCAACGCGCCAATGAAAACCAGGCAAACCAACAGCAACGGAATTTGCCCCGCGATCAGCGCATAACCCGCCACGCCGAACACAATAATTTCCAGTCCGCGATCCCAGCGCAGCAGCAATGCCTTGGGATATTTATCGGCCAATTGCCCGGCGATACCGGAAATTAACAAATATGGCAGAATGAATAATGCAGCCGACAGAGAAACCAAAACTTTGGCATCGTATCCGGGCGCGGCGATGACACCAAAAATCAGCGCTGTGTTAAATGCATAACGGAACAGGTTGTCGTTCAGTGCGCTCAGAAACTGACTGCACCACAGCGGCATAAACTGGCGGCCTTGCCAGATGGATTGCGCGGTCATTTTATTCTCCCTTTGCAATGCGCCAACAGGCGCGGGCTAAAGTTTCCGCAAGTGGCACCATTTTTTTCGGGCGTGGCTTTTGATACAAACAATATAGCGCCGTTTGCAGCACAGTGCCCATCATCATCGCGCCAGTGATTTCAATGTCTTGCGCGCGAATTTCGCCGCGTTTGATGGCGGCGGCCAATATTTCCTGCAGGATAACAGGGAGCGCGGCTTTATAATTTTTGGGTGCCAAGCGTTGAATATGTTGTGCCAGCAGCAGGAACGTGAACAGATCGCGATCTTTGTCGAAGAATGTACAGCACTCCCTGACCATCACAGCCAGTTTCTCGCGTAAGATTCTGTGTGATTCATGCAGTTTTGCCAGTTTGTCCGCAAATGCATTGTAGTGAAAGGTAAAAACTTCCCATACCAGCACATTTTTACTGGCGAAATGGCGGTAGAGGGCGGCTTCGGTCACACCCACCGCGCCCGCAATGTCACGCATGCTAACGGCATCTACTCCCCGCGCAGCGATCAGATGAATGGCGGCGCGCGCGATTTTTTCTCTTGTGTTTGGTGGCTGCTTCATGGTATCTTTAAGTAAGTTAACGATTACTAACTTATCATAGGAGTCATCCCCGTGTCAACACCTTTTAATGATTTGGAAAACCTGGCCAAAATCCCCTTTTATCAGGGGCTATCCCGCGTGTCGGTGGCCCAGGAAGAAACCTCCCAATTTCATGCCATGCTTCACCAAATGCGTTGGCTGGTGCCAAAATTTGCGGTTCGGATAGGCGATCAGCGCGGCAAAGTGTGGCTCAATAAAAACATCACCCTGTATCAAAATGAAACCGCAGAACTCGCCACTATTCTTGGCGATGGCGTATATACGTTGAATACCGGGTACGAATGGTGCTGTACCGCACTCGTGCGGCAGGATGAAAACGGCACTCCGGTGATGCACCGCGTGCTAGACTGGTCGCCGTTCATGGCGCCGTACATGCACGTGGCGGAATATCAAACACGGCATGGGTCGTACCAGGACATCAATTGGGCGGGCAGCAGTGGCATGATCAATGGCATCGCGCCTGGCCGGTTTGTGATTGCGATTAATCAGGCACCCATTCCGATGCATTGCGGCATTGGCCCCATTGGCGGCATTCCAGATTGGTTTATCCAGCGCCGCAAAACATTTGCTAGTACTGATTGGCCGGCCACGCATTTGCTGCGCCATGTATTTGAAACTGCGCCGGATTATGCGACCGCTTGTGAAATGCTTATCCACTTACCACTTGCTATTCCAGTGATTTTTACTATCTGCGGCACCCGACCCGGCGAGATGATGGTGATCGAGCGAATGGAAACCGAGGCTTACACCGTTC
>Ga0206826_1125_pt1 | contig 9791 bp, 10 predicted proteins | sample Alteio_BWOrgCont_80_FD_152636 | JGI IMG/M metagenome (GOLD analysis project Ga0206826, IMG submission 152636) | Enriched cells from forest soil in Barre Woods Harvard Forest LTER site, Petersham, Massachusetts, United States -... | ecosystem: Environmental > Terrestrial > Soil > Temperate forest > O... | reverse complement strand
TGCAAGTCACTTCGGCTGAAGAAAACGACTGGAAACAAGTCGCTGATACCATGCGTGACAATGAATCTAAAATTCATCAACTCATCGAGCAGCGCCGTCAAAACGCCGCGAATATGACGGCGGTGGATGACCTGCAATCCTATCAGCAAATCACGCAAGCGCACGCGGACGGTCTGCAAAAGTTAATCAGCGCTTTCCAGACACTCTATAACGACATGTCAGACGCGCAAAAGAGAAACGCCGATACGGTCTTCGGCCATTTCGAGGGCCGAGGCAATATGGGCGCGAAAAAGAAACATTCCTAACTCGCTGACCTCACGGAGGAAGCCATGAAAATTCATTTATCTAAAGTTCTAGCGGCTGGTTTGGCCTTTGGCATTCTGGCCGCCGCCGTGCCCGCCCGCGCTGACCGCGATTGGGACCGGCATGAACACCGCCGTTGGCATCGTGGCTACGCTGAACCCGGCGTTGTCTATGCACCGCCCGTGGTTTACGAACCGCCTCCCGAACCCGCGGGCATCAACCTCGTAATTCCGGTACATATCCGCTAATCGGTTGATGAGGAGTGTAAACGGCGCTAAAAACAGCGCGGGGAATTCTGTGCAAATCCCGTTGACTTAGCCGCCCCAAATCGCCTAGAATAGCGCCTCCGAAAGCTTATTTGCTTTATGGGGCGGTTAGCTCAGCGGTAGAGCGTTTCGTTTACACCGAAAGGGTCGGGGGTTCGATCCCCTCACCGCCCACCATTCTGAGATCCCAAGACATCCCAAGAAGTCCAGAAAAGCTAAAAAATCATAACGTTTTCAGGTGTTTTTTTTTGTCCCAGGACATCCCTTGACATCCTGCCGTAACTGTTGGTAATTTTGTTGGTAACCAAGACCATTAACTTGGAGTTACCAACAGATGACTCTAACAGACATCATAATTCGGACTTTCAAACCTAAAGATAAGCCCATCAAAGCATCTGATGGCGGTGGGCTTTTCTTGTGGATTATGCCCAACGGCGGGAAGTGGTGGCGCTTGCATTATCGGTTTGAGAAAAAACAGAAACTACTTTCTCTTGGTGTTTATCCTGATGTTAGCTTGAAAGATGCTCGCGAACGCCGTGATGAAGCGCGTAAACAATTGGCCGCAGGCATCGATCCTGGTGAGAACCGCAAAGCTGTGAAAGCAGCTAAAGCTGAGAGGGGTGCGAATACATTTGAGGTCATTGCGCGTGAATGGATCCAGAAACAAGCGAGCCTGTGGACGGAGACCAATAAATCAAAGGTTACCAAACGACTGGAGAAAAATGTTTTTCCTTGGCTTGGAAAGCAGCCCATTGAAGATATTACCGCACCAGAACTACTAAAGGTTATCGAGCGTATCGAAAATCGTGGCGTTATTGATACGGCCCATCGCGCATTACAAACTTGCGGCCAGATATTTCGTTATGCAGTGGCTTCGGGGCGAGCCAAATTTGATCCCACTCCGAATCTTCATGGCGCCTTAACTCCGGTTCGTAAAAAGCACTATGCATCGATTACTGATCCCAAAAAGGTTGGGGAATTAATGCGGGCGATCAAGGATTATCAAGGCGATTTGGTTGTTCGGTATGCATTACGATTGGCGCCGCTTGTGTTTGTCCGTCCGGGTGAGTTGCGGAATGCAAAATGGGCAGAAATCGATTTTGAAAAAGCCGTATGGTTAATCCCTGCTGAGCGCATGAAAATGAAAGCAAATGGGGATCATATTGTCCCCTTGTCACGTCAGGCAATAGAAATCTTAACGGAATTGAAGGCCATAACCGGAAAGAGGGAATTGGTTTTTCCAGGCACTCTGACTAGTAAACGTGCGATTAGCGATAATACGATTAACTCTGCACTGCGGCGGATGGGATATACAAGACAGGAGATGACGGGCCATGGCTTCCGCGCTATGGCGCGCACGATCCTGGATGAGGTTTTGCACGTACGTCCTGATTATATTGAGCATCAGCTCGCTCATGCCGTACGTGATCCCAATGGCAGAGCTTATAACCGCACAGCACACTTACCAGAACGCAAGAAAATGATGCAGGATTGGGCCGATTACCTTGAGAGGCTGGCAGCTAATGCGACTTCTGATAATAATTCGAAGGTCGCTTAAACTTAAAATAAATAAAATTACAAATCAAGTCGCATTTTGACGCAAGCCATTTCTGTACCGGATTGCATTACATGTATATCGTGCGAAACAGTTTTGAATCCGGCTTCTTGGTAGAAAGCTTCTGAATTTACGGAAGCGCTCATTTCAAGAAAGCCGGTGTGTTTTTCTTTTGCATGCCCAATGAGGCCTGCCAGAAGCTTTTTGCCAACTAGGCCGTAAGGGTTTTTCTGGACATAGACTGCACCTAATATATTTTTCCCGGGATTGACCTGCCCAAAGCCAATAATTGTGCCGTCAGCTTCAGCAATAAGTGTGAACCATTCATTGCCATTGACCTGTTGTTTTAATTTTTCCACTTGCTTTAATGGAACTTCGTCAGGAGCCCATTGATCAATGATATTTTGGTCATAGTGATGACTTGCCTTTTCCCGAATTGAATTGCGATGTGCCGAGATGATCCCCGGAACATCTGCCTCAATTGCTTCCCTGATGATGATAGATTTGTTTGTCATATCTTATGCATAGCATCTCAAGAAAGCACCTTGCAGGCAATAGTGAATTCCGCGTTGTAAAAATAAGATCATCTGCTGCATTGTTTAGGTCTCTGTACCGGCTCTTATTTCCTCTCGGTTGGCCGCATCACGTCCTTTTTGCATGAGACGCTGAAGCCGCCGCCGTGTCCGTCAAACAGAAAATCGGTTCCTCCGGAGGCCCCTCCAATTTTCAGTTTGACTGACCGCAAAATGCTCACGGCTATGGCGACTTCGGGCGCTTTCTCATAAGGACGCAATCAAGCAGCCTTTGTTTCAAGAGGGAGAGCCCTATGAAGACAGAAACCCAAAACACTCTTTTTCCGATGGACAATCTGACCGTCCTACGTTTGCAGGAAGTCATCTTCCGCACCGGCCTGAGCCGCACGCGGTTGTACGACATGATCGCCAAAGGAAAATTTCCTCATCCTATCAGCATCAGCACTGTGGGTTGGATTGAGTGTGAAATCGCTTCCTGGCTGGCCGAGCGTATCGGAATGAGCCGTAAATCCTAAATCACTTTCATCGCCCTGTGGTGCCGAAGTGGTATCACAGGGCCAGTTCTGCTAAATCCACTGTCGAATATTGCATACCATTAGTCAGCATCTAGATATACAATGTTCGAATATGGCAGAGAAATAGCCCGCGAGACGGTAGAAGTTCAAGAGCGGATGTACCAATAATGTCGGAACGAGGTGGCGAAGGATGACCGCCGCTGTTCAACCTTGGGCAAACGTTGAGAACGTTCAGATGATTAGCGGACGCGCGGGACCGGTATAAACGGGGTGCGGTGGGTCGCTGGGAGCCGGTTTATGCAGCTTAACGTTGGCATCGTCCAGCGTCTCCAGTGCTTTCTCTGCATGTATAAAGACATTACGGCCACTGTCCGGATGTTGATGGTGTTTATGATGGTTATGGCGAACTCTCTTGCCGTGAAGTAGTCTCGCACTCTGATGTTCTTTACTGAAACGAGCCGCTATCTTCTTGTCCTTTTCTCCGCCCTCTTCCACTCTCTCAATTTTTTCAATCAGCTTCTCAGTCTTTTCCTCTGTCTCAAGAGAACTTGTTTGTAGGACCTCATGCTTTTTCCTTTCGGAATCTATTTTTGCTTCCATCCTGTCAAATATCTTGATTGCACGTGGATCCGTGCTAGCAGCGCGCTCCGCGTCGCGTATTTTCCCAGGTTCAGAATCTAAGACGTCAGCGGCATGAGACCATCCCTTTGAATTTTCCGCCTGTTGCTCGGCTTGAGCGGCATAATGCTTTGCAATACGCGTGTCTACATTCGCGGTGGCAAGATCAACAATCTTTTTTAGGGTGCCATCCTCAGAAGCGGCTCGCTCGGCAGCGGCAGCAGAAGAAGCATATTGTTGCGCCTCAGCAGACTCTGCCTTAGATGTTGTTGTCGCAGATTCGGCAATTTTTCTTGCAGAAGCGGCCGATTTTTTGGCAAGATTAGCTGCAAATTCATCAAACGAGTATTGATAACCTTGATCCTTTTCGCTCTCGGACATGGCTCTACCCTCCTGGAAACCTCGTCTCATTGTAGATGCTAACCGTTACAAAACGATTACAGTCGGCAAACAATCAAATCAGCATCCCCGGAAAATCCTGAAGCGAAAGAAGACGCGAACATTAACAATAACTTAATGTTCTATATTATATAATTGTTGGACTTATTGGGAGCGTGAATTATGCCTAAGTTTCCACTGGCAAAAGATGGTAATATTATGCCCGATCTTGAAGCATTTGATGTGGCTACAAGATTAGCCCTAGAAACTATGCCGCAAGCAGATCCCCATAACTATCTTGCAGGAAAAGGTTGGGGGGCAGAATTGGCAATTCGTGGTGATATCATGGGAAGACCTAAAAAATCTATCCCTTTTGATATCCCATACAGATCTCATTCTGACTTTGAACTTTACGGTGCGTCAGTCGATGAAAATGGATGTTTCTCCCCCTATCCGCCTGCGTTTCATGAATTATTTGGCAGCCAGGAACGTTACCCTGTTACAAAAACAAAGGGGATAGAAAACTTGCCAGAAGCCCTGATGCACGATACTGCAGAAACTATAATTTACCAGGATATGACAATCAAAATCCCATGTTTAGAAATACTTTTTCTGGATAAGTGGCTAAGGCGTGAATTAACGCCAAGATTGATTCAAGGTCGCCCAACAATTGATGCTGAAATATTATGCATGCTTTATCCCCTAGACCGAGAGTTTCTGCACGAACTATTAGAAAAACATGTAATACAACCCCACTTGGAAAAACTGCCTGCCAAAGAAGATGAATATTTTCAAGAAACCCTGCCCCTTTTGCAAAAACGTGTTACTCAAAATTATGAACTATATAAATATGCGGATATGGACTTTGATACTGCATCTCATTTCATCAACGGTTTTTTAAAAAGTAAAAATCTTCCGTCTATCGATGTTCAGCTTTGCTTTGACAATGGTGGGCATATTACAGACGAACAGGAAAATTTCCTTTTTCAAGGGCTGTCCCAAATTTTGTCTGCTAAAAAGACTGAAATCCGTGAGCATCATGGGATGCTTGATAGGACTTTGGATTGGGGGCAAAATCCGAACTTTACTTCTTCCGGGCCGTCTAATTATATCTCAATATCTCCAAAGCTCTAAATCCCTGATGCTCCAAGTTGTCAGAAAAATCAGCAATACAAGGATTGGAGACTTTTGTGGGTTCATGGTTACCTAGTCTTTATACGGCACAACGACTTCAGAACGCGATTCCTTGCCATCACCCAATCACTCTCCCCGAAGATTTTTTTATCGGACACATTCTACAGTTGCGGCGCATCGTCACAGGCTGCCGCAGCCCTCGCTCGGTACATAGATTTCGAGCACCATGCCGTGGATCTGGAAATTCTTTTGCCAGCCGGCGTCGGGATTCATAAGATAACGTTGTGCTGGCAAAAGGCGCCGTCCGAGCATTTTCTTTTAGAAGACAAAAATAGAATCCTGAACCTGTGGGATATCGGTCCCGATGACGGAAGAATTCAGAATAATTCTGGCATCCCCATATTTCCCGTAAACTTGATTGACGTTCCATTCAATCAGCCGGAGCCCGGAGATGTCGTAGGACACGAACAGGGGCATGAGTGGTTCCAAGATGTGGTTATCGCGGATGGCTTGAAAAGATTTGGCTAAAGACATTAATAATTGGATAATAGATGTCCAGGATGCCGAGTAACACCGCTTCAATTGGATTGCCACCCCAGTACATGACCACCTCAGCGCCGGCCACCATGTGTGGCAAATCGATGAGAAGTAAGGTGGCATGGACGAAGGCTACAATCCAAATGGCAACTTCCCGCTTCGTCCATGGGCCATCCCGCCGGCGAAGGAAGAACAGTGCCACTAAGCCAACGAGAAATGCAGCTCCCAGCCTCCACATTAATTTTTCAATATACGACAGGCTGCCCCCTCACACAACGACATACCGGATGGGATGATCGTGTCAAGAACAAACGAAAGCTGATGGAGCCGCCCAGAAACTGGAACGGGAATGATGCAATGACGTAATTTTTTGCAGCGCTAATGCCATCTGGCATGTGGCCGGATTTACCGACTCCTGCGGCATATTTTTGCTGGATCAACTCGCGTTCGCTGAGCCATTCGGCTTCGGGGTATTTTTTGGACAAGTTCAGATAAACGCCCGTCACAGCCAATGAGTGATTACAGATTATAGGTGTTCATCGTGATCCGGCTCGAGGCCGGAAGGTCCGTATAGCTGGCACCCTTGGCGGTTAAGCGGTAAATTCCATGTTTCCCGTGCAGGACCCGTTCATGTTTGACCAGCCCTGCGGTAATCAGTCGCTCTAGGATTTGGTAACTGCGTCTTTTGGTCACCTCGAACCTGGACTCGATTTGGGGGATTTCACAGAATCCGAAGCTGTTAATAAATTGCAGGATTTCGGTATCCCGCTCGGTCAGTTGCATCCCAGGTAGTTTTCTACCAGGATTAGCCCAAGAGGACTTCTTTGCCCGACCTTCTGTCATCCACCATCCTTCAGAGGATTGCCCAGTTAGTTTATTACTCTTTATGACCCCGCTTTTTGATCTCATTGCACTATCTGTTACTTATATCATCACGCCTTTTGATCCCGATTCAAATGTAAATTACCTAGCTGCCCGCGCGCGATTATTCTCACTCCCATTTCCCCACTTTTTCCTATGCCTAGCCCCGACCTCAGTCGGACGATGTTCGAGTGAGGTCGGGGCTAGGCATAGGGATCGAAAAGACAAAACATCCCTGGAATTCTGCCACAATCGCGTGCGGCCGCTACTACAACTAGATTGTAGGGGTTAGTGCAGGGGTGATGTTCATGTCTTTTGTTCAGAAAATGATAAATACCATCAGGGCCATACCTGAACGTAGAAAAATGATGCAATGCTGGGGCAATTATCTGGACACGGTATAAAAAGAAAAAATAAACTAAGCTATAAACTTGGCTGCGTCATTCAACTCCCTTCACCCCAAAGTTTTTCCCGCTGTACGGTATAATCTTTGATAATTTTAGTGCGGTTGTGTAGCACAAGAACATTTTCGGCGTTTCTCTCCCGACCTATTAAAATTCAAAAATTAATGCAGGTGCCTATTTGACTTCCAGCATCTTATTGCCGGACGTGTAACGCTGCAGACCCTGATTAAAAATAATGACAGCCAAACTCATATAAAAAATGGCGGCGCAGCCCAGCAAAACCATTTGCAATATATTAAAGTTTCGAATGGCCTCAATGGGCAGGTAGGCGACAAACCCAGCCGGAATAACGGTCAATAAAACTATTTTAACAACCATGCCGAAGCCGTTGTGCGGATAACAGGAAATAATAATAAAACTCTCCAAAAGCTGATCTGTCATGCGGCTTCCTTGGGCCGCGAAGAACGGCAAGCAATTGATCACCAGAGCAGTCGCGAGAATAATCAGGGCTGAGAAAACACCAAGTATCAGCAGAACCCCTAATTCGAGGGGCGTATAATGTCCAAACCCAATCCACAAAATAGGCCCGGTTACGATATCCCCTAATCCGGATGCTCGACTTTCTCTGAAAAGCAGTCCAATCAAAGGATGACGGGGGCGGCCGAGATAAATATCCAACTCTCCATCTACAACGGATCGCCCCAGATCCAGAGCACCGCCGCACAAAAGAAATGCCAGGCCAAATGAAAATGCGGCCAGCCCATAGAGCGTGGCAAGATCAGAAAGTTTCCAGCCGTGTAGACTTGAGAAATTGGCAAAATAGATTACCCAAATCATGAACATGATCATGTTCTGAAAAAACATAAAAAAGCTCAAGGAACAAAAGGCAGCCTTGTTCTGGAGGGCAGCTTTAAGTGCCGCCGGGATCAAAATACAGATGTAATGCAACGTACCTTTAATTTCATTCCACATTTTATTGCCCCCGCTTGCGTATTATATCGTAAGCCCGCGCCTCAATAAAAAATCCCGCACCGATGGTGATCACAAGCCATAGTATCTGCTTTGCCAGACCCGCGGCCATATCTGTCAAAGAGGGATCAAAAACGATTTTTCCTGGAATATTGAGCATGGCCGGATAGGGTGTAGCCCAGGCAAGCGTTTGCAGCCATTGAGGATAAAGTTGCAAAGGCAAAATTAATCCTCCCAACAGAAAGCCAGATTTCTGAGAGACCCACATGGCGGAACGCGCATAGGGCCCCCAGACTTCTATAAGGCCCAGCATGAAGTGGATGGCACAATATATCAACGTGCTGATATAAATGGACAGCAGCAAAAACGGTATTTGCGTCCAGTGATAGGGAAAGCCCCGTGTAAATATCAGGCCCAGCATCGTGCCAAGAAGAAGAAAAACAGAGGAACGGACTAGGTTTGTTCCGACCCATATCCACAGTTTGGTTCTAAAATACGATTTGGGACGCTGCAAACTGGCAGAAAACTCACCACCCACCACATCACTTCGAACGCCCTGAAAATTCTGGCCACCAGAAAATGTTACCAGTTCTGTTACAATAATGTACCAGATCATAACATTTGCATTGAGTGCGATCGTGGTAGGCAACTCCTTGAAGGGTGTAATCAGAAAAATGCTGCTAAAGATTGTAATCAGAAGAGTGTACGTCACAAACTGTAGAAGTAGAACCACACGCTCCTGCCAGGCTTGCCGACAACCGAATGAAATAAAGGCACGGTGCGCAGGAGAGAGGGCTGTCACAATCCACCCCCTAACTTGAGATTCTGCCATAAAATGGGACTTATTCATTTTTCTTCTCCGTATAAATCACGGATGATCGTCTCAAGCGGCGTATTTTCGATAGACAAGTCGCGGACCGATAAGGTCTGAAGCGCTTCAGATACTACCTTGCTGATTGAATGCAGTGTTTGATCCACAGACAGGGTAATTTGGTGCCGATCGCGGCTTACAATTTCTGCACCATCAAAATCGGCTTGGGGTTCCTCCTCATCTGTTACCAGTGTGATTTGCTTGCGGGTTAAAAACTCTGAGCGTAAATCCATCAGAGGTTTATCTAGAAGAATACGACCGTGATTGATCAGAATGGCTCGATCACAGATTTCTTCAATATCCCCTGTATCGTGGCTGGTCAGCATGATCGTGGTTTCTTCGGTGGCCGCCAAGTGCTTTAAGTGCTCTCGCAATAGCGCTTTAGCCGTTACGTCCAGACCGATGGTTGGCTCATCCAGAAACAGAATTTTGGGCTTATGTAAGAGGCTGGCTGCAATTTCACAGCGCATACGCTGACCCAAGGATAAGCTCTTCACAGCCTGGTCCAAAAGATGATCAATTTGTAAAACTCCGACCACATGCTTTAATCGTGTTTTGTAATCTGCATCCGAAACATCATAGATTTTTGCAAGCAGATCAAAACTGTCCCTGACGGGTAGATGATACCAAAGCTGTGAGCGCTGTCCAAAAACGATCCCAATCTCATAGGCTAACTTCTGTCGTTGTTCCCAAGGTATAAACCCAGCCACCCTTGCGTGGCCACGGGTGGGATACAAAATTCCTGTGAGCATTTTTAGCGCGGTCGATTTTCCGGCTCCATTCGGCCCGATGAAAGCAACACGCTCACCTGGTGCGATAGAGAAGGTAACCGCATCCACGGCTGTAA
>Ga0206826_1102_pt1 | contig 9828 bp, 9 predicted proteins | sample Alteio_BWOrgCont_80_FD_152636 | JGI IMG/M metagenome (GOLD analysis project Ga0206826, IMG submission 152636) | Enriched cells from forest soil in Barre Woods Harvard Forest LTER site, Petersham, Massachusetts, United States -... | ecosystem: Environmental > Terrestrial > Soil > Temperate forest > O... | reverse complement strand
CACGCGGCAACTTCGCCCGCAGCCGCTCAACGCACTCCGCGTCGAACAACGCCATCAGTTCGTGCGGGGGCCCGGGCAACAGGATGACGATACGCTCGCGTCCATCAAACTTCCCGCTCATCCACTGCCCCGGCGCAGTCCCATTGGCATTGGGCAGCACAGTCGCTCCTTCAAGAACGTCCGCCTGCTTCGCATTGTTAGAGGACATTTTCCAGCCCCGCGCCGCAAAACGCTGCTCGATCCCGGCCAGAACCGCTTCATCGCGCCGCAAGGAAACGCCCAAAGCTTCCGCCACTGCCTCACGCGTCAAATCGTCCTCGGTAGGACCAAGACCGCCGCTGAAAATCACGATCTCGGAACGGAACAGCGCGTGTTGCGCAGCCTCAACCAGTCGCTTGAGATCGTCGCCCACCACGCACTTGAGAACCACTTCAACACCCAGTTGATTGATCTGCTCGGTAAGATAGAGGGAATTCGTATCCGTGCGGAAGGGCGTCAGCAACTCGGAGCCGACGGCAATGATCTCGGCGTTCACGGATAAAAGTGTAAATGATGAAGGCAGTTCTCAGTACCCAGTACCCAGTACTCAGTTCTCAGAAAAACCTGACCTGCGTTGCTGAGAACTGAGTACTGAGTACTGCCCTTATTCCGGCAGCAATGCCAGTCCCGGAATATTCCACGAGAGATGATGAGCCGCATCCGTGGTGGTCAGAATCACACTGCGTCCGGGCGCAAAGGCCAGTCCCACCAGCCCATGGCCCGCGACCTCCAAGCTGGCTTTGCCATCCGGGGTGATCTTCACAATTCCACGTTTGCCGGCGAGCGAAGCCGCCACATACAGGTTTCCCGTCGAATCGAAGGCAAGTCCCTGCGGGCGTCCCAGGCCGCGGTAAAACGTGTGGACCGTCCCCTGCGGATCGATTCGATGCACGCAATCAAAACTTGATGTTGTCGGCCCGGTCACAAATAAATCGCCCTGCGGACCGAAAGCCAGGTGGTACGCCGACACGCTCGGCTCCAGCGTGGCAAAGACGAACACCTGCTGGTCGGTGCCAATCTTGAAGATGGTGCCACTCCGATCGCCCACGTAAAGGTTCTGATTTTTGTCAAAAGCAATCCCCGTGGCGACTCCCATGCCCTCGGCATACGTGGTCATGTTTCCGTTCGGCGCCACGCGATAGACCGCGCCGTCATGACGCGACGAAACATACATCTGTCCCTGCCGATCGAACGCGATCGACGTGGCATTCATCATCTCCGCAACGAAGGGTTTCACTCCGTAGTTGGTGTCAATCTTGAAGATCGCGATGGGAACTTTTTGTCCGCGTGAACCCGAGAAGGTCGCATAAATGTTGCCTTGAGCATCCAGCGCCGGATTGGTAACGGGATGCAGGCTCTCGGCGATGGGGACGGCCACTTTCACCGTGTGCGCGTTGCTGACGTGCCCATCCGCTGCGACCACCACAGGGCCCGAAGTCGCTCCCTCGGGAACGCGCGCCACCAGAAACGAATCGGAGCTGATCACCACTCCGCCCTCGACCTCGCCAAACTGCACCCGCGGACGCTGGTACTCCTGCGGTCGCAATCCCGAACCCGCGATCCGGACTTCGCCTCCCGCCAGCGCCAGCACCGGCGAGACCGACTCGATGTGCGGTCCGCCGTTCACATTTTTCTTGCCCAGGATGCGCTCGGAAAATCCCATGAGGAAAGCACTCGCACTACTTTAGCCAACACTATCTTAGAAGACCGAAATGTAACAAGAGATGCATTGTTCCCAGCGCGCAAAGGCCAGCAGCCACGTCGTCGAGCACGATCCCGGTACCTTCCGGAAGCGTCTCCAATTGTCGCACTGGAGGCGGCTTGACGATATCGAAGACACGAAAAAGTATAAAGGCCGCCAGAAAAGATTTCCACGCGAACGGCACTGCCATCAACGCCACCAGTTGACCAGCAACCTCATCAATCACCACAAACTGCGGATCTTTTATCCCCGAACCTCGCGCGACCCGAGTAGCCGCAGGAATCCCGATCAGAGTAACCAGGAAAGCCAAAGCAATTGCGACAGGAGTACGCAAGCCAGGCGCAAGCGCCCGGCACAGCGCCGCCCAGATCAACACCGTCGCTGCTGATCCCCATGTGCCCGGCCCAGGCCGCAGCCGCCCGATGCCGAAAAACGTGGCGACTAGCGTAGCCCAGAGCGGAGCCTCGGACGCATCGTTCACGATTCTTCGTCCACATCTTCGGGTGTGCTCCCTCGGATCGGCTCCTCCGCATCCGTTACCGGCGATGGAATCACGTAAGCGCCGCTCGCCCACTTACCCAGATCGATAGTGCGGCAGCGGTCACTGCAGAAGGGAAACTCAGGGTCACCACTCTTCACCGTTTTCTTACAGATAGGGCAGCGAAGTTTCAGAGTACGTTTGCGAGGCATCGTCAGGAAAACTTCCAGTTTGTGTTCAGCGAACCCACAGGATTCACGGCTGACAGCTACAGAATCCGCGCCACCAGATCGTAGTCGTGCGCCTCCGTGATCTGGCAGCGATAAAACTCGCCCGGCTGAGGCTCAGCCTCTGCCGGAAAATCGTTCACGAAGACTTTGCCGTCAATTTCGGGAGCATGCATCGAAGTGCGGCCTTCCATCAGCAGATCAGTCTCTTCCGACGTCCCCTCGCACAGCAGGTCGAACTCCTGGCCTACAAGCGCTTTCTTTTTCTTCTTGCTGATCTGCCGCTGGATGCTCATCAAGTGTTTGCGCCGCCACTCGATCTCGCGGACGGAAAGCTTCTTGTCCAGCCCATAAGCGTCCGCCCCCTCCTGGTCGGAGTAGGAGAAAGTTCCCATCCAGTCAAACTGCGCTTCGCGCACAAAGTCGCACAGCTCTTCAAATTCCTTCTCGGTCTCTCCCGGAAAGCCCACGATGAACGATGTCCGCATAATCAAATCGGGAATTGTTCGCCGCATTTTGCTGATCGAGCCCAGAAACAAATCCGCTCCTCCTCCGCGCTTCATCCGCTTCAGCACTGTCGCCGACGCGTGCTGCAAGGGCACGTCCATGTACGAGCAGATCTTCTCCGAAGATGCGATCGTCTCCAGCAGCTTGCCCGTAATCTTATTCGGATAGGCGTAGAGGAACCGGATCCAGCGCAGGTCCTCAATCTTCGCCAGCTTCTCGAGCAGGAGCGCCAGACCATCCTTCAGGCCGAAATCCTCGCCGTAGCAGGTCGTATCCTGCCCGATCAAAGTGATTTCCCGTACCCCACTCCCTGCCAGCCGTTCGGCTTCCGCCACCACCGACTCGAACCGCCGCGAACGAAATTTCCCACGCAACTGCGGAATAATGCAGAACGTGCAAGGGTGGTCGCAGCCCTCCGCGATCTTGATGTAAGCAGTGGATTTCGGCGTAGCCAGAATGCGCGGGGTCTCTTCGTCGTACAAATAATTCGGCAGGTCCGCAATTGCCCCGTCCCATCGTTCGCGCGAGAATCGCCCTTGCGCAGCCCGGGCATCGCCCTCAGCCCGGGAAGGCAAAACTACGAATGGGGAATCGCTACGCGGCAGATCCTTCGCCGGAGCCGGGAGAATTCCCGTGGCCGCCAAAATGTTCTCCAACTCGCCGGTCCCGACGACAGCATCCACTTCCGGAATCCTCTTGCGGATTTCATCCCGAAAACGCTCGACCAGACAGCCCGCCACAACCAGCTTCTTCGCCCGTCCTGAGGTCTTATGACCGGCCATCTCGAGAATCGTATTCACTGACTCCTGCTGCGCACTCTCGATGAACGAGCACGTATTCACCACAATCACGTCCGCATCCTCGGCTCGGGGCGAGAGTTCGGCTCCAGCCCGCGCCAGCAGGCCCATCATGACCTCGCTGTCGACCAGGTTCTTAGGGCATCCCAGGCTGACGAAGCCGATTTTCTGTGGGCGCGCATCTGGTTCGGGCTCAATCGACGCGGCGCTGGCTGTTTTTTCGCGGGAACGTGAGATAGTGGGGCTCTTCAAGGGCATGCTATCTGGTTATTTTAACATCTCCCGGTCGAGACCCTTCGTGAAACTATCCACCCAGGTTACGTGCATCTCTTCACCGTCTGGCGGTAGGCGACAGAAATAAAGAAGCCTGTGGATGAAAACTTTGCGCTTCATGCTACCCTAGGCGTTACCGAAGAAAAGTGTAAGTCCCGCATCCTGGAGGGGAAATGTCTGGGAAGAAGGCCGTAATTGCAGTCCTGGCAGTAATGATGTTCATTCTGGGCGGTTCCGCAGCAGCTCAGGACGAGAAAAACGAATTGTCCGGCAGTCTTGGCCGCATGTTCATCAGCGACCAGGGAATCATCGGTGCCACCAACTTCAATCCGGTGGTCCGATCCGGCAACGGACTGACCTTCGAAGTCAACTATGCTCGCCGCATCCTCGGCACTCCCGTCTTTGCCATTGCGGGAGAAGTGCCAGCTGTCTTCGATCTGGATGAGAAGCTCAACTCCGGCGACAACGTTGTTCCCAAGAATTACAAGCAGATCTTCATTACTCCTTCGGCTCGCCTGAATCTGTTTCCTGACACTGCGGTTTCGCCCTGGGTGAGTCTCGGCGGCGGCTTCGCCCATTTCACCGAGAATAGTACCCTGATCTACGGCGGCCCCAATCCCGGCAGCTCCACGACCTCAGGAGTGCTCCAGGGTGGATTCGGCCTCGACGTTCGAGTTTTGCACCATTTCAGTATTCGCCTCGATGTCCGGGACTTCTGGTCCGGCACGCCGAGCTTACCCCTGGCCGACACCGGTAAATCCCGCCAACACAACTTCTTCGTCGGCGGTGGCGTCGTCTGGCACTTCTAACGGTCTCGCCGGCTCCGCCAGTTGTAGCGCCGGCAGCCTGCCCTGAGCGAAGTCGAAGGGGGTTCCGCAGGCTTCAACAGTGGAATGTGGGGACAGCCGCCCCCGGCTGTCCGTCGAGCGCGTTTCGACTCTCTGACCGCCGAGTCACCGCTCACTTCTTCGTCGCCAACTCCACTTCTTCATACAGCTCCGGCAATCGCAGCGCGTCGTCCGACGAATTCCCAAACCGCGCTGATTCGTAAGCGTCAGTGAATTCCCCGACTCGCCTCCGCAGACGTTCATCTTCGATGACGCGCACAAACTCCCGCGCCGTCTGTGTCTCAGGCTTTTGCATTCCTCTCCGCGCTAGATAACGAGCCATCCGTTCATACCACATCGTAGCGGCCCGGTCCGGTGATCGCTCCGGATGTATCCGCAGTTGTCTAGTGCGGATCATCCGGATTATCCGCCCCGCGTTCCCCAACCCCAGCAACAGGAGCGCGACCACCACGCTTCCAGAGAACCATGGCCCAGGCGAATGCCCTACGCTTCGCTGCCTTCTCCGCGCCCAATTCAGAAGTGCCGCATAGCGCAGACGAGCCCACATACGGCCTCGCTCCCAGAATCCCCGCGTCCCGCTCAGCACAGATCGACTGAGAACGTACTGGTGCGAGGTGTCATAACTGACCACCCACTCCCGCCAGAAAGACGCCGCAGCGTCTAGGTAGAGCATCGCCCGCCCCCAGCCCTGCGGCGACTCAATCGCGCCTCCCGGCGTGGGGTCGAACGTAACCCACCCGTAGCCAGGGAAGTAGGCTTCTACCCAGGAATGCGCATTCTTTGCCCGAACCACGTAATAGCCGGTTACATCGTTGAATTCATCGCTGCGGAACCCGTTCACCACTCGTGAGGGAATGCGCAGCGTTCGCAGCATCACGGCCATAGAAGAAGCGAAGTATTCGCAGTGCCCCTGCTTACGCTCGAACAGAAAGTTGGCCAGCGGATCGGCAACTTGGGAGCGCGGCAACTGCAGCGTGTATCCGTAATGTGTCTTCAAATATTTTTCAACCGCAATCGCTTTGTCGTAATTATTCGAAGCGGAGCCCACGATCTGCGCCGCCAGCCGCGGAATACGCGGGTCGAGCCCTTGCTCCGGTAGTTGCAGATAAATCGGGGCAAATTGCGGAAGATTATCCCCGGCCGCTCGAAGTTCCCCGGGAGCAGGCGTTGAGATATCCGAGTCCGCTTCGTAGACGCTCACAGAGCGTTGGCTATCCACATCGGAGACGGCTCCGCCCCTATCGATCTGCAACATGCGATACGCTCCCTCCACCCGGCGCGCCCACGGAGCGAGAAAGAAAATGTTGGTGCCGATTGGTTCCATCAACACGCGGTAATGAATCAGGTGATAGCGCGACGTCCAAGCCTGTGTTACGCCCTGACCGATCAGAGGAATGCGGAAACCTCCGTCCGCTTCCCGGTACAGCGCATACTGCTGAGGCGAGTTCGACCAGTTCCTGCCGTCGAATTTCGCCAGCGCGACCCCGCGCCACGCCAGTTCGTACTTGCCGTCAGTGTCCCCGTCGATCTGGATGTGCATCACGACCGCGTCCGATTGCTGAATCTGCCCGATCCGGCCGAGTTGCACCTGGTCGCTGAAGCCAGTCGAAAAATCCGTTCCGAACGAGTAGCCTCCCAAATACCCCGCCGACATACGAGGCAACAGGAAGAACATCGCTGCGGCTCCGATGAGTATCATCAGCACCAGCCCCGGCGTCACTCGCGCCAGCGAGAAGGCCAGATGCCGGTGCTCCTGCGTATCGCTGGAATGCCTTGCCTGGAAACGCGCCGCCTGCCCGGATCGCCGCATCTCCATCAGGATGAACGTGACCACCGCCATCAGCATGAATACCGCGAAGAAAAACATAAACACGCTGTCGACGGTCAGCACTGCCGAGGCCAACACCATTAGGAACGCAAGGATCGCCAGCATCGTGTAGTCGCGATCACGCCGCAGGGAAAATGTGCGCACGACCACCGCGAACAGCACCAGGTGTACCGTAGCCGCCAGAAAGTTGCGCGAAAGAAGAAGGTAATCGGCTCCGTAGAAGACGAAGTATCCGATCGTTAGTGGCGTCGTCCAGTGCTCCGAAATCACGACCGTCCGGTGCTCCACCAACAGATAGCCGCGCAAAGCCAGCGCCGCTCCCGCCAGCAGAATCGCCAGAAGATCCAGGCCGCCAGTGCTGGCTAATGTCCCAAATCCAACGAGCACAAGCAAATAGACAGAAAACTCGAAGTACCGGTTAATCGCCTGGGTCAGCGGGTTCAAGTCGAGGTATCGGGTAGGCTGAGGCATTGAAAATCGCGGACGAGCTCAGACGCGGTCCCTTTCTAACTGTTTTGTTCAAGTTCTGGGTTCAGCGTTCAGAGTTCAGCTTCTATTGTTCGACAAGTTCTATCAAGAAGGGAAGGCCTTCGTGCCTCTTTCTTGCACCAAAAGTCACCATCCCTTTGCCCGCGCCGACGCGACCGGGCCCTCCCCGCGGGGATCGACGCTTTTCTTTGTTAGAATCATTCAGGTCAGGCATCGGTCTCACGCGACGTACTCTCGCCAACCCCGCCAGGTCCGGAAGGAAGCAACGGTAACGGGCTCTTGCGTGTGCAGTGGGCCCCCGGTGCCTGGCTTATCTTTAATCTCTGCCCGCGAAACCTTTTACGCTCCCTTTACAAGTCTTTGCGCAAGAAACCCTTGCTGTCTCGTCTCACTATTGTGGCAACAAAAATATCTGCCAAATTGGCTGAGGAAAACCATGCGCAGTGTTCCATCGAAAATCATATCGCCGAGCGTGACCATTCGCGTTTCCGGATCTCTCTGTCAAAGTCATCTTGCCTACCTCGACCAGCTCGTTTCTTCTGCGATTGACTGTGCCTTGTGGCCTCTACTCGATCTGACCCATCTGGAAGAATTGGACCGCGTTGCGCTAACCTACCTCCAAACCGGTGAGGGTCGCCATTTCGGCGTCGTCGCCTGCCCGAATTTTATCCGCGAATGGATGCAGCACGAAAAGGAACGGGAAGCCGCTTGATCGCCCCGCGGTCCATGCCACGGCTTCATCTTTTGAATGTAGCGACAGCCGTCCTCGGCTGTCCGTCGTTTGATTGTCATCCTGAGCAAGCGTTCTTTGCGCCGCGAAGAGCCTGTCCCGAGCTTGCCGAGGGAATCTGTGCGAGCCGCGCGATGTGTCGCGTTCTCTGAGACACAATAATCGCGCGTTTCGCTCGCTTCCTTACCAGACTGTACGACTGCCTAACATCACACTAGTTAGACTTTCTGCCTCCAATCCTGCAAAATACTCCATTCATACTCAGGAGCCCTAATTGACGAAACCGATTCGCGCCAAAATCAGCGCTCTCGGCACCTACGTGCCGCCTCGCCTTCTCACCAACGCCGATCTCGAAAGGATGGTCGACACCACCAACGACTGGATCCTCGAACGCGTTGGCATCCTCGAACGCCACATCGTGGAAAAAGGCGTGGCCACCAGCGACCTGGCAGTCGAGGCCGCCAAGAAGGCTCTCGCCCAGCGCGGCCTCGCTCCCAGCGACCTCGATGCCATCATCGTCGGCACTGTCACGCCCGACATGTTCTTTCCCTCCACTGCGTGCCTCGTCCAGCACAAACTAGGCGCCCAGAGAGTTTGGGGATTCGATCTTTCCGCCGCCTGCTCCGCTTTCATCTACGCCGTGCAGACGGGCGCGCAATTCATTGCCTCCGGCACTCATAAGAAGGTCCTCGTAGTCGGCGCCGATGTGATGTCCTCGATCATCGATTACGCAGACCGCGCCACCTGCGTGATCTTCGGCGATGGCGCCGGCGCCGTGATTCTCGAGCCTGCCGAAGACGATTCCGTTGGCCTGATCGATTTCATCCATGAAATCGACGGCTACGGAGGATGCTTCCTTCAAATGCCCGGCGGCGGCAGCCTCAACCCCTCAACCCGCGAAACCGTCGACAAGAAAATGCACTACGTTCATCAGGACGGCCAGCAGGTCTTCAAATTCGCCGTACGCAAGCAAACCGAAGCCTGCCTGAAGCTGCTCGAACGCAACGGCCTCAAGGGTTCGGATATCGATGCCTTCATCCCGCACCAGGCCAACCTGCGCATCATCAACGCCACTGCCGAACGCCTCGGTCTGCGGCCCGAAAGCGTGATCGTCAACATCCAATGCTTCGGCAACACCACTGCGGGCACAATTCCGTTAGCCATGAATAGCGCCGTAGAACAAGGCAAACTAAAGAAGGGAAGTCTAGTCCTGATGGCCTCAGTAGGCGCCGGCTTCACCGTAGGCGCCACCCTCCTGCGCTGGGCCTTCTAAACCGTTCATGTGGGGACGGCCGCCCGGCCGTCGCCGCGACCTTGGACAGTAGCGCCAGCGTCCCGCCGGCTTACCTCTTAACTGTTCCCGATGCAGAGGCTGGAGCAGCGCTTCAGCGCTGCGTCCAGCCGCGCCGCTGATGACGGGGGCTTCAGCCCCCGAAGTACGTTCGTAACTCTCCTCTACGTATTTGAATATCCGAGCCCCACACCCCACTGCTATCTTTTCCCGAGCGTCCGCCCCACGTGGGGATGTGGCGGACGAGCAAGTCCATGCTCCGTGCCACCTGCTGCAGTCTAATGCTCGCCCTGGCCCTGTTGGGCCAAGCGGTTGCCCAGAGGTCGAAAGACGACTCACAAGAAACCAAGCTCCTGATCATGGAACACCTGTGGAATGAAGCCCAGGTGAATCGCGACGCCCGCGTTCTCGATGCCATGATCGGCAACCAATTCATTAACACCGAGTACGACGGCGAAGTCAGCGATAAAACCAAGTTCCTCGCCGACATAAAAGATCCGCAGTTCAAACCTGCGAGCCTGACCATTCAAGACGTTAAGGTAAACATGTATGCCGACGCAGCCGTAGTCGCTGGCATCTATCACACGAAAGGAATGTATGAGAACAAGCCTTACGAGCA
>Ga0206826_1124_pt1 | contig 9882 bp, 10 predicted proteins | sample Alteio_BWOrgCont_80_FD_152636 | JGI IMG/M metagenome (GOLD analysis project Ga0206826, IMG submission 152636) | Enriched cells from forest soil in Barre Woods Harvard Forest LTER site, Petersham, Massachusetts, United States -... | ecosystem: Environmental > Terrestrial > Soil > Temperate forest > O... | reverse complement strand
CGGTGAGCTCGGTGGGGTTGCTCGTCCAGGATTGGATGAGTTGCGCGGTGCGATCGAAGTTGAGGACGAAGGCCTGGTCGGTCTGCTGGCGGAGAAGTTGCTGCGCGTATTCGGTGGCGATGGATTGATCGCGAAAGCGATGCGGGGACATGGAGGTGCTGGTGTCGATGAGGATGCCGGCGCGGATGGGGAAGTTTTGCTGGAGTTGGAAGTCGAGGATTTTGGCGGGCGGGATGCCATTGTCGAGGAGGGTGAGGTCGGAGAGCTTGAGGTCGTTGATGGGGAGGCCGTGGGCGTCGGCTGCATGGAAGGTGAGGATGACCTCATCGACGGAGACGTTGAGGCGATAGGGCGCGGGAGATTGCGAGGGCGCGTCAGCTTGCGCGCGGGCATGAGGCGCGAGCGTTAGCAATAAGGCGATGAGCGGACTGTAGATCGTGCGTGGAAGTCTCATCGGTGAATGTCCTTTGAGTGTATGACTGCGTGGTGTGGGTATAGGTCACGCGATTGGTTTCGTGCAACGACGGAACCTCGGTGCGCGGGCGTGCGTATGGGGTTTAGAGAGAGCTTTGCGGAATCTTTCCTGGCACGCTGTGCTCGCGAGACGGCATGGTGAAGCGCTTGGGAGGCGTGCTCGTGGCTCCGCAGAGGTGAGGGCTCATGAAGAGTTTTTTTGTTGCCGCCGCAGCGGTTGCGGCGCTTGCGCTCCCCCATGCTTCGGCGCAGACGGCGTGCCCGGGTTCGACGATGAGCGGAACAGTGCGCGACACGACGCAGGCGCTGGTGCCGGGAGCGGCGGTGGTGCTGGATGGCCGGCGGCAGGTGGTGAGCCGTGCGGATGGCGGGTTTCAGTTTGCGTGTGTGAGCGATGGGAAGCATCGGCTGCGGGCGAGCATGCAGGGATTTGCGCCGCTGGATGAGGCGCTGGCTGCGCCGCACGCGGGCGAGATTCGGCTAGTGCTGAAGCTCGAGGATGTGCAGACGCAGGTGGATGTGTCGGGAGCGAGTGGGGTGGCGACGTCTGCGTCGGCGGCGGGGCCGACGCAGACGATTGCGGGAGACAGACTGCAGACGCTGGCGGATGATCCGGATGATTTGAAACGCGAGTTGCAGCAGTTGGCATCGGTGGCTGGGGGAAATCCTGCGAACACCACGATTTCGGTGGATGGATTTCAGGGCGCGAGCGCGCTGCCGCCGAAGAGTTCGATTGCGTATATCGAGGTGAACCCCGACCAGTTTTCGGCGCAGTATCGCGAGCCGCCGTTTGGTGGTGCGCGGGTGGAGATTTATACGAAGCCGGGGCAGAAGACGTATCACGGGGCGCTGTTTGCGACCAATGGAAGTCCTTGGGAGAACGCGCGGGATCCATTCTCGGTGAGCTCGGCGCCGATTGGGAAGCAGCGGTATGGATTTGAGTTGACGGGGCCGGTGCGGAAGACGGGCAGCGATTTCTCGTTAGCGCTGGAGCATCGCAGCATTGAGAACTATGCGGTGGTGATGAAGAAAATCCAATGCCAGTTGAAATTGTCCGTAATCCAGCCGCCCAGCGTTGGTCCAATTGCAGGCGCAACCACCACCGCCATGCCATACACCGCGAACGCCTGACCACGCTTCTCTACCGGAAACGTATCCGCAAGAATCGCCTGTTCCGACGGCGCCAACCCACCGCCGCCAAGCCCCTGCAGCACGCGCGCGACAATAAGAAACGGCAACGTCGGCGCCAGGCCGCAGAGTAACGAGCAGACCGTGAACATGATCACGCATGTAATGTAAAAACGCTTGCGCCCGAAACGATCCGACAACCAACCTGAAATCGGAAGAATGACCGCGCTGGCAACCAGGTAGCTGGTAAGCACCCATGTGGCCTCGTCCTGCGACGCGCCCAGTGACCCTGCCATATGCGGCAGGGCCACGTTCGCGATGGAGGTGTCCAGCACCTCCATGAAGGTCGCAAGCGTCACCGTCAGCGCGATGGCCCACGGGTTGTATTTTGGTTTCCAGTTTGCGTCGTAGGCCATATCAGCTTCCTGATATAGAATATCAGGAGGCTGATATGGATATAAAAAAATGAACAAACAATCCGCATTTAAGCCGACCAAGCAATACGCAGCACGATCGACCGAACCCTCCGTCGGCAAGCCAATCCTCGATCGCATCACCAAAATGAAGGCAGTGCTGCAGGGTTTGAGGGTGCTGATGGACGAAGACTTGCAGCCGCTGGGTATTACAACCTCGCAGCTGCGCATGTTGTGGTCGATCGCCGAGAATCCCGGAATCTCGGGCGCAAAGGTCGCGCGGCTATGCTCCGTAACGCCACAGTCTGGGCAGACCACGCTCGCAATGATGGAAACGCAGGGTTGGGTACGGCGCAGGCCAAGTGAAGCCAACCACCGTGTCCTCGTCGCTGAGCTGACGGGCAAGGGAGAGCGACTCCTGGTCAAGGCTCGAGAGATCGCGCAGGCGCTGGACCGCAGGCTGTGGAAGGGAATCAGCGAACGTGATCTGGACGGCCTCGATGCGGCGCTGCGAAGTGCCCTGAAGAAGCTCACGCGCCTCTAGGCCGCGCTTGCCGTGGCAGTTACTTAGATCTCCTCATCACCATTCCGGTAAGATAACGTCCATCTCCCATGGACCGTCGCCGCTTCGCCCAGCTTTCCGCCCTCACCCTGGCCAACATGCAAGTGCGAATTTCTGGCCAATCGCCTGACAGCTCAATCTCCCCGACTCGTCGCGTTGGCATCGCCGCTGTAGGCCTCGGCAGCATTGCGGAAGTGTTTATGCGCGCTGCCACGGCCACCCCCAACGCCCGCATCACCGGCCTCGTCACCGGCCACCCCGCAGAGAAAGGCACAAAGTTCGGTGCGCTCTACAACGTGCCATCGAACTCCATTTACACCTACCAAACCTTCGACCATCTCAAAGACAATCCCACGATCGATGCCGTCTATATCGCGCTGCCCAACAGCATGCACTGCGAGTACACCATACGCGCAGCCGAGGCGGGCAAGCATGTCCTGTGCGAAAAGCCCATGGCCATCTCCTCGGCAGAGTGCCGTCGCATGATCGATGCGTGCCGTCGCGCCAACGTCAAGCTGATGATTGGATACCGCACCCACTACGATGCGACCTTTCGCAAGCTTCGTGAGCTTGTTCGCTCCGGCGCTCTCGGAGAGATCCAGGCCTATCAGGGAGGTTTCTACGGCATGAGAAATAAACAGCAATGGAGACTTGATCGCTCTCTTGCCGGAGGCGGCTCTCTGCTGGACCTTGGCATCTATCCGCTCAACACCATGCGCTGGTTCACGGGCGAAGAGCCTGAATCCTGCCGAGGCCTGGTGGCTACGCGTGACAAGAGTGGGGCATTCCCGAGCGTCGAACAGAGTATCGACTGGATGGTGAAGTTTCCCTCCGGCATTCTCGGCAGCGGCGGCAGTTCCTATGCCCAGAGCGGCACCAATTTCCTCACCATCAATGGCACATCAGGCCACCTTCGGCTCGAGCCCGCGTTCGTCTATGGCGATGCGATCCTGAAGTACACCGGCACCGCCGGCGATGCTGACCTATCCGGATCTGGCCCGGTCTATGATCCCGATCAGTTTGTCTCAGAAGCAACCCATTTTGCCGATTGCGTTCTGCATAACGTACAGCCGTCGACGCCAGGAGAGGAAGGCCTGGCCGATCTACTCGCGATCGAAGCAATCTATGCGGCAGCAGGAAGCCCCATCGCTTGAATCGGCATTTGAGTCGACCTGGGCTTTGCCGGGGGCTTTAGCTGGCGAAACCTATCAATATTGCCAGTTGTAAGGTTCAGAAAGCCATGCCTATCCTTGCTCCATGGAAAATCCAGCGAGCAAGCTAAGTCGTCGCACATTTGTTTCAACGGGCGCGGTCGCTATCTTATCGGCGCATCTCGGCATGGCCGAGGCTCAACCCCAAGGCGACCCCCTGCCCTCCTGGAATGCCGGCTCTGCGAAGGATGCGATTCTTGCGTTCGTACGAGACACTACCGATAAATCAAGCTCGAACTATGTCGAGCCAGCGGATCGCATTGCCACCTTCGATCAGGACGGCACGCTCTGGACAGAGCATCCCATGTACGGCCAGGCAGCGTTCGCTCTGGCCCGTGTCGGCGACATGGCTCCGAGCCACCCCGAGTGGAAGACCACACAGCCGTTTCAGACCGTACTCTCCCGTGACTACGCCGCAATGGCCAAATTCACCGAGGCGGACTGGCTGCAGATTGTCGCAGTCACTCACGCCGGAATGAGCACGCAAGCCTTTGAAGGACTCGTGAACGACTGGCTCGCCAAGACCAAAGCTCCTCGCTTCAATCGGCCCTACACCGATCTCGTCTTCCAGCCAATGCTGGAAGTCATGCAGCATCTGCGCGCCAACGGCTTCAAAACCTATATCGTCTCGGGTGGCGGCCAGGAGTTTATACGCGTCTACAGCCAGAGAGTCTACGGCGTTCCACCGGAGCAGGTCGTAGGTTCGAGTATTGTCACCAACTACGTCAACACAAACGGCAAGCCAGAACTCATGCGAGAGCCAAAGCCGTTTTTCATCGACGACGGTCCCGGCAAACCAGTCGGCATCAATCTATTCATCGGCAAACGGCCACAGGCTGCCTTCGGCAACTCAGGCTCTGCCGATCTGAAGTCAGGCGACGCCCAGATGCTCGAATGGACCCAGGCAGGACCTGGAGCGAAGTTGATGATGCTCGTCCTGCATGACGATGCCAAGCGGGAATACGCTTACGGTCCCGCCAAAGGACTTCCAGATACTAGTGTCGGTACGTTCTCCGACGCCTTGCTGGCTGAAGCAACAAAGAATTCCTGGACCGTGATCAGCATGAAAAACGACTGGAAGCGCATCTTTCCCTTCGATCAATAGATCAGTACACCAGTCGATGCAGATCCGCATTCATCACCCAAATCCCACCCCACTTCCAACTGAGAACTGAGAACTGAGAACGAACAACCCCCTCCCTATATACAACGGCTTCTCCAGCTCCTTCCCGTGTCCCGGATGCAACCGCTCAACCGACGCTCGCGACGCCGCAAACTTCCCCTGCAAATCCAGCGCCGCAAACTCCGGTCGCATCCTCCACTCATACCCACTCACCAGCACACCGCGCTCGGAGAAGAATCCCGCCGAAGGCAGCCACACGGGAGTGCACCCTGTCTTCAAAAACTCCAGCCCGCCATAGATGTTGTAATCCTGCTCCCAGAATCTCCGGCTCTCCCACGCAACCTTGTACGACTGCGAATACGTGCAGTCCTCAATCACCTGCTTATACGGCGCACTCAAATCCGTCGGCATCGTCTTCATCAACGACAGCGGCAGCGCGCACACGCAATAATCGGCCTCTATCATCTTGCTTTGTCCCTCGTGCATATACCCCACGCGCACACCCTTCGCTGTCTTGCGAATCTCCCTCACCGGCGCGTTATAAATCACCGTTCCGCCCAGCGCCTTGTTGAAGGCATACGCAATCTTGTCCATCCCGCCGACCGGTTGGAACATCGTCGCCTGCTGGTCGAAGGCGTCCTCAAACAAAATTCCGTCCCAGAAATCCGCATCCAGCAGCGTGTGCATATCAATCGGCTGACTCAACACGCCAGCATCGTCGCCCGCTCCCGGCGTCGTCACATACCCCGCCGAATCGCTCCCCGCATACTTGCCCGCGACATCCAACGCTCCATACTTGCGCAGAAACGTCAGCATCCGATCGCGATCGTCCTTTGATATCTCTTGATCCAGCCCACCCTGGCTCACGCACTTCGCCAGCAGCTCGCTCACATGCCCGCGCGTATCGGCCTCCACCTCACGCTGCACCATCGCCTTGCCGCCATTCACCGCGTCATTCTGTAGCATGCTCGACCGGCTGCTGTTCACCTCCACCTGCATCTCGACTCCAAACTTCCGGCAGTACCCCAGCATCGTCTTATGAATCGACGGCAACCTTCCCGGCCCCACATTCTGATAGTTGCCCGCGTCGAACGTACATCGCTGCTTCGCCCCATCCGTGAACACCACCTCGTCCCCATCGCGAACCGTCCAGTTCCGGCCGCCGGGCCGCTCGCGCGCCTCCAACACCGTACACTCATAGCCCAGCGCCTTCATCTCATACGCCGCCACCAGCCCCGCGATCCCGCCGCCCAACACCACCACCTTCACACCCTTGCCCGTCCCCGGAGCGACACTCAACGGTACCGCCGCGTCCGCCATCATCGGCGCTATACCCATCGACTGCATCGCCAAGAACGCCGCGCTATACCCGCCTGCCTGCCCTACCCGCATCAGAAAATCGCGCCGCGAAAAACTCATCGATCGAGACCTCAGTACTGAAATGACGAACCGCTTTGCAGCCAGAAAATAAAGTGCTCTCCCCAGGATCGGGAGACTTCACCGACACACGAGAAGAAGAAAAGAATGGGAGAATTCAGTGTATCCGCGCTCTCAATCAAGCGCCACCAGAATGTGCGCAGCGCAGTCACAGCCAGGCCGAGCTAAACCTGGCCCTGTGAAATCACCGCAGTCGCAGCGCCCGCAGACCGCAACGCCGCCAGCGCCGAGTTCGGTTCCACCGGAAAACTGTTGCGATGATCCGCCAGGTACCGATGCACATCCGAGATCACCACCGAGCCCTCACCCACCGCCGATGCAACCCGCTTCACCGAGCTCGATCGCACATCCCCAACCGCAAACATCCCTGGCACGCTCGTCGCATACGGCGTGTTCTCAAACCCATCCTCACCGCCAGTAAGAATGAAGCCCTTCTTGTCCAGCTTTACCGTCCCGAACAGCCATCCCGAATTCGGCTCCGCGCCAATCATCACGAACACGCTGCCAATCGGCTTGTCCGTCCGCTCACCCGTCGCGCGATCCACCCAAGCCACGCGCTCCAACGCCGTCGCCCCCTCCAACGTCTCAATCTCCGAGTTCGGATACAGCGTAATGTGCGACGAGCTCTCAATCCTCGAAATCAAATACTGCGACATGCTGCTAGCCAGCGATGGCCCGCGCACAATGTGGTGCACATGCTTCGCAATCCCCGACAGAAACACCGCCGCCTGTCCCGCTGAATTCCCGCCCCCCACCACGATCACCTCATTCTCGCGACACAGCAACGACTCCATCGCCGTAGCCGCATAGTAAATCCCGCGGTTCTCATACTGCGAGTAGTTCTCCACCGACAGCTTGCGATACTGCGCACCCGACGCCACCACCACCGCACGCGCACACAGCGTAATTCCACCCGCAAGCGTCAGCTTATGAATCCCATCCACCTGCTCCGCCGTAATCGTCTCCCGCGAAATCGCGAAGCGCACGCCGAACTTCAGCGCCTGCAACTGCGCCCGGCTCGCCAGCCGCTGCCCTGAAATTCCCGTCGGAAACCCAAGATAATTTTCGATCTTCGAGCTCGTCCCAGCCTGCCCCCCTGGAGCCGTCCCCTCAATCACTATCGTGCACAGCCCCTCTGACGCCGCATACACCGCAGCCGCCAACCCCGACGGCCCAGCACCTACCACCGCCACGTCGTAAATCATCGTCGGATCCGGCAGCTCTGTAATCCCAAGCTCATCCGCAAGCTGCGTAATCGTCGGCCGATGCAGCACACGCCCATCCGACAGCACCACCGCCGGCAGAGCCGATTCATTTTCCGCCAAAGGATCGTCCGACGCACCCGCCTCTTCCGCTGCCGCCTCCACCATCCGATGCGGATAGCTGTTGCGCACCAGGAACCGGTGTACCTCCATCGTCTCCGCATCGCCCGCGTGCCCCATCACCACCACACCGCCCGTCTCATCGCCGATGATCCCGATCCGCCGCCAGATCGTTGCCGACGTAATCACGTTCGCGATATCTCCCTGCGCGCGCATCAGTCGCTGCAGCCCATCGCGCGGTATGCGCAGCACCAGGGTCTCCTCCACTGTCCGCGCCTCCACCAGCGATCCCTGCGAGTTCAGCAAGTTCAACTCGCCTGTGAAATCAAACCGCCGATGATTTGCAATGACCTTGCACCCGCCGTTCTCCGTTGGGATCGAGATCTCAATTTCCCCCAACAGCACGACGTACATATCCACCTGCCTGTCCCCCTGCTTAAACAGTTTCACGTCCGCCGCAAACGTCTCTTCCCGCCCATAGCTGCGCAGCCGCTCGACCATGTCGTCGGTAAGTTTCGGGAACGCAAGGTCCGGCCGAAATTCCGGAGTGTTCCATCCATTGCTATTGTTCGCTGTCTCGTCGCTCATGGGAGTTGAGCCTCCTCGCTGTGTCACTTCATTCTAGGTCTCCAAAAGAAATTATCGATTATCAATAAATTTCTCTTGACACCCCGCACCCTCGTACTTATTGTTTATCGATAAGGAGCACCCATGCTAACCAACGCCCACATATCAGGGAACAAAGACCGCCTCATCAAAGGTTCCCGCCTGTTCGTTCGCATCGCCATCATCGCCAACCGCCTGTTCTTCTTCGGAGTCATTGCTCTCCTGATCACCACCGTGATTCTCTCCACCCGCTTCGTCCCGCTTCTCATCGCGCAAACGCCCGCATCCAACCTCGCATCAGCCCTCACCGGCCTCCGTCTTCTGATGCTCATCGGTCTCGCCATGGCCATCGCCACTGAGATCGTCCTCCGCACGCTCGCGCAGATCATCGCCAGCACCAGCGCCGGCGATCCCTTCATCTCCGCCAACGCGCGCCGGCTGCAAACCATCGGCTGGGCGCTACTCGGCCTGCAGCTGCTCGCCATCCCCTGCGCGCTCCTCGACAAATTCTGCCCTGCCCTCGGCTCCGCAGCGCCCGACGCTTCCTTCTCTCCCGGTGGCTGGCTCGCTGTCCTGATGGTCTTCGTCCTCAGCCGCGTCTTCGCCGCCGGCTCCACTATGCGCGACGAGCTGGAAGGAACCGTGTAGATCATGCCCATCGCCATCAAGCTCGACGAAGTCCTTGACCGCCGCCGCATGTCCCTCACCGAACTATCCGAGGCCGTCGACATCACGCTCGCCAACCTCTCCATCCTTAAGACCGGAAAAGCGCGCGCCATCCGCTTTTCCACACTCGAAGCCATCTGCACCACCCTCCGTTGCCAACCCGGCGACATCCTTGTCCTCGACGACGAAGTCGAAGACTAACTCCACTCCAATCCAACCACCGACACCGTGCGCTCCTCCGCGCGTTAAGGAGATCTCCGTGACCATCGATCCTCTCTACATCGTCCGCCGCGCCAACAAGTACGATGGCGTTCGCCCTATCAACATCTACCTTTTGCGCCTTCTCTACATCCTCATGTTCTTCGTCCTCGGCCAAGTGACCTGGACACACGTCCTCACCCACAAAGGTCCTTGGGATCCTGTCAACGCCGTCGTCTGGTGCGTCTGGACAGCCTTCGCCACCCTGGCGGGCCTAGGAATCATCCGCCCCCTGAAGTTCCTCCCCATCATTCTTCTCGAGATCTTCTACAAGGTCTTCTGGTTGATTCTCGTCGCCTATCCACTTTGGTCGCGCGGGACCCTCGCAGCCTCATCCGCCGCAGACATCACCACACAATTCCTCTGGGTAATCCTTCCCATCGCCGCCATGCCTTGGGGCTACGCCTTCGCACAATACGTCTACAACCCAAAACGAAGCCCGCGCCTGCAAACGCAACCTCACAGCATCGCAGCTTAAAACCACGGGCGGCCAGCAAATCACTGGCCGCCCGCAAGCCTCTAGCGTTTTTACCCTTTGAAGAATTTCAGCAACGCCGCATTGACCGTGTCCGCATGCGTTGTCGGCATGCCATGCGGAAAGTCCTTGTACGTAATCAACGTCCCATGCGGAAGCAATTTTGCCGCCAGCGGACCCGCAGCCTGGTACGGAACAATCTGGTCG
>Ga0206826_1123_pt1 | contig 9953 bp, 9 predicted proteins | sample Alteio_BWOrgCont_80_FD_152636 | JGI IMG/M metagenome (GOLD analysis project Ga0206826, IMG submission 152636) | Enriched cells from forest soil in Barre Woods Harvard Forest LTER site, Petersham, Massachusetts, United States -... | ecosystem: Environmental > Terrestrial > Soil > Temperate forest > O... | reverse complement strand
CTTCGATTCTTACGCGGATTGCACGACGCGCCCGCACCAACAAAGGGTTAGACTAGAGGGGAGCGCATTTTCGCGCCCGGAGCCTTCTAGACTTGATCCGCAAAGCCTTTCCCCTTCTTGCCGCATTCTTTTTTGTCAGCCTCATTGCCGGGGCACATGCTCAGACCGAAGCACCTCCGCCGACAGCGCTCGCGAGGCAGCTGGATAAGCTGGATCTGTCGATTGCGGGTGTCGGTATCTTCAACAGTACGGTCACCGGGCCGGTGCTCCCCCAGAATGCTTCCAATTACTGCTTCTACGACGAGGACAACAACCCGTCCAACTGCGGATCCAACAACATCACGCAGTTCGGCTCGAACACCTTGGGAGCGTTGGTTTCGATTCATTACCCGGCAAAGCCTTACTTTGGGCTTGAGTTCAATTACAGCTACGCGCGCTATACCGAGAATTACACTGGGCCTGCGGTCGTTGGTTTCCTGCCGGTCGGCATCACCAACTTCCAGGTCCAGACCAAGGTGAACGAATATACGTTTGGGTATCTGATTACGCCGCCGTACACGATTTTTGGCCTGCAGCCGTTTGTATCTGCTGGTGCTGGGCCGATGGCATTCAAGCCGACGCCGGGCGGCGGACAGTCGCTGCCGGAAAAGGCGCGCATGACGTACTATTACTCGCTGGGGTTTTCCAAGGACGTGAGCCCGCACTTCGGTCTGCGTGCCGGGTTCCGCGAGCTTTTCTTCCTGGATCCGGACTTTGGGCAAAACTATTTGACGATTCTGAAGCACGCCACGACCTATGAGCCGATGGCCGGGTTTTATATTCGGTACTAGCTGTTCCCTGGTTGTAATTTCAGATTGAGCTTGCCGCGATGATTCGACCCGTATATGAAGACGAAGAAGACCTGAAGCAAGAGCGTGAACTGACGCTCAGTACCGGGGTAATTCTCGGGATATTTCTTGCCCTCGTGGTGCTGTGCGGGGCATTCTTCGGGTTTGGATACAAGATGGGTAGCCGTCAGCCGGTACCGGTCGGTTCGACCGATGCGGGGAGCGCGCAGCCGTCGTCGAGTATGTTCAGCGGTTTCAAGCCGGCCGCGGGATCGCCGTTGGTTGCGAACCCTGCGAGCGGTTCCCAGCCGCCAATCGTAAGGTCCGGGGCGGGAGCGGCTCCGCGCGGAGGGTCTGCGGTGGAGAGCGCGCCACCAGCGGCTGCACCTGCCGCGCACGCGGCCCCCCCCGGTCGCAACGACGCCCGACCAGTCAGCAGCGACGGGAAATTTTGTGGTACAGGTGGCGGCGGTTTCGCATGAGGAAGACGCGCAACTGCTGGTGAGTGCATTGCGCGCGAAGGGCTATCCGGTGACCGCGCATGCTGACCAGGGAGACAAGTTCTTTCATATCCAGGTGGGACCGTTTACGAATATGAAGGACGCTACGGCCGCCAAGCAGCGGCTAATCGCGGACGGCTATCAGCCCATCATCAAGTGAGAGATTCGGGATACTAGAGGCGAGCTTCGAGAGGCGGCCTGCGCGGGTTAAGGTTTGGCCAGCGCGGCTTGCATTTGCTGCCGAACTGCGTCCATCAGATCTTCGCGGGTGGCGAAGTTCTGGGGATGGACGGCGGGCAGGAAACGGACGGTGGCTACTCCGGGAAAAATCTTGAGGCTTCCCTTGCGCATCATCTGCGCGGTGCCCTTGATGACGATCGGGACCATGGGGGCGTTGGTGTCAGCTGCGAGGAAGAAGGCACCTTTTTTGAAGGGCAGAAGGTTGCCGTCGGTGGAGCGCGTGCCTTCGGGGAAGATGAAGATGTGCATGCCGCTCCGGAGAGCATCCGCAGCGATAGCTACGCTCTGCTCGGCCTCCGAGCGTGAGTGGCCGCGCGATACGGGAACGTACTTGGCCATGCGCATCGCGATGCCGACGAAGGGAATCTTCATCAGCGACTTCTTGAGAAAGACGCTGCACATGCCGGGAATGGCGGGCAGGAGGATGGGCGGATCGAGGTTCGAGACGTGGTTGCTGAGGAAGATGCACGACACGCCGGTGGGAATGTTCTCGGCGCCTGAGATAACGACGCGAATACCGCCGGCGCGGATGCCGGCGCGCATGGCGAACATGGCCCAGCGGTACATGGTGCGGATGTTGCCTCGAAGAAGGCTGTAAGGAATTCCTACGAGAGCGGCGGGCAGGCCGAAGAGGATGAACACGAAAAGCATGCGTAACGCTGGAAACATGGCGGCTTAAAGTTCCGGATGCAGAGATTACCGTAAGGCCTAGCCGAGCAGGCTGTTGGCAAGTTTTACGTAGAGATCGACACACTCCAGCAGCTCGGACTTGCAGATGTGTTCGTCGGGGGTATGGGCGACGAGGATGCTGCCGGGCCCAAGCAGGAAGGGTTCGCCCCAGTTGGTGAGTGAGGGGATGTCGGTGGTGAACTTGGCGATCATGGTGTCGAAGCCGGGGATCGCGCGCATATGCATGTAGGGCAGCTTGAGGGTGAAGTTGACCTCGCAGCGGCCAGCGGCGGCTTTCAGGATGGCCTGCTGCAGCTCTTCTGGTGGGCCTACCAGGCGGATGAGGATGTGGGCCTCTGCCTTGTCGGGAATGACGTTGGGGGCGACGCCGCCGCGGATGACACCGATGTTCATGGTGCAGTCGCCGATGCCTTCGACAACGGGTAAGGGCAGGGCTTGAATGTCGTGGAGGGCGGCGAGGAGCTTATCGACGGCTGATTCGCCGAGCTCGGGGTAGGCGGAGTGGGCCATCTTGCCGCTCGCGCGAAGCTCAACTCTTAGGCAGCCTTTCGACGCGAGGGCGAGTCGGTTGTCCGTGGGCTCGCCGTTGATGATAAAGCGCGAGCCCTTAGGGGTCGTGTTGGCGAGCAGGGCGCCAGCGGAGTCGCGCTCTTCGCCTACGACGTACAGCAGGGCGATGCGTTTGCCGGCGGCGATGAGCTTTTCGGCGGCGGCGATCTGGGTTGCGATGATTCCCTTGGCATCGCAGGTGCCGCGGCCGTAGAGGAAGTCGACGTCTTCGCGGCAGGGGCCAAGGAAGGGTGGAACGGTGTCCATGTGCGAGGAGAGGACGAGATCGGGTGCGACACCGGGGAGCGAGGCGTAGACGTTGAAGCGGGGGCCAGTGCCGGCGGCGGGATTCTTGGCGAGGTCGGGCTGCGGGACGGGCTGGCGCTCGATCACGTATCCCTGCGAGGCGAGATAGGTGGAGAGGAACTCACCTGCGGGAGCCTCGTGGTAGGTGGTGGACTCGAGGTCGACAAGCTGTTTGGTGAGCTGGATGGGATCGATCGGCATCTGGTGTAAGGATAACTGACTGTCGGGAACAGGGTTGGACGATAGACTGGGCTGGTGAGTGATACGACTGCGTTTCGATCCCATGTGAAGAGTATTGACGACCTGCGCGGGCCCGCTGGAAGGCTGGAGGCCGTGCTGAATACCGGAAAGGATGACGCGCTCTATGCGGCGGTCGTCGCGCATCCGCATCCGCCCAGCGGTGGGACCATGCATAACAAGGTGGTGTATCACGCGGCCAAGGCGTTCTCCAGCTTTGGTATTCCGGTGCTGCGGTTCAATTTTCGCGGTACGGGGTTAAGCGAAGGCGTGCATGACGGCGGGCATGGCGAAGTCGACGATGTGCGCGCGGCCGTGGATTGGCTGATGGCGACGTATTCCCTGCCCGTGCTGTTTGCGGGGTTTTCGTTTGGCGCGAATGTTGGGCTGCGGGCGTGTTGCGGCGATGTGCGGGTGCGCGGCCTGGTGGGACTTGGGCTGCCGTTAGAGTCGGCGGGGCGCGAGTACAGCTATCGATTTCTACCCGCCTGCGGGAGCGTGCCGAAGCTGTTTGTGAGTGGCGATCACGACAAGTTCTGCCCCCAGGGAATGCTGGAGTCCACGCTGGTGACCGCTGCGGAGCCGAAGGAGATTGTGTGGGTGGAGGGTGCGGATCACTTCTTTGCGGGGATTGCTCAATCGCCCGATTCGAAACTGGGAGTGATGCGCGAGGCGGTGCGGGCGTGGCTGGGAGCGACGTTCGCGCTGTAGCGAATTGCTGGAGCGTCAACTTCCTTCGTGGGAGCTTCTTTCTCCAGCCAGGTGCGGATGAAGCCGGCAACGAGCTGAGGTGCCTCTTCGGCGGGGCGATGGCCTACGCCAGTCATGGTGACCAGGTCCAGCAGCGCTGCCGGATAGTTCGGCGCCTGGGACACGGCATTCTTCAGCCGCTTCAACCGCTCGTCACCCGTCGAATTGATCCCGCGAATATAGTCTTCGAACGCCGGCAAGGGCACCGCACCGGGAGCCGCCAAAAACGTCTGTTCGGACACCGGAAAATGCGGATCCATCGCGCTCGCCACCTTCCACGCAATCGCATTCTCCACATCGAACAGCCGATTCAACTCAGCCGAATCCTCGATCGCCACCGGCAGCAGCCGCAGCGCATCAATCGACAGCACCTTCGCCTGGATCATGATCTTTCCGATCGTCCGGCTGTTCGCCCCACCGCTCCCCAATCCCGGCACCACCGTATAGCTGCCGATCACTACATAGTTCGCGTCCAGCTGTTCCGCAATGCGGATCGTCGTCGCTCGCGTCGGCCGAAAGTCCGTCGGCAGTCCCAGATGGTCGTACGCATACAAGCGATCGTCATGCGAGATCGTCAGAAATCCCGCCGACGTCAGCCGCTTGTTCAGCGTGTCCGGAAACGAATCCCCAATCCAGTTGAGCGATGCGTTCCCGGAATGGTTATCGAAGGGAAGCACCAGCACCACGCGCCCACCAGCGCTGTCTGCCGCCTGTGCAACGGCAGCCGGGCTACAGGCGAAGATCGCCACAGGAGCGAGGACAAGGGCGAAGAACTTCGTCGGGAACCGCATCCCGACCATTATAGGCGGTACCCCCTCCGGTCCAACGGGATAACCCCTCCACGTAGGCAACCAATTTTCGCTGCATCCTTTCGTGCTCCCGAGATTAAGCTCGCATTCACCCAATCGCATCTCACTTGTTGCAGGAGACGCTCTCCCACCTTCTCCTCGCAGGAGATTGAACCTATGCAACTCAACCCGAATGACCCCAGACTCATCATTGGCATCGTTGCTCTTGTCATGATCATCGCTGTGGTAATTGCCGTCGTTATTTACCAGCGCAAAAAGAAGGCCGAACATCTGCGCACCCGGTTTGGCTCGGAGTATGACCGCACCGTCCTCGAGCGTGGTTCCGAACGCAATGCCCAGGCCGCCCTCGCGGCTCGCGAGGAGCGCGTCAATAGCCTCCACATCCATGATCTCGCCCCTGCCGAACGCGACCGCTTCGTCAGCGAGTGGCAGGTTGTGCAGTCCCGCTTCGTCGACCACCCTCGCGGCGCTGTCATCGAGGCCGACGACCTCGTCGCCTCCCTCATGAACGCTCGTGGCTATCCCGTCGCCGATTTCGAACAGCGTGCAGCCGACATCTCCGTCAATCACCCGCGCGTGGTCGAAAACTATCGCTCTGCTCATGCCATTGCGCAGCGACTGGCCGGGAACGAAGCAAACACCGAAGAGATGCGCACCGCCATGCTTCAGTACCGCGCCCTCTTCGACGAGTTGCTTCAGGTAAACGTGACCCGCGAAACCGCCGTTGCTGTCTAAAGTTTCCCAACCTCAGAGAAAACAATAGCTGCATGCCGAATCTGACATGCAGCTATCGTCGTTCGCTCTTGTGGAAGCCGGCAACTCGCCGGGGCAACCGAGGTTCTAACCTTCAGCTAAAAGCTAAAAGCTAAAAGCTAAAAGCTAAAAGCTAAAAGCTAAAAGCTAAAAGCTAAAAGCTACTTCTTCCCAAACACCTCACCCATCCGCCGAATCTGCGCCCCCACCCCTCTCAGCTTTTCTTCCAGCCGCTCATACCCGCGATCCATGTGATACACCCGGTCGAGAATGCTCTCGCCATCGGCCACCAGCGCCGCCAGCACCAATGCAGCACTCGCCCGCAGGTCCGAACACATCACCGCAGCCGACTGCAGCTTCGTCCCTCCGCGCACCGTAGCCGACCGCCCCTGCACCGAGATATTCGCGCCCATCCGGCTCAGCTCGCCCACATGCATGAACCGGTTCTCAAAAATATTCTCCGTCACAATCGACGTACCTTCGGCCTGCGTCATCAGCGCCATGTACTGCGCCTGCATGTCGGTAGGGAAGCCCGGATACTCTTCGGTCGTAATATCCGCGGCCCTCAATCCGCCGCCCGAATGCACCCGCACATTCTCCTTGCCAACCTCCAGCTTCACGCCGCACTCTTCCAGTTTCCCAAGCAGTGCGCCCAGGTGCTCGGGATTGCAGCAATCGATATTCAGGTCGCCGCCCGTAATCGCTCCCGCCATCAAGTACGTTCCCGCCTCAATGCGGTCCGGATTGATCCGATGCCGCGCCCCATGCAGCTTCGCCACGCCCTTGATCTTGATCGTCGACGTCCCCGCACCCTCAATCTTCGCGCCCATAGCATTCAGCAGCGCAGCGAGGTCCATCACCTCCGGCTCGCGCGCGCAGTTCTCAAACAGCGACTCGCCCTCCGCCATCACCGCCGCCATCAGCAAATCTTCCGTGCCCGTCACCGTAATCTTGTCGAACACAATATGCGCGCCCTTCAACCGCTCCGCGCGCGCCTCCAGGTATCCGTGCTCCTGGGTGATCGTCGCGCCCATCGACTCCAGCCCCTTGATGTGCAGATCGATCGGCCGTCCCCCAATCGCGCATCCACCCGGCATCGCGACCCGCGCCATGCCCGTGCGCGCAATCAGCGGCCCCAGCACCAGCGAACTCGCCCGCATGGTCTTCACGATCTCGTACTTCGCCACCGGATCGCTCAACACCGCGCACTTAATCGACGTCCGATGCTGGGCGCGCCCATACCCCAGCTCCACCTCCGCGCCCATCGACTCGAGCAGCTTCCGCTCGGTCTCAATGTCCCGCACCTGCGGAATATTCTCGAGGATCACCTCATCCTCAGTCAGAATCGCAGCAGCCATACACGGCAGCGCAGAGTTCTTCGCCCCCGAAATCTTGATCGTCCCAAGCAGGGGATTGCCCCCGCGAATAACAAACTTATCCATCCCACCAGTGTAAGGAAAGGGAATGAGGAAAGGGGTGATGCGTTAGATTCAGCCCCTATTCCGGTCCATCCAGGATGCGCGACTTCACTTCCAGCCGATGATAGTTCCGATAGCTCGCCTGGAACGTCCAAACCGTCTGATCGAACCCCGACCCGCTGGTCGTCCGCATTTCGATCGCCGATGGCATCCAGAACGTCTCGCTCCCTAGCAGCACCGGCGCATACTCCACCGTCAACTCCCGTCTGCTGACCTCAGGCGATGGGTACTCGTCGCCCTCCACAATCGTGTGACGCGGGGTCTCAATCTCCAGTCGCTTCACTTGCATCGACGCCGCATCGATCACCACCCGACCCTTGCTCTTTTCCTGCAGAAAGCAATCGGCGATGTTCACCGGGGTCAGCAGCGTTGTGAACCGCACAACGATATCTTCCGTTCCCTTAGACCCTTCCAACCTGTAGTTCATGCAAGACGTCTGGCCCACGGAAACCACCGCCAGGCCGCCCTCAAAGATTCCCGTCAACAGCGTTGGAACTCCGACAGCCTGTGACCCCGCTGGTCGCCCATTCACGCTCTTGATCTCGCGCGACTCCTGCAGCACAGTCGTCCCATCGGCCTGTGGCGTCCGCTTCAGCCGAAACACCGAGTCCGTAGTTGTATTCAGGTTTCGTTCATGCGGCGCCGTCCGCGACGAAATCAAACGCTCGTCACAAAACACGCTCGGCACATCCGCGTCGTAATGATTTAGATTTGCTTCCAACCGTTGCAGCACTTCACCCAGGCTTAGAGTGTCCGCTCGTTGTGCCTGCATTTGTGAAGTAAAACCCACCAGAGCAACAATGACGAGCCAGCTGCGAATTCTCGGCAAAAGGCTCGCCGCCTGCATGCCCCTACAGCTCCAGCCGCGAGTCCTCGATAGCCAGCCGCACATTTCCATCCGACTTCTGCAGTCGCCGCACGGCCTCCATCTTGTCCACGTTGGCCTTCAGCATGACCACCGCAATCGGGATCGACTTGCCCGCCGACTTTATCGTCCGAATCGCCGTCTCGCGATCAATCCCGCAAACCTTCATCAGCACCCGAATCCCGCGCTCCACCAGCTTGGCATTCTTCATGTGCACATTCACCATCAGGTTGTCGTAGACGTAGCCCAGCCGCGTCATCGCCCCCGTGGTAATCATGTTCAAAATCATCTTCTGCGCAGTCGACGCCTTCATGCGCGTCGAGCCCGACAGAATCTCCGGCCCAACTTCCGCCAGGATCGTTATGTCCACCACCTGCGACAGGTCCGAATTGGCGTTACAGGTAATCGCAGCCGTCTTGGCCCCGCAAGCCCGCGCATACTCGGTTGCCCCAACTACATAAGGAGTCCGTCCCGAAGCCGAAACCCCAATCACGATGTCCTTGCGCGTCGGGCGGCGGCGGGCAATGTCTCTCTGCCCCAACTCTGGCGAATCCTCGTTCACATCGGAAGCGCTGGCCAGCGCCTTCGGCCCACCCGCCATAATGTACTGAACCTGCTGAGGCGCCGTCGAAAACGTCGGCGGACACTCTGAAGCGTCCAGCGCCGAAATCCGACCTGACGATCCCGCACCCACATAAATCAGCCGTCCGCCATCCCGCAGCGACCGCGCCACGGTATCAATCACCATCGCAATCTCGGGCAGCGCCTTCTTCACCGCAGCCGCAATCTTCGCGTCTTCGTGATTAATAATCCGCGCAATTTCAATAGCGGATTTGGTGTCGAGACCCTCTGAGGCCTCGTTAGGGCGTTCGGTTGGGAGGTTTTCAAGATCGGAGACAGTCCGGGCAAACGGCTGTTCAATCGGAGATGAGGGCATAGTCAGCGTTGACATGGCAAATAGGTCACCACACTCAGTCTACTGCATTACGCTGTGATACGTCGCACATCACGTATCTGGTTAGGCTCTGGTGAACCGTCGGCCCTCCGACATATCCCCAGTTAACCCCCGCGTATCATCATCCGGAGGACCCCACATCACCATGCGCACCTTCCCCATGCTGTCCCTCTCTCGCGCCGTTTTAGCCGCCGCCCTGCTCGGCGTCCCCCTTGCCCTCGCCGCCCAAGTCCCCGCGCCGACCCTCCAGCAGCAGCTCCAGCAGCTCACCGCCGCCCGCGCGACCGCCGGCCTCGGCCACACTGCGCTCTACGCCATCAACCTCAATTCCTCCACTGCCGTCGGCATCGACCCCGACCTCCCGGTCCAGACCGCCTCCGTCATCAAGCTTGGCATCCTCTATCACGCCATGGTCCAGGTCCGCGAAGGCAAAGCCCGCTGGGACGAACCCATCACCCTGCACCCCCACGAAGCCGTCGCCGGCTCCGGCATCGTCACCTTCCTCGACACGCCAGTTACGCTAACCCTCAAAGACATCCTGACCATGATGGTCATCGTGAGCGACAACACCGCCACCAACCTAGCCATCGACCGCTTCGGCATAGACCCCGTCAACGCCCGCCTCCAGGCCCTTGGTCTCACCAACACCCACCTTTACAAGAAGGTCATGCTGCCCGCCACGGGCCCCATGCCCGCCGACCAGCCCAAATTCGGCCTCGGTAAGACCACTCCCCGCGAGATGGCCCACCTCATGGAAGCCATCGGCCTCTGCAATCTCCACCAGGTCGGCACCGACACCACGCTCGGCCCTCTCTTCGCGCGAACCGACGACGCCGATCGCGCCGTCTGCTCCGTCGCCCTCAACATGCTCAAAAATCAGTTCTACCGCGAGACCATCCCGCGTTACCTCGAGGCCGTCGACACCAGCGAAACCGGCACCGCCATCGCCAGCAAAACCGGCTCGCTTGACGCCGTCCGCAACGACGTCGCCATC
>Ga0206826_1106_pt1 | contig 10125 bp, 10 predicted proteins | sample Alteio_BWOrgCont_80_FD_152636 | JGI IMG/M metagenome (GOLD analysis project Ga0206826, IMG submission 152636) | Enriched cells from forest soil in Barre Woods Harvard Forest LTER site, Petersham, Massachusetts, United States -... | ecosystem: Environmental > Terrestrial > Soil > Temperate forest >... | reverse complement strand
TCGCAGGGGTACATTACGTGGCCGGGGTATGAGCACCTGAAGTGGGTGGCGACGGTGAAGGAGATCGTGCCGGAGAAGCTGTTCTCATTTACGTGGCATCCGTACGCGGTCGACCCCGGGAAGGACTACTCGCAGGAGACGCCGACGCTGGTGGAATTCCGGCTGGAGCCTATTGCGACCGGTACGCGCGTGACGGTGACGGAGAGCGGCTTCGACAAGGTGCCGGAGGCGCGGCGGGCAGAGGCCTTCAGGATGAATGACGGTGGGTGGACGCAGCAGGTGAAGAATATTGAGGAGTACGTCCTTGGAGCAAAGTGAGCCGCTGAGCGGGAGCGAGGCAGAGGCATTCGCTGCGCTGGGCGACTGGACTCGGCTGCTGCTGGTGGCACGGCTGGCGACGGCTGGGCAGGAGGGCGAGCTGTGCTCGATTGAGGAACTGAGCGGGTATGTGCGGCAACAGGGTGTGCGGCTATCGCGGCAGGCGGTGACGAAGCATCTGCGCACGCTGGAGCGCGGCCGGCTGGTGCGCGGCGAGCGGCATGGCCGAGAGCGGTTGTATGAGCTGGATCCCGTGGGAGTTGGCTCGATGCGCGCCTACCTGGAGATGGTGAGTGCGCACTGGGAAAGAGCGCTGGGAAGGTTGAAGGAGTTTGTGGAGGGCAAGGAGTAGCGAGCAGTTCTTTCCGAAGGCAGGACAAGCGGTTTAGCATAGAGTCATCGCTTGTCACTACCTGAGGAGAACGCATGAGCTGGGTGCGGAAGACCGGAGTGTCGCTGGTGGCAGGTGGAGCGATGCTGTGCGTGTCGGCGGTGGGGACGGTCGCCTATGGGCGGGTGATGGCGCGGCTGGAAGTGGCACGGTTTCGTGCGCAGGGCGGAGCGGCGGCACTATGGGATGCGCAGAGAATTCAGGCCTATGAAAAGACTCTAAATGTGAAGTTTGCGCCTCCGCTCGCGGTGTTGCGTGTGCCTGCGTTGGGGATTGAGGCTCCGGTGCTGGAAGGCACGAGCGATGCGACGATGAATCGTGGCGTGGGGCACATTGCAGGAAGCGCGTTGCCGGGTGAGAGTGGGAATATGGGAATTGCAGGCCATCGCGATGGATTTTTTCGCGCGCTCAAAGATGCGAAGGTAGGCGAAGTCGTGGAGCTGGAACGGCAGACGAGTGCAGGGATGAAGCGGGATCAATATCAGGTGGAACGGATTGCGGTCGTCGATCCGGCTGACGTAAGCGTGGTAGCTGCGACGGATGATGCAACGCTGACACTGGTCACGTGCTATCCGTTTTATTTTGTGGGCACGGCGCCGCAGAGATTTGTGGTTCAGGCGAAGTTGATTCGGCAGTGAAGGAGAGAGCGATGAAAAAGTTTGTGCTGGGTGCGGTGATGATTTTGTGCGCGTTGGGCGCGTCTGAGACGGCGTGGGCCGGGCCTGAGGCCGCGATTGGCGCGACTGTGGTGTATGTGAGCGGCAATGATCTGCTCATCAAAGCTACTGATGGAAGGCTGCTGAACTTCAGCGTGCCGGCGGGATACCAGTTCACGATTGCGAGCGGCAAGGTTGCGCTGAAAGACCTGAAGGCCGGTGCAGTGCTGACCGGGCCGGTGGCGACGGGCAGCGAGCCATTGATCATCGGGCACGTGGAGACGGTGAAGGCGAAGGTGTATGTGGCGCGGCCTCCCGATACGCTGACACTGATTCTGAGCGATGGCTCGCAGGATTTTGTTGTGCCGTCGGGGACGATGTTTTCAGTGAACGGCGCGGCTGTTCCGCTGACGGGGTTGAAGCGCAATGACGAAGTTGAGGCGACACTGCTGATGGCGGGCAAGGGAGATGGGTCGACCCCGGCGCTGAAGGGCGTACTGCTGGTGGAAAAGAGCGAGGACTTGCCACAGGCGGGAAGCTTGCTGCCTGCGGTGGTGGTGATTGGGTTTGGGATGATGATTTTTGGGATGGGGATGTTGATTTGGTCGCGAAGGCGTACACCATCCATGACGATGAAGCCGTTATGAATGGGGCATCCATCATCGCGCGCGTGATCCTTTACAGCGCGGCAGCGTTGATTACTCTTGGCGGTCTGTATGACGTATTTGTTCCGAAGCTGCCATCCAACCTGATCGCAATGTGTGATGGGAATGAGCGGGCCAGCAAGCTGGCTCGAGAGTTGTTGCGAGCCCTGGGCGGGTCGCTGGTTGCTGTTGGCGCAACTATGGCGCTCGTCGTGAGCCGAATGGGAATACATCATCACCGGGCGCGGCCCCTATGGATCGTACTTTTATTAGTGCTGCCGTCTGAGGGGCTCAACTCGTTCAGTATGTATCGCGTCGGCTCTCCGTTTCTTGTCCCGCTTGCGTTTGTTTTGCTGACAATTGCTGGGGTTGTGCTGGCGTGGCCGGGCTTGATTTCTTAGAACGTGCTTTTGGAGGTTTGATCGTGCTGAAGAGTTTGACGTTGGTGATGTGTTTCGTAGTTCCCTTCTCTACTGTTGCGCAACATGCGCGCACGACGCCCGTAACGCAGGCGGAAGTTGATGCGATTACGCGGGATGCAATTCTGATTGATACACATAATGATGTTCCATCGCTGACGGTAGATGGGTATGACATCGCCACGCCCAACGTGAAGGGTATGACCGATCTGCCACGGATGCGCGGGTATTTGGGTGCGGAGTTCTTTGCAGTGTTCGTGGATGCAGAGTATGTGAAGGGCAACCACTCGGCGAACCGCACGCTGCAGATGATCGACACGGTGCGGACGGATGTGATTGCGAAGCATCCGAATGATTTTCTGTTTGCGACGACGGCGGAAGAGATTGAGCGCGCCCACCGCGAACACAAGATTGCGGCGCTAATGGGCATCGAGGGCGGCCACGCGATTGAGGATTCTCTGCGTCTGCTGCGGGATTACTATGCGCTGGGCATTCGCTACATGACGTTGACGCACTTCAACACCAACAACTGGGCGGACTCGCAGGGCGACATCGACAATTCGAAGGTGAAGCATCACAACGGACTGACTCCGTTTGGAAAAGATGTGGTGCGGGAGATGAACCGGCTGGGGATGATGGTGGACATCTCGCACGTGGCGGACAAGACGTTTTATGACGCGCTGGAGGTAAGCACTGCGCCGATGATTGCGTCGCATTCGTCATGCCGGGCGCTGACCAGCTTTACGCGCAACATGACGGATGACATGATTCACGCGCTGGCGGCAAAGGGCGGCGTGATCAACATCAACTTCGGGTGCGACTTCCTCTCGCAGCGGTACTACGACGACAGCAAGAGCGGAGCGGCGGAGATCAAGACCCGACGCGCTGCGGCTGAAGCTCTGAAGGACCCGGCAGCGAAGCAGGCGGCGCTCGATGCGCTGAAGAAAGAAACCGCACCGAAGATTGCGCCAGCGACGCTCGACGATTTGGTGGCGCACATTGATCACGCGGTGAAGATTGCGGGGATCGACCACGTGGGCATTGGGACAGATTTCGATGGGTTGCATTGCGTGCCGCTGGCGGTGGACAGCTACAACAAGTTTCCCGTGCTGACGCGGGCGCTGCTGGAGAAGGGATATTCCGCCGAGGACATCAAGAAGATCTACGGTGGGAATATGCTGCGCGTGATGCGGGCGGTTGAGAAGAGTAAACAATAGAGTGGAATGTCCGGCTTGCGTGTTGGAATGATGCAAGCCTATGCTCGACTCACTAGCCCCTGGCACTGCTGAATCGAATTGGATGGAAACTGCATGACTGTGCGTTTGTATCGCCTGCTCGCTGCGCTCTGCGATCTGCTGATCGCAACGACGCTCTTCCTGCTGTGGGGATGGATGAAGTCGACCGGCGTGGGTTGGTGGTTCGTGGGCAGCGTGCTGTTTGTGGTGCTGTGGATGGAAATCTGCTGGAGGCTGCGCGGGAGTCCCGGCAAAGCAATGTTCAACCTGGGGGTGAACTACCGTTCGCGCGGCACGGTGTACCTGCGCGAGCTGGTGGGCAAAGCCGCGACGTGGCTGACGGGTGGGCTGGGCCTGTTGCCGATATTTTCGTCGCAGCAGCGCGCACTGCATGACTACATTGCCAACACGGATGTGACTAAGGCACCGAACGCCAGCGGGCTGGTAGATGTGTTGCGCATTGGGTTTGCAGCAGTGCTCGGTGGGCTGGTGGTGCTGGCGTACGTGGGAGAGAAAAATTCGCCGAGCAATACGTCTCAGGCTGCGACGACGGCACCGGTGAAGTGGAATGTGAGCGACTCGTCGAAGGCGGTGATGACGGTCCACGTGTTTCGCGGCAAAGATGAGTATGCGCAGGGCAGCGGGTTTTTGATAGACAACCAGGGAACAGCCGTGAGCAATGTGCACGTGATTGGGTCGGGTGACCGCGCCGAGGTGGAGTTGGAGGATGGACGCAAGTTCGCCGTGACGGACGTACGGGCATACGACATGACGCAGGATGTCGCAATCTTTAAGATTGGGGCAATTGGGAACACGGGAGCGTTTCCAACGGTGCCGCTGGGATCGTCAGACAGCTTGAACCTGGGGGACAAGGTGGTGGTGATCGGCTCGCCGGAGGGGCTGAGCAATACGGTTACGGAAGGAATCTTGAGTGCGCGCCGTGGTGGAGATCAGCCGGCGTTGCAGGTTTCGGCGGCGATCTCCCCGGGATCTTCGGGCGGTGCGGTGTTTGATGACGCGGGACGGGTGGTGGGAGTGGTGCAGAGCCAGTGGGAAGAAGGCGAGAACCTGAACTTCGCGATCCCGGTGGAAGTGGTGAATATGCTGCTGAAGAAGCCGGATATGAACGTGACAACGCAGAGGTTCTTTACCAACATTCTGCATCGTGATGTGAACAGCGATAAAGATTACGATGACGACAGCAGCGATACGACGACTGCGAAGCATTAGGATTTGCATGAGGACTTCAAGATGAGTGAAACGAAGAAAGCTGTTGTGACGAAGGATGCTCCGGGGGCGATTGGGCCTTACTCGCAGGCGATTCGCGTGGGCGAGATGCTGTTTACGTCGGGGCAGATCCCGATCGATCCGGCAACAGGAGCGATGGTGGAAGGCGGTATCGCGGAACAGACCGTGCGTGTGTGCGAGAACCTGAAGGCGGTGCTGGCAGCGGCGGGCGTGGGTTTCGCTGAGGTGGTGAAGACGACCGTGTTCCTGAAAGACATGAAGGATTTCGCAGCGATGAACGAGGTGTATGCGCGGTACTTTGCGGGCGAGGGCTTTGCCGCACCGGCGCGCTCGACCGTGCAGGTGGCAGCGTTGCCGAGGGAAGCGCTGGTGGAGATTGATTGCGTTGCGGTGGGTGCGTCGAAGTAACTCGCTGGAAAAGAAAATGCCAAGACGCAAAGGACGCTAAGACTCGCCACGAATTCCGTTGCGCTAACTTTGCGCTCTTTGCGTCTTGGCGTTTTCCGTTACTGAATCACGCCAACTGATTGCAAAAATTTCAAGCTATCGAGCTGCACCTGCTGATTCTGTTCAGGCGTCCATTTGCCGTGGACGCCGCCGGGGATGGTGGTGAAGGCGTTTTTGACGTCTGCCTTGTCGAGGTCTTTCTTGAGTTCTACGCTGGCCTGGTAAGGAACGGTGGGGTCAGCGTCGCCGTGGGCTTGGAAGACAGGCGGAATGCCTGTGCGGATGTAAGTAGAGGGCGACATCTTGTGCTCCATGGCTTCGAGCGAAGGCTTGGGGTCGGGGCCCATCCAGTGCGGAGTGGAAGAGCTGGTGAACGCGCCCGGCTCGGTTGGCTCAAGGTGGTAAGGGCCATAGAAATCGAGCACAGCGACGATCTTTGCCTGGTCGCGGCACTGGGGGAGATCGATGTCGTTGTCTTTGGGCAGGACGGCGGCCATCAGAGCGAGGTGTCCGCCGGCAGAGGTTCCGTAGGTGACGACGCGGTTGGGGTCGAGGTGATACTGCGCGGCATTGCGCTTGATCCACGCGAGAACGCAGCCGATATCCTGCACGGCGGCGGGCGCGACGGCAGAGGGTACGGTGTCGATGAGACGGTACTCGACGTTGACGATGGAGAAACCCGCAGCAAGCCAGGCGCGAAAGCCGCCGTAGTTGGCAGGGCGCTGGCCGTTGCGCCATGCGCCCCCGTGCATATAGACGAGCACAGGAGCAGTCTTGCCCGGAGGGAGCGCGGCGTTCTGGTAGACATCGAGGAGTTGCGAGGTCGGCGTGTAGCCGGGAGCTTCGGCTGGAAAGTAGACGATGTCCTTGGTTTCCGTGGGCTTGGAAACGGTGGCCCAGGTTCCGGGGTCTGCCCAGCTTTGAGCGCGAAGCGCGGAGGCGGAGAGCAGAAGAAGCAGGGAGAGCGTAAGTCGGAAGTGAAGCAGCATGCGAATCATTTTCGCTCCGGGGAGAATGCAAAAGCAAAGAAAATGGCCGGCGGCTCTTGAGGAGCACGCCGGCCGAATTGTGGCTGTGGTTGTTAGTTAGAACAAGATACGTCCGCCAACCTGGATGATGCGGTTGCTGAAGTTACCGCCCGTGAACGTGTTGTTGTCGGTGCCGAATGTGGTGGAGGTGAGAGTGGTGACGGTTGGAGGAGGGAGGTTGGTGAGGTTGAAGACGTTGGTGGCTTCACCGCGAATCTGGAACTTCACGCGTTCCGTGATGGGGAAGTCGCGGAAGATAGATGCGTCGATGTCACGGCGGCCAGGAGAGTCAAAGGTGTTTTGACGAACCGTGCCATCCTGACCTGCAGAGCCCGCGCCAGCACAAGCCGGGTTCGTGCCGGTGTGAGTTAGGGTAGTTGCGCTGTACTGGCAGAACTGCGAAGGATCAATCCAGTTGGCCATTGCCGCCACGCGCGACTTGCCATTGCTGGTAAGATGCGGGGCGACGCCAGGCATCATGTTGGGACGGTCGTTGCTGATGCCATCGGCATTGTTATCGTTGCCGGTGGTGACGTTGAAGGGAAGGCCACTCTGCAGCTGAACGATGGAGGTAATCGTCCAACCGTTCACGGCATAGCGTGCCACCTTGTTGTGGAAGCCAAACATGGGCTTATAAACGCCCGACATGGCCACCGTTTCACGCTGGTCAAAGTTCGAACGTTGGCGGTCGAGATAGTGGTTGCGGTTGTCCTGAGGATCGTCAACGGCTGTGTTGCCGGTGTTGCCGGTCTCATCCATATCCAGGCTCTGCAGGTTCTTGGACCAGATGTAGTAGCCCTGAAGCGACAAGCCGTGAGAAAGGGTCTTTTGGACGGTAACCTGCAAGGCGTTGTACTCGGAGCTCTCTGACGACTGGATCTGAGAGATTGAGGTGAAGAAGGGGTTGGCGGCGGTGGTGGCGTTGACGCCGGTTGTGGCCGCGTAGGAGATATCGTTGAAAGGACGACGATTGTTGATGTTGGCTGCGGATACTCCGCCGGGTGTAGTGACATTGGCGTAGGAGCAGTTCTGCGTGGTGTTGGTAGTTGCGCAGGAGGGGCCTGATGCTCCGGCTGCGGTCAGGTTGAAAATGGGGTAGTTGAGGTCCCACTCGGTGGGCAGCTTGCGCCCGAGGGAACCAACGTAGCTGGCCGAGAGAACGACGCCATGGCTGAACTGTTGCTGGATACCGAAGTTGATTTGGTAGATCTCAGGCCAACGGAAGTTGGGAGCTATAGAAATGAGGGCCGCCGGGACAACGACGAACGAAGGCGAGGCGGGGTTATAGATGAAGGGATACGGAGAGTGGCCTACGCCGCCGCTGATGCAGGCTGTGACGCCGCCGCAGAAGTCCGTGGGGTCCGTTGTGTAGGGGTTGTTGACCGAGGTGACATGCGTGAACTGCGGACGGCCTGAGAAAGGCTCGCCGTTGGAAGGATAGTTCCACAGGTTTCCGCCGATGGAGCCGTAGAAGAGACCGACTGCACCGTGGACGACCGTTTTGCCATCGGCGAAGGGGGTCCATGCAAAGCCAAGTCGCGGCGAGAAGTGTGTGTAGCGGTTATTGGCGCCACCACGGGGAACACCAGCATCGCCCGGAAGCAGGATGCCCTTGGGCAGAGTGGGGGCGATGGAGGATTGTGCGCCAGGGACAAACTGCATCAGCATGTTCTGGGTGTTGGTCGGCGCGGTCTGGATGTCATACCGAATGCCGAGGTTGAGCGTGAGGTTGGAACGGACGCGCCAGTCATCCTGGAAGAACGCGCCAAAGTTTTTGTAATTGGCGTTGGCATAAACCGGGACGTCCTGGTTCATCGTGTTGGGCGAGCCGAAGAAGAAATCCGTGATGGATGCCGAGGAGTGCTTGGCAGTGTTTGTCTTGTTGGAGAACGCGAAGACACCGTAGTCATTCAGCGTGGTCTGCTGAGGGTCGACCTCCTGGTTGGCTTCGCCACCAAAGTACAGGGTGTGCTTGCCGTGGGTGCTGCTGACGACATCGCGGAGGGCGTAAATCTGGCTACCGGCGACTGGGCCTGAGATGGCGTTGCCGGCGGTGAACCAGCTGCTGGGAGCGAGCTGCGGGCGGGTGCAACCTGCCGCGCCGCTGGGCGGGCAAATGGTGCCGTTAGGAATCTGCTCGGCGAAGGCGGAGCCGTAATTGGCAAGGCTTTCGTCAGGCGACCCCACGCGACCACCGATAAGGCGGGTGTAGTTCAGCATGAGCTGGTTGACGGTGCTATTGGTGATCGTCCAGGTGTGAGCGATGTTGGCAACATGCTGGATGAACGTGTAATCATCGATAACCCAGTTGAGGACGTTGTTGCCGGACGGGTTCAATACAAAGTCACCCTTTTGATAGAACTCGCTGGCGGTGAGTCGCTGTTTCGCGGTCATCTGGTAGTCGACCTTGTACAGCTGCTCGTCGGTCTTCTGTTTGAAGGGACTGAGGTCGCGACGCGTATAGATGGAGTCAGAAGGCTGGGAGGGGTTGGGAAGGGGGAAGAGACCCTTTTGGACCATCTTGAGGATGGCGGGGTCAAAATCTGTAGTGCCGCAGATGTTGCCGGGGCACCAGGCAACTGCCTTGTTGGCGATGGTGGGATCGCAGGCCCAGAACTTGGTGGAGGACTGCTCTGCCACGGTGCACTTGGTGGCGTCGCTGGGGGCGGTGCCGGTGGGGATATTCTCGGAGAAGTTGCCGGCGTCCATGGCGGCACTGGGCACGGTTGTGGTGAAGACGTTGTCTGAGATGAAGCGGAAGCCTGCATAGGAGGCAAAGAAAAACAGCTTGTCATGCAGGATGGGGCCACCGACGGTAGCGCCGAAGCGATGCTGGTTGTAGGGCGTTTTTACGGAGAGCAGGTGTTCAGTGGCATTGAAGTTTCTGTCGCGGAAGAACTCGAAGACCGAGCCGTGGAATTGATTGGTGCCGGACTTGGTGAGAATCGAGACGACGCCTGCGGAATTGCGGCCGTATTGCGCGGAGAAGTTGTTGGTATCGACACGGAACTCGCGAGTGGCATCGGGGTTGGGGGGCGGGTTGCCGGTGTTGCGGAGGCCGGTCATGTTGCTGCCGCCATCGAGGTAGTAGGCGACCTGGCCGACGCTGGAATCGGACGAGCCGTTGATCTTGACGTGCTGCTCGGGGAAGCCGACGGGATTGATGACGCCGCCGTTGCCGCCGCTGCCCGCTGCGTTGTTGTTCTGCACGCCGGGCGTCAGATCGAGGAGGCGATAGACGTTGCGGTCAACCAGAGGGAGGTTGTCGATTTCGACGTTAGTCACGGTGCGGCCGAGAGTGGAGTTGCCGGTGTTGAGCAGCGGCACTTCAGCGGTGACTTCAACGGTTTCCGATGCGCCGCCGGCCTGTAGGCTGAGGTCAAGGTGGTCATCGTCGCCGATTTCAAGCGTGAGGCCTTCGCGATCCAGCTTCTTGAAGTTGGGCGCGACTACGGTGACCTTGTAGGGTCCCACGGGGAGGAAGTCCGCACGATAGGAGCCGTTTGCTTCCGTGACGACCGTGCGAGTGAACTGCGTGTCAGTCTGGATGATGGTGACGGTTGCTTTGGGAATGGCGGCGCCGGTGGAATCTGTTATGGTGCCGAACATGGACGCGGTAGAAACCTGGGCCACGGCAGCAGCAGCGCAAAACAGAAACAGCACAGCACAAAAGAGAGCGCGGAAAGACTTAGACACGGAAAACCTCCTCAAAATCAAACAGTTACACAGACAGTTATCG
>Ga0206826_1122_pt1 | contig 10198 bp, 12 predicted proteins | sample Alteio_BWOrgCont_80_FD_152636 | JGI IMG/M metagenome (GOLD analysis project Ga0206826, IMG submission 152636) | Enriched cells from forest soil in Barre Woods Harvard Forest LTER site, Petersham, Massachusetts, United States -... | ecosystem: Environmental > Terrestrial > Soil > Temperate forest >... | reverse complement strand
GGCCAAGGCCGTGGCGTTCAAAGAAGCATTGTCACCGGAATTCAAACAGTATCAGAAACAGGTCATTGCTAATGCCAAGGCCTTGTCTGCTGCTCTTGGCGCCAAAGGTTTTCGCATCGTCGCAGGGGGGACGGATAATCATTTGTTCATGACAGACTTGCGTCCCAAAAAGATCACCGGAAAAGACGCGGCAACACTTTTAGACCGCGTACAGATCACGGTCAACAAGAACCTGGTGCCCTTTGACCCTGAACCTCCGACGGTCACCAGCGGTATCCGTATTGGTACACCCGCGATCACCACGCGAGGCATGAAAGAAGCCCAGATGACATTGATCGCTGACTTGATAGACCGCTGTGTGATCAATAGGGATAATGAGAAGGAATTAGAAGAAGTTCGACGAGCGGTTGAGCATTTGGCCCATGAATTCCCAATTTACACGAATTGATAAACTATGCGTTGTCCCTCCTGCGGGTATAAAGACACTAATGTGATGGACTCGCGCGTCAATAGCGATGGGACTTCCATCCGTCGGCGCCGTCAATGCTCCAAGTGTGAAGAGCGTTTCACCACCTATGAGTATGTCGAAGAAGTACCCCTGATGGTTGTCAAGCGTGATGGCCGCCGCCAGCCTTTTGACAGGCCGCGCATCCTCAATGGTCTCATCAAGGCCTGCGAGAAAAGGCCGATCAGCGTTGAACAGATCGAGGCCATGGTGGATGATATTGAGCACACCATCCGCAAGAAGTATGACCGTGAGATCCTTTCCAAGGACATCGGTGAGATGATCATGTCCCGTCTCTCCACGCTTGACGAAGTGGCGTATGTGCGTTTTGCCTCTGTTTACCGCCAGTTCCGCGATGTGAACCAGTTCATGAATGAATTACAAACCATCCTGACTAAGAACAAGATCAAGAAACTCAAAAAACAGAAGGCTAAAAAACATGATCCAAGTAGAATTATCCAGAATCATCATTGATGAAAAGCGCCAGGACCAGGTGATCGTCCTTAAGGAAAAGGTGGGGGACCGCCAGATCCCCATCGTCATCGGTTTTATGGAAGCCTCCTCCATCAAGATCAAGATCTCCGGTGTTGATGTCCCGCGCCCGATGACCCATGACCTTTTGGTCAATGTGATGCAAGTCTTGGGCGCAACATTGCAGCGGGTGGTCATCGATAAGCTTGTGAATAATACCTTCCATGCCAAGCTCGAGATCAAATGCAAGGATGGCGAGATCAAGTTGATCGATTCCCGTCCTTCTGACAGCATTGCCCTGGCCGTGCGGTTCAAGGCTCCTATTTTCGTTGAAGATGAGGTCCTGCAAAAATCTTCATTGTCCCAACCATGACATCATTGTCTAAGCATTACCCTCAATTATCTTTAATCCGTGATGCGCTCAAGAAAGACCGTGTACGCGTTTTTCTAGTTGGCGGGGCCATCCGCGACTATTATCTGGGGCGCCGGGGCACAGACCTTGATTTTGCTGTTGATAAGAACGCCATTGCCGTATCAAGAAAATTAGCGCGGGTCATCAAAGGAGCCTTTGTCATCCTGGATGACGAACACGGCTCTGCCCGTGTTGTCAAAAAGATAGAGGGAGTGCCTTGGACCTTTGATCTGACCGATTGGCGGGGGAAAAGCATTCAGCAGGATCTTAATTCCAGGGATTTCACGATCAACGCCCTGGCCATGGACATTTTTTCTCAGACAGATGATGACAAGTCCATTGTAGAGTGCCCCGGAGCACGGCGGGACATAAAGAAAAGGGTCATCCGGATGGTGACGCCGGAAGTTTTTAAAGATGATCCGCTGCGCTTGTTACGCGCATTCAGTTTGCAGGCCACGCTTGATTTTAAGATCGAAGCCAAGACAAAGATTCAAATCAAAAAAAATGCACATTTGATCTCAACGGTCGCCGCTGAAAGGATGCGTGAAGAGATCTTTAAGATTTTATCTTCACCCCGCGCGCAGGCAACATTTTTAGGCATGGACAAGATCGGCTTATTGCCGAAAGTCATCCCTCAGATAACAGTGATGTACGGGGTCAAGCAGGGGGGATACCATCATCTGGATGTGTGGAGGCATTCTTTGGCAGTGCTTTCGAATTTAGAAGCTTTCATTGAGGAGTTGAGCAGGGATGAACACATAAAAGCCTATTTGAATGAATGTATCGGCGGGGCGCATTCCCGTCTGGCGTTACTAAAAATGGCAGCACTTTTACACGATATAGGAAAACCCGAGACCCGAAGACCAGAGGGGACGCGCATGACCTTTCATACCCATGAGCTGGTGGGGGAAAGGATAACCAGGCAGGTGTCCAAACAATTAAAATTGTCTGTCAAAGAACGGTTCTTTCTGGAAGACGTGGTGCGCATGCACTTGAGGCCGGGGTATCTTTCTAATTTTAAACGTCCCAGTGAAAAGGCCATATTCCGGTATTTACGCGATACCAAGGGTGAGGCGGTATCGCTGGCGATACTGGCCCTGGCAGACCAGGCCTCCACCTGCGGGCCGTTGACCACTCGGGCCAAACATAAGCATCATGCTAAAATTTGTCACATGCTTATCCAGCGGTATTTTGCGCTCAAAGACCAAAAGCCCAGGCAGCGTCTGCTTACCGGCCATGATTTGATCAAGGTCTTGAAATTAAAACCATCAGAGTTATTCGGAAAGATACTTTTAGCTGTTGAAGAAACGGCCGCATTAGGAAAGATCAAGACAAAACAAGAGGCTTTGGTTATCGCGCGCAAGCTGATCAATAAAAATTTATGAGAACATTTAAATTACCAGAGATGGTTTTTAGCATTAAAGGCAACGCCGCTGGTTTCCTGAATGGGATCTCATCCAATACCTTGGAAGCCCCGCTCAATGCCTTTTTAAACCAGCACGGGCGCATCATCGCCACCTTCCGACAACAAAAGATCAGCGATGATGAATTCCTGATAAGCATACCGGCCCTCGCGAAGGATGGACTGCTTAAGCATTTGGAGCGCTTCGTGAAATTAAGCCGGGTCAGCATGGTTCCAAGTGATCGCCATGTTTTTATTGATCTGGATACCGTTGCGGCGGTGTGGTCGACGCAAGAGTTGGAAAACAGCATCAGTGATGAGGCATTTACTCTTTTTCGCCTTGATCATAACATTCCGTTGATGGGCGTTGATTATCAGGCGGATGAGTTTATCCTCAATGTGCATGAATTCAATTATGTCTCGTATACCAAGGGATGTTTCCTGGGGCAAGAGCCTGTAGCAAAAGTGCATAACCGTGCCCAACCCAGCCGCAGGCTGGCCGTTCAATTTGAAGATCAATGCTCACCAGAGCAAGCGACCCATATGACGTCCAAGGTCCTCGATCCCGCCAGTTCACGGACCAAAGGCTTCGTATTTATAAGCAATAAACCAGCATAAAATTTATTGGCTCTCTTCTTGCCCCAGCAACGATTACCCGCTATAATTGCACATGAGGATCCATCATGATGAATTATATTCGACCAATCATATTGATAGCACTGTTTTGCTGTTGGGGCTTTAACGCAAAAGCTCAAGAACCCCAAGAGCTTTCGTCCATGCCCGAACAATGGCAATTGACCCTGGATGTGATCAAATCCAAGGCGCAGACCTTGTTAGTCCAGAATAACGGACTGCACGATCAAAATCAACAATTGACCAGTCAGCTGCAGCAGCTTCAGCAGGCGATCAAGGACCAGCAATTTAAGAACGAACAAATGGCCGAGTCCATCAAAGAGCGGCATGGTCAATCCGATCAGCAACTGCGCATCGAGCAATTGGACCAGATCATTGATAAGAAAAAACAGGAGGCCAGAGGCTTTGATGTGCAATTAGAGAATTTGACAAGGAAACAGGCGAAGCTGGGACGTGAGATCGGGCGCTTGGAAAATGAGATCGAACGAAAAACGCAAAAAGCGTCTAACACCGTGCAGCCCTCACTGGACGATCAACTGCCCCCGTTGCAAAAACAACTTGAAAGCGAAATGCGCCAGGAAGTGATCCTGGAAAATAAATTGGTGGCTTTGGCCAAGGGTGATAAAACGCAAAGCCTGAATGCGGACGCAGTTGAAGCACAGAACAAACAGCTTCAAAGTTATCTGGAGGCCCTGCAGTCTAGGAAGCTGCAACAGGATCGAGTATCCCCGAATCCCGAAGCATCCCGGGCCAATAAGATTATGTTTGAAAGGTTAAAAAACCGAAAATTGGAGCTTGAAGCGGACATTCAGGCGTTTGAATCACGATTGGATGGTTTGAAAGAAACATCTTTGGCTGACCTCTCCTGGCCGCTTAAAAGAAAGAATTTGATCCATACAATGGTAGAGATGGATTCCCGCAATGCGCAAATGCGTGCTGAGATCAAGGTGTTGAGCGAAGATATTGGTGTTTTAAATGACCAGATAAACAGATTAGAGCGCAGGGTGAGTTTTATCCAGGGGACCAAGTAATCAGGATTAAGAAAGAGGTAGGTATGGCTCAAGTCAAATCAAAAAATCCGGCGACAACGGTGCGCGCCTTGATCGAAGTGTCGATCACGCCTCAAAAGGACGTGGGTTTTGACAGCATTGCCGAGAGGATCTACAGTTATCCTGAGGTTAAAAGCTGCTATTTGCTTTCCGGCGGGTATGACCTGCTGGTGGTTGTTGAGGGTGACACCATCCACACGGTGGCTGATTTTGTTGCCGCTAAACTTTCATCCATGGCCAATGTTCGCCAGACAGCCACGCATTTTTTACTGCGTAAGTATAAAGAAGAAGGACAGGTCTTTAAACATCCTAAAAATGAACGCAGGCAGAATATTTCGTACTAAGGACATGAATGAGAATTTCTAAGCGGGTCGATCAATTAGCGCCATCAGGCATCAGGGCTTTTTTTGATTTGGTATTGGGCATGAAGGACGTCATCTCCCTGGGTGTCGGAGAGCCGGATTTCGTGACGCCTTGGCATGTACGCGCGCGGGCCATCGAATCTCTTGAACAGGGGTATACCTCGTATACTTCCAATAAGGGCATGATTGAACTGCGCCGCGAGATCGCCGCGTTTTTGAAAAAGCGGCATGGTATCGCCTATGATCCGGAAGAGGAAGTTTTAATTACCGTCGGTGTTAGCGAGGCCCTGGACCTGGCGATGCGCGCGGTCCTTAACCCCGGCGAAAAGATTTTGATCCCTGAGCCTTGCTATGTGGCGTACGGCCCGGTCGTGGAACTAGCCGGGGGTGAGCCGGTGTTCTTAAAGACTTCGATAGAAACCGGTTTTAAAGTGACACCGCAGCAGATCGATGCCGCCGCGGGACGTGGTGTTCGAGGTATTTTGCTAGGCTACCCCAGCAACCCCACGGGCAGTTCATACACCAAAAAAGAACTGGAAGCTATTGCCAAGGTCATCAAGAAGCACGACATGCTGGTGATCAGCGACGAACTTTATGATGAATTGACCTATGATTTCGAACATACCGCCTTCGCGACCTTGCCGCAAATGCGTGATCGGGTGATCTATTTGAACGGATTTTCAAAGAGTTATGCCATGACGGGTTTTCGTATCGGTTATGTTTGCGGTCCTGCGGACCTGGTGGGGGCCATGACCAAGATCCACCAGTACACGATGTTATGCGCCTCGATCACGGGACAGATGGCGGCTTTGGAGGCGATGAAAAATTCCGCCGCCGATGTGCAGGCCATGAAAAAAGAATATGACCGCCGCCGCCGTTTTATCGTCGGTGCCTTGAATGATATCGGATTGACCTGCCATATGCCGCAGGGGGCTTTTTACGCGTTTCCCTCGATTGCGGTATCAGGTGAGAGTGCCATGGATTTTGCCAAGAATTTATTATTGAAGCAAAAGGTGGCGCTGGTGCCGGGGGATGCTTTTGGTCAGTGTTGTTCCGGTCATGTGCGCATCTCGTATGCTTCAAGTTACGACAATCTTAAAGAAGCTGTCGCCCGTATTGAAAAATATTTGAAGAAAAAATAGATCATTTGAGATAATAAGATTGTAGAAGAAAGGACCAGCTATGCGCAAAGAGCACGCGCCAAAAACTTCACGGAAAAAAGAAGATGTCGATTTTGAGATCGCCTTTTATGAGAATATCATCAAGGAAACCCCTAATTTCGTCGAGGCGTTGAGCGCCATCGGGGACCTGTACACCAGGGTAGGCCTTTGGCAAAAGGGGCTGGACGTGGACCTGAAGCTTTCACGCCTGCGTCCCGAGGACGCCGTGGTGTTCTACAACCTGGCCTGTTCTTACGCCCTGCTCAATCAGACACGGGCAGCTTTGGGGGCCTTGACCAAGGCCATTGATTTCGGCTATGATGATTTTGAGCATTTAAAAGGTGATACCGACCTGGACAATCTTCTTAAAGACGAGCATTTTCAGCAATACATCAAACAGCTGGAAAAAAAGAAAAAACCAACCAAGCAGCATTAGGATGAAACATTACAGACAAGAATTGTGGTTTCATACCAAAACCCGTCGGGCGTATATTAATATTACAGAGCAGGTGCAGGCGGCTATAGATCAAAGCGGTATTCAGGAAGGCCTGTGCTTGGTCAATGCCATGCATATCTCTGCCAGTGTTTATATCAATGATGATGAGGGCGGGCTTTTGCAGGATTATGATGCCTGGCTGGAAAAGCTGGCGCCTCATGCGCCGGTGTCTCAGTACAGGCATAATGACACAGGTGAGGACAACGCGGACGCGCATCTAAAGCGCCAGGTGATGGGGCGCGAGGTCACCGTTGCTGTTACCAGGGGAAAATTGGATTTTGGACCCTGGGAGCAGATTTTTTATGGTGAATTCGACGGCAGGCGGGATAAACGGGTATTAGTTAAAATTATTGGAGAATGATATGAGTTTAGTGGTTTTAGGAACGGTCGCTTTAGACCATGTCAAAACACCATCAGGAGCAAAAAAAGATATGCTGGGTGGTTCTGCCGCGCATTTTGCCATGTCCGCGCGGCTGTTTACTGACGTGCATATGGTGGCGGTGGTCGGGAAGGATTTTCCCATCAAGCATTTGAATTTCTTGAGAGCCAAAGGCATCGACCTTTCATCCCTTAAGGTCAACAGCGGGAAAACCTTCCGATGGAGAGGGGAATACAAAAAAGGGGACCTGAATACAGCATTGACGCTGGCCACCGAATTAGGGGTTTTGGCAAGCTATGTGCCTGAACTAAAAGAGCATCAAAAAAGCATGCCTAATGTTTTTCTGGCTAATTTCGATCCTGATTTGCAAATGCAGCTTTTAAAACATATCAAATCCCCGAGGCTGATAGGCCTGGATAGCATGAACTTGTGGATTACCCACAAGCAAAAATCCCTGCGTCGTTTGATGAAGATGGTGCATTTGTTCGTGGCCAATGATGGCGAGGCCAGGGCGCTGACAGGGGAGAATAATTTGATCATGGCAGCCAAACGCCTGCGGGCGATGGGGCCGCGCATGATCGTTATCAAAAAAGGCGAGCATGGGGTATTGTTTTACAGTGATCATTTAATGTTTTCCTTCCCGGCGTATCCCGTTGATAAAGTCATTGACCCCACGGGTGCCGGCGATACCTTTGCCGGAGGCTTGATGGGGTATTTAAGCAAGGTCAATAATCTGGACGATAAGACCTTACGCAAAGCATTGCTGTACGCCACGACCGTTGCTTCCTATAATGTCCAGGGCTTTGGCATGGCACGCACCGCGTCCTTGTCCTTGCGCGAGGTCGATGAGCGCATGAAGGTATTGGTCAAATTTTTTGCCCTCACTTAAAAGGATTTTACGTGAAAATAATCACTCTGGTGTCTGCGATCATTTTACCGTTTTTCAATATCCCTTTGATCGTCAAGATCGTCAAGCGCCGTTCGGCGCATGATATTTCTCTAAGCTGGCTGTGGGGCGTGTGGGTTTGCACGGTCCTGATGGCCCCGTCTGGATTGTCTTCAGTTGATCCGGTTTGGCATTACTATACGATCATTAATTTAATTACGTTTACCGGTGTCGTTATCGCCGTTTGGAGGTATCGTTAATCATATGGTTAAAAAATTAAAAAGCGGAATGGTGGCCATTGTGGGCAGGCCGAATGTAGGGAAATCCACCTTGATCAATGCGATCATGGGTGAAAAGATCTCGATCGTTTCTAATGTGCCTCAAACCACGCGCCATCAGATCAGGGGGGTGCTCACCGACGATCGCGGTCAGATTGTCTTTATTGACACGCCGGGGATGCACGCGGGCAAGGATAAGCTGGATAAATATATGAACCGCGCTTCTTTAGGCAGCATTGATTCAGTTGAGGCGGTCATTCACATGGTGGATGCCAGTGAAAAGACCGGGATGGAAGAACAGCATGTGGTCAGCCGTCTGAATAAATGCGGCAAGCCGATTATTGTAGGTTTGAACAAGATCGATATCACCAAGGGAAAATTTGTGCCTGAGTATATCAAGCTCTGGGAAGATACCCGCGGGGTGCCGATGAGCGAGATCAAGGACCTGATTTTATTTCCACTCTCCGCGCTTAAGGGTACCAATGTTAAGAAACTCGTTGATCTTCTTTTTGAGCAGATGCCCGAAGGACCGCTGCTTTATCCTGAAGATATGCTGACAGATTTCCCCAAACGCATGGCCATGGCAGACCTGATCCGCGAGAAACTATTCCTGTTGATGCGCGAAGAGATACCTCATTCCATCGCTGTGATCATCGAGAGCGTTAAGCCTCAAAAAGGCAAGATCCTGCATATCAGGGCCGCGATCCTGGTTGAGCGTGAATCCCAGAAGGAGATTGTCATCGGCAAGGCCGGGGCCATCTTAAAGCAGGTGGGCACCGAGGCGCGCAAGGATTTGGAAGATTTAGTCGACAGTAAGGTGTTTTTGGAGCTATTTGTGAAGGAATCATCCAACTGGCGTGAGGATTATTCGACACTCGAAGATATGGGATATGTTTTTAAGTAATGAACAGATCGCAGAGGTGATCAAACGCCTTAAGATCGCCATGCGCGATCTGCCGGATCCCTCGGTCACCCTTGTCGGAAAGAAATTCAAGAGCCCTTTTTTAGTCCTTATTTCCTGCTTATTAAGCTTGCGCACCCGTGACGAAACGACCTTGCCTGCGTGCGAACGTCTTTTTGCCCGTGCGGATACGATGCAGGGAATGCTTCAGATTCCCGTCAGAGAACTTCAAAAGTTGATCTATCCGGTTGGTTTTTATAAGACCAAGGCCCAGCGCATCCATGACATTTGTCATGACCTGATCGATCGATTTGGCAGTAAAGTCCCGGATGACCTTGAGCAGCTTTTAACCCTCAAAGGGGTCGGCCGCAAGACAGCAAATCTGGTTTTGACCGAAGGTTTTGGAAAACCCGGGATATGCGTTGACACTCATGTGCACCGCATTTCCAATCGGCTGGGGTATATCAAAACCAACACTCCTGATGCAACGGAATTTGCTTTAAGAAAGAAATTGCCGCCTAAGTATTGGATTGAGTATAATGCTTTGCTGGTGACCTGGGGACAGAATGTTTGTAAACCCATTTCGCCAATCTGTTCAAGCTGTCCGGTCAATGATATTTGCCAACGCGTCAAGGTGGGGATTAGCCGTTAATATGAAATTATTCATGCATTTTTCACAGATCATCGGGATGGATGTCATTGATGCTAATGGGCAGGGGGCCGGCCGTTTGTATGATATCGCCATGAACCCTTACGCGGACATTTATCCTAAAGCCAGTGAATTGATCATCCGGCGGGGAGGGGCATTTTCCCGCGAGTATGCGAAGGTCAACTGGGATGATATTGTATTCATCGAGGAAGAGATCCGCCTTAAGATCCATGGGGATCGTATCAAATATACCAAAGAGATTCCCCGGTCCGACTTTACTTTGCGCCGCGACATCTTTGACCAGCAGGTCGTAGATATCGACGACCAGCGCGTCGTGCGGGTCAATGATATCCATTTGCTGCGTGTCGAGAACCAGCTGTATGCCGCTCACGTGGATGTGGGGTTGCGGGGGATTTTCCGTCGGCTGGAATGGACGGCATTCATTGATTTTATTGTCACTTGTTTTAATTCTAAAGCCCTGTACTTGACCCGGGAAGAATTGATTCCCTGGAAAGCCACCCAGATCCTTCCTAAGCTTGGGCGGATGAAAAGCGTGCTAAAGCTGGAAGTATCCAAGAATAAATTGAGCAGTATTCCACCGGCAGCCCTGGCGGA
>Ga0206826_1120_pt1 | contig 10398 bp, 10 predicted proteins | sample Alteio_BWOrgCont_80_FD_152636 | JGI IMG/M metagenome (GOLD analysis project Ga0206826, IMG submission 152636) | Enriched cells from forest soil in Barre Woods Harvard Forest LTER site, Petersham, Massachusetts, United States -... | ecosystem: Environmental > Terrestrial > Soil > Temperate forest >... | reverse complement strand
CAAGGGTGTCTGGCCTATCATCATGTAATCATGCTGGATCACGGATAGCATTTGGGCATATTTAGACTGGTTGGGTTTCCAGTAGAGATAAACCAGGCGCCAGCTTTCGGTTGTCGCTTTCTGAACAAAAATATAGCGCACCGGAGCATTTTGGAGTTGATCCAGGAATTTGCTGAACCACTCATCATCAAACCAGGAAAACGTGGATATCGGGAATTTTCCCAGGAAAGGCCTGTCAGCCAGGAAATTATAAGCCCCCAGCTCCGGGAACATGACAACGGTATCAGTGGGTTGGGAATGGTGCTTTAGAAAATCGACCATAGCCTCCAGTTCATCGGCCTGATCCGACGGGACAAGGATGCCCCGGGCCCGGTCGATGGACAGGGCGCGGTTGTTCTTGTCCTGCAGGGCATGTTTGTAATATTTGAAAGCAAAGAAGCGGTGGTTAAAACGATCAATCGCATAGGTTGTTGAGCTGATGAACAAGGCCAACAGGATCACGCATAGGATTATATTTCGTTCTTGTTTGGACCATATGAAAAGGATCAGGGCTTCACCCAAAAAGAAATAGATGATCTTCTCGGGCATCAGCGCCATTTCAAAATGGGCTGTCCAGATGCCGCGGAATCCCGTGTTGTACATGATAAACCCATAGATCGACAGCACGAGCAGGCAAAGGTCAGTGGCGTTGATCATCTTTTTATAAAGCCGCAGGCCCAAGTAAACAGCAATGCTCACGTATAAATACGACGGCGTCATTTGTTTAAAGTTAATGCTCATGGGATTGAACATGGCACTCAGCGCTTCAGGTAAATTATGAGGATAAATGGAGGCCGCGTGTGGATCAATCACTTTCTGCATGTTAAGCACGACGGTTAAAGTATCTTTTAAATAGGGAATGAAAGCCTGGTTTGAGATTGCATAAATGACCCAGGGAAGAAGCAGGGTTCCAATCCCCAAAAAGTAAGTCCCTAATGTTTTGATCAAGGAGCGCAAAGGGAAGAATTTTAATAACCACGCCGTCACCAAAGCGGTGATGATGCCGACCATGGCATAGATGCCCATTTCAATGCTCGTGAGCAAGCCAAACGCCGTGGCCAGCCCCGAGGCATACATCCATTTCGAACGAGACTTTTTAAAGAATTTAATAAAGCACCAGATGGCGATCAGGCCAAAGGCATAACGCATCCCGCCCCAATAGGTGAAGACGACACGTGGGAAGGTCCTGGAAACCAGGGCAGGGACCATGAGGTAGAACATGTACCGGGTCTTTAATAATTCATAGGCGATCAGGACAGCGAATAACAGGCACAGGACATTGCCAAAATAAAAATAAGTGCTGAGGATGGCGATATTCGGTTTAGTGATCATCATCAAAAGGCCCGGCATGTATAAATCCAGTGGGCCGCGCAAATGAAAGAAATCACGGTAAGGCACAGCCCCATGCATGATCGCGTTGATCCCCGGCAGGTACAGGCCGAATTCAAAGATATCGATCTGGTGGTTTAAATAAAAGGGGTTAAAGGTGATCAGGACTGTGAAAACAGATAAGGCTAAAAGATCAATTTGGCTGGGTGCGGACTTGAGTATCGTTTGAAAAAAACGGATCAGGGGTCTCAATCGAAGGGGTTTCCTTAATATATTTAGGGAATGCCTGAAATTTCGATCTAATTATACCTTTAGTTTTCATAAAGTATACGTTTTTTCTAATGAATATGGATTCTTTTGAATATATCTCCCATTTCTGTTAGTATTTGGTTCAAACTCGAAGTGTTGAAGCATCAACTGATAAAAAAGGAACGTTTATGTCACAGACAAAGACCAGGTTGGATATAGGCTGCGGTAACAATAAGGTGCCGGGAGCGACCTATTTGGATTTTGATGTCAAAGCCAAGCCCGACATCTTGCATGACCTGAATATATTTCCTTACCCTATTGCGGACAATACTTTCGATGAGATCAATGCGACCCATATCATCGAGCATTTGAATGACCCGATCGGTTTTATGCGGGAAATGTGCAGGATCTTAAAAACAGGCGGCACGATATTCGTGGAAACACCGCATTTTTCCTCACGTGTTGCCTACTCAGAGCCCCAGCACACTTTATTTTTTTCCTATTTCATGTTTAATAACATCATCAACGGGCTTGCTCTTGAGGTGGTGGAACAAAAGATCACTTTTTATAAGACCTTTCGCGCCTCGGGGATCAGTTTTCTAGCCAATAAATACCCGGATACCTATGAGCGTTTCTGGACCTACATGTTCCCTGCTGAAAATGTCCGGTTGCTGGCGAGGAAAAAAGCTGCCTAGCTTATGTTAAAAAAATCCCTCACTGACCGCCTGGTGCTGTTAAGCCTGATGATCCTTGCGATGGCGATCATGTGGGACCCTGATTACCTGCATCAGCAGCTGAATCTTTTTGAATGGGGCCTGTATTTGCCGGGCATTGACGCTGTTTCCCAGGGCCAGGTGCCTTACAGGGATTTCCTGCATCTGCGCGGGCCTTTTGAATTATATGCGCCGGCGCTCTTTATGAAAACATTCGGTTTCAGGGCAGATGTCCTTGCTGGTTATTTTTATTTCGGCACGGTACTGACAGTCCTGGCATCGGTGCTCATTGCCTTTGAATTGATCGGGCAAAGGTTCTTACTTTATTCTTTTGTTCTCATCGTGGTGACCCGTACCTTTCCCTGGGTGGTCTTTACTTTTTGGGGAGGGATGAGGTATGCCTGGGGTTTGTTGGCCCTATGGACCCTGGTCAAGTTCTTTAAAAGCGATCGACGGGGCTGGTTGGCTGCGGCAGGCTGTTTGGCGGCCATCAGTGCCTGGACCAGCGTTGAAATTGGGGCGAGCGTTGTTATTGCTTTCTTGGTTGTTGCGACCATGAGTCGTCAGGTGCGTTCTAAATCATGGTTATTTTTCGCAGGGTTCTTGAGTATAAGCGTGCCTTATGGCATCTATTTATTAAGCCAGCACGCTTTTATGCCGTACCTGCAGGACCAGTGGACGGTCGTGACCCATAATGGAAAGACGTTCCTGGAAGTTTATCCTGTGCCAGATACGATCGCAAAACTGGTGCACGCTGTATTTGTCCCGGGGGATATTAATTTCCATCAGATGACGCCGATGTATTGTTATGCGGGCTTTTTGGGTTATTACGCGTGGCGTCTGAATCGCCGAGAGGCCACGGTCCTGGATCATGCTGTGCTGGCGGTCGCGGTCTATGGCTTGATGATATTCGCGAGCGGTTTTCGCAGTTTATGGGCTTCGGTGTTCGAGATGTCGCTGCAGCCGGAGAAGATCGTTTTGTTTTATTTGCTGGGGCAGGCGATCGTGCGGGCGCAGCAGCAATTTTCCAGGATCAAATGGGTGGGGTTGTTACTGTTGGCCGGAGTATTCATGTCGTCGATGATCTTTAGCATCGGTCATTTTGACAGGAAATTTTATAAATTTTCCTGGGGATACAGGTTAATTTCAGGCAAGCATGTCAAGAAGACGCATGAGCCTGAAAGTGTCATCGATCTGCCGCGGATCAGGCATATGACCATTCCCCAGTGGCAGGCGGAGGACATAGAGCAATTAAAAACATTTGTCGATGCGCATGTGCCGGAACATGAGAAAATATGGATGTACCCCGAGCTTGGCAGTATGTATTTCCTGGTTAACAGGCCATGGGTAGGGCGTTTTCCCCAGGCCACCCTGTCCTGGGAAGATGAGGACTGGTTTGCTGATTATGAAAAAGCGCTGGAGAGCGATCCTCCTAAATTTGCGGTTGTCGACAAGGTGATACCTTTTTATTTTGATTCAATCTATTTTCTGGTACCTGCCAACCGTGCCAAGCATGAGCGCATGATGCTGTTTTTGCATGATCATTATGCGGTCACAGGGCAGACACCGACGTATTTTATTTATCAACGCATCCATTGATGACACTATGAAGATCAGCGGTTTTACCATTGTCCGCAATGCGGTCAAATTTAATTACCCCGTGGTGGCGTCCATCTTGTCCATCCTGCCCATCTGCGATGAATTCATTGTCAATGTGGGGGACAGTGAAGACGGGACGCTGGAATTAATCCAATCGATCAAAAGTCCCAAAATACGCATTATTCAGACCCAATGGGATATGGGCCAGGGGTCCCTGGTCTTGTCACAGCAGACCAATATCGCATTAAAAGAATGCACGGGTGACTGGGCCTTTTATTTGCAGAGCGATGAGGTCATCCATGAGGAAGACCTGCCTAAGATTAAGAGTTCCATGGAACGTTATTTAGGGCAAAAGGATATCGATGCACTGAGGTTTAAGTGGTTTCATTTTTACGGGTCTTTCTGGCGTTACCGCATTGATCTGGGCTGGTATCAAAAGCAGGACCGCATTGTCCGTAATAACGGGGAAGTAGAGTCCTATGGCGATGCCTTTGGGTTCAGGCGCGTCGACGGTAAACCTTTAAAGTCCCGTCATACCGGGGCCTTCCTTTATCATTACGGCTGGGTCAATTCCAATGAAGCGATGCAGAAGCGCTGTACTAATGCCGCGGTGATAGGCTTTGTGGACAAGGACAAGAATAATACTTTTACAGGCGGTTATGGGGACCTTAACCGTTTCCCGGCGTATGTGGGCACCCATCCTGCGGTCATGAAGGAAGCGGTTGAAGGGCATCAGCTAAGCCGCGAAGATTTTGAAATAATCCGCCGGAAATCCTGGTGGAACCCTGCTTTTTGGCTTCGTTGGCGTTGCAAGACCGGACGGCGGGTTAAAGAAAGGATCACGTGAGATGAATGAGATCAAATTGCATTTAGGCTGCGGGACCAAGAAATTGCCCGGCTGGATCAATATCGACGGGGTGGAGAATTGCCATCCGGACCTGGTCCATGATCTGGGCAAGCCTTTGCCCTACGCAGATCAATCCGCGGATGAGGTCAGGGCCCATAGCGTGCTTGAGCATTTTGACAAGTACATGCGTTACTGTGTTTTTAGCGACTGGGCCCGTGTGTTGAAGGTGGGCGGCCTTGTTCATCTCGAGGTCCCGGATTTCAGGAAATTGATCTTCCGGTTTTTTAAATTCCGTTTTGATGATTTTGTGGACACGATGTTCGGCGAGAATATGTGGGAGTCCGAGATCTATATCGGGCATTTCGGCAATCATAAATGGGGATACTCCCAGGAATCGTTAAAGGCATTCACCAAACAATTTGGCATAGAGACGGTTGAGATCAAGACCAAGGGCTTGAATATCCAGTTTTTGGGGCGTAAGGTCAAGCACGTTGGCGTCGAGGAAATGTTGGCCTGGAAGATCCATTCCCATAACAATAAATTTGGTTCCCATGGCCATGAGCTGACATTGCTCCAAGTCAAAGAGAAGATCAATGAATTTCAAAAAAATTCTGATCATTAATCCTTATGGCATCGGGGACGTGCTGTTCACGACCCCTGTGATCGGCAACCTGCGCCTGGCCTATCCCCAGGCCGTGATCTGCTATTTGGCCAATAAACGCACGGCTGGGATGCTCAAATGCAACCCGGACATTGCAAAAGTCTTTGTCTACGAGCGCGATGAGTTTGTCGGGAATTATCCGAAATATTTTAAGCTGTTTAAAAGCATTAACCAAGAGCGCTTTGACCTTGTTCTTGATTTTTCCCTCAACAGCTCCTTTGGTTTTTTGTCCTTTGCCTGCGGGATCAAAAAACGCGTGGGATTTGATTACCGCAAGCGCGGGTTTTTTTTGACGGACCGCGTCCCGTTGCTTGGCTACGAGGACAAACATGTCGTTGAATATTATCTGGATTTGCTGCGGCAGATTGAAGTCCCGGTCAAGTCTTTACCCATGAGACTGGATGTACCCGACGCCGAAACCCAATGGGCCAAACAATGGCTTGAGGCGAATCATGTTGATCGTTCCAAGAAATTGATCGCAGTTTTTCCAGGTGGAGGCGCCAGCTGGGGCAAGGCGGCCGGGTTTAAGCGCTGGTCCGCGCCCAAATACGCCGAATTAATCGATATAATTATTGAAAAATTCGACGCTGTCATTATACTGATGGGGGATCCAAAGGAAGAAGTGTTGTGCCGCGAAGTAGCCCGTCTGGCGCGTTTTCCCGTGCAGGTGGCTGCGGGAGCATCATCTTTGCTGGGGTCTGCCGCCTTGCTTAAGTTGACTCAGGGAGCAGTTGTCAATGACGGAGGCCCTTTGCATATGGCGGTGGCGGCAGGAGTCAAAACAGCCGCCATTTTCGGTCCTGTAGATCCGCGGGTGTACGGCCCCTATCCCGTCGGTGCTCATCGGGTGGTGCAAAAAGGATTGCCGTGCCAGCCCTGTTACCGGCGGTTTCGCATGGCGTCTTGCGGGCATATCAATTGTTTGGGTGAATTATCTGTTCAAGAAGTTTATAGAAAGGTCGAGCAAATCTTATGAGTATTCCCTTTATTGATTTCAAAGAACAAAACCGGTTGATCCAGGGCGAGGTTGACCTGGGTTTCAAGAAAGTATTCGAAAAAGGCGATTACATCCTGGGCGAACAGGCCCATCTGTTTGAAGGGGCTTTTTCCAAGTATTGTGAAGTGCAATATGGCGTCGGTGTCAATTCAGGCACAGACGCGCTTCATCTGGCTTTGATGGCCCTGGATATCAAGGAAGGTGATGAGGTCATTGTTCCGACACATACCTTTATCGCCACCGCCCTGTGCGTTTCCTTTTGCCGCGCTAAACCTGTTTTTGTGGATATCGAACCCGATACTTATAATATCGACCCTAAATCTTTTGAGGCGGCCATCACCAAGAAGACCAAGGCAGTGATCCCGGTGCATATTTATGGCCAGCCGGCGAACATGGATGAGATCGTGGCCATCGCTCGCAAACACGGCATCAAGATCGTCGAGGATGCGGCGCAGGCCCATGGTTCACGCTATAAGGGCAAGCGCGTCGGGTCTTTGGGCGATGTGGCTTGTTTTTCTTTTTATCCCACCAAGAGCCTGGGTGCCTGCGGGGACGCGGGGATGATCGTGACCAACAATAAAGAAATTTACGAAAAAGCATTGATGCTGCGTGATTACGGCCGTCAGGGCCGTTATGAACATAAGATCAAGGGTACCAACTCACGCCTCGACACACTGCAGGCTGTTGTGCTTAACGCCAAATTAAAACATTTAGATCAGTGGAATGAGATGCGCGCCAAGAATGCCGCACATTATGCCGAGCTTCTAAAACCATTGAAGGGTGTCGTTGCTCCTATTACTAAATCAGACCGTACGCATGTCTTTCAAACCTACGCGGTTCTTGTTCCTAATCGCGACAAGGTGGTTGAGGCTATGAAGGCTCAAGGCGTTGGCGTTCTTATCCATTATCCGATCGGCCTGCACATGCAGGAGGCTTACGCTGAATTAGGGTATAAAAAAGGGGCTTTCCCCGTCGCTGAAAAAATAGCTTCCAATATCATGAGCCTGCCGATGTTCCCGCATATGACCCAGGAACAGGTCAAGGCAGTGGTGGCAGCGCTGGCTAAATCTTTATCTTAAGAGGAAATTTTGTGCCGATCCCAGTAAGTGTTGTTGTCATTGCCAAGAATGAAGAGAAGAGGATCAAGCCCTGCCTGGATTCTGTCCGAGGCTGGGCTGATGAGATCGTGGTGCTGGATGATGACAGCACGGACAATACACGGGCGATCGCCGCCGGATATACGGACAAGATATTCATCCGCCATATGGAGCTCGAGGGTATTCATCGCAATTTTGGCGCTGACAAGTCAAAGAATGACTGGATCCTGCTTTTGGATTGTGATGAGCGCATGACGGATGACCTTAAAAAAGAGATCGAGGAAGAACTTAAGAATCAGGACCCCAAGATCGCCGCCTACTGGGCGCCGCAGATCAATTATATGGATGATGTGCCGTTAAACCATGGCGGCTGGTCGAGCCAGCATATCCGTTTGTACAACAAGAAATATGTCAAGTGGTCCGAGGCGATCTATGATGTGATCCATCCGGGTTTGAAATTCCAGGAGGGGTATCGCGGCAAACATTTAAAAAGCAGGAGCCTTCATTACAGCTTTGGTAACGTTGAGAATTTCATCGCCAAGATCAACCGCTATTCGACCTTGGAAGCGACCAAATGGTATCTGGATGGGCGGAAAATGTCGCAGGGCAAGGCCATGTGGCGCGCCTGGGACCGTTTTTTCAGGAGATTCATCTCTAAAAAAGGGTACAAGGACGGCTATTATGGTTTTGTCGCAGCGGTATTAAGCGGTTTTCATGAATTTGCCGCGTACAGCAAATATAGAGAAATAATTGAAAAAGGTTATTACGTCAACGGTGCCAAGCCTGTAGTGAAGGCATAGGCCATAAGGATCTATGAAGGTTGTTTTTCTCGACAGGGACGGGGTCATCAATAAATTCCCGGGCAATGGTTCTTATGTGACCCGTGTGAAGGATTTTCATTTCATCCCCGGGGCCGTGGAAGCCATCCGTGATTTGACCCTGAAGGGCAATAAAATATTTGTCATTTCCAATCAGGCAGGGGTAGGCAAGGGTGTTTATTCCCTGGATAAACTCAAGCGCATCGATGCTAAAATGACCAAGGGCGTCGAGAAGGCCGGGGGGAAGATCCGCAAGAGTTTTTATTGCACGCACCGGTCTGACGCCGGATGTGATTGCCGCAAACCCGGCATTGGATTATTGAAGAAGGCCCTAAAGTCGCTAAATAAGACCATCGCGCATGCGCAGAAAGCTTTTTTCGTCGGTGACACCGAAGGCGATATCAAGACCGGGCATAATGCCGGCTGCAAGACCATCTTTGTCCTCTCCGGACAAGAGGACCGCCGGTACATGCGCAAATGGACGGTCAAACCCGATCATATTGTCAAGGACCTGAAAGCAGCAGTCACGATCATCCAACATGAGAATACTCGTCGTCTACGCAACAGCCGGAGCAGGGCATAAGAAGGCAGCAGAGGCAATTTATCAGGCCTTTAAATCCAAGGAAGGATACTATGTCCGCCTGATCGATGCTTTGGATTATACCCGGCCTTCCTTTAAAAAATCTTACCCGCGTTCATATGCTTTTTTGGTCACCCACCTGTCATGGATTTGGGGCATCTTTTTTGCCTTGCTGGATCTTCCCTGGATGCAGTCCTTCGTGCGCAGTGTGAGGCGTTTGTATAATGGTTTTAACGCCATGCCGCTGCATCATTACCTGATTCAAGAGGAGTTTGACTGCATCATCACGACCCAATTCTTGTCGGCGGAAGTCAGCGCCTACCTTAAACGCACGGGCAAGATCAGCGCCAGGATCATCTGTGTGGTCACGGATTTTGATGTGCACCGCATCTGGCTGAATGAAGGGATCGATATTTACACGGGAGCCTGTGATTATACCAGGGATAAACTGCTGGCCCTGGGTGTTCCTTCAGAGAAGGTTTATGTGACGGGAATACCTACGGACGCCAAATTTGCCGCCCCTTCGGATAAATCGGCTTTAAGGAAAAAGCTCGGCCTTGGGGAAAAGATGACCGTCCTGATCGCCACCGGATCTTTTGGCATGGGACCGATCGAAGAGTTGATGAAATTGCTTGGCGAGCATCAATTACTCATCGTCTGCGGGCATAACTGGCATCTTTATCAGCGTTTAAAACCCCTGGCCGGCGGAAGCACGCATATCTATGGTTTGGTGGACAATATGGATGAGCTGATGTCTGCTGCCGATGTCATGGTGACCAAGCCGGGCGGATTATCCATCGCCGAGGCTTTGGTGAAAAGATTACCCATGATTTTCTTTAGTGCCATCCCGGGGCAGGAAACTAATAATATCAAGGTCCTGAATTCCTATGGGATCGTTCCCAAGTCCCAATGTTCCCTGCAGCAGATTGCCCGGACTATCAACGAGCTGGATTCTAACCCCAATACCTATAACGCCCTGCGCCAGCGGATGAACGATCTTTCCAAGCCCGATGCGGCTGATGATATTATTGCTTTGCTGAATGTTCCCTTGATATGATCTCTCAGATCGTCTTTGACCTTCCTCTTGATGAGCCTTTTGATTATTTGATCCCCGAACAATTAACGGGTAAGGTTGCCGTTGGTATGAGGGTCAGGGTCTCCTTTGGTCCCAGGGCACAGGTTGGTTTTGTAGTCGGGCTGCTCAAAGAAAGCAATATTCTTAAATTAAAACCCATTCTTTCCCTGTGCGATGCTGTCCCGGTCTTTAATGACCTGGACTTGAATTTTGCCCGTGAATTTGCCGCGTATTACGGCTGCAGCTTGGGCGAGGCATTGAGCACGACGCTGCGCAACAGAGAAGACCTTAAGCCTTCTATCCGTCGGGAGAATAAGCCGGCTGTTTTTTTGCATCTTTGCCAGCCTGATGGCTATGCGGCCAAGATCCGCGCGATCATTCAGGGATATCCGCG
>Ga0206826_1119_pt1 | contig 10426 bp, 8 predicted proteins | sample Alteio_BWOrgCont_80_FD_152636 | JGI IMG/M metagenome (GOLD analysis project Ga0206826, IMG submission 152636) | Enriched cells from forest soil in Barre Woods Harvard Forest LTER site, Petersham, Massachusetts, United States -... | ecosystem: Environmental > Terrestrial > Soil > Temperate forest > O... | reverse complement strand
GGAGGACCGTTACCGCGCCATGTCGAAGCTCGGTGTGCGGAATCTGGAAGGCTATAACCAGCGCGTCGCAGAGGCGCGCAAAAGCGGCGAGATTTTATCGCGTAAGGTGCAGACGGGCTTTGACCCCGACACGGGCAAGCCGCTGTTTGAAGAACAACCGCTCGATCTGGTGGATATCCCGCACATCGTGGTGATAGTGGATGAATTCGCGGATTTGATGCTGGTCGCAGGCAAGGAAATTGAAGCTGCGATTCAGCGCCTCGCGCAGATGGCGCGCGCGGCAGGGATACATCTGATTATGGCGACCCAGCGGCCATCTGTGGACGTCATCACCGGTACGATTAAGGCGAATTTCCCCACGCGCATTTCATTCCAAGTGACGAGCAAAATTGACAGCCGCACGATTTTAGGCGAAGGCGGCGCGGAACAATTACTTGGCCAGGGCGATATGCTTTATATGGCGGCGGGCGGGCGCATTAACCGCGTGCACGGGCCTTTTGTACGCGATGCGGAAGTGGAAAAGATCGTGGAATTCTTGCGCGCGCAAGGCACGCCTGAATATATTGAATCCATCATCGAAGATCCGGATGAGGACAGCGAAGAGGGCGAGGAAGGCGAAAGGGCCGAGGCGCTTGATCCCATGTTCGACAAAGCCGTGGCCGTGGTGGCGCGTGAGCGCAAAGCCTCGACCTCTTTCATCCAGCGGCACCTGTCCATTGGCTATAACCGCGCGGCACGCATCATGGAGGCGATGGAGCGCCAGGGCATGGTCAGCCCCGCCAACGCGACGGGAAAACGGGAAATCTATTTAAGGGAAGCGGGTTAACCCGTCGCGGGGCGGACGGGAAGGCAGCTACGGCCATGGGCCTGCAGCGCGCTGCAGGCGTTCGCCGCGCCGGATTGCGTCAGGCCCGTTAATTGCGCACGGTAAAGGTGCGCGCCGCCTTTAGCTTCAACTGGCGAGATCACCAGCGCCGCGTCATGCAGATCACGATAGCTGGTTTGCGCGTGGCGCAGCATGTGCTGAGCTTCACGCTTGCTGTGATAAGCGCCGATCTGAACGCCCCAATCAGCTGAAGCCATGGCATTGTTGGTTTTATTCTCAGCTGCTGGCGGCGGCGTCGGTGCATCAGCTGCGCCCGGCACTTCCGCCGCATCCGTCACCTGCACCGCCGGCATGGCGGCCATAGGCGTTGCGGAGGCCACCGCTGCCACCGGCGTTACGGCGGCAAGCTCTTGCCGTTTCGGCTCCATTACCGTACCGGCATAGCGCGGCGTATCGTGCTGCTCGTCATTCGCGGCCTCGGCAAAAGAGCGATCCAGCAAGCCCGCCATATAATCATCGCGCAGCGCCGCCGTGCGCCCGCCGAAAACCACACCGATCAAGCGCGTGCCGTTTTGCACCGCGCTGCTCACTAAATTAAATCCGCTCGCTGCGACATAACCAGTTTTCATGCCGTCCATGCCAGGATAACGCTCCATCAAATGATTGTGATTGGTGCAGATTTCGCCGCGGAAAACAAAACTTGGGCGGCTGAAATATTGATAGTATTCCGGAAACTGCACGATGATCGCGCGCGCCAGAATGGCCATGTCCTTAGGCGTCGAAATCTGGCCTGGGTTGGGCAAGCCTGACGCATTGCGGAAAACCGTATTGCGCATGCCCAGCCGCCGCGCCTCAGATGTCATCATATCGGCAAAACGGCTTTCATTACCGCCCAGGTTTTCAGCCAGTACCCGCGCCGCATCATTGGCCGAGCGCGTCACCACGCCCAAAATCGCATCCCGCACAGGAATGGTTTCACCGCCGCGCAGGCCCAATTTGGTCGGCGAAGCATTGGCCGCATAGGCGGAAACGTTCAATTCCGTATCTTCGTCAATCTTTCCCGTGCGCAGCGCGGCAAAGGTCATATATAAAGTCATTAATTTGGTGAGGGAGGCGGGATGCAGCATACGGTCCGCATGCTCGGCATAAAGGATTTTACCCGATTTAGCTTCCACCACGATGGCGCCGTAACGGTCCACCCGCACTTCCGATTGCGCAAGCGCTGGAACCGCCAGAACCACACAGAGGAAAAAGAGAAAAGCTTGCCTGATCACCGAATCCGCCTTGTAAAATTATACACGAATACAATTGGAAAACAAGTGATTCTGGGTTGCAGCGCAGCAGCGGCGGCGGTTATGCTGTGCGCTCCATGATTTACTTTTCCAGCGATCCGGTGTTTGACCTGGTGGGCCACACGCCGCTTATCCCGCTCACGCGCCTCTTTGCCAATAACAAGGGCATCGAGGTTTATGCCAAGCTGGAATATTACAATCCGTCTGGCAGCGTGAAAGACCGCATCGCCGCGCATATTTTGCGTGATGCCGAAACGCGCGGCGCGCTGAAGCCTGGCGGCACGGTGGTTGAGGCGACCTCGGGCAATACCGGCGCTTCGCTTGCCTTTTTCGCGGCGCGGCGCGGATATAAACTTCTTCTCACCACGATGGCGAAAGTATCCGAAGAAAAGAAAAATTTCATGCGTATGCTGGGTGCAGAATTGATCATCTGCCCCTCCGAAGCGCGCCATGGCGCGCCTGAGCATTACCAAACCCGCGCAGCGCAGATCGCGCGTGAAACGCCGGGAGCCTTTTGGGTCAATCAATATGATAACCCGCTCAACGCCGAAGCGCATTACCTTACCACCGGGCCTGAAATCTGGTCGCAAATGAACGGCAAAGTGGATTGGTTCGTGGCGGGGGGATCCACCGGCGGCACGGTAAGCGGCACGGCGCGCTATTTGAAGGAACGTGATCCGGGCATCAGTGTTTTGCTGCCGGATCCGGTAGGATCGGTTTATTATCACTACATCAAAACCGGCGAGATAGAGTCCGGCAGCGCGAAACTTTATCAGGTTGAGGGTGTGGGCGAAGACCATATCACGAAAGTCATGGATAAAAACTTCATTGACGATGCGATGCAATTTGACGATGCGGCAGCCTTTGAAATGTGCCGCCGCTGCGCGCGGCTGGAAGGAATCTTGCCGGGCCTATCATCCGGCGGGAACCTCGCGGGCGTGGCGGCGCTGGTAGAACGCCTCCCGGGTCCGGCGCGCATTGTCACGCTTTTCCCCGACGCGGGGGTGAAGTATCTTTCCAAATTACTGGCGGCAACATGACGGCGAAACACTCTCTCCATCCCGCAACGCGCGTGATCCATGCGGGCCAATCGCCTGACCCCGTCACGGGCGCAGTGATGATGCCGATTTACGCGACCTCCACCTATGCCCAGGAAAGCCCAGGCGTGAATAAAGGCTATGAATATGCGCGCGGCAAAAATCCGACGCGGCAGGCGCTGGAACGCTGCCTGGCGGATCTCGAAGGCGGCGCGCGCGCGTTGGCTTTTTCTTCAGGCCTTGGTGCAGAATCCACGATTTTGGATCTGCTGCCTGCAGGCGCGCATGTGATTGCAATGGATGATATGTACGGCGGCACTTACCGTTTGTTTGAGCGCGTGCGGCGCCATTCCGCCGGTTTGGATTTCACCTATATTAATCTAAACGACAGCGCGGCGCTCGCAGCGGCGCTACGCCCCAATACCAAAATGATCTGGGTGGAGACGCCCACCAACCCCATGATACACCTGGTGGACTTGACGGCGACCGCTGAATTCGCGCGCAAGCACAAACTGATTTCTGTTTGCGATAACACTTTCGCCACGCCGATTTTACAGCAACCTTTGCAATACGGCTTTGATCTTGTTGTTCATTCCACGACAAAATATATCAACGGCCATTCGGATGTGATTGGCGGCGCAGTAATCGTAGGCGAAAACGTTGAGCTCGCGGAGCGCATGGCTTTTTTGCAAAATTCCGTGGGGTCTGTGCCAGGGCCCTTTGATGCTTTTCTAGTTTTGCGCGGCGTGAAAACGCTTGCCATCCGCATGGAGCGCCATTGCCGGAGCGCTATGCGCATCGCCGAATTCCTGGCCGCTCAGCCGCAAGTTGCCGAAGTGCATTATCCGGGATTGAAAACCCATCCGCAGCATGAACTCGCGAAAAAACAAATGTCCGGCTTCGGTGGGATGATTTCCATAGTGCTCGAGACCGATCTTGCAGGTGTGCGGCGGTTTATGGAGGCACTCGAGATCTTCACCGTGGCTGAAAGCTTGGGCGGCGTGGAAAGCTTGGCCAACCACCCTGCGATTATGACGCATGCCAGTATCCCCGCCGACCGCCGCTCCCAGTTGGGGATTACGGACAATCTGGTGCGTTTTTCCGTCGGCATCGAAGCAGCGGAAGACCTTGAGGCTGATCTGGCCCAGGCGCTGCGGCGCATTTAAACTGTGCGCCATGCACATCGTTTTTGTTGACAGCGTTCCCTGGCCCTACCGTATTGATGCACCGCTGAATCGGCCCATCGGCGGCACGCAGTCGGCACTGTGTTATCTCATGATAGCGCTGGCGGGACGTGGGCTGCGCGTAACCCTCATCAATGCCGCACCGCCGCATGAGTACAGGAGCGTAAGGGCGATTTCATCCTCTTTTCCGCCCGCTGCGATTGCCGATGCGGAGGCAGTCATCATGATCAATGATCCCGTGCCCGGCAGTCTTGCCCAGCTGACGCCGCTGGCGCCGCGCGCAAAAAAAATTCTGTGGCAGCATCACGCGCCCGATCAGCCCAGCGTGCAAATGATGGCAGAGGCGGAGACCTTGCGCGCCTGGGACGCGGTGATTTTCGTAAGCGCCTGGCAGGAACAGGAATATGTCAAAACCTTTCCGGCCGTCGCCGCTGCGCGGCATAAAGTGTTGCGTAACGCGATTTCGCCTGCCTTTGAAAATCTGTTCGGCGGCCTGCCGGTGCTGGCCTGCAAGTCGCCCGCGCCGCGCCTAGCCTATACTTCCACGCCCTTTCGCGGGCTAGACCGGCTGCTGCTCGCCTGGCCGCAGGTGCTTGCTGCCTATCCGGGCGCGGAGCTGCAAATTTTCTCCAGCATGAAATTATATCAAAGCGACGATCCAGAGCCGATCGCGCGCCTGCTGGATCACGCGCGGCAATCGCCCGGCGTCACGCACGTGGGGCCAGTGCCGCAATCGGAACTGGCCGAGGCGATGCGCGAAAGCCTGATTCTTGCCTATCCCAACAGTTTTCCCGAAACCGCCTGCATCGCGGTGATGGAGGCACTCGCCGCCGGTTGCATTGTCGTCACGTCCGATATGGCCGCGCTGCCGGAAACTTTGGGAGGATACGGCGAATTCGTGCCATACCAGCCGGACCTGCAGGCACACGCCAATGATTTCGCGCGGCGTTTGATTGAGGTGATGGCGCAGGCCAACACAGATTGGAAGTCCGGCATGCTTGAGAAACGATTGGCGGCGCAGGTGGCCTGGGCTCATGAAACCTATTCCTGGGCCGCGCGCGCGGGCGAGTGGGAAGCCTGGCTGCGCGAACTGTGTGCGTGATTAGGGTTTGTCCGGCACTGAGGAATTGTTAAAGAGCAGATCGCGCAAAAATCCGGGTGTGAGCACCGAGAGCGGATTAACGCTCACCGCCGGATCGGCCACCGCGCCGGAAGCGCTGTAATTAAAGCCGAGCAACCCGCCGCCGTCCTTGCCTAGCAGCAAATCACCCACGATAGGCACGTTAGAAAGCGCCGTATTCACGGCGTAGAGCGGCACAATCGTGCCGGACATCTTCAGCGTGGCGGGCGAAGCAGCGTGATCGATATCGCCTTCAAACGTTAGGCCCAGCGCGGAGCCGTGCGCCTTGCCGCCACGCAGGCGCAGCAATTGGTCGCTATATTCAAAACCGCATTCGAGGGTTGAAAATCCCACGCCCTCACCGCGCAACGTATCGAGCAGCCCGCCAGGCGAGGTAAGGGTGAGTAATTTCGCGAGCAGCGGCGTATTCACGATTTTAAAATCCGTAATAGCGACCTTGCCGTTTGAAAGCCATTGGGGTGCAGAAAGATCGCCTTGGCCGTCAATCGTCAGATGCCCGCCGCGCAAAGAATCCGTCACGCCGAAAGCGCTCAGCGCCGCGCCGGCATCCTCGGCCGTAACGCTCAGGCGTTGTGCACCGTTTTTGCCTGCATCCCAATCGATATTCAACGCTGCGCCGCCCGGCAATTTCCCCTGCATTAATACCTTATTCCAGTGGCTGCCGTCATGGTTAAGTTCCGCTTGCACGTCTTTCATCTCGATCTGATGCGCCATCCCAAGCGAAGATAATTGCAGCCCGATCCAACGCGCTGGTTTTTTTTCCTCCGATTTTGCCTCACCCGTATCGCTTTCATCGAGCAGTCCGCTCACGTCCAATGACTGGCCCGTGATCATCCAATGTTCGCGCCCCGGCTGCTGTTCAAATTTCACCTGGGCATTGGTTTTATCGCCGATGCGGAAGACGCCAAAATCCAGTTTTTGCGGCTTCATGTCCGCGTCCAGCACGCCGGAACCGTCAAGCGCCAGATTTTGTCCCGCTGCGGTCAAAGAAAAGCTATTCGCCCCGCCGCCCATGCCGATGGAGCTATTGACGACAAGCGGTGCACTGGCGGGCTTGGCGTAATTCAAATCTTTGATCGTCACATTCGCCGCCGCGAGATCCATTTTCGCGCGCACGGTGCCTTGCCCGCCGCGCACTTCATAAGTGCCGCTGAGTTTCGCGGGGCCGTGCACAAAACCCGCCGTAGGCAGGCCGAGCCGCCCGTGATCTTCATCCGACAGCGACGCATTAAAATTTACCTGGCGCGTGAGGCCATTTTGCGGCGCCTGAAAATCCTGCCAAGCAAAATCAATCGGCACGCCTGAAAGATCTGCATTGCCATTGATCTTCAGCGTATCGGGATCCAGCTCTAACGTGCCTTCGCCGTGTGTGACATCGCGGGACATGAGCGCGCCGGGCAAAGCTACCTGATGCAAATTCGCAAGGGCATGATATTTCACGTCAGAGATCTGCAGCGCCGCGAGCAAAGGAAATTCAAACTGCGTGCGCAGGCCTACCCCGCCCGAAACCGTGACGGCATTGAGGCCATATTTCTTCGCGTAGCCATACGGCGGCGTATCGAGCAGCTGCAATATCACCGGCAATTGGCCGGTGACGGGAACATCAATTTTCATGATTTGATTGTCGGCGCGCAGGCCTGTCATATCTATTGTGCCGGGCTGGAGCATAAGACTTTTCAACTGTCCTGATTGCACATCAAAATGAATGCTGTCTGAATCCATCGTCGCGGTGGCGTTGATGCCGGTGATTTCAGGAAAGTTTTTCATGAAGCTGGTGACGACGCCCTGCACCTGCCAGCTGCCTTGCGCCGCAGTGATATCGTAACCTTGGTGCGCGTTCTGGGCGAGTGAGAGGGAAAGTTTGGTCTGCAAAACCTTGCCCGCGCTGACGTTCTGATCGATCCAGGCATAGCCGCCCGCCACAACGCCTTCAGGCCACCAGCGTTTCAAAGCAGGCACGGAAATTTCCGGCATGGATGCATCAAACGCGATGGTTTTCGCGCCTTCGCCGTGGCCGCTGAACTGCAAAGGGATCCGTCCGTCCTCATCAAAAATCACGCCGCGCGCCTGCGTGATATGCCAACCACCCGTCGGCACATCGTAATCGCCGGTGATTTGCAAATTCTCCACCGGCAGGGCGGTTTGAAAAGCCTCGGGAATAATCACATGGCCCATGCCAGCTGTAACGGCGGCGCTCACGTGCGTCATCACGCCTTGCGGATCAAGATGGAGTTTCGCATCGAGCGTGATGGGCATTTGCAAACGCTCGAGCGATAGCGCAGCTGGTACCAGCGTAGGCGCAACACGGTTAAGGATGTTCTGGACGCTGTCAGGCCAGATTTCCTGGGCACCGGCGCGTAAATCCATGCCACTTGCGCTTTCATGCAGTTCGGCATGGAGCAGGCGCGGCGTGGGATCCTCCGCCAGGCGCAAGGTGCCGCTGAAATCCGCATCGGAGGCGTCTTTGCTGCGGCGGTGCCAATTAAACTCTACATTGCTCAGGATATCGCGCGCCTGACTGTCGGGCCGCATGAGCTCAATCATGCCATGCTCAATTTTGACGCTGTGCAAATTCGCGAGCGCCGCATTTTTATCCGCCGAAAGCAGCGCTAGCGGCGCAGCACCCGCTTTATCCGCTCCATTGCCGCCCAGCGTTAGATGTAGGCGCGGCCCCACCAGCGTCACATCCTTCACACGCAAATGGCCCGTCAGGAGCGCAGCGGCATTGAGCGTGACGTCTACGCGTTCCACAGCGGTGAGCGTTTGCGCCTGATCTGCCAGGCGCACATTTTCAGCAGCGAAAACGATGCGCTGCGCGCTGCTGTCCCACATAAGCGACAAATCGCTCACGCCCAAAACCTGCGTGATGCCGCCGCTTTCCTGTAGCGCATCCTCAATCAGCGGCACGGCCCAAGGGATCGGAATGGGCGCAGCGAACAACCGTGCCATCAAAAAACCCGTGCTCATCAGCGCGATGAACAGGCTGAGCAGCGCCACATTGCGCCAAATGCGGCTGACGTGTTTGATATGATGGTGCCACGGCATGGCTTACATAACCATGGCTGGCAGCGCCTCGCTAGTTGACTTTTTACAAATTCCTGAAGTTTAATGGTTCCCTTACCCTCAGGAGTTTTTCATGACCGCATCCCTCGCCGTCGGCGCGCCCGCGCCGGATTTCTCGTTGCCCGCAGCAAATTCTGCGCTCCCTGCGGGAGGCGGCAAAAACGTTTCGCTTGCCGATTTCCGCGGCAAAAAACTGTTGATCTATTTTTATCCCAAAGATGACACACCCGGCTGCACCACCCAGGCCTGTGCGCTGAATGAGAATCTATCGGCGCTGAATAAACTTTCGTTGGCGGTCGTAGGTGTGTCGAAGGATAGCGTGCCGTCTCACGAAAAATTCGCGCAAAAATTCGGCCTGAAGTTTCCCCTGATTTCCGACAAAGACGGCGATATGTGCGAGCGTTATGGCGTGTGGAAGGAGAAATCCATGATGGGTAAGAAATACATGGGTATTGAGCGGTCCTGTTTCCTGGTGGACGAGAGCGGCCGGATCGCTGCTGTAAAATACGGCGTAAAGCCCGAAGAGCAAGTAGCCTGGGCCCAAGGTGCGGCCAGCAAGGCCTGACGCCCCGCATTTACTCTGATTTAGCGTGCGGCAGGCCGGAACCCTATCCATCATTTATGCCGATTCTGAAATGATAGATGCTGGAGTTCGTAATGCACAATCTACTTGAGACCGCCCATGTAATGATCTGCACCGGCTATGTGCGGCTGCTATGGCTGCATTCGCTGATCCAGTCATCCATTTAACAAAAACATTTATAAAAACAGCGTGGGTGGATTTATCACTCCTTTAGATGGGCACGCTTGCTCTCTTATCCATTTTTTACAGAGCTTCTGCCATGCTGAAAGGATCACCCCTGCTTAAGGAATAAAGCGATGACGAACCGCATCCAAATTTGGCTTTCCCTATCACTCTTGGCACTGGCCCTTTCGGCCTGTGTGGGAATTTTGGTTTAGATTTAACTGGATCCTCATTCCTTATTCCTATATTCTTTTATCTCCAGCCGGGCCGGATGGCCGCGTCGCGCCGTAAGGCGCGCCGAGGAAAGTCCGGGCACCATGGGAAAAGGGTGGCGGGTAACGCCCGCCCAGAGTAATCTGAGGGACAGTGCCACAGAAAACAAACAGCCTGTTGTTTCGGCAGCGGGCAACGGTTCAAAGGTGCGGTAAGAGCGCACCGCGCCGCCAGTAATGGTCGGCGGCAAGGCAAACCCCACCCGGTGCAAGACCACATAGGCGGGCGATCGGTTTTCCCACCGGCCTGCGGGTAGGTTGCTTGAGCGGTTTGGCAACAAACCGCCCAGATGAATGGTCATCCTCTGCGCTATGTCCTTTGGGCTTTGCAGAGACAAAACCCGGCTTATAGGCCCGGCTGGAATCTAATTAAGTTTGCGTATGATGCCGCTGAACGAAACTTATCCGAACCCGATAAAACCTCTGACAGCAGGCATCGCATCTTTATGCGTGAAGTTTTAAGTTAGTCTTCTATTTTTATTCGCACGATTGATCATGCAAATAAAAATTTCACCTCAACATTTGGAGACTCCAATGCCTGCTCAATCCCACAAAAACGCTTCTAAATCTCTGCGCGAAGCAGCAGATCATCATGACAAAGCTTCTGAACAATACAGCAGCGGTAATCATGAAAAAGGCGCGTATCATGCGGAATCTGCACGCGGCCACCGCGAAGAAGCGGAAACGCATTCAGGCGAAGCCAGCAAAAAGCACGCCGCGAATGGCAGCAGCAAACGCTAAGCTAACGGTATAAAATAAACCCGCTGGGTAACTTTATCCGGCGGGTTTTTTATTAACAGTTTAAACCGGCGCGTGCCCGAACATTCTGCAAAATACGGGGAGGCAAAAGATCCGCAACCGGCATG
>Ga0206826_1118_pt1 | contig 10520 bp, 9 predicted proteins | sample Alteio_BWOrgCont_80_FD_152636 | JGI IMG/M metagenome (GOLD analysis project Ga0206826, IMG submission 152636) | Enriched cells from forest soil in Barre Woods Harvard Forest LTER site, Petersham, Massachusetts, United States -... | ecosystem: Environmental > Terrestrial > Soil > Temperate forest > O... | reverse complement strand
ACCCGGACATTGTTTCGCAGGCTGGTAAGGATGAGCTGGCCGGCCGATGGGTCAAGCTGTTTGAACACTTAGGCGAGATCCTTCAGGTGAATATCGCGGCCCCCCTGGCCGCGGCAAAACCGTGAGGTCCTTGAATAATCATGCATAAACGCAACAGCGGCATCTTACTGCATATCACCTCCTTACCCTCCAAATACGGCATCGGAGATATGGGGTCATTTGCTTATGCATTCGTTGATTTTGCGGCTTCTGCAGGTCAAAGTTTCTGGCAGATCCTGCCGATTAATCCTACCGACGGCATCAATGGTAATTCGCCTTACAGTTGTTATTCCGCATTTGCGGGAAATCCGCTATTGATTAGTCCTGAAATGCTGGTCATCGAAGGTTTCCTGCGGGCGTCCGATGTCAATGTTGCGACTGCTTTTGTTGACGGACGGGTGGAATATACCAGGGCCGGGGCTTTCAAGGAGAGGATCTTTAATACGGCGTTTCAATTGTTCCAAAAACGCGGCGACCGTGAGGAATTCGATAGCTTTGTCCATGATCAGCATTATTGGCTTGAAGATTATGCTTTATTCACCGTCATCAAAGCAACCCAGGCCGGCCGCGGCTGGAATGAATGGCCCGAGGGACTTAAGAACCGGAACGCAAAAGCGCTGGATGAATTTGCCAGCCGTAACTCCCTGGAACTTGAGCGTGTCAAATTCGTTCAATTCTTATTCTTCCGTCAGTGGCATAAACTTAAAGGTTACGCCAACAGCAAGAATGTGTCCATCATCGGGGACATTCCCATCTATGTCAATTATGACAGTGTGGAAGTCTGGCGGCATCCGTCTTATTTTAAGATCGACAAGCAAGGGCATTTGCAATTTATCAGCGGCTGCCCGCCGGATTATTTTTCCAGGACAGGGCAACGCTGGGGGAATCCGGTGTATAACTGGGCGCAATTAAAGAAGGTGAATTATAGCTGGTGGGTTGAACGCATCGCCCATGACCTGAAATTATTCGATTACCTGCGTATTGATCATTTCCGCGGGTTCGCTGGTTTTTGGCAGATCCCCGCGCATGAAAAACTGGCTGTGTTCGGCCGCTGGGTCAAAGGACCGGGAGCATCATTCTTTAAGGTGTTGGCCAAACATTTTAAACTGCTTCCCATTATCGCCGAGGATTTAGGCGAGATCACGCCGGATGTTATTGAGCTGATGAAGAAGTTTGGCTTCCCTGGAATGAGGGTGTTGCTTTTCGCTTTTAACGGGGACATCAATAATAATCCGCACGTGCCGGCCAATTATCCGGCGCATTGCGTTGCCTACAGCGGGACACATGATAATAATACCATTCAGGGCTGGTATCATCAGGAAGCCAAACCACATGAGAAGGCCAATATAGCCAGGGTTTTGCGCAAAAAATTTACGCCCCGGACTTTGAACTGGACGATGATTGAAGTGTTGATGCACTCCCGCGCCCAGACGGTGATCATCCCTATGCAGGATTTTTTAGGTTTGAAGGAAGAAGGGCGCATGAACACGCCGGCCACCAAGGTCAATAACTGGCAGTGGCGGCTAAAACCTAAGGCGCTGACAGGCAGGTTAAGTCAAAAAATAATCCGTATCACGAAAAAAACAGAGAGGTCAAGTTTATGAGCAAGTGGCAATCCACCCTGGTGATCATCCTGATCCTTGTCGGATCGATCGTGGGGGCAAAGGTTCTTTTGATACCCAAGAAGGTAGTGGTCAATGTGCAGCAGGGGCGTACCAAGGGCGATCCTAATGCCCGTGTCAAGATTGTTGAATTCGTTGATTTCCAGTGCCCGGCGTGTGCTCACGGCATCACCCTTTTAAAGTCTTATTTTGCCGAGCATCCTAATGATATTTATCTGCAGGTGAGGTATTTCCCGCTGACGAACATGCATCAGCACGCGATGATCAGCGCGCTTTACAGCGAGTGCGCCTCGCGTCAGGGAAAATTTTGGGAGCTGGATGATCAGATGATCCCTCAGCAAAGCCAATGGGCACAGTTGATTAATCCGGAGCCGGTGTTTCAGGCCATGGCCCAGCAGGTGGGGATGGACGTCAATCAGCTTAATACCTGTTTGGCTTCTGACGATGCGCGCAAGGTGATCAATGATGAGAAGTCCCTGGGCCAGACCCTGGGCATCAACGAGACGCCCACGTATTTCATTAATAATAAGATGGTGGTGGGGACCAAGTCATTGACGGAAGAACTCAAGAATTATTTCCCTGATATCAAATGAGAAATCTATGTACGTTATCCTGCGGCTCATTATTGGCAGTGTTTTTTTAGTCTCAGGCTTCTCCAAAGTATTGGCCCCGTATCAGAATTTCCTGTATGTGGTGCAGGCCTATCAGCTTCTGCCGTCCTGGGCTGAGACCCTGACGGCTCAGATCTTCCCATGGATAGAATTGCTCACCGGTGTCTTTATGTTCCTGGGGTTGTGGACGCCGTGGGCGTTGCGTGGGGCCGTGACCCTTTTTGGTGTTTTTGTCGTGGTGGTGGGGCAGGCGCTGATCCGCCATCTGGCGCTGGATAATTGCGGCTGTTTTGGCGAGTGGATCCATTTACAACCGCAGACCGTTATTGTTATGGATAGTTTTAGCCTGCTATTGACCTTTGTTTTGCTGCGTCATATTTCATCCGTCAAAAAATTCAGCCTGGATTCGTATTTTGACAAAGCATGAATCGACCGATACTTTTATTGATGGTGCTGATGGCTATGACTGCCCGCTCCTGGGGAGATATGATCAAAGAACCGAATGTCGCTGGAGCTTTTTACAGCGCTAACCCTCAAGAGCTCTCGGATGATATTGATAATTTTGAGGCGTCGGCGGGAAATGTGCCGGCGGACCGAAAAGTTTTGATCGCTGTTGCCCCGCATGCTGGCTATCCTTTTTCCGGGCCGGTGGCCGCCTACACCTACAAGGCCATTGCCCGCAACCATTACAAAACGATCATCGTCATAGGACCCAGCCATTTTTTTCCATTCGAAGGTATTTCCATATGGCCTAAAGGCGGTTTTAAGACACCATTGGGGATGGTGCCCGTTGACGAGGATTTTGCCCAGGCTTTGTTGAAAGAGAGTCCTGCTTTCCAGAATTTGCCGCAGGTTTATGAGCGCGAGCATTCCGTTGAAGTACAACTGCCTTTTTTGCAAAAGACTTTTAAGAATTTCAAAATTGTTCCTATCCTGATGGGAGACCCTGATCCTCGTGTTTGCAGGGATCTGGCGGTGGCTTTGGATAAACTGATCGGTGACAGGGATGATGTGCTGATCCTGATCAGTTCGGACATGTCACATTATCTTCCTTATAATGAGAATAACGCCCGGGATAAGCTGACGCTTCAGGCGGTCCGTGAGATGGATCCCAAGAAATTTTTTGAAGGGAACATCAGCCGCAAAATGGAAATGTGTGGTTTTGTGCCTATGACCACGGCGCTGATCTATGCCAAAATACGCGGGATCAAACAGGTGGATATTTTGCAGCATGCTAATTCGGGGGACGCATCCGGCGATAAGTCCCGGGTGGTGGGTTATTCGTCGATCATTTTTTATAATGATCTCTTAGGGGTCGAATCCTCTAATGGTGGGATTAAAGCATTGAATCAAGCGGATAAAAATGAACTTTTAAGAATTGCCCGGAGCACCATTGAAACTTTTGTGAAGACGGGAAGGACGCCGGATGTGACTGTTAAGGAGGCCAGGCTTAGTGAAGTTGAAGGGGCTTTTGTGACGATCACGGAACACGGCACTTTGCGCGGGTGTATCGGCGATATCGTCGGCCAGCAGGCTTTGTATAAGACCGTGCGCGATATGGCCGTGGCTGCGGCGTCCCAGGACCCGCGTTTTAATCCGCTGACAGCAGCGGAATTAAAAGATATCAGTGTTGAAATTTCTGTTTTATCCAAACCACGCCGCGTTAAAGATGCTTCTGAAATCCAGTTAGGCAGGCACGGGGTGATCGTCAGCCGGGGCGGGCGTCAGGGCGTATTCCTGCCGCAGGTCGCACAAGAAACAGGGTGGAGCAAGGAAGAATTTTTGTCACAACTATGCAGTCAAAAAGCAGGCTTACCGCCGGATGCCTGGAAAGACCCGGGGACTGATCTTTATGTTTTTACTGCTGATGTATTTGCTGAAAAAAAATGACCACTTCTGTCCGCAATAAATTAATTTCTGTTTTCGTTGTCGTATGGCTGGCTGTTTTTTATTATGAATCAACCTGCTACTACTACTTAGAGCCATTGTTGAAGCGTGAATTGCCAAGATTGAAATTTCTGTTCCCGCCCGCGGGCTGGATCATGTTTTATAATATCGGGGATAATTTCAGTTACGCGGAAGTTTATGGGGTTAAAGACGGCAATCCGCAGTTGATCGATCCGCATCAAATATTAGAGACCCGTGCTATCGGCTATGATAATATAAATCGAAATGCGCTGGTTACCGTATTAAGTCCGGGAATGTCTGATGCATTTTGTCCGTTTTTGCAGCGGAAATTCCCTTATTTTGAGAAGTTCATGGTCACCTATGTGGAATATCCATATCTGACCGAACAGCCGATGGAGAGGACGCAGACAGTTGTTTATACGTGCGGAGGGGCGAACTAAATAAGAGACTATGAAGAAAATCTGGAGCATATTATTTTTAGAAGAACGGCCGTCGATAGGATTATCGTTCTTTCGGATCTTTGCGGCTTTGACGGTGGGGTTGCATGTGATCCCGTCGTTCTTTCATTTGGATGATAATTATCTTTCTACGGCGTTTAAGACGTTTAATACGGATTTCTTTCCGCCATGGTTCATTGATTTGGTGCAGAAGAGTCCGGATGCGTTGGTCTATTTCTTCGTTGCGGCTTTTTACATTACCTGGTTTTGTTTTCTTATTGGGTTGTTCTCGCAAATCAGCTGCATTTTAATGACAGCGTGCTGTTATTATTTTTACGCGCTGAATTGTTTTCATATTGGGACCTTGTCATGGGATATTTTGCTCGTGACCTTATTTCTCATGTGCCTGACACCGTATCACGGGGATTACTTCTCTGTTGATGCCTTACGCCGAGGCGATGTCGAGGCTTGGCGTAAGCCTCGTCCGTTTTTTCTTCAACGTCTTTTGCAGCTGCAGATAGCGTCCACTTTCTTTTTCACGGGTCTTTATAAGATCACGGGTGACGGCAATTGGATGACGGGTAATCCTGTTTACTTCTTGATGAATTATCCTGCGCTGGGGGTGACCAAGCATTTTCTGTTGAAGGAATGGATGGCGGGACATCCGCAGTTTTGTTATGTGACAGGTCTTCTGATCGTGGCCACCGAATTATCAATGCCGTTTTTGCTTTTTATTCCCAATACCCGTTATGCAGCTATTGTTTTAGGATTTTGCTGGCATGTGTTGCTTATCATGACACTGGATGTTCCAGCGATCTTTTTATTCCTGTTCCCGGCCCAGCTGCTTTTATTTATCCATCCTCAAAAAATAACGGACTGGATCGAAGCCCGCCGCAGTCTCAATGCCAAGAGTCCCAGGGCTAAAATAATTTATGACGGGGATTGCGGCTTTTGCCGCTCGAGTATCAGGCTTTTACAAGTGATGGACCTATGGGGCAAGCTTGAATACATTACAGGTCCCAAGGGGATGGCAGAGATGAAACTTTATGACACGGACGATAAGACTTACGGTGGTTTTTTTGCTTTTCGCCGTTTGGTGTGGCTTCTGCCGATGCTCTACCCGATGATACCTGTTGTTTATTTTCCGGGATCCAGCATCCTGGGGCCTTTGGTCTACCGCTGGGTTGCTCATAACCGTTATTTATTCCCAGTATTCCACACCTGTACCGATGGGACGTGTCATCGATGATCTCTGCCAGCAATCTCTCCAAGGTTATTTGGATCCATGCCATCCTGATCATCACCATCGGGCTCATGGCCCTTTACAGCGCTTCGTTCAATAACAATACCGTTGATCCGTCCGTGTTCTATGAACAGTTTATCTGCGCAGGGCTGGGGATCCTGCTGATGTTTTTATTGGCCAATGGGGATTATCGTAAATTTTTTGACGTGGCTTATATTGTCTACGGCATCAGTGTCCTGACCCTGATCCTGGTTTTGATCATGGGCCGTCACGCCCTGGGGGCCACGCGCTGGTTTTCCATCGGGGGTTTTAGTTTTCAGCCTTCTGAATTCAGCAAGCTGGCGGTGATCTTTTTTCTGGGGCGTTATTTCTCGGAGCGCCGGCCGCGGTTTTCTTTTGATTCCTCGACCACCTTTGGCGAAGTTTGGGGGGATCTGCTGTGGCCTTTGTTCCTGACGGTGATATCGATCGCTCTTATTTTCAAGCAACCTGATTTGGGAACAGCCATTCTGGTCATGGGAATCTTTTTAGTCATGCTGTATGCCAGCGGGATAGCCTTGAGGCTTTTTTGGGCTTTGGTCGGCTTATTGCTGCTGTTGATGCCATTGGCCTGGCATTTCCTGAAACAATACCAGAAAGACCGGCTCCTGGTTTTTCTTGATCCCAGCCATGATCCTCTGGGTGCCGGGTATACCATCACTCAGTCCAAGATCGCGGTGGGCTCGGGAGAGCTTTTGGGCAAAGGGTGGCTGGCAGGCACGCAGAACCAGCTGAATTTCCTGCCGGAGAGGCATACAGATTTTATTTTTTCCGTCATTGGCGAAGAGTGGGGATTCTTAGGCGGCATCGTTTTAATCTATTGTTATGGTGTCATCATTTATTGCGGTTTTAAGATTGCCCGGCACAATAAAGACCCTTTCGGGCAGCTGGTGGCGGTGGGCATTGTCAGCATCCTGGCCATGCAGGTGGTGATCAATATCGGCATGGTCATGGGGCTTTTGCCGGTGGTGGGGATAACCCTGCCTTTGATCAGTTATGGCCGCACATCTTTCATGGTTTTCGTCCTGCTCTTGGGCTTTCTGCTTAATTTAAGCAAAAAACGGACCATTTTTTAAAAACCAGGACTGGACAATATCTTGTATAATTAGTATAGTAAAGACTATGAGGCACTTTCGTAAAACAGTCAACAAGCCCTTAGGCGAGATCCTGATCGAACGCGGTGTCATTTCCCGCGCTCAATTAGAGGAGATTCTTGCCTTTCAAAAGACCAAGAATATCCTGTTCGGCGATGCCTTGCTTGAGCTTAAACTGGGGACCGAAGAGGACGTGGTCCAGGCCTTGACCTGCCAGTACGGGTTTCCTTACCTTCCATTGATCAATTACGAGATCGTCCCTGAGGTCTTAAATACAGTCCCTTTAGAGATGTGCAAAAAATATTGCCTGATCCCCATCGATAAGATCGGCCGCAACCTGACCCTGGCCATGGCCAATCCTTTGAATGTCGATGCACTTGAAGATGTCGAAAGGGCCACCGAGTGCACGGTGCAGGCATTCGTCAGTACAGCAACGGACATTAACAGTGCTATCAAACGTTATTATGAAACGCGCTAATGTTGCCCACACAGCTGCAAGCAAGTCTTAAAGAGATCTTGTTGCGGGATAAGCTTATTTCCGCGGATGACCTTAAACGGGCCATAGACGAACAGGAGCGCTCCGGTGGAGAGCTAAGCCGTGTGCTGGCAAAACTCAAGCTGATCGGCGAGGATCAGTTAAGTGTTGTCTTAAGTGAAGCCCTGCATTTGCCATTGCTTAATTTAAATTTGTTCCGCATAGAACCTTCCGTTTTAAAATTGATCCCCAAAGAAGTCGCTGAAAAGTCCCTGCTGATCCCCATTTCCAAGCTCAATGATCAGCTGACCATTGCCATGGTTGACCCGCTGGATATTTTGTCCCTTGATAACATCAAGGCGATGACGTCCATGTCTGTGAGCGTTGTCCTGGCGCGGCCAAAGGAAATGCGCGCGGCCATTGAGCGCAGTTATGCGGCTAATAATGCTTCAGACCTTGAGGAGATCTTTCAGGACATTAAAGAAATCAAGGAATCGGAAAATATAGAATTGCTCAAGGATCAACAGCAGCTTAACAAACGCAGTGTTGAGAATTTAAGCGAAGAGGCTCCGATCATCACGTTGACGAATTCGATCATCCACCAGGCGGTGGTGGCCAAGGCCAGCGACGTGTTCATCGAGCCCATGGAGAACTGCCTGCGCATCCGTTACCGTGTCGATGGCTTCATCCGCGAGATCGACCGCATGTCCAAGGACCTGCATTTCCCCCTGATCTCGCGCATCAAGGTCATTTCCAGCCTGGATATCGCTGAGCACCGCCTGCCGCAGGACGGCAGGTTTCGGATCGTGACCAAGCAGAACAAAGAGGTGGATTTCCGCGTCAATGTACTGCCGACCGCCATGGGGGAAAAGATCGTCCTGCGCGTGCTCGACAAGAACCAGGACATGGCGGATATCGATAAATTGGGTTTTGAAAAAGATTCGCTGGAGAGGTTGAAAGAGTGCTGTCACAAACCTCACGGCATGATTTTGGCTTGCGGACCTACCGGCAGCGGTAAGACCACGACCTTGTATGCCATTTTGAAATATATTGATTCTCCGGGCAGGAATATCGTGACGGTGGAAGACCCGGTAGAGTTCCAGATGAAAGGTTTTAACCAGGTCAACATCCGTGCTGAATTCGGCCTGTCTTTCCCCTTAGCCCTGCGTTCCATCCTGCGCCAGGACCCGGACGTGATCATGATCGGTGAGATCAGGGATTCCGAGACGCTCGATATCGCGGTCAAGGCGGCATTGACAGGGCATCTGGTGATCTCCTCGCTGCACACCACGACCGGTCCCGGATCCATTACCCGCATGATCAATATGGGGATCGAGCCATTTTTGATAACATCATCAGTGATCGCCATCGTGGCCCAGCGGCTGGTACGCAGGGTCTGTCCGAAATGCAAGGAGGCGTATAAAGTCACGCCTGAGATCATCAAAGAATTTCATCTCCATACATTACTCCCCGGGCATGACGGGCAATTTTATAAGGCCAAAGGTTGTGATCAATGCCTCAAGACAGGTTATAAAGGGCGGGTCGGGATCACTGAGACGCTCGTGTTGAGCAATAAGGTCAAAGAATTTATCCTGGCGGGCGGCTCAGAGGCGGATATCAAAAAAGCAGCCCGTTTACAGGGCATGAAGACGATGCGCGAGGATGCGGTGATCAAGGCCTCCCAGGGATTGACGACATTGGAAGAAGTGGCGCGTTTGACAGCGCCGGATTAACTGAAACTATGGATACGACCCAGGCACGGATATTAAAAACGCTCAAAAGTCTGCCGAACATCAATCCGGCGGATATTGACGCGCTCATGGAAGTCCAGCAGGACAAGAACACGAGCTTGGTCAAGATCCTGCTCAAGCAGGGCCTTGTCTCCGAGCAGGACATGCTGATCCTGTTGATGCGCGAGCTGCATATCCCTTCCATTGACCTGACCAAATACCGTTTTGATGAGCGACTCAAAAGCGTGCTCACGGAAAAGAGTGCCCGCCAGTATCAGGTGATGCCGCTTTCCCTGCTGGGGCAGACCCTGACCGTGGCCATCGCCGACCCATTGAATGTGTTCGCCCTGGATGACCTGCGTAATGTGACGGGCAAGGAGATCGAGATCGTCATCGCCTCTGAAACCCAGATCATACGGGTCATCGACCAGTTTTATAAAGCGGCCATCACCACCTCAAGCGCCCCGTCGGAACAAGGTGTCGAGGACAAAGATTTTGAGATCCTGCGCGGCAAAGAAAGCCAGCAGGGGCAGGAAGAGCCGAATGAGGTCCAGGAGGCTCCGGTGATCCGCATCGTCAATCTTGTCATTAAGGAGGCGTTGCGGCAAAGGGCCTCGGATATCCACATTGAACCCCTGGAGCTGGGGATGCGGGTGCGCTACCGTATCGACGGGATATTACAGGATATCCTCACCATCCCCAAGGAAAGCAAAAATGCAGTGGGTGTGCGCATCAAGCTCATGGCGAATCTGGACATCACCAACACCCAAACGCCCCAGGACGGGCGTTTTAAGATGAAGGTGGGAAAACAGGAAGTGGATTTCCGCGTATCCATGCTGCCCACGACCTTCGGGCAGAAGATCGTCATGCGTGTGCTGGACAAGAATAATCTCTCGGTGGGGCTTTCCAAACTTGGTTTTTCAAAGAACGCACAGACGCTGCTGGAAGAATCTATTCATAAACCCTTTGGGATGCTGTTGATCACGGGGCCTACCGGAAGCGGTAAATCCACCACGCTATATTCGCTGATCAGCAAACTCAATACGGCTGACAGGAACATCATCACCATTGAGGAGCCGGTGGAATATTTAGTGGACGGCCTGACGCAGATCGAGGTTAAATCAGACATCGGGCTTAATTTTGCCACAGGCCTGCGCGCGGTCCTGCGCCAATCTCCGGACATCGTGATGGTGGGCGAGATCAGGGACATGGAGACAGCGGATATCGCCATCAAAGCTTCCCTGACAGGCCAGCTGGTGCTCTCAACGTTGCATACCAATAGTGCGGCGGATGCCGTGACGCGTCTGATCGATATGGGTGTT
>Ga0206826_1117_pt1 | contig 10553 bp, 8 predicted proteins | sample Alteio_BWOrgCont_80_FD_152636 | JGI IMG/M metagenome (GOLD analysis project Ga0206826, IMG submission 152636) | Enriched cells from forest soil in Barre Woods Harvard Forest LTER site, Petersham, Massachusetts, United States -... | ecosystem: Environmental > Terrestrial > Soil > Temperate forest > O... | reverse complement strand
CGTAGGTGACGAGCGACTGCGGAAGCGCGATGTGGAGACGCCAGTCGGTGTGGTCGAGATCGGGGTGCAGCGGGACGATAGAGGAGACGACGGCGGTGCCATCGACATGGCCCTGCACGACGTGGCCGCCCATGGGTGAGCCGGAGGGTGTGGGGAGTTCGAGATTGACGAGAGCGCCGGGGGCGAGCGAGGTTAGCGTCGTGCGGGCTACGGTCTCGGTGGCGAGGTCGGCGGCGAAGCGGCCGGGATGCGAGTCGTCACCCATGTCGATGGCGGTGAGGCAGACGCCGTTGACGGCGATGCTGTCACCGACCTTCCAGCGGCCGGCGAGCGCGGGCGCAGAGACGGTGAGGCGCTCGACGCCCGAAGGCAGCGTCTTGAGCGAGACGACGGTTCCGGTGGTTTCGATGAGGCCAGTGAACATAAAGACGAGAGGTTAGGGTCCAGGGCCCAGGGTTCAGAAAGCTCAGGGTACAGAAGTTCGATGCACTGCGTCAGCTATCGATTCCGGCCCAAGGGTTGTGGAGGTAGCCGGTGAGGCGAGTGTCGACGGTGTTGCCGTGGGGGAAGGTCGTGCGGGAGATGTGGGTGAGCTGCCGTTCTAGATCGTGGGGTGAGGCGATCCCGGTGGCGAAGGGAAGTGCATTGGGACCGAGTTCGGTGGGCGCGGTGTAAAGGATGAGTTTGTCGGCGAGGTTGCTGCTGAGGAAGGCGGCGTTGAGGGTTGGGCCGGCTTCGACGAGGATGCTGAGAATCTTGCGCGATGCGAGGGTGATGAGGATGGTCTGGAGATCGAGAACGCGGGAGTTGGAGTTGAGGCGAATGATTTCGGCCCCGGCTGAGATAAGTGCGGCTTCGCGATCTGCTGGTGCGCCGGAGGCGCAGAAGATGAGGACGCTTTGTGCATCGCTAAATACAGGGGTCTCTCCACTCCGCTTCGCTCCGGTCGAGATGACAATTGTGTTGTTGGGAGCGGGGTCGGTCGAGATGATGGTTGTGGTGGGTGGCGTGCGGAGATCGGGGTCGAGGATGACGCGAAGGAGTGGGCGGCGGCGCGGAAGGCCGGTGCGGTCGTTGAGCGAAGGATTATCCGCGAGGATTGTGCCGATGCCGGTGAGGATGGCGTCTGAGGAGTGGCGGAGATGCTGCACGTCAGCACGTGCAGCTGGGCCGGTGAGCCAGTAGGGTGTCGCGGCGGTGCGCGCTGAGGTTGGCGGGGCGAGATATCCGTCGGCGGAGAGTGCGGCCTTTAGCGTGACGAAGGGGCGGCCGTGCTGGACGGAAAAGGCGAAGGCGTCGTTGAGGGTGCGCGCTTGCTGTGCGATGGATGAAGCGGGATCGATGATGTCTACCGCGATGCCTGCGGCAAGGAGCTTTGCGATGCCAGCGCCACGGACGAGGGGGTTGGGGTCGACGGTGGCGATGACGCAACGGCTGATGCCAGCGGCGATGAGAGCGTTTGAGCAGGGCGGTGTGCGGCCGTGGTGTGCGCAGGGTTCGAGCGTGACGTAGGCGGTTGCGCCGTGGACGTTGTGGCCTAGCGATGTGGCTTGCTTCAGCGCAGCGATCTCGGCGTGGTCGAAGCGGTCGTAGAGATGTGCGCCTTCGCCGAGGATGCGATCGCCCTGGGTGAGGACACAGCCAACGGTGGGATTGGGCGAGGCAAGAGCGGCGGCTTCTTCGGCGAGATGGAGCGCGCGGCGAAGATGGAGCTCGTCTGTTGAATCAAGAGGCATGCAGATTCAGGATAGCTGCTGCGGCTAGTCGAGGAGGGAATCGACGAAGGCGGTGGGGTCGAAGGGGATGAGGTCTTCGAGCTTTTCACCGATTCCGACGAAGCGCACAGGCAGACCGAGCTCGTGGGCGATGGCGATGACGATTCCGCCCTTGGCGGTGCCGTCGAGCTTGGTGAGGACGATGCCAGAGACGCGTGCAGCCTCAGTAAAGAGCCGCGCCTGCTGCAGACCGTTCTGGCCGGTGGTGGCGTCGATGACGAGCAGTGTCTGGTGCGGTGAACCTTCAACCAGGCGTGCGGCGGTGCGTGTCATTTTGTCGAGCTCTTTCATGAGGTCGGACTTGGTGTGGAGGCGGCCGGCGGTGTCGACGAGAAGGACGTCGGTGGCGCGAGCCTTGGCGGCAGCGAGAGCGTCAAAGAGCGCGGCGGAGGGATCTCCACCTTGTTTGGTCTTGATGAGCGAGACGTCAGAGCGCTCGGCCCAGACTTCAAGCTGCTCGATGGCAGCGGCGCGGAAGGTGTCCGCTGCGCAGAGCAGGACCGAATGACCTTCGCGGCGGAACATGGCGGCGAGCTTGCCGCTGGTGGTGGTCTTGCCGGTGCCGTTGACGCCGACGAGGAGAATGACCTCGGGAGGTGTGGCGGGATGTTTGATGGGAGTGGCGACAGAGTCGAGGATGCGGAGGAGCTCGGCCTTGAGAAGCTGCTTGAGCTCGTCGCCCGAGGCGATACCGTGACGGAGCGCACGGGCGCGAAGATTGGCCATGATGGCGGCTGTGGTATCGGCGCCGATGTCGGCGGCAAGGAGCGCGAGTTCGAGGTCGTCGAGCCCAGCCTCGTCGACTTCGTGGGTGAGCGCGACGACAGAGGCGATCGATCCAGCGAGTGATTCGCGGGTGCGGGTGACCGCCTGCTTCATGCGGTCGAGGAATCCGAGCTTGCCTTCAGACTGTGGGTCTTGCACCCCAGCGAACAAAGAACGTTCGTCGGGGGCCCCGCGGTCTTCCGAGGGTGGCGCGGGATCGCTGCCGCGCTTGCCGAAGAGAGAAAAAGCCATCATGGGTAGTTTAGCGGAGCGGCGACGGCAATGCAGCGTAGGTGGAACAGGAAAGAACGTGCGAGGTAAAGCGGTTTTCTAGAAGAAAGGGTGAGACAAGTGCGAGGGCGGTTGCGTACATTCTGAATATGAACTCTTTTTTTTCTCCCAAGTGGGCTGCAGGCTGGATAGCGGGCGTTGTGTTGGCGGCTGGCGTGGTGGCGCAGGAGCCGCAGGCAGTGCAGCCCGGTTCGACGCTCACTGTGACGTCACGGCTGGTGGTGGTGGACGTCGTCGTCACGGACAAGAGTGGAAAGCCCGTGACCAACCTGGGCAAGGACAAATTTTCCATCTATGAAGACGGCGTGAAGCAGACGGTGAAGGATTTTGATCCTCCAAATGGGCACATGATGCCAGCAGGGTCCGCGGAGACGCCGGTGGTGAAGAGCGTTGCGGACCTGCCGAAGATTGGTACAGCGCCGGTGAATGTGCTGGTGTTCGATGAGCTGAATACGCCGTTTCATGACCTAGCGTTTGCACGGCAGCAGATGGAGAAGTATTTGATGTCGCAGCCGGAGGTATTGCCGGTGCCGACGCTGTTTGTGGCGGCGGGCAATACCAAAATGGCGGTGCTGCACGATTACACGCAGAGCCGCGCGGAGCTGCTGGACAGTGTGAAGAAGCACACGGCGGACTTCGACTTTACGGCGATGATTGCGCAACTGAACGGCGGCAAGATAGGCAAGGACGACGGCATGGTGGAGACGCTGGGTGCGCTATCACAGATTGCGGAGTCACTGCGCGGCGTGCCGGGACGCAAAAACGTGATCTGGATTGGCAAGGGATATAACAACGCGATGGACCTGAACAACCTGAGCCAGGCCGACCACGACCGCGCGATGGCAGTGATCCAGCAGGTGACGGACAGGATGCTGGCGGCAAGGGCGACGCTTTACAGTATCGACCCGGAGGGGCCGGTGAGAGTTTCAGATGCGACGGTCGAGACTATTGACCCGACGGCGGTGGGATCGCTGGGCATGAGCAGCGGCACGTATGGGGACAACCTGGGCTTTGATGGATTTGTGACAGCGACAGGCGGGCGCATAATCTCCGGGCGCAATGACCTGAACGTGCAGCTCGCGCAGCTGTCGGCGGAAGGTACGGAGTACTACACGCTTTCGTACTCGCCGACGAGCACGAGCGATGCGGCGCGGGCGTACCGCAAGATCCGCGTGGTTGTGAACGATCCAAACCTGATAGCGACGACGCGGCAGGGGTACTTCAGCGGCGATGCTCCTGTGAGCACAGTGGTGATGAAACCGAGGGCAGAGCAGCCGAAGGACCTGCGCTACGACCTGATGAGCGCCGCGCGCACAACGCTGCCCTATACCGGGCTGCACATGGAGGCGCAGAAGGCGAAGAACGGCTTCAACATCTTGGTGAATGCGAACGATCTGAAGTTTGCGGATCAGCCCGACGGAACTCGAATGGCGGAGGTGACGGTGGAAGCTGTGTGCTTTGATCGCAACAAGAAAATCACCAGCCAGCACACGGCGGAGCTGAAGGAAGAGCTGGAGGCGACGGACAAGATCACGCCGGGAGCGAAGGTGGGGTTTGCGTTCCCGATGATTGTGCCGGCGTTTACGGACCACGTGCGGTTTGTGATGCGTGATGCGGCGACAGGAACGATGGGGTCGGCGGAGATAAAACCGTAAGTCAGGTTAGAGGGCGCTGAGGAAGTTGATTAGGTCCTGCTTCTGCCCCGGGTTGAGGCCCATGCCGAAGCGAGCGTTGTAGAAGTTCACAACCTGAGTGAGGTTGCTGGCCGAGCCGTTGTGGAAGTATGGGGCGCGGGCAGCGAGGCCACGGAGGACGGGGACTTTCACGCGATTGACATCCGAGCAGAGGCCCGTGAGAAGTGCCTTGCCGGGATCGCTAGTGACATATGTGACAGGCTGGTTGGCAGCGTTCTTGCAGCCGGTGATCTGGAAGACAGGCAGGTTGGGCAGCGAGAGCGCGGCGAGGCCGTTGGTGAGGCCGGGGCCGGTGACATTGCCTGTGACGCTGGACTGGCCGGTATCCATGGGGAGAGGCAGCGAGTGGTTGCCGATGCTGGGGGTGTCATGGCAGGTAGCGCATGTGGCCTGAATGTTGTTGGGGTTGCCGAGGGCCGTGTTGTTGGAGTTGAGGCCGGAGACGCCGTTAATCTGAAGAGGCGCGTTGTTGAAGATGCCCTGGCCGCGCGCGATGCTGGCCTGCTGCGCGTTGGTGCTGTTGTTCCAGGCGGTGAAGAGGGTAAAGACATTTTGGTTGAAGGGCTTGCCGGTGGGGTCGCCGCCGAAGGCATCGTTGATGCCGGGATAGTAGTTGACGCCGGCGAGAGCGGTTGCTCCTCCGGTGGCGCCACCCGAGGAGAGTGAACCTGCGGCGGTGTCTGAGGCCTGCGCGGTAAAGAGACCTTGTTCCAGTGCGAGGATGGCGGTCTGCTGTGCGGAGGTGGGCGTGACTGCACCTTGCGCGTGAGTGCTGATGGCATCAATCAACTGATGTGTGAGGTTAGCGCTGAGGTTGGCGGAGAAGGTGGAGGCGGTTGTGAGCGGAGAGATGGTCTCACGTGTATCCCACATGACGTCGCTGAGGAAGATGAGACTGGTACTGGGGAGAATGCGGCGGTAGACGGAGATAGTTGGGCGGCCTGTGGTGGGATCGGTGACGATGGCGCAGCCGTAGGGATCGCTGAGAGCGGTGATGGTGAACTGCGTGCCGGCGGGAAGAGTTTCCGCAACCCGGATGAGGCCGTTGTTGAGGATGAGGCTGTGTGAGGCGAGGTCGCCGGTGGGCGCGGTGGGGAAGTTGGCGCCATCGATGGCGGCGAAAAGAGGATCTGTTCCGTTCGTCGAGTTGAAGAGCGTGGTGGCAGCGGAGGGCGTCATGCTCATTCCCTGCGCGGCCTGGTGGCAGGTGGCACAGGTGCGGCCATTGGTGCCGAGGGACTGGAAGAAGGCAGTGCTCTCGTCAATTACGCCGGCAGTGGTGTAGGTAGAGACGTTTCCGGTGGTATCCGCGAAGGGCTGGAGGTTGGGGATGGTTGGCGCAGTGGGAGTGACAGGCGTCACAGGCGTGGTGGTGGACGATGTGGGTGCGCCGGTGCTGCAACCGGCTATGACGAGTAGAAGTGAGGCGAGACCGAGAGTGTAGGGCCGAGAAGTCATGGGGAGGTTCCTCAAATGTACGCAAACAGAAAAACGGAACAGGGGCCCGGTGAAAGTGGATACTTGAGCGCTTGGGGGCGCCGCTCAACGTCAATCCGCATGTTGTGACGGGGATGTGTGGTGTGGGTTTCAGAATTGCGTAAGAAAAGTTGTGTGAGGCGCCAAAAATATATTTGCGTGAGATGTAACCCTTTGCAGGTTATTCAGTGCGGCCGGGTCGGGACATGAGGTCACGAATGGCGTCGCGGGGAGATTTGTCCTCGTGAAGCACGGCGGCCATCTGCTCGGTGATGGGCATCTCGACTCCATAACGCTGCGCGAGGCCGAGGGCAGCAGTAGTGGAGCGCACTCCTTCCGCAACTTTTCCATGGAGGCCGGCGAGAATTTCAGGGAGCCTGCGGCCTTTGCCGAGTTCGACGCCGACGGCGCGGTTGCGCGATAGGCCGCCAGTGCAGGTGAGAACTAGATCGCCGATGCCGGAAAGGCCGGACATGGTTTCACTGCGGCCACCGCAGGCGATGGCGAGGCGAGTGATCTCTACCATGCCGCGGGTGATGAGAGCGGCGGCGGCGTTGTTACCGAGTTCAAGGCCGGTGACGACGCCGGCGGCGAGGGCGATGACGTTTTTGAGCGCGCCGCCAAGTTCGGTGCCGGGAACATCCTCATTGCGGTAGACGCGCAGTGAAGCGGAGGTAAATGCGTCCTGCAGAGATTTGCCGAGGGCTTCTTCATTGGTGGCGATGGTGATGGCAGTGGGCATGGCGGCAGCAACTTCCTGCGCGAAGGACGGACCACCGAGAGTGCCGATGGGATTCTTTGGCGCGTACTGCTGCATGACCTGCGACATACGCAGAAAACTTTTTTCTTCGATGCCCTTGCTGGCCGAGAGCAACACCTGGTCGCTGGTGAGCGAGGGGCCGATCTGCTGCATGATGGAGCGCAGTGCCTGCGAAGGCGTGACGCAGAGCAAAATCTCTGCGCCATTGATGGCTTCATCGAGCGAGGCGGTGAGGCGGATCTCGGCGGGGACCGGGTAGCCCTTGAGATAGGTGAGGTTTTCGTGGTGGGTGGCGATTTCTTCAGCGTGGGCGGCGCGATGGGCCCAGAGGGTGAGACTGTGGCCTCCGCGGCGGGCGAGAGAGATGGCGAGGGCGGTGCCCCAGGAGCCGGCTCCGATAACTGCGATGCGGCTCATGCGGCCACCTTTTTTTTACTGGAGAATTTGCTTTCAGTGCCATTGAGCAGGCGTGCGATATTGGCGTGGTGCTTGATGATACTGAGCAGAGAGATGGCGCTGAGTCCGTAGAGCAGAGCTGGCGTGTGCGTGGGGACAAGCCAAAGAGCGAGCAGAGGAATGCTGGCAGCTGCAGCTATGGAGGCCAGCGAAACGAAGCGGGAGATAGCAAAGACGAGCAAGAAGATGACGAAGGCTCCGAGAGCGACGAAGGGAACGAGTGCGATGAAGACGCCGAGGGCGGTGGCGATTCCCTTGCCGCCTTTGAAGCCGAGCCAGATAGTGAAGATGTGTCCGACGACTGCGGCGACGGCCGCGGCGATGGCAAGCGTGGAGACGACTCCACCGACGGTGGGTGCGAAGTGCATTGCGAGCAGGACGGCGAGGTAGCCCTTGAGGGCGTCGAGGAAAAGCGTGGCGATCCCGAGGCCTTTGCCGCCGGTGCGCGCGACGTTAGTGGCGCCGATGTTGCCGCTACCTGTTTCACGAACGTCCTCTTTGCGGAAGGCCCACACCAGCAGATAGCCGACGGGGATGGAGCCGAGGAGATAGGAGGCGGCGAGGATGAGGAGCCAGAGGGTCATGTACGTTGTGAGTGTAACAAGGGGGGTGGGGAGCTATTGCAGAGTGTGGCGGAGCATTTCGAGAGCGTACTGGGTCGCCCAGAGGCGGACACGGTCGCGGTCGCCGGGGATCATGAAGCGTTTGACCTGCGTGTCTTCTTCATCGGCGAGGCCGATGTAGACGAGGCCGACGGGTTTGTCGGAGTCGGGGCCGTCAGGGATGGCAGGGCCGGCGATGCCGGTGATGCTGAGACCGAGGGAGGCTTTGGTGCGCTCGCGGATGCCTTCTGCGAGCGAGCGAGCGACTTCAGGGCTAACCGCGCCGTGTTGGCTCAGGAGCTTGGCGGGAACTTTGCAGAAGCCGATCTTCAGTTCGTTGGAGTAGACGATGGCGCCGCCGAGAAAATTGCGCGAGGCGTTAGGGATGGCGGTGATGCGCTCAGCGAGCAGGCCGCCAGTGCAGCTTTCGGCGACGGCGAGTTTGAGGCCGCGAAGGCCGAGCATGAGAAGAACGATCTCTTCGAGGGATTCGCCGTCGGAGGAGAAGATGTCGTCGCCCATCTCGCGCTCGACGAGTTCGGCGACCTGGTCGACACGGTCTTCGGCTTCTTCCTGCGTATCTTTGGCGCAGAGGAAGTGGAGTTGGATTTCTCCGTGGCCGGCAAGGATGGTGGTTTCCACATCGGCGAAGCGGCGATAGATGGGAGCGGTGCGGGCGTCGACGGTGCTTTCCGGGATGAGCGCCATACGCAGAACGCGGCGGGCGAGGAAGTGCGGAGGAAGAACTTCCGCCAAGCGCGGTCGGACTTCCTCGGCGTAGATAGCCTTAAGCTCTTTGGGCGGGCCAGGGAGAAGGATGATGAGGCGGCGGTGGGTGTGGCCGGCGGCTGTGCGAATGACGGTTTCGAGCCACTGGCCCGGCGCGCTGCCGTTGGGGTTGGGGAGAAGCTCGGCGCCATCGATGACCTGCGCCTGCTTGAGATTATTGGAAGGCATCTCCATGCGACGGGCCTTGAAGCGGGCCTGCAGCGCCAGGACGGCGGCGGCGTCAGTGAGCAGATTGAGGTCAAGCGCTTCGGCGACGCACTCACGGGTAAGGTCGTCTTCGGTGGGGCCGAGGCCACCGGAAAGTATGAGGATGTCCGCGCGACGGAGGGCGTTGTGGATGGCCTCGACGAGGCGGTGTGGATTGTCGCCGACGATGGTTTTGAAGCCGACCTCGACGCCAAGATCGTTGAGGCCGGCGGTGAGGAAGAGGGAGTTGGTGTCCTGGCGATGCGGGGTGAGCATCTCAGAACCGACGGCGATGATTTCGGCAATCATTCTCTAAGAAGGATGATAGCTCTGAGGCGAGTTGCGGCGTACTTGGAAGGGCAAAAGCAATGGAAAACACAGAGACGCAAAGGGCGCAGAAACGCGACGTTAAGGCGGAATGGAATTGAATTTGTGACTTACATGGGCGGCGGTTGCAGCGACTGCTGTTGCAGGTGCGCGATGATCTCCTGGGCTTTGAGGCGGTTGTACGTGTCGACCCTTTCGGAGATGGTGCAGATATCGATGATCCAGAGCACGCCGCAGCAGCCAAGAGTGAACAGCTTGAGTAAGCCCATGCCGACATCGTCCATCATGAATCGATCCACGCCGAATTTGCCGAGAAAGATGCTGACGAGGAGGAGAGTGGTGCGGTCTTTGCTCTGTGCGGCGTAACTGGCCATGAACATTTGCTTCTGCTGGTCGGTGAGACTGGCAATCATGTGCTGCTGCTCAATGTAGCTGAACTCTGCCATGTAGTGCTCCTCTGGAAACCAACTAATGATTTGAACTATTGAAAGATGATAGCGGAGAAGCTTAGCGGGCGGCGCGCTGAGTAGTGGCTGGATGAGATTTGTGGCCGTTGATGCCTTCGGCGTAACGCGCGACGCCGGCATAGAGGCTTTCCGCGACGCGCTGGCGGTAGTCCGGCTTCTTGAGCTCGGTGGCGTCATCTTTATTGGTGACGAAGCTGATCTCGGCGAGGATGCTGGGCATGTTCGCGCCGATGAGCACAACGAAGGGAGCCTTCTTGACGCCGCGGTTGCGGAGAGCTGCGTTGCCTTTTTCGAGGCCGGAGAAGAGCGAGGTGTCGACGTCAGAGGCGAGCTCTTTAGACTCGTCGATCTTGTCTTTGAGCGCGATCTTCTTCACGAGGTCGGAGAGGTCGTGGACACTCTGGTTGGAGACGGCGTTTTCGCGGGCGGCGACGCGCATGGCGTCGGGGTCGGAGGTGAAGTTGAGGTAGTAGACCTCAACGCCGCGGACAGCAGCCTCAGGAGAGCTATTGGCGTGGACGCTGATAAAGAGATCGGCCTGTGCCTTGTTGGCAATGGCGGTGCGGGTTTCGAGTGGGATAAAGGTGTCATCGGAACGGGTGTAGGTGATCTCCGCGCCGAGGCGGTCATGAAGGAGCTTGCCGAGGCGGAGAGCGACATCAAGCACGATGTCTTTTTCACGGATGCCGCCGACGCCGAGGGTTCCTGAATCGTGGCCGCCGTGGCCGGCGTCGATGACGATGCGATTGATCTTGAGGCCGAGCGCGCGGACTAGCGAGGTTTCTCCGGTGGCGGTGGGAGGCGGGGGCGCGATGGGATGGCCGGGAGTTTCTGCTGCGGACGGAGCTGTAATAGCAGGGGTAGGTGGGGGCGGGGCAGTGTGCGTGACGGTTGTAGTGGCGGTTTGCACGGCCTTGGGGTGGAAGGAGGCGGGATCTTGCGCGTGGTCGGCGTGAGCGCTGGCG
>Ga0206826_1115_pt1 | contig 10640 bp, 10 predicted proteins | sample Alteio_BWOrgCont_80_FD_152636 | JGI IMG/M metagenome (GOLD analysis project Ga0206826, IMG submission 152636) | Enriched cells from forest soil in Barre Woods Harvard Forest LTER site, Petersham, Massachusetts, United States -... | ecosystem: Environmental > Terrestrial > Soil > Temperate forest >... | reverse complement strand
AAACCAATTTACACGTTTTGCCAGCCTATTGACTGCCGCATTGTTCGCGGGAGCCTGTGGCATTTTTAGCCTTCATGCGGCCGAGCCGAATGAAGCGTCATCGAATCCGGCGCAACAACTGTTCGCATCGCCGGCTGAAGCCGTGGAAGCTCTGCAAACGGCCACCCAGAGCAAAGATGCAGCGGCCTTGAGTTATATTTTTGGCCCGGAGGTCCAGGGACTTTTAACCGGCGACAAAGTGCAGGACGCAAACAATGCGAAGAGGTTTGCCACGGCGATGGCGCAGAGCTGCAATCTGGTGCAAGAGGGCGACGGCAAAATCACTTTGGAGGTTGGCACGAACAATTGGCCGATGCCCATTCCGCTGGTGGAAACGAACGGCCAATGGTATTTCGACACGGCAGCGGGCAAGGAAGAGATTATTAACCGGCACATTGGAAAGGACGAACTCCATGCCATTGGCGTTTGCCGCGCTTATGTAGTGGCCCAACAGCAGTATGCCGGCATGAACGGCGGAACGTATACCCTGAAATTTAAGAGTACGCCCGGAAAAAAAGACGGACTCTATTGGCCGGTGATGGATAACGAACCGGCCAGCCCGTTCGGGCCTTTGGTGGCGGAAGCACATGTAGAAGGCTATCACCATCATAATGGCGCGGGGCCGCAGCCGTTTCACGGTTATTATTTCAGAATTCTGACCCGGCAGGGCGAGGCTGCGTCCGGCGGGGAAATGAATTATCTAAGCGATGGCAATTTGACGGGGGGATTTGCGCTGGTGGCTTATCCGGAGAATTGGGACCAGTCGGGCATCATGACCTTTATCGTGAACCAGGACGGCAAAGTTTATCAGCAAAATTTAGGCGAGAAGACTTCCCGGATCGCTGGAAAAATGAAGGAGTACAATCCGGACGGCGAATGGTCGCTGGTGCAGGATGAGGGAGTATTGGGCGCGGTCCAGGAGAAATGAGGCCGGATCATCACACCGTCCGGCGTTGGTTCTTTTCGTGGCTGTCTCCGGCACGCAGCTTATCGCGACTTTCATCGCGGTTTACGGCTGTCTATGACACCAGCGGGTGGGAAAAAAGAGCCGGGGAACAAATGGTGTTTTCCCCGGCAGTATTTCTCTGATTCGGTTGATTTCCATGCGAAATAACCGGGACAAATCGTTAAGCGATTTGTCCGTCCATCACTGAAAGCCTTTTGTCCAACCGGCTGGCCGCGGGACGACGGGACGACGGTTTTTTTCTCCGCACAAGCGCATTCAAAATTGCCGTAAGCTTTTCCGGATTGAGCATCTTTTCAGCATGCAGCGCGTGGCCGGACGCCAGCGATTTTTTGTATGCGCGCAACATCTCAGGATCGTCGGCGCGCGCGGCGATTTGAAAAAGGGCGGGGCTCAAGGGTTTGTCCGAATCGAGCGGCGAGTTCATGGCGGGTTGCAGTTGAGTTTGGACTTGGAGTTGTAATTCAGAATACGGAGCGGTCCTGCCGAGCGCGGCACGGTCTAAATATTTCTCTTCCTGGAATCGGGTCCAGTCGCTTTGGGGTTGATAGAGGCTCATTAGATATTTTTGTGGTCTCGGCACAATGGCCGATCATAAGCATTTCGTATGCCTTATAAAAGCAGACGCAGGTCATTGCCACCCTTTGTAGCCAATGCTTTCGCTGGCAATAAGATATATCGGATTCTGCGCGCCTCGGCTGAAGTGGCTTTTGCCTAGCTCGTGTCCCGGCGCGCCAAAGTGTCCCGTTTTTTGACACAACCATCATTTTCCTTTGCTTTGGGTCCGGCACCGTTTTCAATGAAGTGTGATCGCTAAACGTGTCATTCCGTGCCTGGACGTCCATGACGGCCAGGTCACCCGCGGCGTCCAGTTCGGCAAGGCTGAAGAAGGCGGTCTGCGCAACGTCGGCGACCCCGTCGCACTCGCCATGCGCTATAATGAACAGGGCGCGGACGAAATGGTTTTTTTCGACATTACCGCCAGCGCGCACGGGCGCACCACCATGGTGGATGTCATCGAGCGCGCGGCCAACGAATGTTTCATGCCCCTCACCGTTGGCGGCGGCATCAAGTCCGTGGACGACATGTTCACGATGCTCCGCGCCGGCGCGGACAAAATCAGCATCAATTCCTCCGCGCTGGCCAATCGGGATTTGATCCGGGCGGGCGCGGAGAAATTCGGGAGCCAGTGCATCGTCGTCTCGATTGACGCCAAACGCGTCGCGCCGGACAAATGGGAGGTCTTCTCGCACGGCGGACGCAAGCCAACCGGCCTGGACGCCGTGGACTGGGCCAAAAAAGCCGTCGCGCTGGGCGCGGGCGAGATTGTGCTCAACTCGATTGACGCCGACGGCACGCGCGCGGGATTTGATTTGGCCATCACGCGGCGCATCAGCGAATCCGTAGGCGTGCCGGTCGTAGCCAGCGGCGGCGCGGGCACACTGGAGCACATGGCCGAAGTCCTCCTCGAAGGCAAGGCTGACGCCGTGCTGGCAGCAAGCATTTTTCATTTTAACAATTTCACCGTTGGCGACGTTAAGGAATATTTGGCCAAACAAAAAATTCCCGTGAGGTTAACCTAGCACTGAATTGGAATTCGGTTGGGACAACGTGGTTACAAAGGGGTGACAAGTTATCCACGGGCACAAAAGCGCGCGGTCGTTTCGAAGAAGTAGAGGGGCGCATTATGAATTTGTCTTTCAAAGAGGTGTAATTTCCAGGTAGTTTGAGGGCGAATCGTCAGCACAAGAATCATTGAATGGAAACGGGCGCAACCATCGAAGGCCAACTGAATCCCGAAGAACGGGCGTTTATTACCAATTGCGTCCTGAACGCGCCGGTGAAACCGCGCGTGGCGCTGGAGGTGGGCACGTGGTACGGCGGCGGGAGCACGCTGCACATCCTGCGCGCGCTGGAGCAAAACGGCACCGGCCACCTGTACGGCGTCGAGGCCGAGGCTTCGATCTACGAGCAGATGGTGGCCAACATTCGCAAGGCCGCGCCGGAGGCGTCGAAGCGTTTTACACCACTGTTTGGTTTTTCCGATGTGGCGATTCCGAAATGGCTGGCCGGCCAGCCCAAAGCGCTGGTCATTGATTTTGTTTTTTTGGACGGCGGCAATAATCCCATGGAGCAGATTATGGAACTGCGGTTCCTGGATAAATACATCCCGGTGGGCGGGCAATTGCTCGGGCACGACGCGAAGAAGCGCAAAGGGAAATACCTGGTGCCTTACATGCGGCTGCTCGACAACTGGGAGACGGAGTTGCGCGATTCGAGCGAGTACGGAATGTTTTACGCCCGCAAGCTGCGGGAGCAACCCTCGGAAGCCAGCCGGAAAGCAGCGGCGGACAAGCTGCGGCAGTTGCGCTGGGAGCCCAAGGAAATCGCGGCGAGCATTTTGCCAAGCTGGCTGTGCCTGGTGATTTTGAAAACGATGCCCAAGCGGCTGGCCAGCCATCTCGCGGAGCAAACCTGAAAAATCCACCCGGCCATGTCGCCTTTTCGGAAAATTTTCTTTTTCGCCGGGTTTCCATAAAGCTTGCGCCGTGATGGCGAGGCTCGTTATCTTTTTATCAGTATAACGGAGCAGTGGGCAAGATGGCCGGAGAAACTCTATGACAACGAAGCTAACATCGGGGCAACCGGAGCGGGGGGATATCGAGCAGCAACTGGCTTCGTTTGGCGAGCGTTTGCGGGAATTGCGGTTGCAGCGCGGATTGACATTGAAAGAGCTGGCGGACCAAAGCGGCCTTTCCAAGGCGTTTTTGTCCCGCCTCGAATCAGGCGGCCGGCAGGCGTCCATTCGGCCGCCGCCGGAAATTCAAAAAGCGACGCCGTCGAAAAAGTGGTGAACGGATTAAAATATGCCAGTTTGTCGGACGCCTCCCGGATGTTTAACGTGCAACCCATACGCGTCATAGTGCCTCCTTCGCGCCGGGGCCAGGAACATTATCATCACGACGGCGAGGAATGGCTGTATGTTTTGCGCGGCAAATTGACTCTCTCGCTCGTGGGTAAAACGTTTGACCTGGAGGAAGGGGACGCGGCGCATTTTGAATCGCGCCTGCCTCATCGCCTGATTGCGCGCGGCGGTCGCGAGGCGGAAGTGCTGGTCGTGGCTGCGCCGAATTGGAGTCTTTCGGCCCACTTGGGTCCTTACGGCAACCGGGCCATTCCCGCGGGCGCAATGCTCGCCTTGCCGGAAGGAAAGCCATATCGTCCGGCGGAATCACGAAATAAATTACGGCAGAAAAACGGCTAAAATCAGCCAACCAAATCTTCGAGTTCATAAAATGAAAATACACACTATCGCAGTTCTTTTCGCCCTCATGTGGTTCTTCTCCAGCCTGGCCGGTGGGCAGACGGCCTCCGCGCAGGGCACGAATTTGTTCGACGGCAAGGATTTTAACGGCTGGAAATTTTTCGCGCGCACGAATGCCGACCCGATGAAGACCTGGAGCATTTCCGATGGCATGGTGCATTGCACCGGCCGGCCCCCGGGCTATATGTACACGGAAAACACTTACCACGATTTCAAGGTGACGGTGGAATGGCGCTTTCCCACGACGGCGAAGAGGCCGGTGAACACAGGCGTGCTGGTGTTCATGCACGACCGCACCCCGGACATGAGCCCGAAAACCATTTGGCCGTTTTGCATGGAATGCCAGGGTATGCACGATCACATGGGCGATTTCTGGCTGCACGGCGGCATCACCTGCAACGAGCCGACGAATCTGCCGCACGGCGGCATCAAGATGTTGCTGCCCTCCAATGAAAGCCCGGTGGGCGAGTGGACGACGTACACGGCGATTTGCCGGAGCAACACGGTGGAGATTGTGGTGAATGGCAAGAGCATGAACAAAATCACCGGCGTGAACGAAACGACGGGCTATGTCGGCATCCAAAGCGAGGGCGGGCCGTTTGACCTGCGCAAAGTTTATCTCGAGCCGCTGGAATAATGTTCCGGCCGGACCAGGGCGCTGATGGGAAGCGGCGGGTCATAAAATTTTGAGTTATGAGTTTTGAATTTTTAGTTCAACGAGGGCTGGATTTTGAACCACGAAATACACGAGATACGCAAAAATACAGAGAAGCACTCGGCGAGACGCCGAGCGCGGCGACCGGGACGGTCGCGCTCCCCATTCCGAAGGCGAGGGGTCGTATAATATTTTTTTCTCTCTAAAAGTGCTTGGCTGGGCTTGGCAGAGCTTGGCAGGGCTTGATGGGGCTTACCAACCGCAGAACACCCCCCGGGGGGGGAGGGGTCCGGAATAGGCCGGATTAGGTCGGAATAGGTCGAAATAGCCCAAGCCGCCTGCCCAGCCCTACTCTACCCCGCCAAAAGGCCATCCGGAAAAACCGCCAATAAGTTTTGCTTAACACATTTTTAAAAATATTTTCCGCGCTTCTCATTGATGGAGAATAGGTTGCGTCGAAAATTGGGTTCGTTTTGCAATTTCGACCTTTTTTCGCTGAACCTCTTCCTGCCATTGCCAGGGCATAAATATCCTGTACCGCCACCACCTGAATTGGCAGGGCGATATTCTGGATGCCGGATTCTGAATCCCGGATCCTTTCGCTTATGTCAAAGAACACGCACCCGTGTGCCGCACGCGTGCGCAGGTGACACTGGTTCACCGTGTGAGGATTTTATCACAGTGGCATGGATTATCTTAGTTCTTCACTACCTCTATTTTCGGAGTGGCGAGTGACAAGTGATGAGTTGGTTTCCGGCGAGGCGCCGGAAACAGCACGCGAGGGCGCGTGCGCTCCCCTATTTCCGAAAGCGTGGGTCATAAAAAAAAAATTTTCTCCTAATAGGTTGGACTTGGCTGGACTGGAAATGGGGCAGGAATCCAGAATTCTGGAGCCAGAAGAGAAGTCAGAGCGGGCTGACGCCCGCTGCTACGGTATAGCTCGCCCTCACCCCTGCCCTCTCCCCCCGGAGAGGGGGAATAGCAGGGCCGATGGCTTAAGCCCACGGCGTTGGCCGGTGATTGAAAATCAATCATGCGGGGAATTTTACCACCCCCACACGAAAATCCTTAGTTCTTCACTACCCCAAAATGCAGAACCCAGAAGCCAGAAGAGGGGAAATTTACGATTTGCGATATACGATTTACGCGGTATAGGGCGAAAAACACAGACAGACATGGCTGGTGAATTAAAACCGTATAAATGCCCCTTGATTTAGTTGGGCTTGGAGGATATTCCGTTAAATCAAATGAACGATTTAAAGACAAACTCAGACACAATGACCGCCATAATGACTCTGGCAGGAGGGGCATTGGCTTTTCTTGCGGTGATTACCCCCATAATCAATAAAAAGCTGGAAAAAGCGAGAACGAATACCGCTAAGGAGAAAATAATAGACACAATATTTAGCCGACTATACATCGGATTACCCTGCATCGGGTTTGTTTCATTCGTGTTTAATTTTCATATAGTATCTTTATGGTTCTATGTTTCTGGCGGGGTTGTGTTCTCTGTACATTTTTTGCGCCGAAAAACGCCGCCGTTGCGGATTGAAATTTTCACGTTAGCTGTTTGGTGTTTCTATGCAATTTTCGGTTTTTTGAATTTGGCTACCGATAGGATTGATGCAGCATGTAGCGGAGTAGTAAGTTCATATGCTCCATTAAAAGCTTCAATAACAGATGTTGAGAAAAATCAAGAGTATATTCATAACGGTCTTTCACAAATTTATACGTTCTTGTCAACAAACAACATTTATTTTAAGAAAGCGACTAATTCCAATAATTCGTCACAAAACTAAGAATATTTATGTCAGCCTCATTATCGCTTTTTGAAAAGGAACACAACGCACGAGAGAAATACATTTATTTTATCTGTGGTGTCGCCGGTGCATTGATTGCATATCTCGGAAAAGATTATAAACCAAATCATCCGTGGACGACTCACGATACATTGACCATTTCAACCTTGGGTTCTCTGATTTTGGCGTTCGGTTTCGGCATTGGGAATATCCTTTCTTACATCCAAGGCATTAGCGAAAACAAAGACCTTTTGGTGGCATTTGAAGAAATGGGAAACTTCGTTGAATCTAAAAATTTTCTTCGGGCAAATATGTTTGTCGGCGTTTCAACAAATAAAAAAGACGGGAAAGATTACACCTTGGAAGAAGTTGAAGCGCACATCACAACGATAAATAAAAAAAGTGAGAAGATAAAAATTGAGATGGATAGGTGGTTTGCTTTGTCCAAAGTGACTTTTAAAATCTGCCATTTTTTTCTGTTCGCAGGGTTTATCTTACTTGTGTGCTCCAAAATTGTTTCGTGATAAGGTAACTATGGCTCGAACAGTCCAATAAGAATTGAAAAGGCGCATTTCCTATATGCAGGGAATCAGTTTCTTGCTGTAATAAATGGTGAATCAGCCTACAATCACCCACCAATCGCGACAGCAATATCACTTTGAAACCCTGACTATGAAAAAATTAATCCTCGCAGTACTGGCAATAGTTTTGACCGTTGGTGTCTGGAATACTGCCCAGGCTGCGCCCGCGCCAAAATCAATTGAGCTGTCGCAGGGCTGGGCGTTTGTTTCGGAAACAAAGGTGCCCGATACCGGCGACGCTATTTCCCAAATTGGCTATCAAACCTCCGGGTGGTATCCGGTCACGGTGCCGTCCACGGTCATGGCCGGGCTGGTGGCGAACGGCGTTTACACCAACGACGACCTTTTCATGGGGACGAACCTGAAGGCGGTTCCCAACCTGACCAAACAAAAATGGTGGTATCGCGGGGAATTTGTTGCGCCGAAAAATGCCGGCGGCCAATACTGGCTGCGCTTCAAGGGCATCGCCTACCAGGCGGAAATCTGGCTGAACGGCAAATTGCTCGACGCGAACGCGGAGGGAACGCTGGTGGTGCACGAATATAACGTGACGGGCCTGATCAAGCCCAACGGCCAAAACGCCGTCGCGCTCAAGATTACGCCGCCCGCCGGCGCGAAGAGCCTGTCGTACACGTATGTGGATTGGAACCCCATGCCGCCGGACGATAACGGAGGCATTTGGGGGAAGGTCTTGCTGGATACTTCGGGCGCGGTGGAATTGCGGGACCCGTACGTCAAAACGGTTTTGCCTTTGCCCGCAACGGATTCGGCGGATTTGACAGTTTATGTGGACGCGGAAAACGGGTCGGCGAAACCGGCGAGCGGAATCCTCGCGGCCACCATCAGCAAGCCGGGTTATCCCACCATCACGGTGGAGCAGCCGGTCACGCTGGCGGGGAACGAGCGGCGGGAGATTGCGTTCGATCCCGCGACCTTTTCGCAATTGCACGTGGCCCATCCGGCCTTGTGGTGGCCGTTTGCCATGGGCAGCCCGGAACTTTACGACCTGAATGTGTCTTTCAAAATCGGGAGGCATTTGAGCGCGAGCGAGTCCATCAAATTTGGCATCCGGCAGGTGACGCAGTACCAAACGCCCGCGATGGACGGCAAACCTTTCTTCCAGGGTTTCCAGGTGAACGGGAAGAATTTCCTGGTGCGCGGCGGCGCGTATGTGTGGGATTTGTTCATGCGCCGGAGTCCCGCGATAGACGAAACGCATATGAGGTATGCAAAGGACATGGGATTAAACACGATTCGCTTTGAAGGCATCCTGGGCAACGAGGACATTTACGAGATTGCGGACCGCGAAGGCATGATGTTGATGCCGGGTTTCGTCTGTTGCAGCCGCTGGGAACAATGGCCGCGGTGGACGACGAATGATTTCACCATCGCCCGCGCCTCGCTGGAAAGCCAGATGCGGAACATGCGCGCGCACCCGAGCGCGCTGGTCTGGCTGTTTGGCAGTGACAAAACTCCGCTCGATACGACCGAGCATCCGGTGTTGCGCAGCTACAAGGCGATCGCGGAAAAATTGCACTGGCAGAACGGGACGGTAAACAGCGCGGGCCAGGACGGCATCAAAATGGACGGCCCTTACGTTTGGGAACCGCCCGCCTACTGGTATGCCGATACGAACAACGGCGGCGCGTTCGGTTTTTGCGCCGAGGAAGGCGGCGAAACGCCTCCGCCGATGGACAGCCTGAAAAAATTCATTCCGCCCGGCGAACTTTGGCCGATGACTTTTGGCACCAACGGTTCCTACAGTTATCACGCGGGCAAAGGGGAGTTTAACAACATTAAAACCTACAATGCCGGGCTGGATAACCGCTACGGCACGCCGGAAAGTTTGAGCGACTATTCAGAGAAGTCGCAGTTGCAAAATTACGAAGCCGCGCGCGGGCAGTTTGAAGCCATGGCCGCGCGCGCTTACGATCCCCAAACGCAAACCGGCACGGCCACGGGGACGATTTTTTGGATGATGGACAATGCGTGGCCGACGATTCATTGGAACCTGTACGATTATTATTTCAAGCCGGCGGGAAGCTACTACGGCGCGAAGGAGGCGAACGCGCCCGTACACATGCTTTGGGATTACAACACCCAAAAAATCATCGTCTTCAATTCCACGCTGAACAATTATTCGAACCTGACCGTGTCCGCCACGGTTTATAATATTCCGGACCTTGCGCAAAAATACGCAAACCAACAAACGCTGAATGTTCCGGCGGACGGGCCGATAGAAGCGTTCGCCTTGCCGGAAATCAGCGGCCTGGCGACGACCTATTTTGTCCGGCTGCAACTCAAGGATGCCTCCGGCCATCTGATTGACAACAATCTCTACTGGTATTCCACCCAACCGGATGATTTTGATTTCCCGAATAGCGACTGGTATATCACGCCGGTCTCTCATTACGCCAACCTGACCGGCCTCAATAGTCTGCCGGCCAATCACAATGTCACGGCTTCCGCCACGCGCACCAGCGACGGCGGCCAGGACACGGTCGTCATTACACTGACCAACACGGACAAAACCAACGTCGCATTTTTTATGCGCGCCGAGGTAGTGGCCGGGAAAGAGGGCGACGAAATATTGCCGATTATTTATTCGGATAATTACGTAACCCTTTGGCCGGGCGAGACGACTACGGTCACCGCGAAATACGCAACGGGAAATTCCGGCAGCCAGCCTGTTACTGTGAAGATCAAAGGCTTCAACGTGCCGGAATTTTCCGCCAATTAAGGCGGAACGGTTACAAATGAGGGCACTCCCATTGATTTGTTTGCCCATCCATGAAGGTTCGATATACTAAACACATTCGATGATTTCAACCGACGCCAAATCAGGCACGCGGGCGCTGGGGACCATGCAATCTGCGATGTTCAGAAAGGTGTTTTTTCCTGTGCTGGCCGTTGCGGCAGCCATCGTTCTGTCCTCGCTGATTGATGACAATCTGGGATGGGGATGGCCGACAAACGTTATTCGCAACTGGCAGGAGTACGGCTTCCTAAATCTGCATGGCCAAATGGTTTATAATGCGGGCGGTTTTGAGACGGTGGAGCATCCGCAAGCCTATAAAGGCATGTGTCCCATAAGCCTGTATCCGGTGTTTTTGGCGACAGAAATTTTTAGCTGGACCGGCCTGGGCCTGCTTTCCTTCCATATTTTACTGGCGCTGGCAGTCTTTTGGGCTTCGTGGCACCTGCTGGGGCGTGACAATTTTGGAACGCTGGTGGCGGCGGCTGTGATCCTATGCCCCGGTTATTTGCGCTGGCCAAA
>Ga0206826_1114_pt1 | contig 10807 bp, 7 predicted proteins | sample Alteio_BWOrgCont_80_FD_152636 | JGI IMG/M metagenome (GOLD analysis project Ga0206826, IMG submission 152636) | Enriched cells from forest soil in Barre Woods Harvard Forest LTER site, Petersham, Massachusetts, United States -... | ecosystem: Environmental > Terrestrial > Soil > Temperate forest > O... | reverse complement strand
ATTCCAGTTGCGCCGCCAATTATTTCGCCCGCGCCTCTGCCTGCGCCTTCCCGGCCGGCGCCGGAACGTGAAAAACTGCCAATGCCGAATGAGCATCCTTTAGTCCGTCCGCCGGGCGTCAGGCCTGATGAGCATATTGAGCCCAAGGGTTACCACTATGCCTTTTAATACGATGCAACCACAAGTACGGCTCAGTGATCTAGTTAACCGCGGCGCACGGGTTAATTTTCCAGCTGCGATACAGACGGCAGCGAATTATGAACACAGCCGTCCACAGTTGATTGCGGCAGTAGAACATTTGGTTAGAGAACGTTTTGATATTAAAGGAGAAGATTTTGTACAATTTGAACTTACTTTAAAATCCTTTCGTGAAATGCGGCCTATAGGCAACACACCTAATCTCGACCCCATACCAGTTCAATTAGACGAAAGTGATTTAATTGCAGAAATTCAGAAACGCCGGGCGATAAACCAGCTTATTCATGGCGGTGCCATTGTTGCGGCCTGTGATTATAATGGCCTGGATCTTCCCCCGGTGATGGAGCGCACTTACTACGATCTCATGGCAGCCGGTGCTTACCAGCAGCAGCAATGTCGGAATACAGCTATTAACTACGATATTTTGCCGCCTGCAGGGGTTGTCCGCGTTTCTCACGAAACCGTACCGCCGACCATCATCGCCGATGCTATCAATGTTCCATTGTTGCTGCATGAAGCGGTTAAGGGTTTATTGGAATTAACAGCTATGTGGGGATTGCCTGGCGCTATGGACGATGAGAATACACCGGAATTAGTTGCGAACTATAACAGGGCCTTGCGTGCAGAAGTATTAAAGCGGGCCGATGGTACAAAATTCGAAATAATGGATTTAACCAATGGTATTGATCCATGGTGCAACCAATTTGGTGATTTGCCTTATTCAAAAGTGCTGACAGCATTTGCTCAGCATTGCAAAGGCACAGCTCGGAATTTAACGCCAGACTTGCGTCTCCTCATGCGGATCACAGGTAGCCCCATTAGTATTTAAGAAATAGAAATGCCATGCAAAACTCTGTTGATCCGACATCAACCAAAATGGATGTAAGCAACCAAATCATCCACGATCAGATCTTGAAGGATGCTAATCTGCCAGAGAGCCCAAACGCAAGGGCTGCCATTATCAAGTGGTTTAGTAGCCGTCATATGAGAAGATACATTGCCGGGCAAATGAACTGGCAAGGAGCCCCTACGGGAGATCCATCCGAATATCAAATTAATGGAGAATTGCGACTAAGTTTGCGCCATATTATTGATTACCTGCACCGTGCCTTAACCGATGAAACCCTGCCAACGCAGTATCAAATAATGGATGTGCAGCTCACATCCTCTCCGGTGGAAGTTATTCTGAACCGCTGCAGGCTTTTTGACAAATGGTCGCACCGAAAAGCGATCCGTCAACAGGTAGAAGGTAATTTGGTAGAAGGTGTTGATTTCAGGGAAATTTTTTCCATCACATTAAAAGATGACATGCGGCTGGTTGAATTGCTGACGCCGAGGGCATTGGATGTGGAAGGGAAGATGATGGTGCATTGCATTGGTGATGGCACTTATGATGACAGGATCGGTGGCAAAAGCGATTATCACCAGTTTTCGCTGTTGGATACTGACGGCAATCCGCATTGTACCTTTGAAGTACATCATGGCAAGTTACTGCAATGTCATGGCAGAAGCCACGCGCCGCCGGGTCAGAAATATTCGACACAAGTTTCACAAATTATTACGGGTATGGCCTGGGAATTTAACGATAATGATGTGAACCGCACTGGCTTGATCAAGGATCGGCATGGCAAAACCTGTTTTATTTTTGATCTGCCGGAGGTGTTTGATGGGGATTTGAACCTGGAGAGTGTTACCATTTTAGAATCTTTGTGCAAAGTGCGCGTCATCACGGGCAACCTGAATTTAAAAGACTCGGCTGTGCGCCATCTAGAACGGCTGGAAGAGGTGCACGGCGATGCCCATTTTTGTGTTGGGATTTTCTGCTCAAGACCGATCAGGGTTGGCGGAAAAACCGTTTGGAACCAGCCCCGGCAGACAAAGGGAAAGTTTATGCCCGGCCCATGAAGCTATTAAATAATTTGACTTTTTTACAACCAGCTCAATAAGATAGCAGCGCATAACTTTAAAAGGAGATTTAAATGACAGCCGCCGCATCCGTTTCGCCGGAGAAACTTTTATCCACCTCGCCCGAAAAAGCGCGTGCAGCAATTGCTGAGATGCTAATGATGGTGGGCAAGGCGCATCTGCTCAGCGCTGGGACGGAAAATATAGATTTGAGCGCTGTCATAATAGAAGCAAAATCAGGTATTTTTTCTAATGATCCGGAAACACCAGAATTACAGGCTATTTTTGCTTTTTGCGCGGTGATTGATCCCAAAAATGCTCTCGATTTGTTTTGCAAAGCGGCTAAAAATGAAAATGTAAGGCACATTCATGCGATTGCTGATACACCTGAATGGACATTGCCTATTGTAAAGTTTCTGGCGAGGAATGGCAGCGCGGCCGATATGCCGCAGTATTTTGGAAAAATTCTTCCCCAAATACTTGAGGCTGAACGCGCTGGGGTTATTATAGTCGTGGCAGAAAATGGCGGCGCGGCCAATGTGGCGCAGCATTTGAAAGAAATTCTTCACGAAATACCTGAGGCTAAACGCGCTGGGCTTATCCAGGCGGTGGCAGAAAATGGCGGCGCGGCCAATGTGGCGCAGCATTTGAAAGAAATTCTTTACCCAATACTTGCGACTGAACGCGCTAAGCTTGTCCGGGCGGTGGCAGAAAATGGCGGCGCGGCCAATGTGGCGCAGCATTTGAAAGAAATTCTTCTCCGAATCCCTGAAGCTGAACGCGTTGGGCTTATCCAGGCGGTGGCAGAAAATGGTGGTGGGGCCAATATCCCTCAGTATTTAGCACGTATCTTAGCTGAAAAACTAATTCCTAAAATCAAATATGCTAGAGTTGTTCAAATTGTAGCAGAAAATGGTGGCGCAGAAAATATGTCGCAGTATTTAAAGAATATTTTTATAGAAATCCCTGAAGCTACTAAACATGCTGAGGTTATCCTGGTCGTGGCAAGAAATGGCGGCGCGGCCAATATGGCGCAGCATTTGGAAAGTATTTTTCTCATAGAGTTTGAGTCTGGTAACTATGCCAAAATTGTCCAGGCCGTAGTAGAAAATGCTCCCGCGGCATTCTTGGAACATTATGAATTTAAACCAATTCCGCGCCTATCAGACTCTCGGGCCGTGCAATTGCGCCATGCGGCGCATCGGGCTGTCGCGAGTAAAAGAGTTGGAAGTACATCACGACCTAATCTACTAGCCAGTTTAAAGTTATAAAATTGCTACGAGTGGTACAGGTAGGACTGTCCACACATGGGCCCCATGAAAGTAAAAGCATTTATAAAAACTTGACTTCAAGTCTTCATATTAGTGACTCTTAAGGTCCCCAGGCCTTATGGCTACTTTTTAGGTGTAACCTATTGTGTTCTCGGGGGTGAAATAAAACTTGCAAAATTCTGGCTGGGTTTGCTACTAAACATCAGCAAACTTAAAAATAGGAGATTAGATGGTTTCCAGCCGTTATGTAGAACTGACCGAACAATTAGAGGCTTTTCGGCTTAATCGTTACGATGTTTCGGCGCCTATCCCAGCAGGAAAGTCTTTTCCGGCAGGCAAAGGTATTTCATTTAGTAAATTACTAAAAAAGGAAACGAAGCCCCCCATAACATTATCAGATGACCTGCAATTTTTAAAAGAAGCGTTTTTTGTAGAGGTAAGCAAGTCTGAGCGCTGCTCTGTCTATGGATTTAAAGATGCAACGGACCGTCAGTATATTCTACAGGGGGTGACGGGCTGGATCAAAATGGCCTCCGGCCCACCTGTCCACTAGGTTTGCCTGCATTGAATGTTTTTGCTCTAGGCCAAAATTATTGCGAAATTGTGCCTTATGTGGAAATAATTTCTGCCTCAGCAGAAGCGCTCCCTCAATTCGACAGGCAACGGTTTTTAATTAAGAGCCTTATGCCTCAAGAGGAAGGGGAATTTTTAAAGGCGGCATCAACTAGAATTCTGGAAGGCAACCCTATCAATAAGTACACCTTTATAACGATAGCGGGGAGCTTGCTCAAAGAGACGCCCTGGGCCATCGACTCTTGGCATGATATTGGCCTGTTACCCACAGGGGTAGCTGTTTTTGCGGATCCCGGGCATATCATTCAAGATGGAGCTGATCTGAAATACGGCTCCGAAAATCATCAGCGCGCCTTAGGGCAGGTATTCAAAAATCAAGGTGCCATAAGATTACCGCCACAGCTGCAATATGTACGTCAGGACGGCCAAGGCCGGTTCCATGCCATCGCGTATGATTCTGTTTTTCCTCAGAAACCGCCTACCACGTTGGTACCCGGTGACAGCCCATCTATCGGTTGAACGAATATCTCGGCGCGCTGATTACCAACACACGTATCGCGCGTTACCTTACGCAGTATCACCCAGAATTCATGACGCAGTTTCAAAAGATTGCGGAGATCAGTTCATTGGCCCGGCAGGCCGCATAAGTTTCTGAAGTAGGCAGCTCGATTAATCCAATCTTGAGCGCAGCCAGTGGGGGAACGTAACCAGGTGGTGCACACCGGCGGAATGATAGCTTCAGGTTATTCTGCTGGTGTGTAGTGCGATAAAAATCCTAATGAAGGAGAAGAGAGAAAATGAATCCAAAATTATCACATCTATCTGCTGAGCAGCAAAATACCCTTCGAGATGACTATCTTTTGGGCAAAGAAAGTGTCGCTGCATTGATTTCAAAGTATAAGATTGATACGAAACCCAGTGAGTTAGTTTCACTATTTCCTCCTGTGGTTCATGAAGATTCTGCTTGTGTGTATTGTTCAAATGAAAAGCTTATCTCCAATCATAGCACCAGAGAGCCGCGCTATCACGAATGCGCCCAATATAGGGGCTATATGGCCCTCATAACCTAAGCACTCTCTAATACCCAGACTAGATGGCGGTGGATGCAGTCCACCACTAACTCTTCTTGGCCCGCATTCCCGGATAAATAGGGAATTTACCTCAGGCAATTATTATGCGCGGCCAACTGCTGTAGGGGCGCTGATAAATTCTGGATTGCTGGATGCAAAAAATTAGGGCTGGACGCAGGCATAATACCAATATTTGAAAACGGCCCGCTGATGCGCAATGGGATATCAAGTGCAAATGTGCCGCTGCGCGCCGCATCGCTTTGCATGACGATATCAACCCGCTGCTGCATAAAATCTATCTGGCCGTCGCCGGTTAAGCTGCCTTGCGAAGTGCGGAGTTTGAGGGGATCAAGGGTGCCGGTGCCGTTATGCAAATATAGGATACCCAGCATGCATTGAACCGGAACATGGCCGTCATCATGGTGAAATAGGGTGCGCAAATCCACGGATGTTTTTTCTAAAGAATCCTTGGCGACGGAGCCGCCATTCATGGAAAAAACCATTCCGCCGCGGCTATTGCTTTTAAGCGCTTGGTCGAGTATCGGGCCAGACATATCCAACCTTGCGGCAATATCAAAATCACCAGTCAGTAAATTTGGATCCGCGTGAAACCAGCTTGCCAATTGCGTCATTTTCCCGCCTGAAATACTGGCGTTAGCGGTGAATTGCAGGTTGTTCCGCGCGGACGTAATGTCGCCCGACATTGTGGTTTTGCCGCCTGAAAATATGAATGTTGAGGGCATGAGTGCCACTTTGCCCGGTTCGATCTTTAATTCTACGGCCGGCGAAAAAAGATGCAGTGAGCCATATAAGAATTCCTCTGCGCTGAGTTTTAAGTTTAAAAACAGGGCAGTGATATCGTCAAAGGTTCCGGCCTGCATTTTGGGGCCGGCCGCCAGGCCATCCCAAACTGATTTCAAATCAAATTTTCCGGCCGATAAATTAAAATCAATATGATCAGGTTTCGCGCGCGCACCTTCATCAAGCGCTAAATCACCGGACAAATCGTTATTTGCGAGCGCGCCCACCGTATTATGCCAGCGCCAATGATCGCCCTGACGCGTGAACGGGCCGGAGAGAGATAACGACAACCCTGAAGGCTGCTGTATCCCGAGCATGCTTAACAATTCGCCCAATTCCGTTGTCTGGATTTGCATTTGCCCATCTACCCCATCCGAATCCAATGGGTTCATCATGGTGCCGACGAAATTCAGTTTACTTTTGCTTAGGGCAATTATCAAATGCATGCGATCGGGCTTTGCGGCGTCATGCAAAACTTGATAGGGATCCATTTCAGCATTCAGTTGTGCCGGGATGTTATTATAGGAGCCTTGCCATGATAAATGCATCGGCGCGCTGTCGCTGTCCGTGCCGATATCAAAATTATCAGCCGCGATGCGCAGTATTTTGCCGCTGGAGGTACGTAACCTGACAAGGCCATGACGCAGCTGCATATCGATGAGCAGCGGAAACTGCGCCCGGTCTTTGGGTATGATCGCAATGCCGCCGCCCGTCTGCGGTGGGTGCGGTTTATTATCCAGCCGCCAATTACCCATGCCGCTCGCGTCACGCTCAAGCAATATATCAAAATCATCAACTGTGAGTTTCCGGTATTCTATTCTGCCAGCCCATAATGAATTTGGATTTATTTCCGCGCTTAATTTACCAATATGCATCATATCGGGCTCACTACCCCAATCGGCATTCGCCATATGCAAATTCTGAATATAGATAATGCACGGATTGCCCAAATGAATTTGAAAATCATCCAAGGTGATTTTCCGGCCCAAGGCTTCCGTCATACTGCTCTCCACGCGCTGCCGCAAATCTGACGTATTCAACCAATTAAAAATTTTATACGCGATGATGCCGCCAGCGAGTAACAAAATAAGACAGCTCGCAGCAAGGCATTTGAGGATGGGTCGTTTCGTCATAGCCAAGGGATTAGAGAATTAGGGATATAATATTGCAAGATTTTTATGCTTTATTTTTGTGCTGTCTGCATTGCAGACTTCGTGGCGGTGGGTGCAGTCCAGGTTAACCTTTCTCTGGTGCCAGTTCCCTGCTTATTAGGGAATATACAGGGAATTTTGATGATTTTAGCGTGCACGCTATATGACTAATCAGCTTTTTCTCTTTTATTATAACAAGTTCTGAATAGTACAATCCAGAATCCTCTAAAAATTTAACAGGGACCTTCTCAAGGTATCAGGGAATTTTAGTACCATAACAGTGAATTTTCAGAACGCATTAGAAACGCAGAAAATATTTGATTTCTTCAATTCCGCTTTGCTCTCAGCAACCACAATTGACCCTCCAACCTACAGTTGTGCAACAATTTTAGAGATACTTGCGGTAACGCTTTTTTCTTGTGCGTTATTTAAAGATATTAAACGTTCTGGCATAGGGTATGCGGGGACAACATAACGATCAAGTCCGATACTCGTTTTTTGAGTTGCCAAAGCGCCCTTGATTAGTAATTTGTTAATACCAAAAATATTGGCGACGCTGTCGGTCAATTTTTGTTGAATGATTGGATGGATTACTTTGCTTTTGATGATATGTGCAAAAATATCTTGCCAATCATCTTGCGATAACTTTACGGATTCGGTTACACTACCCAATGTTAATAACCCGCGCTGAACGCGTGAGCCATAAGCGGTTTGAACATTATTCAAATCCAATTTTATTTTGCTTAGCTCAAAGCTGCCCCCCGCTTGTTCCTTAATATGAACAAGCGCCTCTTCAATGGCATGACTAATATCCGCTAATTCTGCGGATATTGCGGGTTTCGCACAAAAACCACCAAAATCAAAACATGAAAGAGTGCGCGTTTTTGCATCAATAAGATATTGGCCTGTATGACGGTCACAATCAAACTGTTTGCCCGACAAACATTGACCTAAAATATCAATGGCAATAGCTTTCGCTGCATCTTTGGCTAGTCCAGAATCAGTGATATCTTTTAAATGCACCCCCGCAGCCAATGGCATATCACGCCAGTTGTCGCTGTAAGCATCCCACGTGATAGGGAGAACTTTAATTTCACGTTGTCCTTCAAATACAAATCTCTTGCCCGCATAAATCTTATAGGCAAGCGGATGGGTTATCGTTGCACAAAAATGGTTATTGCATTCTTGCTCGCAAAGTTGTTCTGCTGATTGTGAAATTGAGCGTACGGCGGCAATCTCCTTTGCATGCTCAGGGCGGCGCACGGCATAATTTTGTAGTCCGCCATATAAACGTCGGAAACCATTAAGTGTATGCGTCCGTGCATGAGGGCGGAGCAAGGATAAAACTCTTTCTTCACCATCGTCTCTGGTATAGGAAAGCGTAATATAGAAAGATGCGGCACCGACAACATTATTAACGCGGCCGATGCGTTGTAGTATATCTGGGTGAACCTGCTCTTTCATGTAGCTTAGCAATTCCCAGCGCGGCGGGAATTTATCCTGGTGTGTGATATCAGCAAGATCATTGCGAATATCTTCCGGCGTTTTTGGGTTAAAGGATGCTGCCTGCGCTAATTTCTTTTCCACCGGAGATAATTCACTGACGATAGCGGCCAATCTTTTCCCGACTGTTTGCTCCAGTGACGCCCCCGGCTGTTTTTGCTGCGCCGCCAATACCGCTGATAAGATCAGACCTTTTTCGCCAGGGTGACATGCGTCTAGGTAGCATTCCATAAATTCTTTTCCGGCGATTAGTCTTGTTTGCGTGGTCGAATCTGCATGATCAGGCACAGCAAAAAGCTGACGCGCAGCATAGCGGCTTGCTTCCTCTATTGCTTCAACTGCATCTGCAGCATATTTACCCGCAGGTATTAAAAGTTCGTTAATGACATAAGCTCGCAGTTCCAGCGGTAAAGACCAAAAGTTTTCGTGTAAGCTTTCGAAATAAACAAGGTGCTCTTGTGCCAATAATTTTCTTTTGTCGCCTGGATAGATGTCTGTGATTTTTCTAATGAATTCCTCGCTTTTGGGGAAGTTAAGAAACATCTTATTTAAAATGACATCGATTCTAGATTCAATTATTTCCGCTTCATAGCTCGCTGAAAAGTCTTCTTCAAGCCTATCTTCTAGATTATCATCTTCCTCAAAGTCATCATCTTCAAACTTATCTGCTGGATTACCATCTTCCTCAAGGTTATCATCTTCTGGGGCATCAAATTGTGACCAGCCGCCATCATCCTCAAGATCATCACTGAATCCACGACCTTCTCCGATATTTTTTCCTTGGTGTTCATCCAAAAAATCATCAATTACACGATTTTTTCTGATATACATTTCCGGAAACCAGTGCCGCGCGTGAAAAAATAATTTTTCCGCACTATCATCGGAATATGGAGAGATAAAGAAAAGAAGAATATCTTGCGATCTGCTATAAGATTCACCCGTCACAGATAGAAAATTCATAATTTGCTTCGCGACCGCAGATGCGCCGATTAAATTATCTTTACTGAATGACTGTGCGTCCGGTCGTAACGTACTGGCCAGAGTTTCTTGGGCTTGGGCGTCTTCTGCAAGCTGCCGGAACATCATTTGCTTCAATGCCGGAGAAGCACGCGTCATACTTTGCGTAATAAGCCGATTAAATTTTGCTTCATATTCTTTACTATCGTCATCCAGGCCAATTTGTTCAACAATAGACACAGACCAAAGTTTGATAATGCGTGCTGCACGTACAAAATTAGACGGCTCACCAAATTTGAATAGATAAGATTCGGCCCAAACTTGTTTTTTCGCGCCCACTATAACGCCAAGCATATGCTCAAATTCGCTAAATTCTTGCTCAATATTTCCCGTGTTCTGTTGGTCGTGTTCTCTTGCGACTAATCGCTTTGCTTGAATAATACCTCCATCCAATTCTTTCAGGAATGGAAACTCTTGTGCCAACCTATTCGTCTCTCTTCCTTCCAGGGAAATATCAGAATAAACATGCGACATATATTCACGTATAAATCCCCCTTCTTTATATTCTAGGCAAACCCTGATAATCGTTGATCTTGCGCTCGGGCTTTTCAAGGTTAATAAATAACGCAGATCTGCAATTGCCCCCTCCGGGGTTGCAGGTATGTCATAATGAATCCTTGGCTTGGACTCTTCATAAAGTCTAGAATCTTGCAGCGCAATATATAAATCCAATTGATCTGTGCGACTTAATGCACCGTATATTTTTTCAAAATCCTGAGAAAGCTTCACCTTCTTTTCTTTGGGATATCTCCAATCCAAAGAAGGCAATATTACTTCAATAAAATCTTTCACAAGTTTTTTCGTGTAAAGGGGCATATGCTGGCTGCAATTTACCAGCCATTGACCTTGATCGTCAGTAAAATCCCCGAAAATACTACGCGTGAAACTACCCTTGGGGTTTTCTAATAAAATAGGCTCTAATGTCTTATAATCTTCAGGACTTAAACGGTCTTGATTCATTAGATTCAGAACATGCAAGCTATGATAAGGTGACCAGCAACAAGTGCGGATCGCAGTCGGAATCGGCATCGCCTCTAACGCGGTACGATCGATATCGTCTTTTTTGAAATAATAATAAGCTATCCGTAATAGAAGTGCTTTGTGATCGCTATCTTCTAGATTTTCTAACTTAATTTGAAATTCTTCTGTGGGAGTGAAACGTATTTTTCTAAAAGTCAGGCTTTGGAAAGTTGTAAGCTTTGCTTCGACTTCGGCTAGTTCAGCTTTGCTTTCTGCTTTTACGATCCGATCAAAGAGATGCATTTCAAAATTGTCTAATCGCTGATATAATAAGCTAACATCTGCTTGGGTAGCTGAG
>Ga0206826_1113_pt1 | contig 11167 bp, 12 predicted proteins | sample Alteio_BWOrgCont_80_FD_152636 | JGI IMG/M metagenome (GOLD analysis project Ga0206826, IMG submission 152636) | Enriched cells from forest soil in Barre Woods Harvard Forest LTER site, Petersham, Massachusetts, United States -... | ecosystem: Environmental > Terrestrial > Soil > Temperate forest >... | reverse complement strand
GTTTGCTGCGGCTTCTCCCTCGCCTCCGCGCTTTTTGCGCAAGATCCGGTGGCCGTGCCGCCGGAGGCAGGCGCCAGGGTTGCGGAGCTGGATGCCAAAATCAAGAAGTTGAACGAGGACAGCGGCATTGCCCTCGCGAATTTGCAATCGCTCTATTTTCGCGCCTTGACCAAGCTGCAGGAGGAGAGGACCAAAGCGGGCGATTTGGAGGGCGTGCTGGCAGTAAAGACGGAATCCGAGCGGATCTCTGAAAATGTGCCGATCAGCCTGGAGCAGTTCCAAGCCCTGCCCGCGGAGCTGCGCAGGCTGCGCGAAACCTATGAGTCAGCCACGAAGAAAAACGCGGAGGCGACCGCCCGCGGCATCGACAATTTGAGACAGGCGTGCATTTCTGACCTGGACGCCATTCAAAAGCGCATCACTCAAAGTGGCGGCCTCGAACAAGCCCTCCTGGTGAAAAGGGAAAAGGAACGCCTTATTGCTGAGAGCCCGGTCGTTGCCGAGCCTCCCCAGGAAGCCTCCAAGCCCGCGCCCAATGTGGCCGATCTCGTCGGCACCTGGAAGATAACTTGGCCCGTGAACGGGTGGTATACCCGAAGAACCTTCAAGTCGAACGGTACCTGGACGGAACATCGCCGTGAGAAAACACAGCCCGGAAAAGGTACCTGGAAGCTCGAAGGGGACAAAATCATCATGAACTCCAGCGACGGAACCGAAGAAATGGCCCTGCCCAAGAATGCCCGAGAATGCAAAGTGATCGGAAAAAAAGGACGCGAGATGGTGGCGGTGAAGGAGAGTTCGTAACGGGGAGAAACTCGTTGAACGCATTAGGGCCGCACCTCCACAATCCACAATTGTGTTGCCAAATTCCGCCGTGACATGTTCTAGACATTGAAAGAGTTACAGTGAAGGGCAAATGACAGACCGGCAAAGTCGGCCCGTTCTTTCTGCGGAAATTGAGAAATCCAAGGAACATAATCATGAACATCTCTCTGATCCTGCGCGCTTTGGTTCTCTTGGGAGTCGGCGCGACCCAAGCCCAAAACTCCACGGTTCCCGCCGGAAAGCAGTATCCATCCCTGGAGATCGCTACTCTGCAAACCAATTACAAGGCGGCCACGGAACGATTCGATGAGGAATGCAAAAAGGCAGTAGCGGCACTGGAAAGATCTTACTGCGGAGCTTTGGAGAGGTTGCAAAAAGAGCGCACCAAGGCAGGTGATCTCGACGGAGCTCTCGCGGCCAAAGCCGAGCGCGAGCGCATCTCGGCGCATAACGAAACGGCGGAGAAGGACATCAAAATCATATCTCCGCCCTTGCGCCGGCTTCGCGACACATTCGATGCATCTCTCAAGAAAATTGTTGAAGACCAGACCCGGCGCACGCTGCCAGCAGCCCGAAAATACATCGCCGATCTGGAGGCATTGCAATCTGCAATTACGAAGCGTGGGGATATCGAGGGGGCGCTAATGGTGAGGTCTGAGAAGGAACGCTTTACGACAACTTTTGCATTCGCGCCGACAGTGGATGGACCCCCGAATGCGTCCGGCCAGACACCGGCTCCTGGCAAAAATGACGCCGAAGTTATCGGCCAACCAACTCCATTCAATTGTGGTGAAGGCGCCCGTTCGAACCCTTCTATCAGCAATCTGCCTAATGCTACTCCTTCAGGTTGATGCGGTCGCGCAATGGCAGACAGAGAACCCTGTCAACAACAGCACGGCCAGTCATGACAGCGGCGCCTATGACCCTGGTTGGAACCTGTTTTGGTATGGCAGCAGTGTCGCCGATAACCTTGTGGCTGTTTATAATGCTAATAATGCCTGGGTATCCAGTGTTATAGCAAACAACTGGAGCAACAATGAGAACGCCATCGCGGTGGACTACAATTATCATTGGACGTTCTACGTAGGTACCAACCAAGCGATCTGGGTAGCTTATTATGCTAATGGGAATTGGTCGAGTGCAATGGTGGGCAAATCTACGTCAAACAGTCCCAATCAACTCTGCGTTGACTCGATTTACCATATTTGCTATTATGTCGACGGTAACGGAAGTCTGTGGGCGGTCTACCTGAGTGGTTCGACTTGGAACGAAAAGTTGGTGGATAGCTCAATCCCGAGGAACACTAACCGCAAGCGATGTGGAGTGGACAATATCTGGCACATTGCTTGGTATCTGAGTGTAGATCAGACGCAGCTCGTGTATGCCCAACCCACCGCCTCTGGTTGGAATATAGGAGCGCTTAACGGCACCTATACCAATTCCCCTAGTTTGAGCAGCCCTTATATGTGGCAGACCATTTCTGTCGACAGCAATTCGCATCTTGTCTACGGTCTTAAGACAAATTCTTCTTTTCAGCCATTGTCGGTTCAAGCAATCTACGTGTCAGGAAGCAATTGGGTGACCACGCCTCTATTGAAAGATGGAAATCTTCCCTCCGCGCAGCAGCCATCGAATAATCTCCTAAATAGTCCACAGACCAATTCGTATTATCTTGGATCTTACGACGGAAACAACAATAATGAGACCATTTGTGGAGGTTATCTCCCCGTAGCGCAGTGGTGGGGATCCCGGCGTCAGGACGATCCTGGCTTTGGCGCTAGTTTTGGCACCGGTACCACCGGGCTATTCCCTCTTGCAATTGGGAATAACGCATTTCTTGCTTGCAGGTATGGCACTGGTGGGGTGTCGGTGGTTACCAATCCTTGAAGTGTCGCGCACGACGGTGGCTCGTTGATGGCAAAGGATCTGCGGGGATTGATGCCACTCAAGGAGTAACCTTATCGAAGGACGAAGGACAAAGGACAAGGACAATTTACACCGCAGAGACAGGAAGGACGCAGAGACAATGAGCTACATTGGTTTGAAGCTGTAGTTCTCTGCGTCCTTCCTGTCTCTGCGGTGTTCCAAAACGCTAAACTCCCGGAGCGCATGTCTTGCATTTTGCGTTCGCTTGCGAAGTTCGCCCGCGGTTAGCCCGCCTAAGTTTGTGCGATTGAAATCACCTCAGCCATTAGCGCGGAGCATCGTGAATCGTTCCACCACTTGCATGATGCGAAGCGCGTTTCCCTCTGGCGGAAGCGCCTTTTTTCCTGGCCCGGTGCCGAGCCGAATGGGAGTGGCCGCCGTGATGCACTGAGCCCTGTCCCGGAGGCGTATGCCTCGGCGGGTCGTTTCGTCCCACCCAGGTTTGGTCTGCTCCCATGCGATCTCCTCGCGACAGATGACTCATGTCGTTGATAGAACAACAGGTGAGAAGTGTCAGCAGCGAGAACGCCACAACAATCTGACACGGTGTCTTCATAGACGCTTAGGATGGAGTTTAAGTTGTCTCGGTTGATCTTTCGAGGTTCGGCGAAGTATACAAAAACATCGCCAATTTGCACCAGGGAAATTAGAGGTTCCTGCCTACAGAAAATGAGGTAATTGCTTATGTTTATACGGCAATGCCGTATTTATTGTGACAAGAAGTCTTGCCCTCGTCTGGTCCAAAGGCTTGCGCTCTTGATGAAAATCGACTTCATATCTGGGCTTGCTCTGCTCGCCGGCTCCATTCTCTGAAGAACCATGAAGATTTTATCATCCACAGCTCGAAGGACCTTGGCGGGGTGGGTCATGCTTTGCCAACTGATGTTGCTCGCAGGTTGTGAGACTGCTCAAACCGAGTCGCCGCCGCCCCTCGGTGCACAATTAGTGTCCCCGAGCGAGGGCCTGCCGCTGGCGCCAGCACCTTCGAAGAAGTTGGATGTGGCCGAGCATTCGCCATCGCGTTCACATGAGGATGGGGCACAGCATCGCCCAAGAACCTCGAAAGTTCATCACGAACGGTCACCGGTTTCATCCGGGGCCGCACATCATCATAGATACCACAATGCATCTGGCGCGCTTCCGACGCCGTCTCCTTCGCATGGGGATGACGACTACGGGCGAGCGGGCAGGCCAGGTGTATCCACAAAACCCAGTTCATCCAGCGGGCTGTAATTCATTCCAACCATGAAGACTATGTCATTCACAACTCGAATCCACTTTGCGGGACTGCTCGCCTTTTGTCTTTTGACTTTGCTCGCGGGTTGTTCCGCGCCCTCGCCAGGGACTCCGCCTCCGACCCAAAAAAGGTATATGGCCCCGCCCCCGGCAATGGATCAAGGTCCGTCCGATTACGGGAGCCCGGTGTCTCCGCCACCCGGGGACGATGATTATGGGCGAGGAGGACGGCCCGGTATTTCGTCAAAGCCGAATCCTTCAAATGGATTGTAGAACCATTATGTATTGAGCCGGTAGCCTGAATGGCGCCCGGCACGCCGAGTGCACCTGCAGCGGTAATCCCTTCAACTGAAGAACCATGAAGTCTCTGTCTTTCCTTACTCGAAGCCACTTGCCGGGATTGCTCGCATTTTGCCTTTCGATGATTCTCGCGAGTTGTGAATCCCCACCGGATGCCAAGTCCGCAGCCCCTCCGTCGCCGGAAGCGTACGAGCCGCCGCAAATGTTTGCTCCTCCCGCACTTTCGCCGCCCGGGGACGATGATTATGGGCGAGGAGGACGGCCCGGTGTTTCGTCAAAGCCGAATCCTTCAAATGGATTGTAGTCTCCATCCACGTGCTCACCTCGAGTGGTAACTCCGTTGGACCGAACGCATGTGCCGCCCGATGTTTGCGCAAGACGCCAGTGGGCCGGCGCGTGGAGACCGCAGTCCTGGGATCGAGTGCCCTCGTGTATGAGCACCCCTTTGAAGTTCTCTGCATCCTTCCCGCCTCTGCGGTGTCCCAAAACGCTATACCCTTTCAGGTGTGACACGAGAATGGAAATGGATCGCCAATGCATTATAGTCACCAAACCCCCCCGCCCCGTCTCTCCCTCCGCGCGGGAGAGCCGTTCCCAGCATCTATTTCCCGCAGGCAGCGCGGGGTGGTGTAGGTTGCCGCCGCCTCGCCGCAACAGAGGGCGATTCCGAGTGCGATGACAAAATCATCGTGGCACCCGGTGACCTTTAGCGCGCCATCGCTGCCGTCCGGGTGGCGCACGAAGGTGCGGAGTTGTTGCAGGATGTGGCTAAAGCGGCAGGCGAGTCCGGCGTTCTCCGCGCCGGGATTGCGGATGGCGACGCCGGGGGGCTTAGGGCCGGAGAAAAAATCGGTGTCGCGCGAAAATGGCTTGCGGACCTGGGGGGAGGAGCGAAAATCGTGGCAGGATGCCCGAGCAGGGCAGTATTTCGAGTTGCGGCGGTCGCATCTTCGATGCCTATTCGTAAGAATGAACGTTGACGAGTACAAAACACGGGTGAAAAAGCAGACGAAGTGGCTGCTGATTTGGTTAATCGTCCCTTTTTTGGTGTTGTTGATAAGATTTGGGCATGAGTACGTATCCAATGCTGTTGGGATATCCGCAGTGGTGCTTTCGTTAGCCTTAACCCTTGGGGCTATTGTCGCGCTTTTGATGTTGCTGGTATTGTGGTTGAAACAAAGACCGGGGGGGAGTTGCTGTTGCTGCAAGATTGATTTGACAATCGGCGATGACCGAAAACTCACGGTAAAAGACGAGGAGACTGTAGTTTGGTGCGGGAAGTGCTGGAGGCAGCGTATTGAACTTCCTTACGAAGAGAAAAGGCTCAAAGCTATTGGAGAGATTATCGAAACTGTCTACCCTCAAAAAAAGGTGGTTACCTATGTTGCGTTTGAGTGGCAGGAACAGGGTAATATCTTTAACACGGTTGTCGGTAAGGCGTTCTTATCCGGATTGGTCGGACTTCCGGGTCCGTGGCTGTTGGCCTTTGGCGGCGAGGGAGGTGACCAAAATCAAAGGTCGGGAGTACTTATTTTATTTGAGTCTTGCGAGGTGGGGATGATATTGGCGGCCGGAACAAAAGCCTGTGTGTCAATCGGGGAGTCCGTCGTGAATGTGGGACCAGAGCATGACCACATCGTGGTAAAAGGTTGGCGAAACAAGCTTCCCTTGCGCGGAACCTTGCAGGTTTCATTCTATAATAGCGGGGAAAAAATAAAGCGAATGCCCTGAGATTTGCCGAGGAACATGAGACCATGCGGATTGCCTTTTCCAAACTGGGAGATCGCAAATTGAACCAAATCGACCCTATAAGTAAAGAAGCTGAAATGCCGCTCAGAATCTGCAGGATCTGTCGTAAGGAAGTGGAGCCGGGTAATAACGTTTGTCTGAAGCGACCCGGTCCACGGATTTTCAGGCTGTTTTTAGTGGGCGGGTTCTTTCTGCAGATAGCGACTATACCAATACTTTTAAACCATCTTGATTATTGCCAGAAGCATGTCCGCAATTGGGATGTTTCAGACAGTAAATCAGACCCATTGGTGTGGCTCTGCTCGATGCCTCCGATATTTTTTATTGGCGCGGTGACGCTTATGCTCCTTCAATTTCAATTCCAGGGTGCCAGCGACCGGGCAGTAATCAGCGGTTGTGTCTTTATTGGCGGAGCATCTTTCTTTGCCTTGAATCTCCTAACGGGAGTTGTGCCGGGCGGTTTCATTGGTGGCGCAATTGGTGGCGGATTGGGAGTGCTTGTGGCTATCATTTTGAATTACTGGCGCAAGCATGAGGGCCATGACTGCGCGTGACCTTTTGGAGTCACCACCCCCCCCCCGCCCCGTCGCTCCCTCGGCGCGGGTGAGGCGTTCCATTGCGGCATCCATCTCCCGCAGGCGGCGCGGGGCGGTGTAGGTGGATGTCGAGTCGCCGCTACAGAGTGCAATTCCGAGAGCGATGACAAAATCATAGTGGCATCCGGTGACTTTCAGCGCGCCATGGTCAACTCATTTGCAGTTCTCTGCGTCCTTCCCTCCTCTGCGGTGTCTCGCAACGCTACACTCCTGATCAAATGAGGGAGCCGGTGCGTATGGTCCACCACCGAAGCACCTAGCTCTCAGCTTGGGCAGGTTCGACTTCACTTAAAATTCCCCTGACGTTTTCCCCTCCCAGCGCATAGCGCGCCCCGCGTCCAAGGAACGGCGTCTTTCCAAGCGCCGACCGAAAACCTACCGATCGAAGGAAGAAAGCAATTTACACCGCAGAGATGGCAACGACGCAGAGACGAAGAACCGCACAGCTGAAGTGAGTGATTCTGTGACCACATGAAACTCCAGCCTCATCGAAGTGTCCGTCTTGTTGGAAAACCCTCAAGAGGCACCAACCGGTGTTGAAGGAAAAAAGCACAGGTCTTGGTCAGCAAGCCTGAGTACCTCCCGGAACTTATTCCCGCTGCCGGGACGCCCTCAGGAATCGCTCGTAGCCTCCCACACTTCAGAAATCCCGTCAATCCCGTAAATACCGTAAATCCTGTCTACCCTTATCCTGTGAAAACCAACAACCAAGAACGAAGAACCAAGAACAGCTGAAGTGAGTGATTCTGTGACCACATGAAACTCCAGCCTTCATCGAAGTGTCCGTCTTGTTGGAAAACTCTCAAGAGACCACAACCGGTGTTGAAGGAAAAAGGCGCAGGTCTTGGTCAGCAAGCCTGCGTACTTCCCGAAACTTAACCCCACTGCCAGGACGCTTCGAGAATCTGGTCCACGTCTCCCACAATTCCCGCCCTCATGCAACTCCTTTAATTCAATGAAAACGAAGAATGCAGAACCAAGAACGAAGAACCAAGAACAGCTAAAGTGATTCCGTAAAAATAATTTTGCCCGCAATGATTTTGTGACTATACGATCTGATCACTGCCCCACCGATTACTGACTGCTGTCCGCCATGAATCTGTAAAAAACGAAGAACCAAGAACCAAGAACAGCTAAAGCTCCCCGCTCACCCCTTCGACGGCAACTCCAACGCTGGCCAAAACTCGGTGATCGCGGCTGCCAGCACCCTCTCATCCGGCCCGTCATACCAAGGGGTTTGGAGACCCCCAAACGGGTTTGACACACCCCAGGGCCGGAAAAAATGGGGCGTTGCGCAAAAAATGGCTTGCGGACCTGAGGTGGGGAGAGAAAATCGCCGAACCCCAATTGCGCAGACCCTGGGCAACCATCCAACTCAATCTGGAGATCCGTCCGTCCTCTCGTAACTGAGTCCAATGAAAAAACTTTCCTTCTTGTTACTTGCTGTGGCATTGATTTTTATCGTGCTGGCAATTTGGGTGATTCCTGCGCTGGCTGAAAAAGAATTTACACGTACCCTATCTCACAGTTATGGACCTGAAAAGAGCGAAGCTTTGGCGGTGGCAAGGTTTGGTCTCTATGGACTTCCACCCATTATCAAGCACCTTCAGGGTTCATCCCCAGCAGAGCGGAGGCTCGCTGCGTATATTTTAACATTTTATGGCGAGAGAGAGGTCGCGAAGTATGTAGCCGACCTTGAAGAAGCCGTGGGCAAATTAGATGAAAAAGCCGAGCCGTTGGAAAACAGGCCTTTTGGCGTTTTTGGAGCAACCCTTATGGTACTTCATAGGCGATGGCATTTGGACAATGACGCCGAGAAAGATGAGCAAATGCGAATACATTTGCACGTTGCACTGGCGCTCGCGTCTCCCGAAAACAAAAGGGGTGTGTTTTGGTTAAAGGATTACCTTCGGAGCAACGATCAGCCATCTTGGATGTTCCGCGCACTGGCCCTTGTAGGTCTGTATACATTGAAAAGCAAAGGACTTCCGGACATAGATATGGCTTCGATCGTGGGAAATGGTTTGTATCAAGATATCTACTCGATCATCTTAAAGAATTATCGAGAGTTTTAGAGGAGTCAGACTATTTCAGGCCCTCTGCAGGCTCGACTTCACATTAAATAGATTTCACTAACGCTTTTCCCTTCAAGCGCATGAAATGCCCCGCGTCCAAGGAACGGCGTCTTTCCAAGCGCCGACCGAAAACCTACCGATCGACGGATGATGGCAATATACACCGCAGAGATGGCAACGACGAAGAGCCGCAAGGCTGAAGTGAATCCGTAAAAATGATTTTGCCCAAGATGATTTCGCAACCCTCCCGCGACTCCTCCGATTCTGCCCCTCTTGATTCTGCAAAAACCAACAACCAAGAACGAAGAACCAAGAACAGTTGAAGTGAGTGATTCCGTGACCACATGAAACTCCAGCCCCATCGAAGTGTCCGTCTTGTTGGAAAACCCCCAAGAGGCAACAACCGGTGTAGAAGGAAAAAAGCACAGGTCTTGGGCAGCAAGCCTGAGTACCTCCTGAATCTTAACCCCGCTGCCGAGACGCTTCAGGAATCGATTACAGTCTCTCACAATTCCCGCCCTCCTGCAACTCATTTAATTCAATGAAAACGAAGAACGAAGAACCAAGAACCGCTAAAGTGATTCTGCGAAACCGGCATGAAACTCCTGCCCCATCGAATTGCCCCTCCTCCAAAAAAAGCCGAGAAACTACACACAGGAAGTGAACCAAAAAAAGCACAGGTCTTGGTCAGCAAGCCTGAGTACTTCCCGAAACTTAACCCCACTGCCAGGACGCTTCGAGAATCTACCCACATTCTCTCACACTTCAGAAATCCCGTCAATCCCGTAAATCCTGTCCACCCATATTCTGTGAAAACGCAGAACCAAGAACGCCGAACCCCTCCGATCTGATCACTGCCTCACCGATTACTGATTACTTTCCACCACGAAGCTCCCTCCGGCACCTAACTCCAGCGTTGGCCAAAGCTCGGCGATTGCCGCAGCGATGACGCTCTCCTCAGGCGCGTCCTGCCAAGCGGTGCGGAGAGCTTCGGCCGCACCCAAAACATCAGCAGCCAGAATAGCCTCGCCGCCGCGGATCTGGCGGAGACGCTCTGCGACTTCGATGAGTTTGGGTCTGGGGTCCATGTGAGAACGTGGCGTTGACGCTTTGGGAGATACTGTCTCAGCATCAGGTGCAAAAATGGCCTGTCCAATGTTACTTTCAAAATGCAGCAGTTGCTACGTGTTGCCGGACTAGGAAAACGGGTGCCCGCAACGGAACGTCTGTTCGGTGCAGAGAAGTCGTGATGCCCGCCCGGTCTCCGGGACGAGCTTTCTCTACCACAACATGATTTACCTGTAAAGAATCCACAGATTGAAGATGATAGCGATCGTTCAGGCGAACCACGATTCTATCACCTACATGGCAAGTGGCAGATTGATCCATTGCAATACTCATGACCTGGGGTCGCTCGTAGAACGTGTGAACCGTTCCCATTCGCTCACAATTTGGCGGGAATGTTCCTTGTCGGCCTGGATTCTTGAGCGAATCTCTGATCGTCCCAAGATCCCATTTGTAAGACTCTGCGCCCAATACAAGAAGCAATAAATCAACGGTGGTCATCACCGTGATTCCACACGAATTAGCAATCTCAATTGCGGATGATGGAATAGCTTTGTCCGTTTCCCTCATTTGCCATGCTAGAGCGCTCTGATGGTTAATGATGCAGAAGACGGAAGAGAACGAATGTCCTTGGACTCTTAAAGCAAGCACTCGTGTGGCTACTTGCTCTAATGAACTCTCGCTCGGAAATTCAAAAGTATCAATCAGAAAGACAAGTATGGCTTTATCAGCATCCATAATGACACATCGTTCGTTAATGAAAGGGGATTGCGGGTCCGCCATCGCTGATTCCCTATTCTTAATATACTTTAACCGTTGGAAGCACATAAAGGCAAATTTCTCTATGTCGCCCGTACCTTTGTCAATCGCCTCGATCAATTGTACGTTAAGAAGATCTGACATTGTATTACCTTCGGTTCCTAACTCTTCAGGATGTACTACCACTCCTCCGGGTGTGTAACTGGTAGCGAACGGAATATGGCCAAGCATTGCCGATTTGAACACATGACCCTTCGAAAGAGAGGTGACGCCCTTTTTGTCGTCGCCTCGGAACCACGCAATAAGCCAATCCATTGTTTCCATTGCTCGCAAGAGGTAGGGCTTCAAAGAGTAGTCCAGCCGATGGCCTTCGTGTGTAATTTTGTGGCGCAGGCGGCGAGTATCCTCCAGCTCAGATCTGAGCCGAACTCCATTGATAATTGGGATAAACGACATGATTGGCACTGGCATTCGTCGCTTCGTCACAAGGAAATAGTCCGACAATCTACCCTCAAAATCGTTGTATGTCCTATCGAGGCGTTTTGCTACCGCATCGGAATCGAGGCCCTTCGCGCTAAGCGCCTTGGCAAGCTCCGATTCAAGAACAAGCTCAATTGCTGTTACGAGGGATCGAAT
>Ga0206826_1083_pt1 | contig 11294 bp, 12 predicted proteins | sample Alteio_BWOrgCont_80_FD_152636 | JGI IMG/M metagenome (GOLD analysis project Ga0206826, IMG submission 152636) | Enriched cells from forest soil in Barre Woods Harvard Forest LTER site, Petersham, Massachusetts, United States -... | ecosystem: Environmental > Terrestrial > Soil > Temperate forest >... | reverse complement strand
CCAAATAGATTTGCCGCAAATTCGAGCCATGGACACCGCCACGGTGACCTGCCCCACGTGCTTCGAGCAGTTCGAAGTCCCCGCTCCTGCGCCTGAAGAAACCCCGTGCGAAGTGGACTACGATTGCGAAGTCTGCTGCCGGCCCATGACCATCCGCTTTGAGGAGGATGATGGGGAGGTCATCGGGACGGCGTGTGGGTTGGCGGAGTGATGGCCGGGCAGCGCTGAAGTGGAATGAACCCAGGGAGCGCCGCCGTCCAGGGAGCGCCGCCGTCCCCGGGCGGCTCACGCTCGCGAGTTCGAGGAAATCGACTGCGTAAGTGGAAAGTTCGTGAGCCAGTTCACGGTCGAGGACATCTTTCCATGACCATTCGTAATTACGAGAGTCACAAGGGAAGATTGGAGCATGCAAACGGACACCCCGGCAGTCATCCCGGTTTCACCTTCCCGCACTTGCGCGGAAGGCTTCGCTCGCCACGCTGATTCTCCCCTCTCTCCCTTCCCATGCGTCTTCGCACCTTCCAGGGTCTTGTGCCCGTTCCTGAACAAGCCGCGGCTGTGGCCGCCGTCCCTTACGATGTGGTGAACCGGGAGGAATCCAAGGCGCTTGCCAAAGGGAATCCCGTGAGCCTGCTGCACGTGGACCGGGCAGAAATCGATCTTCCGGATGACGTCAATGCGTACGATGATCGGGTGTATGCAAAGGCGCTGGAGAACCTGCGCAAGCTCCAGAGCGATGGTGTCCTGGTGCGCGAGAAGGAGCCAACGATGTACCTCTATCGCCAAGTGATGGGGAGTCACGCGCAGACGGGCCTCGTGGCGGTGTGCCACATCGAGGACTACGAAAACGACGTCATCAAGAAGCATGAGAAGACCCGCAAGGTGAAGGAGGATGACCGGACCCGTTTGGTGGATACTTTGAGCGCGAACACAGGGCCGATTTTCCTTACCTACCGCGATCATGCGACGGTGCTGGCGCTGACGAAGGCTCATGAAGAGCACGACACCCCGGTTCATGATTTCACTGCGCCGGACGGCATCCGGCACCAAGTGTGGCGGCTGCCTGCGGATACCTGCGCAAAGCTCACGGACTTTTTCGTGAAGGAGATTCCGGTGGCCTATGTGGCGGATGGCCACCATCGCAGCGCCAGCGCGGCGCGCGTGGGCAAGGAGCGCCGGGAGCGCAATCCCTCGCATACGGGGCAGGAAAACTACAATTGGTTCCTCAGCGTCCTGTTTCCTGCCGGTGAGCTCAAGATCCTGCCTTACAACCGGGCGGTGAAGGATCTGAACGGGCACACCAAGGATGGCTTTCTCCAGGTGGTAAAAGCGATTTTCAACGTAAGCCCGAACGGTCTGAAAGACCCCCTCCATCCGGGGCAGGCGGGCATGTACATTGGCGGGAAATGGTACCAGCTGGATTGGGCGCCCCTGGCGGGAGCCTCACCGGTGGATGTGCTGGACGTGAGCATTTTGCAGGAGCGGCTGCTGGCCACCGTGCTGGGCATCGATGATCCCCGCACCAACGAGCGGATCGATTTCATTGGCGGCATTCGCGGCACCGCGGAGCTGGAGAGACTGGTGGATTCCGGCGGGGCCGCAGTGGCCTTCAGCATGTATCCCACGACGGTGGACCAGCTCATGGCGATCTCAGACGCCGGCCAAATCATGCCCCCCAAGAGCACCTGGTTCGAGCCGAAGTTGCGCTCCGGTTTGTTCATCCACACACTGGAGTGAGCGCGCCCACAGCATGAAACGCGTATTTCATACGCATCGATCCTGGCCCGCAGGTTGCGGCGTGTACTCCTAATCCGCTCCATCCCGCCGTGCACTACTTGACCGCCGCCGCCTTCGTTTCATTGCTGTACCTGGCGGCTTGTTTCTCCGCATTGGAGGGGGCATTGTTTGCGCTGCGGGAGCGGCAGACGGGGCTGCGGCAGAAGGCGCCGGGTGAGGCGCACTCGAGGCTTGCTCAGATCGCGCATAACCCCATGGCTGTGCTCCAGGAGGTGCTGCTGCTGGGCTGCGTCTCCAATCTCCTGCTGGCGGCGCTTGGATTGCATCTGGTGCTGCATCCGCTCCGCAACCTCGGCTGGAGCCCGTGGTCCAGCGCGCCGGTGATGTTTGGTTTGGGATTGGCGCTGGTGGAGGTCCTGCCCAAGGCGCTCGCGCTTCGCGCGCCGGAGGGCAGTTTGCGCGTGGCCTTGCCGGTGCTCTTGGTCTTGCGAGGCATGATCGCTCCGGTGGCACGCATTCTCCAGACCATCAGCGACCGCGTGCTCGATGCATCCATCCCGCCGCGCCTTCGACCGCGGGCCGGTCTGGACGCGGAGGAGGTGGAGACCCTTATTGAAATGCGGGAAGAACAGCGCGCGATCACCTCAGATGAAGCGGATATCCTTCAGGAGATCCTCAATCTGGGCAGGTTGACTGTAAAAGACTGCATGACCCCGCGCGTGGATCTTCCACTGATGCCGGATGACGCCAGCGAGGAGGAGGCGCTGCGCATGCTCGAGAGCGCACGCTCGCGGTTCGTGCTGGTTTTTGACGAACGCGCGGATGCCGTGAGCATGGTGTTGGATACCGCCCTGTGGCGTCTGGCGCGCTGTCCTGCGTGGCGGGACACAGGGAAGGCGCCCCTGCTGGTGCCTGAAACCATGCCGGTCCTGCAATGCCTGAAGTTCCACCTGCCGAATGCGGCCTCCGTGGTCATCATCGCGGACGAGTACGGTGGACTGGAAGGCCTGCTCTCTCGCAGCAACATCGTGGAGCGACTTCTTGGCAAGGCCGCTCCCAGCCATTCCCCGGAGCGCGCCATCCAGCCGCTTGGCGCAGGACGCTACGCCGTCAGCGGTTTGGCGAGAATCGATGACGTGAATCGCGAACTGGAGGTGAACCTGCCCGCCGAAGGCATGGACACCGTGGGGGGACTGGTCTTCACCCGACTGGGTTACCTTCCCCGGCCCGGAGAGCGTCTGGAGATCGCTGGGATCTCCATCAAGGTCAAGCGCACGGCCCGCAATCGGGTGGAAGAACTGGAACTGACCATCGAGGAACACCGGAAGGACGAGGGAGCATGATACTGGCAGCACTGGCACTGGCACTGGCGGCTGCCTGTCTTCTGGCGGGCATCGAAGCCGCGCTTCTTGCCGTAAGCCGGGTGCGCGCGCGGCACGCGGCGGATGAGGGAGATCGCAGGGCGGGTGTTTTGGTGAGGCTTCTGGAACAGCGCGGCGACCTGCTTCAGTGCGCCGTGGCGGCAAATCATGCCATGGCCGTGACCGCGTTTGCGCTGCTCGCAGCGGCGCTCCGGCCCTGGCTGGGCGAGTGGGATCTGACCGCCGCGGTGATCCTGGCGCTGCCGGTGTTTCTCGTGGGCCTGGAGTTACTGCCCAAGGCTCTTTTCCGGCGATATCCGTTCCGCATACTGAGGCGTCTTACGCTGCTCTTAAGGGTGCTGGGAATGGCCGCCGCGCCGTGGCGCGGAGCGCGCCGGATGCTCCTCCGCTCCGCGGCCGCGCGGCAGGGCCAAACGACGGGTGGCGTCGCCGCCCTCGCGGACAACATCGCCTCCCTCCGCATCCTCCCGGAGACGTCCGTGGCGCTGCTCCACGGCTTCGCCACCTTCGGCGCGAGCAGCGCCGGTGATTTGATGACGCCGCTTTCGTCCATCAGCGCTCTGCCGGCGGATTTGCCGCTGGGCGCCGCGCTGCCAGTGGTGGAGGAGAATGCATTTCGCCATCACCCCGTGCTCGACGAGCGCGGTGCGGTGATCGGCTACTTCGATGCGGCGCGTCTCTCACGGCATGTATCAGCGGATCGCCTCATCCGCTTGTTCACCCAACCCCTCATCCGCGTCCGCGCCGCGGATCCCGCTCTTCGCTGGTTGCAAGTTCTGCGAAAATCAGGCGCTCCCGTAGCCCTCGTGCTCGATGGCGGGGAGAAGGCGGCGGGAGTGCTCTACCTGGACGCGCTGCTGGATGCGCTGCTTGTGACGGAACAGGAGAACAGCTAGGAAATTGCTTCTCCATTGATTTCCGGCGATTCCGGAATAGCCTGACTCTGCATGGAAGCTGCAGTAGTTCGAATGGCTCGTTCCCCCCGCCTTGGCCTGATCCACCAGGATCTCAATCGACTGTGGCGGCGAGAGCGCATGGCGCGGCAAAAGTTCTACGATTCCATTGAGGACGGAAAGAAAGTGGAATTCGTAAACGGACAAGTGGTTGTGCATTCTCCGGACCGGTTCATTCACATCAAAGTGCGGCATCGCATTGGGAATCTTCTCGAAAACTATGTTCATGTCCATGGACTGGGTGAAATTGCGGAAGAGAAGTTGTTAATTTGTCTCACTCGCAATGATTACATGCCGGACATAGTCTTCTTCGGCGCAGACAAAGCAGCGGGGCTCCATAACGAACAACTCAAATTCCCCGCCCCCGACTTGGTCGTGGAAGTCCTCTCCCCAGGCACGCGCCGCCGTGATCGTGGCGTAAAGTTCGAAGACTACGCCCTCCACGGCGTGGCCGAGTACTGGATCGTGGATGCGGATGCGCGGATCATCGAGCAATATTTCCTCGATGAGTCCGGACGCTATCAATTGTCCGTCAAAGCCAGCGGGGCCAAGGAAGTGCGTTCGCGCGCCGTTGCAGGATTTCGCATGCCCGCAGAGGCAGCTTTTGACGATGCAATGAATTTGCGAGTGCTGAAGACGATGTTGAAGTGACGGCAATGGCGCACTCCATCCCCTTTCAGACACATCACGTTCCAATCGCAAAACCCAACTGATACAGTATGAGGGGAGGGTACGCAGCGCACCGCTTGCATGTATCGGTCCCCTTTAGCAATTTGCTGGGATCACCTCTGCCGCTTGTGCAGGGTGATGCGGTTGCCATCGGGATCGGCGATCACCACCATCCGGCAGGAGGGAAAGTCGTGCGGACCCATGACGATAGGGATGGCCTGCTCTTTGACATCCGCCAACGCTGCTTCGAAATCTGCCACCTCCAGCGCCGCGGAGGCGCCCTTGGGCGAGGGGTCCCACATGCCGGGAGCGCAACCGATGCCGAGCGTCCCCGCGCCAATGTCGTACTCCACCCAGTGAGGATTCCCCGTGCCGTCATATTCGGAGTTCGGCTTCAAGCCCAGCACGCCCTCGTAGAATGCGCGGGACTTGGTCATGTCACTCACGGCGTAGGCAAAGAAGGCGATGTCGGTGATTTTCATGCGTGAAGCTGAAGTTCTGCGTGAAGTACCGGTGTTGTCAACAATGGAACCTTCATTTGCCTCTCCCGGCGTTTCGCGCTATGCTCGCGGCCCCATGGCCCTCCAAAAAGTCACTCAAGTAGCCGGCACCGCGGTTTGCGTGCCCGGTATGGATATCGATACGGACCGGATCATCCCCGCGCGTTTCATGAAGTGCGTCACCTTTGACGGACTTGGAGAGTTCGCATTCTATGACGTCCGCAAAAATGCGGACGGCACTGATAAGCCGCATCCGCTCAATGATCCGCGTTTTGCCGGAGCGAACATCCTCCTTGCCGGCGCGAATTTCGGCTGTGGCAGTTCCCGGGAGCATGCGCCGCAGGCGCTCTATCGTTTCGGTTTCCGGGCGGTTGTGGCGGAGAGTTTCGCGGAGATCTTTTTTGGGAACTGCACCACGCTGGGGATCCCTTGCGTGGTCGCCACCGCGCAGGACATTCACATGCTGGCAGCTGAAGTGGAACGCAATCCGAAGCTCGAAGTCACCGTGGATCTGGGCGCAGAGCGGATCTTTTTTGAAGACCAGGATTTCCCCATCGTCCTTCCGCAATCCGCACGGGATGCCCTCACCAGTGGACAGTGGGACCCCATCGCGGAATTGCTGGAGCACAAGGACGCTGTGGATCGGAAGATTCACGAGCTGGGAGTGATCTGACCCGGGCGCGACACGCGACACTGCATGACCGCTCCCGCTCCCGCCGCTGCCACTCCGCTCCTCGTCATCGGCCATCGCAATCCGGATACAGACGCCATTTGTTCGGCGATTGGGTACGCTGCGTTCCTGCGCGATTCGCGGGGGGATCCGGCGGTTGCTGCGCGCTGCGGCGAACTGAGCGTGCGCACCGCCTGGGTGCTGAGCCGGGCCGGCGTGCCGGCGCCGAATTTGGTGATGGATGTGCGCCCCACGGCCGCCACGATCTGCCATCGCAATGTCATCGCCGCCCGGCGGGAGGAGACTTTTCTGTCCGTGTATCGGAAGATGATCGAGCACGGATTCCGCAGCATTCCGGTGGTGGATGGCGCGGGCCGAATGGTGGGCATGCCCACGCTTCTAGATCTCGCCCAACTCTTCATGCCGGCCACCGCGGGTGATGCGGACGCGAATCGCCACATCCGCACCAGTGAAGCAAACATGCTTGCGGCGCTCGATGGCGCATTCCCGAACGGCCGCAGCGCTTCTGACGAGGTGCAGGACCTCATCCTGATGGTGGCGGGCTCCAGCTTGGAGACTTCCCGGAACCGCTTGTGCCGCTTTCCGCATAAGACGGTGGTCTTCCTGGTGGGCGACCGGCCAGAAGTGCAGCGCATGGCCATTGAAAACAACGCTAGGTGCCTGGTGGTCACTGGAGGCTTTGACGTGGATGACGAGATCGGCGGACTTGCGCGGCAGCATAGCGTTCCGGTCATTCGCACCCGCTATGACACTGCAAGCGCCGCGCAACTGGTGCGCTTCTCCAGGCCCATTTTGGACGCGTTGCACGACGACTTCGTGCGCTTCGGCGCCAAGACGCCCCTGAAGGAAATCATCGCCACCGCGCACAACGCAAGTCAACCGTTGTTCCCGGTGGTGGATGATGAGGACGGCTCGCTCCTCGGGGTGATTTCCAAGTCCGATCTGGTGGACGTGCCGCAGACGCGGCTGGTGCTGGTGGATCACAACGAGTTTGCGCAGGCGGTCACCGGCGCGGATGAGGCGGACATCCTGGAGGTGATCGATCACCACCGCTTGAGCGGGAATCTGCGCACGAAAGAGCCGGTGCGTTTCATCAATGAGCCCGTGGGCAGCACCAGCACCATTGTGGCCATGATGTATCGATTGCGGTCCCTCCAACCGGCGCAGTCCACCGCCATCTGCCTCGCTGCAGGCCTGATTTCAGACACGCTCAATCTCACCTCGCCCACGACCACGGATACGGACCGTGAGATCCTCCCCTGGCTCGCCGGGCTGGGAGGCATCGATGTCGATCAATTCACCGCGGATTTCTTCGCCGCCGGCTCCATGCTGAAGGACAAGCACGGCGAGGCCGCGGTGGAATCAGACCGGAAGGAATTCGAGGAAAACGGCTGGCGCCTCAGCATCTCGCAGATCGAAGAACTCGGCCTCGCGGAGTTCTGGAAACAGGAGGCCGCGTTGCGGGCGGCATTGGTGGAAGTCGTGAGCAAGAGGCATGTGCATTTCGCGTGCCTGTTGGTCACGGACATCACGCGTCACGACAGCATTCTCCTCACCGCTGGCAGCGACCATCTGGAGCAGGCCATCGAATACCCGCGGCTCAAGCCTCACGTCTTTGAACTGAAAGGGGTGGTGAGCCGGAAGAAGCAACTCTTCCCGTATTTGGGACGGGTCGTGGGCAGGCTGGCGCTGGATCCCAGCACTTAGCCCGCAAGTCTCAATTCCCGAAGTCGTAAGCCACCACTTCGATCCTGACGAAATCTTCCTGAATGTCCGGGGGCAATTGGGTGATGTGCATTTGCCCCGCGGCTTGTTCCACGGCTCTTTGAGCGGCTGCGCGCGCGCGCAGGTTCGCAGCGCCCTGCACCATCAGGACGTGAGGATGATCCCTATCCAGCCACGATAGACGCACCATGATCTGGCTTCCCCCTTTGGGATAGGCCGAGGGGGGAAGAGCATGAAATCCCATGAAGCCGAAGTCTTCGAGCTTCTGCACAAATTGATCCAATGCCGGCCGCGAGCCGGCGGACGGCTGGTACCCCGCTTCGGCCCGGCCTGCGATCCTGGCTTTGACGCTGCTGGTCATGTTCACGTGGACACAGCTCGCCAGTCCGGTGAGCGCAGCCGCCAGGAGTACTGGGGTGAGCTTGTTCAACAAGGCGCTGATCTTGGGTTGGTGAAAGACGCGTGGGAGAAACATGAGTGAGGCGGAGTTGGATTCTAGGCGCTGGCCGCAAACGGCGCCTGCGCGCCCAGACCGAGTTCTTCGAGCAGCTTCATGTCATCGTTCGCCCTGGGGTTTTTCGTGGTCAGGAGTTTCTCCCCGTAGAAGATGGAATTGGCCCCGGCGAAGTAGCAGAGCGCCTGCGCTTCTTTGCTCAGTGAATAGCGGCCGGCGCTCAGGCGGACTTTGGTTTTAGGCATCGCAATCCGAGCCACGGCGATGATGCGCACCAAGTCGAAGACATCCACCGCGGGATTGTCTTCCATTGGCGTGCCCTTGATGGGCATGAGCATGTTGATAGGCACGCTCTCGGGTTGCGGAACGAAATTGCTGAGCACCTCCAGCATTTTGAGGCGGTCCTCTGGAGCTTCTCCGAGCCCCAGAATGCCACCGCAGCAGACACTCATGCCGGCCTCCTGTGCGTGCCGGATCGTACGCAGACGGTCGTCAAAGGTATGGGTAGTGACGATGTTGGGATAATGCTCCGGCGAAGTATCGATGTTGTGATTGTAGGCGGTGACTCCGGCTTCCTTCAGGGCGCGGGCTTCTTCACCGCCGAGCTCGCCCAGCGTCACGCAAACTTCCATGCCCAGGGTGCTTACATCGCGCACGATCTCCAGCACCTGCTCGAACTTCGCCGTGCCCGTCCGCACGCCCTTCCATGCGGCGCCCATGCAGAAACGGGTGGAGCCGCTTTCCTTGGCCGCCCGGGCGCGTTCCATGACCGCCTCCTTCTCCATAAGCTTCTCCGCCTGCACGCCGGTGGAATAGCGGGCGCTCTGCGCGCAATAGCCACAGTCTTCGCTGCAACCTCCGGTCTTGATGCTCAGCAGCGTGCATAACTGCACTTCGCGCTCCGGCCAGTGTTCCTCATGCACCGCGCGCGCCTGCTTGAGCAGATCGAAAAAAGGCTGGTGGAACAGGCGGTGGAGTTCGGCGTACTGCATGAATGTAGGCGGTGAGTGGGCGGGAGCATTCCGCAGAAGAACACGATTCGCAACTGATCGTTGCGCGGAAGGGGCAACACCCGAGGCGGGCCTACGCAGTCAATTCGGCAATGGGCTTCCCGTTGGAGGCGGGAATGAGCGCGGTGGGGCGGCCGCCAAAATCGTTGATGGTGACTTTCTCCGCATCGATGCCGAGGTGATGATAGATCGTCGCCAGGAAATCTCCTGCGCCGCAGATGCGCTCCACGGCGTCTTCGCCGCGCTTGTCACTGGCGCCGATCACGCCGCCGGTCTGGATGCCTCCGCCCGCCCACAGGTTGGTGAAGGCGCGCGGCCAATGATCGCGGCCCGGCTGCACTGTACCCGCAGCGCCGCTGGCCTCGCCGCCGCCGGAACTGGGTTGTTGGGAAATCTTGGGTGTGCGCCCGAATTCACCGCTCACGACCACCAGCACCCGCTTGTCCAGCCCGCGCGCATAAACGTCCTCGATGAGCGCGGATACCGCTTGATCGAACGCCGGCGCACGGAATTGCAGGGCCTGAAAAACGTGGTGGTTCACCGCATGGTCATCCCAATTTCCCACTCGGCCGCATTGAGGGCCGTCCAGGACGCTGGAGATGATTTCGACGCCGGACTCAACGAGCCGGCGGGCCAGCAGCAGTTGCTGACCCCAGCGGTGACGGCCATACCGGTCGCGGGTTTGCGCGCTCTCTTTGCTCAGATCGAAGGCATCTCGAGTCTGGGGACTGGTGAGCAAGGTCACCGCCTCGCCTTCGAACTGATCCAACGCATCCATCTCCCCGCTCTGGTGAATGCTCCGTTCGAAGGAGTCCAGGCTTTTGCGCAGCGCGACACGATCGCTCAAGCGGGCGATGCGCCCCGGGTCTTTGATCCCGATGTTGGGCACTTCGAAATCCGGGCGGCTGGGATCGCCCAGCACTTGGAACGGCGCGTAGGCCGGACCAAGGTACGCCGGACCGGCGATGCCAAAGCCGTCATATCCCGACACCGGATTCACGCCCACGTAGTTCGGAAGCGGACTGTGCCGCACATCGCGGGAGCGCAGATAGTTTGCCGCCGCCATCCAATCCGGGAACACAGGCTTCGGCTTGTCCCGCGTGTCCGTATCTCCGGTGAGCATCTGCAGGGAGCCGGCGGGATGGCCGCCGCCCGTGTGAGCCATGGAACGCAGAAGGGTGAATTTGTCGGCGATCTTTGCCTGGAGGGGGAGCAATTCCGTGAGTTGGAGGCCCGGCACCTTGGTCGAGATGGTCTTAAACGGGCTGCGGTACTCGCTCCCGGCATCCGGCTTGGGATCATAGGTGTCCAGGTGGGAGCAGCCTCCCCGCAGCCACACCAAGATGACCGCCGTCTTCCCACTCTGGCTCTTCGCCCCGGATTCCGCCCGAAGCCGCAGCAGTCCCGGCAAACTCAGGCTCGTGAAACCCGTAAGGCCGATGCGCATGAATCCCCTCCTGGAAAGGTAACTGGCTGGGAGAGGAGACTGGGGCGATGGCATCGGAATGTCGAAGGGCGGCCTTACCGGTACGCAGGGATTCCGCGACATCTTATTTCTTTCCGGCTCCTTACGGGGAGGCCCCCTCCTCCCGAGAATGGCGCGGGCCCAGCCTTGCATCCCCTTCGCCGCCAGGGTACAATCCCGGGATGAAAATGTCCCATTTTCAAATTCTTCCCTGGTTGCTGTCCGCCGGCTGGCTGGGCTCTGCCGTGATGGAAGTCCGGGCTCAATCCAGCCTCGTTCAGGCCAAGACGACCTACTTTTTTGATGATCCCAGCCACACCGAGTCCGTTCGTGATCCCATCAAGCGAGAGCTCACAGAGTCTACCTATGACTCGCGGAACATGCTGATGACGAAGACCGTCTTCCGCCTCAATGACAGCGGCTCCCCCACGCAAGGCCTGATTTTTGACAGTTCTGACAATCTAGTGGCGAAAGTGCAGTTTTATTTTGACGACCTGGGCCGCACGATTGAGGAACGGATGTTCAATCTACAAGGCCAGGTTTTTGAGCGTATCATCCAGACTTATGATTCGCAGGGACGCGCTCTCAAGCCGACTGTCTACAAGGCCACGACAGGCGCGCCAAAAATGAAGACTCCCAGCATCGATTTTACCAAGCCGAGCGGGAAAGGCTCCAACGCCGCCCGTGTGAGCCCTCCCACCACCGCCT
>Ga0206826_1112_pt1 | contig 11306 bp, 10 predicted proteins | sample Alteio_BWOrgCont_80_FD_152636 | JGI IMG/M metagenome (GOLD analysis project Ga0206826, IMG submission 152636) | Enriched cells from forest soil in Barre Woods Harvard Forest LTER site, Petersham, Massachusetts, United States -... | ecosystem: Environmental > Terrestrial > Soil > Temperate forest >... | reverse complement strand
GTGAAGCCGACACCTGATGACCAGTTGGAATATGCTGAAAGTTTCAGCGATCAGGGAAAATGCCCGAAGGCCATCAAAGAATATAAAAAACTCATCAAAGCTTATCCCCGTGCCAAAGAAGCTCCTGAAGCTGAATTTTTCATAGGCCAATGCCTGGAAACAATGGACAAGCCTTATGAGGCATACTTGGCTTATCAATTGGTTATCGATAAATATCCTTTCAGTGAACGCGCAGCACAGATCGTTGGACTTGAGTACAATATCGCCAATCATCTATTAGAGAACAAGGGACGCAGCAAGTGGGCCCAGGTGGTTGTCGGCAGCGATGACAGGGTGATTGAAATATTACGCACCGTTATCAAGAATGCTCCTTATGGTAAATACGCCGCGATCTCGCAATACAAGATAGGGCTCTTTTATAAGGCCAAGGGCATGTATCAGGAAGCCCGCGATGAATTTGAAAAGACAATGAATGATTATCCTGAAAGCGATTGGGCCCAGGCTTCCAAGTTCCAGATCGCCATGTCAGATACCGAGAGGGCCTCGAACGCGCAGCACGAGCAGAAGGTGGCCAGTGTCGCCATGGATGAGTTCAATGATTTTGTCAAGACCCATCCGGACAGCGAACTGACTCCTGAAGCCAAAGCACAGATGGCCCGCCTTAAAGAAGGTGAAGCGGAAAATAGTTTTGTCATTGCCAAGTTCTATGAAAAGCAGAAAAATATGAAAGCCGCACGGATCTACTACAAAGATGTGGTGGACAACTACTCAGACACTTCCTGGGCAGCTAAAGCTTCGGCTAAATTAAAGATCATCGGTGAGTAATGACACGTTTTTTCCTCAGCACGTTGCTTCTTTTATCCATGGCCGGTTGCGGCTACACGACCGGGTCCTTACTGCCCACCAATTATAAAAAGATAGCCATTGAGCCTTTTGAGAACAAGTCCAACCAACCGTGGCGAGAAAAAACAGGAAGCCGCACAGGTAAGCGCGCCGAAAAGCCCGCCATGGCTTTTGTCCGTCGATAATGCATAGAAGCGGTACTAGCGCAATCCATGCCAACGGTGTCCATGCGATCTTGGGAAAAGAAATGACCAAAAGCAGCGCGGAAATGAAGCACGTTAAAAAAATCATCAGTACACCTGACTTGCTACGCCCCGCAGCATTTTTTGTATTTCTTGCCTGAACCGCAGGGACAAACGTCGTTGCGTCCGACTTTATCGCCGCTGCGTTGAGGCGAGGCTGTAGGCTGTTGAGACACCTGGATCTCTTCCATCACGGCTTGCTGGGGTGATACCGCGGGCTTGGGGATACTGGCCTGAAATTCCTGGTGCACCGCCTTCTGTGGGATGGCGCTGAAGACCGAGCGCTGTTGAAGTTCTGCCGGCGCTGCCTGTAGTCTAAAGATCATCGTGGCTACTTCATGATTGATCGAGGCATACATGGCCTTGAACATCGCGAAGCCTTCCTTCTTGTATTCCACCAGAGGATCACGCTGGCCTAAGGCGCGCAAGCTGATACCATCCTTGACCTGGTCCATGCTGTACAAATGTTCTTTCCATTTGGTATCGATGATATGCAAAAGAATCATCCGTTCCATGCGGCGCATGATCTCAGGAGTTACCTGAGCTTCTTTGACTTCATACATCTGGATCAAGACTTTCTCGAGTTCTTCTTTGAGCTGCTGATTGTTTAATGTACGCCATTCCTCTTTAAGTGCATCGATGTTCGCCGTGAATTTGGCCTGAACATCCACTGCCAGGCGGTCAATAGCATCATCACTTTTCTCGATGGCAAAATGACTGTCCACCACATCGTCGGACGCCATCAGCACGTAATCCAGGATCACGTCTTTTAGGTTCTCGCCCTCGAGGATGGAACGGCGCAGGCTGTAGATGACCTCGCGCTGTTTGTTCATGACATTATCATAATCCAGTAATTGCTTGCGGATCTCAAAATTGTAATTCTCGACACGCTTTTGGGCAACTTCCAGGGCACCGGAAACCATACGTGATTCAATGACCTCGCCTTCCTTCATCCCCAGCTTGTCCATGACGGTCATGATGCTTTCAGAAGCGAACAAGCGCATCAGGTCATCCTGTAGCGACACATAGAACCTTGAGGAACCCGGATCTCCCTGACGTCCGCAGCGCCCGCGTAACTGATTGTCAATACGACGGGATTCATGGCGTTCCGTACCGATCACATGCAGACCGCCGGCACCAAGCACTTGATCCCGTTCTTTAGCCACTTGATCCTTGAACTGGGTGATGAATTTCTGGATCAGCTCTTCCTGTGCCTTGTTATCCATGTCTTTGGACTTTTCAGCAGCCAGGGCCCGTGCTAAATAACCTGCATTACCTCCCAGGACAATATCTGTACCGCGGCCTGCCATGTTGGTGGCAATGGTCACCCCGTTATAGCGTCCGGCCTGGGCGATGATATGCGCTTCCATCTCGTGAAATTTAGCATTCAAAACCTGATGAGTGATCCCTTTTTTCTTCAAAAGGTTTCCGATCAATTCGGACTTCTCAATTGAAATAGTACCCACCAGAACTGGTTGGCCTTTTTTGTGACAGGATTCAATCTCCTCGACGACAGCGTTATACTTTTCCTGCATGGTCTTATAAATGCAGTCCGGATAATTGACACGCACCAATTGACGGTTGGTCGGAATGACAACCACATCCAAATTATAGATCTGTTTAAATTCATTGGCTTCGGTATAGGCTGTACCTGTCATACCGGATAATTTGCTATACATCCTGAAATAATTCTGAAAAGTGATAGTGGCGAGTGTCTGGTTCTCACGCTCGATCTTGATGCCTTCCTTAGCTTCCACCGCCTGATGCAGTCCGTCTGACCAGCGGCGACCCGGCATCATGCGCCCGGTAAACTCATCGACGATAATAACCTTACCGTCCTTGACCACATAATCCACGTCACGGGTAAAAAATTCTTGCGCGCGTAAGCCGCAGATCACGTGATGACGATACTCATTCGTATCAATCTCATGAAGATTCTTAACCCCGAAAAGTCCTGCGGCTTTTGTTTCGCCTTCATCGGAGAGCGAAATAGATTTATTCTTCTCATCAGCCAGGTAATCAAACCCTTTGGCAAGATCTTCACCTTTATGTTTGGCATCGATCTCCTGGGCCTCGGTGACGCGGCGGCCTTTAAGCTGACGGGCGATCTGAAAAGCTTTGTAATACTTATCCGTGCTCTCTTCCGCAGGCCCGGAAATAATTAACGGGGTACGCGCCTCATCAACAAGGATGCTGTCGACCTCATCAACCACTGCAAAAGCATGGCCGCGCTGGACCATTTCTTCTTTAAAAGAGACCATGTTATCGCGCAGGTAATCAAAGCCAAATTCATTGTTCGTTCCGTAGGTGATATCACAGGCGTAAGCAGCCTGGCGTTCGCGCGGGCTCATGTCGTGCTGGATAACGCCGACGGTAAGTCCTAAAAATTCATAGAGAGGCCCCATCCAGTTGCGATCGCGATGGGCCAGATAATCATTCACGGTGACCACGTGTACGCCGTCCCCCGTCAACGCATTAAGATACGTCGGCAAGGTCGCCACCAGGGTTTTACCTTCGCCCGTTGTCATCTCTGCGATGCCGCCGCTATGCAGCACCATGCCGCCCACTAACTGCGTATCAAAATGGCGCATGCCCATGATACGCCGGCCTGCCTCGCGCACAACCGCGAAAGCCTCATTGAGGATCTCATCCAGCACACCTTGTTTAGACTCAAATAATTCTTTTGTAAGGCGTTTGATCTCAACCGCCAGATCTTCACGCTCCTGACCAGAAGAGGCCTTGCGAAAATTATCCTGCATCTGCTCTAATTCATTCTTTTTAATACTGATCGCCTGGCTGATGCGTGCTTTAAATTCTTCTGTTTTGGATTGAAGCTCGTGATCAGAAATCGCCTTGATCTTTTCTTCCATGGCACAAATTTCTGAGGCCCTGGCAGAAAGTCTTTTAACTAAACTGATCGACGGCAACGGTGCTTCCGGATGGATATGGATCTGCACCTTGGGATTAAGTTTATCAATGAATTTCTGGGCGTTTTGAACCACCCCGTTACGTATCAAAAAAATCAAACATCGTCATTCCCCCGCGCTTTTAAACGCTTGTCCCGGTCTTCCGGTTTTGTTTTTAAGAATCCTTCAATGAACGGATCAATTTCTCCATCCAGCACTTTTTGAGCATTGCCGGTTTCCACCCCTGAGCGATGGTCTTTGACCATCAGGTAGGGATGCAACACATACGATCTGATCTGGGAACCCCATTCGATCTTTTGCTTATCCCCGGCCTCTTTGTTCATCACTTCTTCCTGCTGCTGCACCTTGAGGGCCAGAAGCCTGGCGCGCAAAACCTTCATAGCCTGCATCTTATTCTGCAGCTGTGAACGCTCTTTCTGAGACTGAGCAACGAGCCCCGTCGGTAAGTGAGTAACACGCACGGCGGAGTCCGTGGTATTGACGCTCTGCCCTCCGGGGCCTGAGGCACGAAAAACATCAATACGCAATTCCGAAGGGTTTATATCAACCTCTGAATCATTATCAACTTCCGGGATCACTTCAACGGAAGCGAATGAAGTATGCCTGCGCTTATTAGAGTCAAACGGGGAAATACGCACCAGCCGGTGTACGCCTTTTTCGGATTTCAAAAACCCGTACGCCTTTTCTCCCTCGATGCGCAAGGTCGCATTCTTAATCCCTGCTTCGTCCCCGTGTAGGATATCGATCACCTCACATTTATAGCCTTTGCTGTCCGCGTGGCGAACATACATGCGCATGAGCATGGATGCCCAGTCGCAGGACTCCGTGCCGCCGGCACCGGCGTTGATGCTTAACAGCGCATTGGCATTATCAAACGGGCCATTTAAATGTGCTTCTATTTCTAAGGCATCAATCTTAATTTTTAAAAGAGCGGCTTCGTCAGCTAATTGTTCTTCAAGGCTCTTATCGTCTTCTTCTAATTCCAGAAATTCTTTAGCATCTTTGACACGGCGAATACATTCCATGAACGGCTCAACGATATTCTTTAAACCTTTAAGCTCCTGCATGATCTTGTTGGCCTGTTCCTGATGGTCCCAAAATCCTTCTTCGGACATCTGTGCCTGAATATCAGCGATGGATTGTTCTTTGGCAGCCAAGTCAAAGATACCCCCTTAGGCCGGCCAGCCTTTGGGCGAGTTCATCAAATTGTTTGATCAAATGGTCTGACATAAATTATACACTAAAACGAAAATGCACGATATCGCCATCCTTCATAATATAATCTTTCCCCTCGAGCGTGACAAGATTCTTCTCCTGCACAGCCTTGTAATTGCCCAGGCGCTTGAGGTCATCATATCTATAAATTTCAGCGCGGATAAACCCGCGTTCAATATCTGTATGGATCTTGCCTGCAGCTTTGACAGCCGGAGTTCCCTTATGGATTAGCCACGCACGGGCTTCTTGGGGCCCTACAGTAAAGAAACAGATCTGATTGATCAAGTCCTTACCTGCTTGGGCCAACCGTGTCAAACCAGGTGACGTGATTCCCGCAGCTTCATAATACTCTTTGCGCTCTTCAGGGGCAAGCTGCACAATATCCGCTTCCAGTTTCGTACACAAGGAAACCAGCACGGCGCCTTCAGCAGCTGCGCGCTCGCGTAATGGCTTAAGCAGCACTTCATCCGGCGTTCCTTCGTCGGTATTAGCCACGTACATCAAAGGCTTGGCTGTCAAGAATTGGAATTCATTCAGAATTTCCTGAGGGATATCGTTTAACTTGCGGGCAGGGATCCCTTCATTAAATGCTTTCATGCAATCATTAAGGGCATTGCACTTGGCAATGGCATCTTTGTCCCCGCACTTGGCTTTCTTGGACCAGCGGTCCACCGCTGACTGGCATTGCTGGATATCCGCCAATAAAAGCTCTGTGGTGATGATGTCCGCAGCGGTCTTAGGATTTAGCTCTGACATCACATTGACCACATTCTCATCTTTAAAGCAACGCACCACGTGGGCAATGGCATCCACGGAACGGATATGGGCCAGGAATTTATTGCCTAAACCTTCACCCTGGGAAGCGCCTTCAACAATACCCGCGATATCCACAAAACGAATCCCCGACGGAACTATCTTGGCTGAGCTCCATTCATGGGCCAGTACCTGCAAGCGCTCATCCGGCAAAGGAACAACACCGATATTAGGCTCGATCGTGGTAAAAGGGAAATTCTCCGCAGCCGCAGCCGCACCGGTCAACGCATTAAATAACGATGACTTGCCAACATTAGGCAAGCCTACAATACCGATTTCCATTAAAAACCTCACTTATATATATTATTAAAAACTTGTACATGATAATCTTAAAATCGGGGCTTGTCGAGGGGTTTTAAGTTTCGCCTATAAACTTTTTAGCCCTCAATAAAGTGTGGTATTTGAGGCCAAAGCGGTGGGCTTCATCGCGCACACGCATCAAGAGCTTGAGACCCAGGGAATCATGCGATAACTTTATAGGATTGCGTTTACCCGGAGTAAAAATCTCTTCTTCGCGTTTAGCCAGAGAAATGACATTAAGTGAAAGATTCAACCCCTTCAATTCTTTCATGGCCGCAGCCAGCTGGCCTTTACCGCCATCGATGACGACTAGGTCCGGAAAAGTTGCGTTCTCTTTTTGCAGCCGCGTGTAACGCCGGCGTACAATCTCAGCGATCATTTGGAAATCATCGATGCCTTTAACTGTCTTGATGCGGAACCTGCGGTAATTATTTTTATCCGGCTTGCCGTTCAAGAAAGACACCATAGAACCCACTGACTGCTCACCCATGGTATTAGAAATATCAAAACACTCAATACGCACGGGTGCCCGCTCAAGGCCGATGGCCCTTTGCAATTGTTCCGCTTCTTTAAAATAATTAATGTCCCCGGTGCCTGAATATAATGCTCCGATGGCCCGGATTTGGTCACGCAGGCGCGCCGCCCCTTCGAAATCGCTGCCGCGGGATAATTTTTCCATTTCCAAATGCAGGCTGCGGTAGAGATCATCTTTCTTTCCGTCGAGAATATACCTGATGCTGCGGATGTTGCGCTGATAGTCTTCCTTGCTGATCTTCCCCTCACAAGGTCCAAGACACAAGCCCAAATCATAATAAAGGCATAATTTATCCGCAAAGGGATCGCAGGTACGGAACGGAAAGATCTTGCGGATGATCTGCAAGGCCTCGCGGATAAGTGTTGGATTGACGTAAGGCCCATAAAGCTCAGCCTTGATATTCTTATGCAAACGCGCGTTGAATCTTATAACAGAGACCAGCGGGAATTCTTCTTTGGTGATCTGGATAAAAGGATATGTCTTTCCATCCTTGAGCTCAACATTGTATTTTGGCTGATACTGCTTGATCAAACTGGCTTCCAGGATCAAGGCCTCAGCCTCGGAAGCGGTATGAATGGTCTCGATGTCTACAATATGGCTGACCAGAATATCAGTCTTCAAACTCGCCGTGTTCGTCCTAAAATAAGACTCGACACGCTTGCGAAGATTAACCGCCTTGCCGACATAAATGACCGTCCCGGCAGCGTCCTTATACAAATAAACGCCGCTGGTAGTTGGCAATACCTTGATCCTTGCCTTGATGTCCATCTCTATCCCCAACTTAATTTCTTGCTAAGCCCACGCCAAAGCAATACGCAATTAACAGCGCTGGCGATGCTGCTGGCTAAGGCGATGCCGCCGATTTTCATAGGGAACATCAACGCGACATTCAATAGCACATTGATCACCAGACAAACCGTTGCTGTCTTGACCGGGGTCTTGGTGTCCTGCAGGGCATAAAAGGCGGATACCAATATCCTCGACGCTCCAAAAAAAGGTAATCCTAAAGCCGTATACAATAATACTTGTGAGGTGATCGCTGTGGAATATGCGTCAAAGGCCCCGCGCTGAAAGACCAGATGGATGATCCATTTTGAGAACACACACAATCCCACCGCCGTCGGGATCAAGACCAGCATCAAATTACGTAACGCAAAAAATAATGTCGATTTAAACCGGATCATGTCCTGTTCCTGCGCAAGTTTAGAAAGCGAAGGCAAGGCAACTGATGATAATGCGTATCCGAAAACGCCCAGGGGCAGTTGAATCATGCGATTAGCATAGTAGATCGCGGCGATACCACCAGCACCAACGATCACAGCCAGCGAAGCGCAAAAAGTATCAACGAATATATTCAGCTGATAAACCGCACCTCCCCATAAGCGGGGAATTAATAATTTGCCGATCTGACGGGCACCGTCATGGTTCAACGTCAAGGGCATCTTCCAGCATACCCCCCGGCGCCGCAACGCCAGCCACTGGGCCCAGAACTGCCAGATGCCTCCGATCAAAACACCGACGGAAATAGTATAGGCCATTGGCCACGAAAATAAACACGCCACCCAAACACTCAATATCATCGCCACATTCAAAAGGCAGGGTCCAAAAGACGGGGCAAAAAACGCGTTCATTGAATATAATATCCCTGCCTGAAAAGCAGTCAGGGCGATCAGGATTAAATAGGGAAACATGATGCGCGTCAAATCAGTTGTTAATTGCAGTTCGCCCGGCTCTCCCACAAAGCCCGGAGCGATCAGCCGCACGATCCATGGTGCCGCAAATATACCCAGCACAGTGATGCTTCCTAATACAATAAAACCCCAGGCCAAGACTGCATTAATACATTCCAGCCATTCTTCTTTGGATTTATGATGAGAATACTCTGAAAGCACCGGCACAATGGCCGCGTTAGCTGCCCCCTCACCCACCAAATCCCTAAATAAATTTGGGATTCGCTGGGCCACAAAGAATGCTTCGGCTAAAAGCCCTGTCCCTAAGAAACGGGCCACCAGCACATCACGGACAAATCCCAATAATCGGGAAGCCAAAACCCCGCAAGCGACAATTCCGCTGGATTTTAAGAGGGCATGGTGCCTATGAGGCGCTTTTGATTTATCAGTTGACATATATTAGGTGCTTTGCTATTATTCTTCCCTTAACAATTAAAGGAGAGTCATTCATGCCACAACGTCGTACTGCTATCAAGGATTTACGCAAATCACATACCAAACACCTGCAAAACCTGCAGATCAAGACTGATCTCAAAAAGACGGTCAAGAAGTTCACTGTTGCTGTGACAGACAAGAAAGCTGACGCCAAAGAATTGCTCAAAGAGATCTACAAGAAATTCGATAAAGCGGCCAAGCGTAACGTCATGCACAAGAAAACAGCGGCCCGTCGTAAATCTCGTTTCGCCCGTTCGTTAGTTTCAACGGCGAAGTAAGAGACCAAGTTCCACTACTAACTTTTCCACGGCATATTGGGGATCAAGGCGGCTTCGTTTAATATTGAGGTCCGCCTCTTCCAATGCTTTAAGCCCCCGCTCAAATCGTTCCTTGCCGTAAGCTTTGCCTTCCTTGCTCCAATACCAAACCAACGCCCCCATGATCTGCAAAGGGTGAACATCCGCCCGGTAAAAACCATCCAGCATTTTCAGCGCATCAGCGCTGCGATTGGCTGACATTAATTTGGTCATGTCAAAAACATTAGGGCCTTGAGGCTTTCCCAAAACAACGCCTTTGGCATAAAGCGGCAGGTCTTTTAGATCACCTTTAAGGATCGTCTCGGAAGATTCCAGGATAAGATCACAATGCTTCAATGGCTTCTGGCAGTAATTGATCAACACCTGAATATCTGCGGATTTTAATCGGTGCACCTGACGCAAAATAATCAGGCGATGCGGGGCGATGACTGGCAATGTAAGGAATGCTTGCTTGAGCCTGTCTTTTTCAAGCTGAGTGGCATCAAGATTATCAAGATCGAATGCCCGAGCTTCCTCGGAATCCTTAAAGAATTTATTTTTGATTTCAGCGATCTTGGTATCTTTGGCTGGCAGGTCATCGCCAAGGAACAGGTAGATCATATCTTACCAATTCTCAACGGTACGCTCAACGATACGGGTGGCAAGGTCGGTCAGCGCGTTGTTGATCGCTGCACTTTGGGATGTAGCCTGGGTCCCTGTCAGAAAATACGTGGTTTCACCCGTGAAAGAAGGTTCTTTCCACAAAACTTTTCCTGTAGCCCTCTCTGTAAGGGTCAACGAAACCATAATGCGTATACGGTATTCCTGGATATTTTGATTAACGTCCTGCCTCAAATCATCCTGTGCCACACCGATCAAGGCGCCACTTAAGATCAGGTCTGCTTGGTCTGGATCGGCAACTTTCAGATTCCCGTCAAAGACAAACCGGTCGATGATGTTGGTGCGGACATTGGATTCCAAAAGAGGCACATAAAGAACATTGCTGCTCTCGTCAATATTGTTGACCTTGTTCTCAAAAGGCTCAATGGCTATCTTTTTATAATTGGTGGGCAGTAAGGACCCGGTCGTGTAGCCGCAACCGGCCATGGATAAAAGAAGCAACGTGCTGAGGAAAAAACGTGTCATTACTCACCGATGATCTTTAATTTAGCCGAAGCTTTAGCTGCCCAGGAAGTGTCTGAGTAGTTGTCCACCACATCTTTGTAGTAGATCCGTGCGGCTTTCATATTTTTCTGCTTTTCATAGAACTTGGCAATGACAAAACTATTTTCCGCTTCACCTTCTTTAAGGCGGGCCATCTGTGCTTTGGCTTCAGGAGTCAGTTCGCTGTCCGGATGGGTCTTGACAAAATCATTGAACTCATCCATGGCGACACTGGCCACCTTCTGCTCGTGCTGCGCGTTCGAGGCCCTCTCGGTATCTGACATGGCGATCTGGAACTTGGAAGCCTGGGCCCAATCGCTTTCAGGATAATCATTCATTGTCTTTTCAAATTCATCGCGGGCTTCCTGATACATGCCCTTGGCCTTATAAAAGAGCCCTATCTTGTATTGCGAGATCGCGGCGTATTTACCATAAGGAGCATTCTTGATAACGGTGCGTAATATTTCAATCACCCTGTCATCGCTGCCGACAACCACCTGGGCCCACTTGCTGCGTCCCTTGTTCTCTAATAGATGATTGGCGATATTGTACTCAAGTCCAACGATCTGTGCTGCGCGTTCACTGAAAGGATATTTATCGATAACCAATTGATAAGCCAAGTATGCCTCATAAGGCTTGTCCATTGTTTCCAGGCATTGGCCTATGAAAAATTCAGCTTCAGGAGCTTCTTTGGCACGGGGATAAGCTTTGATGAGTTTTTTATATTCTTTGATGGCCTTCGGGCATTTTCCCTGATCGCTGAAACTTTCAGCATATTCCAACTGGTCATCAGGTGTCGGCTTCAC
>Ga0206826_1111_pt1 | contig 11314 bp, 4 predicted proteins | sample Alteio_BWOrgCont_80_FD_152636 | JGI IMG/M metagenome (GOLD analysis project Ga0206826, IMG submission 152636) | Enriched cells from forest soil in Barre Woods Harvard Forest LTER site, Petersham, Massachusetts, United States -... | ecosystem: Environmental > Terrestrial > Soil > Temperate forest > O... | reverse complement strand
GGCGGCATTGCCGGAATATAAGGCGCAACGGCCCGAGATGCCGGAGCTGTTGAAGCGTCAGCTTGATGAGATAACGGCCTATTTGGACGCAGCCGGTATAGCATCATTTTGCCGGGATGGGATAGAAGCGGATGATGTGATCGCCTGCCTGGCCCGGCGCGCAGAAGAGATGAATTGGATGACGGTCATTGCCAGCCCGGACAAGGACTTTATGCAGTTGGTGACGTCACGGGTTGGGTTGTTGAACCCGTACGACAAAACGGAAGCGGTTTGGACAAATGAGCAGGTCCGCAACAAAACGGGCGTTGAGCCATCTCAAATTGTAGATTGGCTGAGTTTAATCGGAGACAATGTGGACAATATCCCCGGGGTGCCCGGGGTGGGGCCAAAGACCGCGACAGAGTTATTGAGACAGTTTGGCTCGGTGGAAGAAATGTACGGGCGGCTGGATGAAGTGAAATCTGAAAAACTGAGGGCGACTTTGTTAGGGGTGCGGGAATCGGTTCGGCGCAATCGCGAACTGGTCAGGTTGCATGAAGTCGCTTGCGATTTTTCACCGGCGACAATGGCCATGAAGACGCCGAATACTGGCCGGCTGGGTCAATTGTATTTGCGCTGGGGATTTAGAACGCTGCTGGCGGCGTTGGAAGAGACTGCCGCGCGCGAATGCCAGGCGGCATTGATTTAAAGCCTTTAACCGGGATTAACCAGCCGGGATAGGGCTGTTTAGCAGTTATGATGAGTTTGAAACAATAAGTAAATGAAATTGAAGAGCTGGATTAAAAATTTGTTTAAGCCGCAATTTTATCTGGGGCGCACAATGTATTTTGTGCCGGTAAATTGTGGACAAAATATTCCAGTTGGCCTAGAATCATTCCAATCGTATATGCCGTTCCCGTCCGTCCGACGTGCCGCCGTTTGTTTTTGCTGGATGTTATTCCTGGCAATTCCTGCCGCTGTATTTGCGCAAACTAATTATTATGCAGCCGATGGGACGGAATACGCCATTGTCGGCTCCTTGCCCGGGGACCAGATTTATCCAGACGTTGCCTTAAATACGAATGGCGGTTATGTCGTCTGGCAGGACAACGTTACGGATCCGGTGGGCGAAGGCATTAGCGCCATGCAGGTGAACAGTACGCTTTCAGGCTCGGGCGACGTTTTTCAGGTCAATACAGCGAGTACAAACAATCAGCAGGATGCGCATGTGACCTCATTAAAGAGGGGGGGCGCCGCTTTCGTTTGGGAAGGCGGCCCAAATAGCAACCAGCGTATTTATGCGCGCTTCCTGAATGCCAGCAATGTATGGACGACGGCCACGAATATTTCTGTCAGCACTTATACGAATTGGTTCCAACGAGATCCGGCAATCGCAACGCTAAGCAATGGCGATGTGGTTATTGTTTGGACCAGTTTTGACCGGGTAAGTTCCAACAGCATGCTGGATGTGTATGGCCAGCTTCTCTCGACGAATGGGGCCTTGCTCGGCACGAATTTTTTAATCAATCAAACGACAGCATACAACCAGCGCAACCCAGCGGTGGCGGCGCTGAATAACGGCGGGTTTGTGGTGGCTTGGGTTTCTGAGCAGCAGCGCACCGTGGGAGTGACCAATTCAGTTGATTCATCAGCCGGGTCAATGCAGCTTCCAAGTGCGGATATTTACTCCCGGCTTTTTGCTCTTTCAGGCACCAATCCCGTTGCTTCGACCGGTGAAATTTTGGTGAACACTAATTATAACCCGTTTTTAGATGCCCCGAATTATAATCCTTGTGCGCGCCCGGCCATTGCTACGGCTTCTGACGGGAGCTATCTGGTGGCGTGGTGTGCGGAAGACATGGCCGATCCCACCAACGGATGGGACATTTATGAACGGTCATTTACTAATTCCAGCGGCGGCATAGCCAATTTGGTCAATACCCATACTTATGGGGATCAATATGCGCCACGCGTCAGCGTGATCGGGAGCGATTATCTGGTTATCTGGACGAGTCTGGGGCAGGATGGCTCGCGCGAAGGCGTGTACGGTCAATTTATCCATGAAGGGGATGCGCCCGTAAATGGCGAATTTCTCGTCAACACGACGACCTTGGGCCAGCAGATGCAGCCAGCGGTGGCATCGGACGGTTACGCGCAATTTTTGGCGGTTTGGACGAGTTTCACCTTTGGCCCGAGCGGGTTTGATTTATTCGCGCAACGCTACGTCAACACGGAAGCGGTGCTGGAACCGATGCCCGCGCCGTTTGTGTGCGTACCTTTTGTGTTGAGCAATAATATTTATCAACCGGAACTGATGGTTTCCTGGGCGCCGGTGCAGGGGCTTTCGGTTTCAAATTACCTGGTTTATGTGGATGGCGAGGGGACAAACATGGCCGCGCTCACGGGCAACCAATGGATCATGACCAAGGCGAATGGACTGTCAACAAACAGCACGCATTCATTTGCGCTGGAATATTTGACGACCGCCGGCTTCACTTCGCCAATTTCGCCGTCCACGAGCGGGACGACCTGGAGCGGCCTGAATTGGGGCGGCATTCCTTACGAGTGGATGGCGGAATATTTTGGTGGTTATTATGGCGGGACTTATCATACGAATTTCTGGCCGTCTCCCAATTCATTGGTGGCTACTGGTGGTCCGACCTTGCTCCAGGTGTTTCTCACCGGTGGCAATCCATTTAATCCGTCCACCTGGCTGGAAACGAGTCTGGTCAAAACCGCCAAGGGAATGTACCTGGATTGGAATACGCAACCGGGCATGACCTACCAGGTGCAGGTGACAACGGATTTCCGCACGTGGAGTAATGTGGGCGGGCCGCGATTTGAAGCCGGGACAAGCGATTCAATTTTCGTGGGTAATGGAACGGCGGGCTATTACCGCGTCGAGCTTTTGTGGCAGTGAAGTTATGCAACGATTGATTAAAACATTTTTTTGCGCACTGATACTGGCGGTGGGCTGGCAGCAGGCTCGGGGCTATGCCTTGTTGGGGCCGCCAGCGGCTGCGGGTGACACGTGGGAAACGCCGAGCATCGGTTACGATATTGGTGGAGATGTGGGCACCCCAAAGAACATTGGCCAGGGATATCGACGCAATATTCCTGTGATGTATTATGCCTACGATTCGCAATTTGCTGATTATTTTGGCGTCGACGGTGAGCGGTCAGTGGACGGCGCCTTTTCCATTTTGAACAACATGTTTACCAACAACGCCAGCTCAAGCCTGGACGGTTACAGCCTGCATCTGTCGGAATTTCCGGATGATTCCCAGTCTATTAATTATACCGCAGAGTCGCTGGCCTTGACTGATTTAAAGTCAGATGTGCTGCTTTTGATGATGGAGCAATTGGGTCTGGCGCAACCGGAGCGTTTTACCTGGACACTCCACGACCGTTTTTTGCCGGCTGGAGGCAAGTGCCCCCTGGACGAGGAGTATTTAGTGATCCAAAGAAATTACGATGACACTCTTGGCCCATTGCAAATTCAATATTCGCCATATGTCAACGATACGCTTTATACTTATGAAATTGAGGAGTTTTGTGCGGGACCGCCTCCTTTGTCGGTTACAGTTCCGATTGCGGTGGATCCGTATGCCAATACTTATACCGCGGTGGCCGGGTTGGGCGCTGGATTGGGAGTGACCACCATTACCTCGCCATCCGAGCTGTGGGCTTCCGTGGAAACGGGCGGCTTCTATACCGGTCTGACGCGTGATGACGTGGCCGGCTTGCGGTATCTCATGACCAGTAATAACATCGTATTTGAGGATCCGGGGCTGGGAAGTTTGTTGGAATTGACCAATTTTACCACCTTGAACCCGCTTGTCACGGCTAATGCAGCGACTTTGCTTGAATTCGCCCAGACCAATCCAGAGGCTACAGTATTGGCAGCATTTCCAACATTGCAAATAAACAGCGTCTCAAATTATTTCACGGTTGTTTCCAATCCGATTGTCGTGGCCTACTTCACGAATTATATTGGGTCTCCGGTGGGGACTCCGCCGTCGCTGGTCATCTATACCAACGGCTACACTTTAGCGCTTCAGGAAAATTTCTCCTATACTTTTGGGAACGTTGTCTTTGTCCACTACTCTCCCAACACCGTTGCCCAGCTACAAACGATTACTTTGTCGGTGCCTTATGGCGCTCCGGTAGGCACTCCAGCGGTGACGAATGTGACCTACCAAACCATCACGCTGACCAACGTGCCGTCCGGGGATTATTATATCATTCCGCCCGGCTCATGCGGTTTTGATATCGTGGGGACGCTGTGGACCAATAATTTTGTCGGAACGACGACGAATGTGCTTGCGGCGGCGACCAACACGGCTACGGGGTTTGTTGGTTCGGAAAACATCGTGACTTCTTTCACTAACGATGCTTTTGAATATTATACCTGTACTTTTACCGCGCCCCCGGCGGCTTATTACCAGGGCATAGGACACATCCAGTTTGTGCGCGTACCGGACACGTATTTGGATCCATTAACTGAAAATTTTATCCAGCCTATTACCAATACCTATAACATGGTTTGGTATGACCCAACCAACAGCCATCTTTATACGCAGACATTCCAACGCATTGTCACAACGCCGGATTATCTGTTTACGGCCGAGGATCTGGCCACGCCGGCCAATGGGGTCACGGGATTTGGAGTTCTCTTTGGCTTGCGTAACGTTAATTTTGACCAGGCCAATATCCTGCCGGGACTAGCCGGCCCGGGAACCATCAATCCGGCAACTACCTTTACTTTTAATGAGGTAGGAAACATATTCGCCAACGGCCCGGCGGCATTCGCAGGCCTGACGACGAATGCGTTCTTGAGCCAGGTGGAGCAGGGGAGTCTGCTGGCCTGGGCGTCTTTTGATGGCACTACCAACCCGCCGGAAGTTTATCCGAATGGCACCAGTATCCAGGAACTTGAAAACCAGCTGGTCATCTCCATTAGCCCGACGTCGCTGCCTGATGGCACCAACGGGGTGGCTTATCCCACGACGGATTTTACCGCCACGGGCGGCCAGCCGCCTTACATCTGGTCACTGGCAGGAACCCAACTGCCGCAAGGTTTGGTATTTTTTAACGGAGTGATTTCTGGAACACCGGCCAACAATCCAACGGGGGTTTATGATTTCAACATCGAGCTAACCGACCAGGACAACCGGAGTGTGACTGTGCCCTATACGATTACTATCCATTAACGCGGTATGAAACCAATTTATTTCCAATTTCGCAATTTCCGGTTCTTTAATTGGAGGTTGGGTGCCTTGTGGTTGTGCCTGAATTTTGTGGTCGGGGCAGGGGCGACGGTGCCGCTGTATTTTAATTCATCAGTGCTCAATTATTCGATTCCAGGCACTCCGCCGCCGCAGATTGACGCGATCAATTTCGTTAACTCGAACCAGTTTAATGTTGGCTTTAGTGAATTGGGTGTGAACGCACAATTTTACGAGCCGAACAATACCATCAATTACACAAACGCGCCCGAGGCGAATAATAACAACAACGATACCGGCATCATGACGGTTGACAGCCCGTTCCAGACCAACAGTCTGCTCATTATTGACTTCAACTTGGTTGGAGTAGGTTTTCGGTTCGACACGCTAACGACAAATGTGATTCCCCATAAGGAAGCAGGCACCTTTTACAATGCAGGGGATATTCGCTGCGATTCGGTGATTGACGGAAATAACGTGTTCAGCTTTTTCGGGGAGGAATTTTTTGAGCAGTTCAATGTTGGGCAATGTTTGATTTGGGCGACGAACATCATTTGTCCCGGAAATATTGACACGAGCGCAAACGGTTTTATCAATTTGACGGGCCAAAACGTTAATTTGGCCGGCAGTGTGCTGACGATTGAGACGCCGCTAGACGAATTGGGTCTGGCCGGAAATGCATCATTTACCGGCACAGGAGTTTCTGGATTGAACACAAATTTGTGGGATCCGACCGTGGACTTGGGGATTAATTTTGCCGATTCATCGCCTTTTCCCATTGCCCCACTCCAGTTGATCTTGACCAACTCATCTCCGTATGAAGAGAATGCCACGGTTGGCGTCGTTGACCGGTCGGCGTTTGTCCAGGATACGAGCGGCCCGAACGTGAGTTATAAAGTTTGGTTTGGCGCCCCTGCCACCATAACCGGCAGCGGCGAAGTTGCCATTGGCTGGGCAGGTACGTATCTGGACTTTGCGACTGGTCAAATGGTAACCAACTACCTCTATCTGAATGATGATTACCTGGAAGGTGCGATTACCAACGTGCCAGTGACCGTTAATGGCTGGCCGTTCAACTTCACGCTCACGGAAAGTGCAACGCCGCTGATTGCAGCTGCTCCTTCTCCCACTGGCTTTCCGACATTTCCGGCCGGTGCACTTACCAATAATCCCTATGTTTATGGGGATTTTGTCGGTAGTTCCACGGGCTCGAATCCCGGCGATTCAGTCACAAATTTAACCGCGCGGATTCAGATCACCGCCAGCCAGGAATTGAATTTAAGCAATGCTGTAATCAGCGGCCCAAATTATATGTCATTAACCGCTCCCAATGAATTTGACGATAACGGAGGGGCGGGGATTAGTTCTCTCTATTCGGACATTAATCTGGGCAGAACCAACGGCTCGCTAGTGATCAGCAATCTGTTGAATTCGCAGATTCCGGATTGGAGCGGACTGATTCAAGCATGGAGCACGGTTTGGTTGAGCGTTGAAACGAACATTTTTACAGGATTAGCGGAGACGGATTCCTGGCGCGTGGTTCTGGTGGCCAGCCAATTGAATCCCGTAACCGTGCCGCAGGTGCGCAATATGATGCTGAACGCGACGAATAGCCTCGTCATCTGCGATGTTCTCGACGTATATGGTTCGTTTTTTGCCAATGCCCAAAGCCTGACGTTAACAACCAACACCTTGGGCAGTGGCGCGGAATCGCCCGATGGCGAATTGGATTTCTTGAGCCAAAACCCCTTTACTTGGAACTGGGAAGCTTCTTTGCCGAATTTGCTTTGGCTGACGAACAACGGCGCCATCCGGTTGCCTAATTTCTCGACATTTATTGGCAGCTCGCAAACCAACGTTATTACACCGGGCATTCCGAATACGCCGGCGACGGCAATTCTTTCTGAAACCGGAGGCACAAATCCCGTGGCTAATAGCACAGTAACCGTGGGGCTTTCCCCATACGTTTATGTCTTTGTCAACAAGCTAACCAACACGATACCTTACCAAGTCAAAATTGGAGCGACCTTTAATGGCACGATGAGCAATTTGATTGCGGCGATCAATGTTGGAGGAGGGGCTGGAACCAATTACAGCACTAATACGTCCCCAAACTCTATGGCTACGGCGGGGTTGCTGGCCGGCGGTGCGTTTACGGTTTCGGCAAACACGAATAATTATCCGGGTCCTCTCGGTGATGGCATCCCTGTGGGAACAACCGCGGCGAATTTGTTATGGAGCGGTTCGGTGTTAAGCGGGGGAGCCAATGCCGTTCCGGGATCCACAAATGTGGTATCTTCGCAAATTCCCTATGGTGCGTTTATCAATAACGGTTTGCTTTTGGACCAAGGTTCGACCATTTGGGCGAATAATTTCGAAAGCGGAGGGGTGATCTCAAATGAAACGGGCTCGTTTATCCTGACTTCGCAAACGACGGCGCTGACGAACGGTTCGATCGTGGCTGGGGGCGATGTTTCAATCTCGGCCAACACGCTTGTGGTCAGCAATCTTAATTTGCAGGCTGGCCGGTCGTTGACGCTGCAAGTGACGAATTTCCTTACTGACGACGGCGTGACTAATGGAAGCATTTGGTCGGTTGGCAGCACCAACGGCACTGGCGGCACTGGTCTGGTTCTTCCGCTGCTGCCGACCAATAACACGCCGGGCTTGAATAATTTGTTGGGCACAACGATTTCGGTGACGGTGCCCGCGCCGAATAAAACCGTCAGCAGCACTTGGGCAGCGAAGGATTACGGAGTTTCTACCGCCGGATATACCAACAACGTGGCGATTGGTCAGTTGATCCTGTCCTCGCTTGCGCCAAACAGTTACCTTTCCTTCAGTGGCACCGGAGTGGGCAACGCCATTTACGTGGACCGTCTGGTGCTGAATAATTATGCGAGTTATGTTAATGGGCTTGGTACTAAAAATATTCCAACGCTGTTGTTTAATAGCAACCTGGTGATTTATTATGCAGATGCGCTGGCTTCCAGCTCAGTGTCCGGCGGGCCGTTGTCGGACGTTTCGTATCAAGTAAATAATTCCAACAATGGGCATCTGCGCTGGGTGCCACAATACATGGGCTATTTCAGCTCCACCAACATGGTTTACCCGAACGGCACGACTAACACATTGAATACCGGTGTGGTGCTCGACCCAAATTTGGATTCCAATGGCAACGGCTCTCCCAATCCTTTTGATCCGGAACCCATTTTTGTGCCCAGCCAGGTGGATTTCAAATTCAGCTTTACCAACAATCCGCCGCCGATGTCGGGCGTGCTGACTTGGGACTCGATTCCCAGCGCGACCAATACCATCTATTATACGACGAATATGATGGCCATGAGCTGGGTCGTGGTGACGAATTTTGTTTCGCCGACAAACGTGCCGCCGGTGGGTGGCTGGCCGATTACGAACGTGGTGATTGAGCCGCTCCATCCGGTGCCGCACGGGTTTTATCGGGTGGGCGTCAGCCCGAATTCGGCGGATGTGTACGGGCAATAATAATCGAAAATTTAACGCGTGATAAACGCGACAACTTGAGCAACGTTTATGAAAAAAATTTGGGGCCATGCAGCGTCAGGCATCCTGACTGACGAAGAAGGCAGTTTCCATTCCCCTCGAAAGGACGCCCGGCGTTTTGAGCGCCTCCCGGTGCATTCGCTAACTCGGTCGTTTTTCTCCGTGTGCATTTCTGCGCGTAGGATGCCTGCTGCTTTATTTCTGACGCTGGTTGTTATGGCGCTGACGGCCGTGAGCGTCCGGGCGCAAACGAATTTTGCCAACGCGCTGGTGATTGGCGGCACCTCGGGCTCTGTCCAATACACCAATACGGGCATCATTCCTGATCCGAACTGTCCGCCGATTGCCGGCTTTCCCGCGAATGCGCCGGTTTGGTTTTCCTGGACTGCGCCGCAGAGCGGCGAGGTGGAAATGGATACCATTGGAAGCGTATCGTACGATCTGGTTACAGATACTGCCATTCAAGTGACCAATTTTGTGATTGTAACCACCAACAATATGGATGTGGTTGTGACCGATACTATTCCGATCGTGGAGCCTATCGAGATTCCGGCCACCAATAATTATCCCCTGGATACGGCCCTGGCGGTTTTTACGGGGAACAGCATTTCGAGTTTAAATCAGGTGGCGGCGAACGATAATATGGTTCCAATCAACGGCAGCACCAAGCTGGGGACTAGTGAAAGCGCCAGCCTTACCCAAATCATTGAGAGTGGCAGCGGTGAATACGGCGTTGTGCCGGGCGGTCTTGCTCTCTACGCCTATAAGCTGCCTTTTTACGGCCCCAGCCATCTGAAGTTCAATGCTGTTGCGGGCCAGACTTACTATATTGCCGTGGACACGGAGGCGGACAGCGGCTACGCAACTTTTTTTCCAGTATTACCGACGGGTTCCATATCATTGCAATGGGCTTACCAGTCTTCCGGCGTGTTCCGCTTTGCCACGGAGGATTTTGACCCCTATACGTTGTTGCCGCTTTACCAGGCTGCTGGGACAGAGAGCGCCCTCCCAGCGGGGACTGCGGATGATGCCAATTCGACGATCCTGACCTATTATCCTTACAACGCCCCCGGATTGCTAGTGACAGTAACCCGCGTGGGCGGTTCATCCGGTCGTTGCACGGTGGATTATTCAACGGTGGACGGAACAAACCTACTCACAATGGTGAATGGAACCAATCTGGTCAACGCGATAGGGCCGGAGTTGGGGACGGAATCGTATTTTTTGGCGGCGAGGGACGCGGCGGGAGTGCAGAACGTGGACTATGTGCCAGTCAGCGGCACCCTGGTCTTTGATGATAACGAAATGAGCAAGACCATCCTGGTTCCGATTATTGACAATTTTCTTTTATCCTCTGGGGGAATCAGTTCAGGCGGCAACCTGCAAAATATTTATTTTGGAATTGTTTTGTCCAATGCGCAGGTGGACCCCAACGAAAGCGCCGATATTTCACAGCCGCGCATTGACCCGACCTTTGGCACGGCCATGGTGAGAATTTTGAATCCTGATGCGGATCCTTACGGCCCGGACCTGGTTCCGCTCATAACCAGCAATACCGTGGTCAATATGGGCGTGACGAATACGACCTTTTTTACCAATCTGGTCGTGGCCTTGGCCCCGACAAACACTCTCTTTAGTTTTGAGAAGGCCCACTATCGCATTCCAGAGGACGTCAATGACGTCGCCCATGATGGGTGGACCCAGGTGGCCATTTATGTTGAGCGATTTGGCACAAATAGTGCCGCGCAATCTCTGACTTACGGCATCAACCGTACCGTTGAGGGTTGTGCCGGGGTTGAAATTAGGATCCAGTGAACCATTAGGATTCAGCCGTGCCAAGCAATTAAGGTTTTGCCCGTTCACCTCGGTGAAAGCACCGCCGATGAGCACCTCACCATCCGGTTGCAGCGCGACGGATTGCACCGCGCCGTTCACGGTTGGGCTGAATGATGAATCCAAAGAACCGTCAGGATTCAAGCGGGCGATGTAGCTTTGCCGGCTCCCATTAAATGCTGTGAAGCTGCCTCCAATCAGGTATTGTCCGGCTGGCGTGGCCACGACAGAATTGATTGGGCCATCTGCGCCGGTGTTTGGCGAAAACGATTGGTCCAGATTTCCATTGGTATCTATGAGCGCAATGTTGTTAATTGGGTCCCCGTTTTGGTATAAAAGAAATCCGTTGTAGGACACAAAATTTCCCGCAATCAGAGCCTCATTATTCGTGAGAATGACCAGGCTGTTGACCACTCCCGAAACACCGGGGTTGGGATCTCTTTCGGGCGTCGTCTGCGGCACCTCATCGGACGGCAACGCCATGAGGTTATTGAAATCCGCGTTATATAATTCATCCACAGAACCCGCGGGCGGGTGCTGGTCGTTGAATAAAATCGTCACCGTCGTTTCCGCCACCATACCCGACAGCCACGGTACCGTCTGGTCGCCAAATTTCGCTTCCCGGTAGAGTTCGATTTTGAAATCCTTATTGAACTTCGTCAGGGTCGAATTGGTAACGGTAAAGGTTATCTTCTGAAAATTTGCACCGTTACCAGAAGAGGGGAAATCAATAGTCCCGGTAGCCAACGTGA
>Ga0206826_1110_pt1 | contig 11393 bp, 7 predicted proteins | sample Alteio_BWOrgCont_80_FD_152636 | JGI IMG/M metagenome (GOLD analysis project Ga0206826, IMG submission 152636) | Enriched cells from forest soil in Barre Woods Harvard Forest LTER site, Petersham, Massachusetts, United States -... | ecosystem: Environmental > Terrestrial > Soil > Temperate forest > O... | reverse complement strand
GAGCCAAACCCGGAATACAATTCTCTGTATATTCAATATCAACAATTATCGGCACAAGCTCAAAGCGCCGAAACGTACGATGCAGTAAACGGGGGACTTGTTAATGGAATTATAGCAGCTTCGGCCCGAAATAAGGCAGCGAATGCGGCAAACTTGCTTGCGGAAACCCCGCAATACCTGAATGTGCCTGTTTTCCAAGATTATCAAATAAAGGAAACGGATCTTGTTGCCGACTGTAGGCTTCAAGTAAGGATTCATGTAATAGATGGGCTTACCGGCAGCAACCTGTACGATGCCCCAATCGACGAGAAAGACCAATTTACTTTCACGGAATATAGCGACGTGCACCCCGAGGACGTTAAAGGGTTTCAGAATCAGACTGCCTCGCCTAATTGGGGCAACAACTGTCTTGATAGATTTGTAAATGACCATCTAAATGAAATCGCCGAGAAGGTCGCCGACTTATACGATCATGCGACCCTTCAGCTAGCGGTAAACGCCATTAAAAAAAACAATGGCCAGACAGGTGTAGAATTGGGATTGGCATGGGCATCGCGAGCCGAACACCAGGGGACAATAGCGGATCTCGAGGCAGAAGATGAAATAGGCAAAGCGCAGGCGAAATTTGACGGCATGTGCTTCGGCGACTCAGTCGGGTCTTGGAGCGAGCTCCGAAAAGAGGTCATGCAAAACGTTATGTCTTACTTCGGTGGGTTAATTGCGCAAAAGAATCCCGATGCTGGCGCGTCTGTGTCAGCTGCTGACCCAATGGAACTACAGGCAAACCAAATGCATTTTGTTCGGCCCACACATGACATTTCCAGCAGCGTGACATCCACGACTACAACGGCTCCGTCGGCTAATGTCCACGCCGAGTCAACTATTTCCGCAGCAATGCGCGCAACCGTGACGGTCATAACCGACCAGGGCTGATTTAAATCGTATATCGCAAATCAAAACGGCGAGGACCCGCCTTCGTTTGACTACGGCGCGGCTGCTCGCATGATGCAGAACAGGGAGGACGAGGAGGATTTTGAGATAGTGAAGAACTAAGGATTTTCCTTTTGGGTGAGGTAAAATCGTCAGCGCGCGAAAAATGCGCTGGCATATATCGACGATGTTGCAACTTCAGACGCGCTCGCCCGCTTGTTGCGGGCTGCGCGTGTCCCGCTTGCGCGGGAATCGAGGATGGGAAGTTATAGGGGCGTTTACCCAGGGTAGCTCGCGTTGCTCGCAACCCTGGGCTGAAAGATGGAATCCCAGTCGGAGATCTCTGCAAAAGTCGGTTTGAGACCAATATTGTTGATAGATGATAGCGATTTGTTGGTGTTTTGGTATTCGTCGGCGGTCATAGACCGCCGCTACAGGACTTTTGCAGAGATTTCCAGTCGGGGTTGTCGGTTACGGCTCGCGAGCAGGGACGCGCCCACCATGGTCAGTTTTAGCTCGCTCTCACCCCAATAGGGGCGAGGGAGACTGGAAGGGATTATCGGCTCTGCTGTCCGGAGGCGCTTGCGGCAGCCGCCAAGCTGCCATGCAGGGCGTGGGCTTTTGGATAATTGGACATGAGTTGGGCGGCTTTGGTGGCATCGGCGATGGCCCCGTCAAAATCCCCTCTGTCATCCTTCGCCCCAATGCGGGCTTCACCCCCTGCCCCGCAGGTGGCAAGGCGGAAGCCAGATCTCTGCTGGTTTTTAATACGTCGGCAAAGACCAGCTCAATGGTTTGGTGTTTGATTTTAAAACCAGGGCAACATTATCAATGTGCGCGCCGGCTCCGCCCGTCGGCAGATTCACAGCCTGGTCGTGAAAATTAAATTTCGTTGACGTCATGGCCGCGATAAAGGTGACGACATATTTTTGCCACTTGAACGTCTTAAAGGCGGGAGTTTTTCCATTTTCGTTGAATACGCCGACGGTTATGCCATTGATGGAAACCGTCAATATGCTTTTGTAACCGGGGCGCGGTGTGTGACAGAAACTAAAGGTATAAGCGTATCCAACCTTCGTATTCACCGTTTGCCAGACATCGGCTTGCAGAAGCGGGGCCATGGTGGCGCTACGCGATAGAATTTCGCAATTCTGCTTGCACGGCGGCGCTGAATAACAAGGCGGACGATTGTTGACGACCGTTGGATCGTGCCATAGTTCAAATGTAGGCGCGGAGGTTGTCCAGGGCGCGACAGCGGGCTTGGGGATGAATTCATTCCAATTTGGATGATTATTGTTGCGGTAGGGAGGAACAGTGATGTTGGGTGTCTGAAAACAGCCGTTCTTGATCAGATTCATAATATGAAGTGTTTAATTGATTTTGTTTGACCTTGTTCGAGCCAGCAAACTTAATGAGATATTTTAATACTGTCAATAAAGAATATACCCCAAATAAATCACTACCCTTGTTTTTTACGATTCACGATATGCCCGCGTGAAACGCGATGAAGCATGAAAACTAATTGATATTCAATTTTCCGACATTTCCGCAACTGCATCACGTTTTGGCGGGGAAATTTTTTGACATGCCGTTTCGGCTGCCACCCAATCAAGCCATTCGCTCGAAACAATCAACGTCCATAAAGTACGCGCATGGTCGGCCCGTTTTTGGCAATGCTCGTTCAATAATTCCAGCGCGGCGGCGGGGCGCACCCCGATTTGCTCGAGTAGCTTGTTTTCCAACTTTGCGGTGGCCCATTCGCGCAGGGGGCCGCGCAACCAGCGCCCGATGGGCACGGACAATCCGCGTTTGCGGCGATGCCCGATGGATTTTGGCAGGTAGCGCAAGGCGTAGTTTTTCAAGAAAATTTTCGTGGAAAAGTTCTGCACGCGGCTGGTCACCGGCAAACTTGCGGCAAAGGCCAGCACGGATTCGTCCAAGAAGGGCGTGCCTAATTCCAGGGCCGAAGTCATGCTCGCGCGGTCAGCCTTGGTCAGCAGCCCTTCGGCGAGAAAATTTTCAACGTCCCAGCGTTGCACGCGATCCAGCAACAGGCCTTCGCCGTCATTCCCGCCGGGCAAAGCCGGGAGTTGAATTCCCAGGCGGTTCAAAATGGCCGGCGTGATGTTAGACATCCACAATTCGTGCCGCGTCAGGCCGCCCAGTTCCGCGCCCTGCACGAAGCGCTTGAGCAAATAGGAGACGGTCATTTTCTTTTCGCTGACGGGAAGCGATTCAACCGCGCCGCCGATGGCGTGGCGAATCCACGCGGGCAAACGGGCAAATTTTTCCGCGATGCTCGCGCCAGTATAAGTGGGGTAGCCGCCGAAGATTTCGTCCGCGCCTTCGCCCACCAAAGCCATGGGCACGTCCTGCGCAGCGCGACGCGCGAGAAGCGCGGCGGGCAGCCACGCCGGGTCGGCGAGCGGTTCACCGACTGTTCTTATCAGCAACGACAAGGTTTTGGGCAGGTCGCCGGGTTTTACCCAGACGGTGACGGGTTCCAGTTTCAGAGAAGTGGCGACGGATTCCGCAAAATTTCCCTCGTCAAACGATTCCTCCTCAAAGCGCAAGGTATAAGCCCGCAAACGGCGATCGGGATGCAACGAGCGCGTGACCGCCGAGACCAGTGAGGAATCAACGCCTCCGCTTAAAAAAAGGCCGAAGTCAACATCCACGTCCGTTTGCCGGCGGACAGATTCGCGAAAAATCTTGTCGAAGGCGTCGAGCGACGGGGTTTGTTTGGGGGTCTCGACATTTTTCCAACGCCAGTAAGTCGAGCGCCGGATGCCGCACGCATCAACCTGCACGATGCCGCCGGGCGGGACTTTCCGGACGCTGGCAAATGGTGAATGGGGCGCGGTGAATAATCCGAATTGCAAATATCGTTGCAAAGCAGCGGCGTCAAAATCCACGGGCAATCTCCGGTTGGCAACGATACAGGCGATTTCCGTGGCGAAAACAACGTTGTCGGCGACCTGGGTGTAGAACAAAGGACGTTCGCCCACACGGTCGCGCACCAAAGTAAGCCGGTGTTCGCGCGGATCCCAGATGGCGATGGCAAAGGCGCCGATTAATTTTTCAGCGAAGGCTTCGCCGAGTTCCAAATACATTCCAGGAATCACGGCCACGTCGGTTGCCTGATTCACCTGCCGGCCGCGTTCCGCAAGCCAGAGACGCAATTCCTTATGGTTGTCAATTTCCCCGTTGCAAACCGCGACCACGCCGCTGGCGGCGTCCAGCATCGGTTGGCGGCCGTCATCGCCGCCACGAATCTTGAGGCGTGTCGCCCCCAGCACGGCGGACTCGGCTTCGCGCAAACCAATGTCATCAGGGCCGCGATGGGAGAGCGCCTGCAACATGGCATTGACACGCAAGCGGACCGATTCCGGCGGCCGCTCGCCGGAAATATTTACGATGCCACAAATACCGCACATAACGGAAGTATTACTGGGCCGTCAAGAGCACGCCGAGGTAGGGCGGCGTGAGGGTTTGAATGTCAGTTGGCTGGACCCCGATGGCCCCCAATTCGGGACGGTCATTTGTACGCGCAACAAGATAGACCGGAGTTTTTCTCTGAGAAATCCAGCGGTCAAAATTGGTCAGCGGCACCAGGTTAGCCGGCCACGCAGGATTATGTTGCAGGCTGAACAGAATATAATTGCTCGCGCTGGTTATTTCACCGCCGTCCGTGGTGACCAGCGTGGCCGTACGGTGCAAATAAAACGGCAGGCCGCTGGGAAAGCATTCGAGAAAAACCAATTTGGTTTCCGGGGCCAGGGCAGGAATAGTTTGCGACAATTGGCGGGCGGACTTGGTGTTGAAAACGACGGCGATCATGCCAAGGCTCAAGGCGAACAGCAGAAGCGGTAAAGTAGCGAAGACAAAAAAACAAAGGCCGGTATCGCTCCGAAGACATGCCAGCAGGCCAAGCACAGCAAAAACCAACAGCAGGATGCCGGGAACAATTAAGCCATGCCCCAGTTCGGCCGCGTCAGCGACCGAAAGCCTAAGCGGTTTGGCGAACAAACCCACGTGCGGCGATAAAATGAGCCCGACCACCGCCACGACGAAGCTCAGGATGGCCATTATGAGCGCCGCGTGATTGACGATGCGCGCCGCTTTGCCTCCCGGATGGGCCATCGCATGATCAAAAAATCTCGCCGTCAAGATACCGCAGGCAACCGTCACGGTCAGGATGTAGCCGGGTAATTTTGATTTCGAGAGGGAGAAGAAAACGACGACCACGACTGCCCAAACGAGGCAGAGCCGATCGGCAGACAACATGGATTTTTTATTTTTCCACCAGGCGAAGATCGCTTCAGGCAGAATAAGACTCCAGGGCAAAAAGAGCCCGGCGACAATCAACCCGTAGAAATAAAATGGCTGGGTGCGGTGAAAGGATGCAGTGGTGAAGCGATGAAACGATTCTTCGACCAGGCCGTAATACGGAAAATCGGGATGTTGCAGCGAAAGTCCTATGAACCATGGCAGGGTGACGCCAAAAAAAACGATAAAATTCAGCGGCGCAAATAGTCTTTTCCAAGCGCCGCGCCGTCCTTCCAGGCGATGGAACACAAGCAGGACCAAGACAGGGAGGAGAAATCCCACCGGGCCTTTCACGAGCGTCGCCAGACCGGCCGCCAGCGCGCCCAGCAGATACCAATGGCGGCGGGATTTGGCTTCATTTTCCTCCGCGCGAAAACCCGCGAAAATGGCCGCGGACACAAAAAGAGCCAGCGCGATGTCAAAAATCACCGTGCGGGAATTCACCATGAAAAGCGGCATAGTCGCAACGACGATTACCGCCAGAATCGCGCAACGCGTTCCATACGCGTGGCGGCAAAAGGCTAAAGTGACAGCCAGCAACGCCAGGGCGAAAAGGGCGGAAGGCAGGCGCGCGGCGGTTTCATTATCGCCAAACACCGCAAGCGAAAGCGCGACGGCCTTGAAATAAAAAGCCGGCTTGTCGAGATAAGCGATTCCATCATAGGACGGGGAGAGCCAGGCCCCGGATTCTTTCATCTCGCGGGCGACTTCGGCATTTCGGCCTTCGTCCGGCTGGATCAAGGGGAGACTTCCCAGCCGATAAAAAAGCGCGAAACCAACCACGGCCAGGGCAAATAAAACCATGACGGTTCGTGTTTGCGGAATTAACGTGGGAGAATTCAACGCGCGCATTTACTGATGGCGGTTATCATGGCTGGGCGGAAAACCACTGGCAATAAATTATCTCTGGCGGCAGCACGCGCGCGTGGTGGAGTCCTGCCCTGATTTTTTCTAGTGGTGCGTTGAACAGTAAAGCACATTGTCCCAGGCATTATTTGTGAAGGGAATAATTCCGCTAAAATTGGGATAATCGGGGCTTGACGGGAGCGGGAAATCCGTTAGAATGTTGGCGTAATGTCGAACAAAATATCACAAGTCGTCCTGGTAGTCGTCGTAGTTAGCGACGCCGCTGGCGCTTGTTGAAATGAGATTTAACAAGAACCCGCGGCTGGAAACGGTCGCGGGTTTTTGTTTTAATCCGCTCGTTCCGTCGCATCCGCCTTCGTCCCAAACGGACTTCGGCGCGACAAGCAACTGAAAACAACATATGAGCAAAACCACTGCAGCTACTGAAAAGAAACTTGCGCCGAAAACCACGGCGCGAAACGAAAAGACCCCTGCCCGCGCGCGCGCAGAAGTCGGCCCGGCCATGTACGGGCGCGATATTCTCGTGGAGGCCATGGAACGCGAGGGCGTTGAAGTCATTTTTGCGTATCCGGGCGGCGCGAGCATGGAAATCCACCAGTCGCTCACGAAATCGAAGATCCGGACGATTCTCCCCCGCCATGAGCAGGGCGGTTCGTTTGCGGCGGAGGGTTACGCCCGCGCCACCGGCAAAGCCGGCGTGTGCATGGGCACCAGCGGCCCCGGAGCGACCAACCTCGTCACCGCGATTGCTGATGCCTACATGGATTCCTGCCCCCTCATCGCCATTACCGGCCAGGTGAACCAAAACATGATTGGCCGCGGCGCCTTCCAGGAAACGGACATCATTGGCGTCACGCTTCCGATTGTGAAGCATTCCTATTTGGTCACGGACGTGAATGACATCCCGCGCATCGTGAAGGAGGCGTTTTACCTCGCCCAAACCGGTCGCCCGGGCCCGGTGGTGATTGACGTGCCTAAAAATGTGCAGCAGCAAAAGACGCAGCCGGTCTGGCCCACGCTCGCGGAAATCAAAAAAGGGCTGCGCGGCTATACCCAGCCGGATTTGAAAGCCGACGAAGTGGCGCTCAACGAAATTCTCGGCCTTATCGAAAAAGCCGAGCGCCCCGTGCTCTATTGCGGCGGCGGCATCATCACCAGCGGCGCATCGGAGGAATTGCGGAAATTCGCCGAGGCCACGAACATTCCGGTGACGACCACCATCATGGGCGTGGGCGCGTTTCCGGAAACGCATCCCCTTTCCCTCCGCTGGCTGGGCATGCACGGCGCGGCGTTCGCCAATTGGGCGGTCAACGGCGAGTACAAACAGCGCATTAATCCCACGGAGCCGATGGTGAAATTAAAGGACGGCGCGGATTTGTTGCTGGCCTTTGGCGTGCGTTTCGACGACCGCGTGACGGGCAAGTTCGACGAATTTTGCAAGTACGGGACGATTGTCCACGTGGACATTGATGCTTCCGAGTTGAACAAAAATCGCAAGGCGCATTTGCCGGTGGTGGGCGATATCAAGGACGCGCTGACGCGCCTGAACGCGATGATTGCCAAGCGTCCGATCACGAAAAAACATACCGCGTGGCTCGCGCAGATTGACGAGTGGAAGCAGAAAGGGCCGTTCGCCTATAAAATCACCAGCGAAATTGCCAACAGCGACCACATGAAAGACCATATGCAGGGGCACGAAGACCAGGTCATCCTCCCGCAAATGGTGATCGAAATGCTTTACGAGCTGACAAACGGCGAAGCCTACATCACCACCGGCGTGGGCCAGCACCAGATGTGGGCCGGCCAATGGTACAAATACAAATATCCGCGCCAGCTCATCACGAGCGCCGGCCTGGGCTCGATGGGTTTTGGCTATCCCGCCGCGCTCGGCATCAAAGTGGCGTTGCCCGATAAGCAGGTCATTGACATTGACGGCGACGGTTCGTTCCTCATGAACATCCAGGAACTGGCGACCGCGCACGTTGAGAAAATTGCCGCCAAGGCGATCATCCTCAACAACCAGCACCTCGGCATGGTGGTGCAATGGGAAGACAAATTTTACGCAGGCAATCGCGGGCACACTTATCTGGGCGACCCCGACCATCGCGCGGAAATTTATCCGGACTACGTCCGGGTCTGTAATTCCTTTGGCATACCGAGTGAGCGCGTAATGTTCAAAAAGGATCTCCGCGCCGCGTTACAGCGAATGCTCGATGCCAAGACGCCATACGTTCTGGATTGCGTGACGCCTTACTCCGAGCACGTGCTGCCCTTCATCCCGGCCGGGCGGACGGTGGCGGACATGATTTGGAAGTGAGCGCAGCCAGGGGAATAATGGTTGTTTGAAATACCATGGAACGCATGAATCCCATCCAGGTGGCCAATGACGGCGGGAGCAAGGTAAACATCCTGGGCATTCCCATGGTGATTCGCCTTCATGGTCGCGATACCGGCGGCATCATCAGCGCAGTTGAATCGCATGATGTGACCGGCGGGGGGCCGCCACCGCATATTCATCATCGGGAGGACGAGACGTTTCAAGTGCTCGAAGGTGAATACGAATGGACTGTGGGTGACAAAAAGTTCGTGGCACAAAAAGGCGCGACGATATTTGCTCCGCGCGGGGTCATGCATACCTATCGTTACCTCGGCAAGACGCCGGGCCGCCTGATGTGCATCATCACACCTTCGGGCTTTGAAGGATTCTTCGAAGAAATTGGCGCGATGAGTCCGCAGCAACAGCAGGAGATTCCGCGCGTCATTGAGATTGCTAAAAAATTTGGATTGGAAATCCTGCCGCCGCCCGGCGCTTGAGTGTCTGTCGTATTTGAATTTACCGCCAGCGGGAGCCAGAGCAGAACTATTTGTGGAAAATAAAGATCCATCCGCTTCCACCTGCCTGCCGTTGCGATGGCTGGCATTAGCAGTTCTTTTCGTTTCGGTGCTGCTCATCGTGTTCGTGCGCGTTCGGACACTCGACATTCCCCTGGAGCGGGACGAAGGGGAATATGCCTACATGGGGCAACTCATCCTCGAAGGTGTTCCGCCCTACAAGCTGGCCTGCAACATGAAAATGCCCGGCATTTACCTGACATACGCCGCGAGCATGGCGGTCTTCGGGCAAACGCCCGCAGGGATTCATTTTGGCTTGCTCATCGTTAATCTGGCCATCTTGGCGGTGCTTTTTTCGGTCGCCCGGCAATTTATGGATCTATACGGGGCGGTGGTTGCCACGGTGGCATATGGGCTCATGACTCTTAGTCCGGCCTATCTTGGCCTCGCCGCGCATGCCAGCAATTTGGTTGTGCTGTTTGCATTGCTGGGCATCTGGGTTCTGCTGCGGATAAAGAAAAATCGCGGTTGGAGGGCCTGCCTGGGCGCCGGTTGTCTTTTTGGCGTTGCTTTCCTGATGAACCAGCCGGGTGCAGCCTTTGGAATTTTCGGCGGATTGTATCTGATTTGGATTTCTGTTTCTGAAAAAATCCGCTGGCGTCAGATTCTCCTTCGGCTGGGCCTTTATTCCCTCGGGTGCGTGTTTCCTTTTCTGGCCGTTTGCCTCTGGCTGCAAATAGCCGGAGTTTTCCCTCAATTCTGGTTTTGGACATTCGACTATTCACGCGAATATGCCACGGCCATGACTTTCAAAAACGGTATTCTCAATGCACACATCGCGTGCGGGCGAATCTTCCCTCGCCAATCCCTGATATATGCGCTGGCCGGGCTGGGGCTGGCCAGCGTATGGTTTGCGCACCTGCCACTGAACAAGCGCGTTTTTCTGGCCGTCTTTTTTGCTTTCTCTCTCCTCGCCGTATGCCCGGGGTTTTACTTTCGCTCTCACTATTTCATCTTTCTTGCTCCTGCGATTGCTCTTCTCGCCGGGGTCGCCGTATCGGTGGTTTTTTGGCGGCTCGCACTGGCCCTGCGCCAGCCACGGTTCTACCACCTCGCTTTCTTGTTTGCGGGGCTCCTTTGTACCCAGACCCTCTATGCGGATCGCGCCGTTTTGTTTTCTCTTTCGTCCCGCGAAGCCTGCCGGGCCATTTACGGGATAAACCCGTTCCCTGAATCACTCGACATCGCCCGCTATATCGAACAAAACTCCACGCCGGACCAGCGCGTCGTTGTCATCGGCGATGAACCGCAAATCTATTTTTATTCCCACCGTCTTTCTTCGATTAGCCAAATTTATCCCAGCCAAACGATGGATCCGCGGCCTTATGCCCACGCGATGCAGCAGAGAATGATTTCTGAGGTGGAAACAAACCCGCCGGAATATCTTGTTTATAGCTCCATTCAGAGTTCTTTACTGGTGCGCCCGAATTCAGATCCCCTGCTGCTGCACTGGATGGAAAATTATGCGGAACAAAATATGCAGCTTGTGGGCTTGGTGGAATTTACCGGTCCGCAGACCACCGAAGATATTTGGGGACCGGCCGCAGAAACGACGCCCCTCGCCTCACCCTATTTTCTAAAAGTTTATAAAAGGTCAGTTCCGGCCAACGAGATTACATTTCCGGCAGAGGGGGAATAACCTGCGGTTCGCCTGTGCTTTTTTTCCCTATTTGCAGTCCCTACAACTTCCCCAGCTCTTCCTTTAATACCTTTGCGAGCGGCTGAATGGTTTTTGCACTGAATTCGAATTGGCATCCCGCGGCGGAAAAGAGTTCTGGCAACGGGCGCGAACCGCCCAAGGTGAGAGACTTTTTATAGTCGTCGAGCGCCTTCGCCTTGTTTTGTTTTGAATTCGCCCAGACCTGCAAGGCACCGAGTTGCGCAATGCCATATTCGATATAGTAAAACGGGTGCAGGAAAATGTGGAGTTGCCGGTGCCAGAGATTCGCGCGCGCGTTTTCAAAGCCCGTCCAGTCCACGTCTCCGCCGAAACGGTTCATCAAACCCAGCCACGCCTTGCGGCGTTCCTCGCGGGAATGATTCGGATGCGTGTAAACCCAGTGCTGGAAAGCGTCCACCGTTGCAATCCACGGGAAAACCCCCACGACCCCTTCCAGGTGCACGCGGCGTGCGCGTTTGGAATCGTCGCTGGAATAAAATTCCTCGATAAATTCATTGCCCAAAAGCTCCATGCTCATCGAAGCCACTTCGCAAAATTCTATCGGGGCGCTGCGATAGGCGTAAAGGTCTTCAGCGCGCGTCGCCAGGGCGTGGAACGCGTGGCCCGCTTCATGCAAAATTGTTTCGACGTCCCGCTGCAATCCGACAGCGTTCATGAAGATAAACGGCAGGCGCGACTCCGCCAGGGTGGACTG
>Ga0206826_1109_pt1 | contig 11542 bp, 12 predicted proteins | sample Alteio_BWOrgCont_80_FD_152636 | JGI IMG/M metagenome (GOLD analysis project Ga0206826, IMG submission 152636) | Enriched cells from forest soil in Barre Woods Harvard Forest LTER site, Petersham, Massachusetts, United States -... | ecosystem: Environmental > Terrestrial > Soil > Temperate forest >... | reverse complement strand
CGCGAATACCGCCCGGGATATTGCTTACACTGACGTCTTTGAGGCAGCCAGGCAGCAGCTCGGTATTAAACCGGTCTATATGCTCACCAAAGAAGCCACGGAACTGCCCGACAACCGCTTCCGCGCCGGCAAGATTTCGCCTGAAGTAATTAAGGCTGAGATTCCCGACTATGCAGAGCGACTATTCTATATTTCTGGACCACAGCCGATGGTTGCCGGCATTTCGCATGCCCTGCACGAACTGGGCGTCAGCCGCGACCACATCAAGACCGACTTTTTCTCAGGCTACGCTTGATAAGCATAAAAATGAAATAGGCTGTTTGGATAAATGGTGTGGAGTTGGTGGCCGAAATCGGCAACTAACGTAGTAGCTGTTCTCAATCCTTCTTCTCCAAACGGCTCGCTATCAATTTGTTATGCACAGTGCTCAACAGGCACAAAGTCGCTTCCGAAAGGGTGAGCATAACTCTTCCATCGTGATCGCCTAGATGAACGCATACACTACACTAGTTTTATTAATTTGAGACGGCTACTTGTCTTCTTCAGAAATCCAGCTGCCGTGCTTGGTTGGCCACCAGTTCCACTTACCAAGTATCACCACGGTTGCCGGTACAATGAGCGTACGTACTAAGAAGGTATCCATAAGGATCCCGAGCGATAGGCCGATACCGATATCCTGGATCTCTGGTGAACCGCTTCCGCCGACAAAGGCGAAGACCGCGAACGTGCCAGCCAGCACCAGACCGGCTGAAGTAACGGTCGTACCGGTTGTAATGAGTGCTTGTGAGACAGCTTTCTTCAGCGGTACGTGTCGGGCTTCTTCCCGGATACGGGTCATGACCAAAATGTTATAGTCCTCACCCAGTGCCAACAGGAAGATGAACATCAAAAACGGTAGGATGAAGGTCAGTCCTGAGTTGTGTTTGATATCCATGAAGATTAGCACCGAAAGGCCAAGGGAAGCTAGGTAGGAAATACCGACCGAAATGATGAGGTAGACGGGTGCAATTAGGCTGCGGAGTAAGATGGCAAGCAGTATACCAATGATCACGATAGCAATGGGGACGACTCGCTTTAAGTCGCTGTTTGAAATTGAGCTGATGTCATACAGTGCCGGTGCTTCGCCAACGACGCCGCTGTTGGTAGCGTGTACGCTGTCTGCAACCTGCTGTACGCGGGCTCTGACTACTGGTGTCGCATTTAGCGCCTGCGTCGTGCTTGGGTCGCCGGCCGTAAGGCTAGCAGCAAACTGGACCGTTTTGCCATTCGGTGCAATAAAGTTCGCCAGAGCACTGTAGGTTCGATATTCACGCAACATGTTCTGATATCCGGTCGTGCTAGATGGTACAATGACATTTTTCGGCAAGGTGCCTTCCGCGCTCGGGTTAGTTGACGGCGGTCCGAATTCTTTGTACCAGCTAGTAAGCTGCTGCGGTGTTATCTTAATACCGTTCAGATCGAGCGGGCCACTCACGTCCGTGAACTCAGGTGCCTTAGACAGCTGCGACTGAATCGAAACTAACGGTTCTGGATTCTGCCAAACCGTTTGTGGCAAGACAAAAAGTATCTCGGTCGGGTTCGCGCTCGTCGTAGGATAGTGTTTCTTGACCAGATTGTCTCCTAAGGCTGAGTCAGTACCGTTCGCTGCGACTGTCGTGCCACCGAACCCTCCGGACTGGTAGTGGAGCACAAACAGCGATAATATACCGAGGAACATAAGACCCCCGACTAAAACCGGGACCGGTCGTTTAACGACAGACGATGAGACTCGTCCCCACAGTCCAGACTTGGTATAGGTGGTCTTTGCCCGCTTTGATGGCCAGAAGGTTGCCCGGCCGAAGATTGCCAGCAGTGCCGGCAACAGCGTCAGACCGGCAAGCAGCATGAGGCCAATGCCGATCGCCAGTGGAATGCCAAGCGTTGAATATAGTTGGAACGAAGCGAAGGTCAGTGAGAGCAAGGCAACAATAACCGTAGCGGCAGAAAAGGTGATCGACTCTCCCACCCGGCTCATGGCGCGAACCACAGCCTCTTTTGGTGCTAAGCCGCTAGCCATGCCTTCACGAACACGGAAGATAAGGAATAAGCCGTAGTCGGTACCGGCCCCAAGGACCAAAACTGTCAACAGAAGCTGTGCCAGTGATGAAACTTTCAGACCGTGCTTTGCTAGCTCGGCAATGACCGGGCCAGATAATACAACGACCAGCGCTGCCGGCAACAGTGTAATAAGCGGTGCCAGCGGTGCACGGAAGATGAGGAGCAACAGAACAATGATAAAGCCAATCGAACCCAGCTGGACTTTCGTATCTGTCGTACCGGACTTCTTACTACTATCGACCTCGTCGGCTACTTGGCCGGCTAGGTGTATCTGTAAGTCAGACGGCTTTGACACTTTCGAAATATCACTGCGGATACTGTTGATCAGAGGAGTCGGGTTGGTGTTGCTACCGCCGCTCAAGAGTACCACCAGCTGGTCAGCTTGGCCGTCACTCGATTGGCCAGCTACGCGTACCGAGTCAACGCCACTGACCTTCGTGAGTGACGACTGCAGATTACTGAGATACGATAGATCAGCTGCTGAAAGCGACGCACTATTGTTAGTCGCAACAATCACCTGAACCGGTGCGGAATTGGCGGTTTTGCCGAATGCGGATGCCAGGTTAATCGCTTTTTCACTCGGGGCATTCGACGGCAGGAATGAAGAGTTGTCCGACTGGGTCGCGTTTGTGAGTGACGGCAAGTAATGCACAGCCGCAAAAGTACCCACGATCCAAATCAGGACCATTAGCCACTTGAACTTTACAGCGAATCGACCGATGGCTCCAAATATCTTGTAACCTGCATCGTTCTCTTCGGATTGATGATGATGAAAGTGTGGTGCTTTTGTCTGCATGTTCATAATGGTTATGTTCCTCAACCTTACAGTATATATGCTAAACAGTTAACACGTAAAGTAACTTATGCCATCCGTTGATTAAGTATGAAAATACCCCGGCGCGCGAACCCCGAGGTATTTGCAACTTTTTGTTTTGCTATACGGTTAGGGCAGCTCGTTTGCGAGCCTTCGACTTCGCGGAACTGTCTTTTTGACCGTACTTGACGATGTACTTTTCAACGAGTTCCCTTGCGGTACGGTCTTCGATTTGTTTTGGCGGATGCTTCTGGAAGAAGGCTGCCGGTTCAATGATTGCCCCGGCCAACTTGTTATCCATCGCCAGCTTCAGGCAGCGAATTGAGTCAATGGCAACGCCTGCACTATTCGGAGAGTCTTCGACGCTGAGACGCAGTTCAAGGTTCATTGGCACATCACCGAAATGTTTGCTCTCGATTCGGATAAAACAAATCTTGTTATCTTTCTGCCACGGCACGTAGTCACTGGGACCAACGTGGATATCGTCATCCTCAATGTGCTGGCCGCGGTCTTCGATTTGCGACTGCACGGCTTCGGTCTTGGATATCTTTTTAAACTTTAGGCGTTCACGCTCCAGCATGTTCAAGAAATCGGTGTTACCACCGGTATTAAGCTGGTAGGTGCGCTCAATCTTCATGCCGCGGTCAAGAAATAAATTGACGAGCGTCCGGTGTGTAATGGTCGCACCGACTTGTGCTTTAATATCGTCTCCGATAACCGGCAAGCCAGCGTCGGCAAACTTTTTCGCCCAGACCGGATTGGAGGCAATGAAGACCGGAATACAGTTTACGAAACCGCAACCGGCATCGATTGCTGCCTGGGCGTAGTATTCGGTTGCTTCTTGTGAGCCAACTGGCAGGTAGTTGATGACCGCTTCGGCACCACTTTCTTTTAAGATCTTTACGACATCTACTGCTGGGGTTTTGCTATCGACTGGAACCAATGGCTCGGTATACTTGTTGACGCCGTCTAGCCGCGGACCGCGAGATACTTTGACGCCTAAGTTCGGTACTTTCGAGAATACAGTCGTATTATTCGGCTCGACATAAATTGCCTCAGCGACGTCTTTACCAACTTTATTACTGTTGACGTCAAATGCTGCAACGACTTCGATATCTCGGATATGATAACCACCAAAACGAACGTGCATAACACCCGGGACGAACCCGTCATCCTTGGCGTCTTTATAATAATGAATTCCCTGCACGAGTGACGAAGCACAGTTGCCGACACCCACAATAGCTACTTTAATTTTTCCCATCTAGTGATTCGCTCCTGATTAACAAACGTTACTTCATGGTACTTGGGTTTGCATTTATAAAACAAATAGATAATATATATGTATATATAAGTTATATTTATGGAAGACCGCCTACAGAAATTTGCCCAACTGGTTGACGCAGGAAGTTTTACAAAAGCGGCTGAAAAACTCCATATTTCACAGCCGGCATTGTCCACTGCTATCAGCAAATTAGAACGCGAACTGCACACTACCCTGCTTATCCGCGGCACCCGCTCTTTGAAACTCACTCCCGGCGGTGAAGTTGCGTACGCGCATGCAAAAGAATCAGCGGTCAGAAGCGGTAACCTGAAGCTCAGGATTGCGGCTACCATGTCGGCAAAACTAAATGTCCGCGTTGGTATGATCGATAGCATTGCGGACGTCCTATTAAGCCGAGAGCCAGGGATGTCTGAGCTAGAACGGCACGCCAGTGTCTCACTCGTCATCAACAATTCGCGGTACTTAACGAGCGCCATCGCCCGCGACGACATCGACCTGGCATTTGTCGTATCACAAACCGAGCACGCAAATAGTATTGCCGCACTACCTGTCGGCTCGGAACCACTCGTGCTGGTTTGCCACTTTTCGCAAGCGGCAGCGATGCAACAAGCAATTCGCCGTGGCAGCCTGCCAAGCTTTATAAGTTACAACCAAGGGTCTACGACATTCCAGATTGTGCAAGACATGTTGCATAAACACCAAATTGCCCATCAACCGACACTCTACTCAACAAGTCCTGAAGTGATTTGTAAGCTGGTCTTGACTGGAAAAGGCGCAGCCGTATTACCCTACCTAATGGTTCGTGAACTAGTCGTGACTGGTCAGCTTTCCATGCTTAACCTCGGCACTTCACCGGTTATAGAACGACCAATTGAAGCGATTCGTCACCGAGACAAGTTATTACCTGAACCGCTTATCAATATGATCGATGAGCTGCGGGAGCTTTTAGCTGACCTATCCGAAGCAGCGATTCCTCTGCAGCTGGTAACTGTTCGCAAGTGAGAAGTCTCACTGCGTAAGCACATCTCGAAGCGTTACTATAAAAGTTACCTGTAGCCGTACGAAACGAAGGGAGGGAGTATGGTAGACACATCCGACGAGCCAATGCCCGAAGAGGGTGTGATGTATCAACGCACCGAAACCGATCAGCAAGAACAAACTGAACCAACTTCGGATAAAGAATAACTTCATAAAACTCCGCTACTGTTGCTGGAAGTAGCCGTAATACTGCGGTCTTGATTTCTAAAGTTACTCTGACAATAAAAAAAGCAGGCACAACCTTGATCGTGCCTGCTGCTTGTCGCTAAAGACGTTTACTACATACTGTGGTGATGCCGTCTTGACCGCGAAGTAATTGAGCCTGCTATCGCCACCAGTACGATAGAGCCGATGAGCGACCAGAACAATCCGACCCAGCTGAACGCCAGATACGATTGATCGCTACCGGTAATGAGAAACGATATGAGACCACCGATAAATGATCCGATGACTCCTATCACGACACTCGCTAGAATACCGGCATCATGACCCATGATGCGGGCTGCGGCCCATCCAACGATGCCCCCGATAATTAGCATATATATAATGCTCATATATCTTGCTCCTTCTCTTTTAGGTACATCTGAAGCATAACGGATATGACCCAAAGAAACAGTGAAGAAGATTACTGCAGACGATATAAGTGCTAGAAGCTTTTAAAAGCTTGTGAGAAGGCTTCTTGCATCGCAATGGATTCTTCAGGGCATGAAGAGCCACTGCTCTGTCCAAAAGCGTAGACGTAGCCATTGACGAGACGATAATTTTTTGGCCACTGTTGTGCGGCAGCCGCAGCAGTGACACTATTACCACCTGCTTCTACCGGCTTGAACGTATCATTCGGGCTATATCGCGTTATCCATTCAAACGTTGGCTGTGCTGGGTTGTTCGAAAAAAACTGCTGACAGACGGGTGAATTGTCCATCATAGCGGTAGATAAAAACGCTGTCTGATGTCCGTCCCAAGTGTTCGTTGCAAATGAATAGGTGGCAGCGCTGATCGGCGTCGAAAGCGGAAGTTTTACTCCCCATTGCTTAATAGACAGGTAATCTCCTGAGCTGATCTTAGTCTGCATGACATTCAATTGGCTCGTGAGATTTGCTACTTTAGCTTCTTGTACTTTATCGAGCTTATAGGCGCTGTTATAACCTACCTTGTAGGCAATGATCGCAACCGCAACTATTAAGATAACAATCCCCAGTTCGATGAGGGCACGTGTCCGGTTGCCCACGAGTAGCTGGATAAAACGCTTACCCATTAGAAGCAAGGGACTACGCCCTGTGTCCTTATCCAATGCCTCAGCACCCGACTCACTACTTCCCATGTATTACTATTAAGCATAAGCCAAGAAGGTACTTAAGGGCAAGATCAATTACATACGTTTTATGGGGTATACTTGAAACAAGTATTCAAACAAACGTATGCCCAGGCAACAAAATAAAACACACCAGAAGCGTTCGGCGGTCACGAAAAAAGCAAAGAAGCATACACTCGTTGACCGTGCTACCTATACCGCTGCAATCGTTGAGCCGATAATCACGATTCCACAAGCGGCGGATATATTCGTGCACCATACTGCAGCTGGTATTTCACTGTCGTCGTGGATTGGTTATGAGCTTTTGACAGTCGTATGGGTATGGTATGCAATTGCGCACAAAGATAGACTCATACTTATTTACAATTCGATGTATTTCGTTGTTCAGACGGTTATTATTATTGGCGGCTTTATGTACGGTGCAAGGTGGTAGTTGCTGCAGGTTTGCTGTGCGTAAGCTGGCTGTTCCCGCTACTTAGGAATCGTATTGGCATATAATAGTGTCGGAAATGATTGATCTCGCTAAACGCCTCGCCCGAAAAGTACCCCAGGTTACTTTATTCTTCTGGATTATTAAGCTCTTAAACACCGCGCTGGGAGAATCGACCTCAGATTATCTCGTAAACACATTTAATCCATACCTGGTGGTGGTCGTTGGGTTTATTGGCTTTATTGCCATCCTACTGGTGCAGTTCAATACCAAACGCTATATACCCTGGGTATATTGGCTAACTATCGTGATGGTCGCCGTATTCGGGACCATGGCTGCCGATGTAATCCATGTGGCGCTCGGCGTACCCTACGTGGTCTCAACGTTAGTCTTCGCGGTACTGCTTGCTATCATCCTGATTCTATGGCGTTCCACCGAAAAAACACTCTCAATACACAGCATAACGACGAGCCGCCGGGAATTATTCTACTGGATGACCGTTTCAGCTACGTTTGCACTCGGCACTGCCGCCGGCGATGTGATGGCATACACTGCCGGTCTCGGTTTCTTTTCAGCAGGGCTACTATTCATCGCTATATTCGCCATACCAGTCATCGGTTACAAGTTCTTCAATATGAACAGCATTTTCGCGTTCTGGTTCGCCTACATAATAACCCGCCCGATCGGTGCATCATTTGCCGACTGGACCGGCAAACCCATAAGTGCCGGGGGGCTGGGCTTCGGCGATGGACCGGTAGCCGGAGTACTGGCGCTGCTGATCATCATCCTCGTTGGTTTTCTGAGCGTCAGCCACGATGATGTCGATACTGATAGGGGATCGTACAAACGAGCGTCAGACCGCTAAACTACTTCGCTGCCAACGCAGAGAATATTACCATCGGGATCTTTAAACCAGGCGGCTCGTTCACGGCCGATCACGTGGACGTCCCCTTCAAGGTTTACACCTGGCATGATGTAATGTTCAAAGTTGATGCCTTTAGACTTCAACTCATCAACGGTGGTACCGACGTCATCGACGTCCCAGGACATATACGTCGCTTGGTTGGTACCCGCTGAGTCAGATTGATAAACCTTGATAAAACTGGCACCGCTTTGGTAAATCGTATCTCCATTTTCTTCGCGCTTTATTTCCTTTAGCCCAAGCTCATCGCCGTAAAAGCGACGTGCTTTAGCTATGTCTTTCGTTGCAATATCGGCATGAGAATTATTATCGCCTAACATATTCCACCCCCTTTATGCTTATTAACGATTACCTGTTATCAGCGTACCTTTGCAGCACGCATAATTGCTGTTAAGCATGTTACAGGCATACGTATGAGGATATTTAGGGATACTATTACGCCGACAATTCGATGGGAGAGACCTGCGTTTATGCCCAATTATCTCGCAAGCTTACGCTACTGAAGCATGCACCTTTGCCGGGATTTCGGCCATCAGCTCAATGCGCAGTACTTGTTCAACCGTCTTGAGGTCAGACTGTAGTTGCGCTTCATCAGCGTGACACAGCATAACTTCGAACGCAGGGTGCCCATTGTTTTGTGCGAAGTAGAGCATATCGCCTGCCTGGAAGCGTTGCTTCATAGAGACAAAGGATGGCAGCTGCTTAATCTTATCCAAGCCGTGGATGGTTTTGAGCTTTCCCTCTTGGCGTGCGTAGGTCTGCAGCACCGCAGCGTGATTAAGCACCTTTACAGGAATTTCGGGCGCAATGCCCATGCGGTTCACGATGTCATTCGCAATGTGATTCAAGCCAATTGTCAGGCCATACAGCTCAGGCCGGTAGCCGCCAATTCGCGGTCCGATTTCAATAATGCGCCAACCCTTCGGGGTACGTATAAGCTCGGTGTGTGCAGTCGTGGCACGCAGTCCCAAGGCCTTGCAAGCTCGTTCAACCGTATCGTTGGCGTCGGCAATTTCTGCCGCCGTTAGACCGGTTGGTGTAATGGTCAGATACGGAAAAAAGTCATCAAAGCCTACTTTATTGCCGGTCACCACTTTGACGGGTGGCGTGTATCTACAGGTACCGTCAAGCGTGACATAGGCGTCGATTGAATACATATCGCCAGACATAAACTCTTCAACGAGGACAGACGGTTCCAAACGCTTGAGTAAATGCCGATACGCCGTATGTAGTTGCTTAAAGGTATTACGCAGCTGATCAGCCAGTTGTGTGCGATCGTTTGCCACACTCACCAGCAAGCTGCATTCGAGCCCTGACGGTTTAATGATGATCGGGTACGATAGCTTCTGCTCAATCGTAGCTATCGTGGCCGGTACTGCGTCTTCGACGTGGAGTGAGGCGGGAGAAAGCGTCGGATCATAGGCATCAAACGCGGCACGCATGAGCTTCTTATCGGTTGCCCAATCTAACGAGCTTTCAGTCGGAGTTTGTAGGTATGGTAGGTATGGGATAATTTTCTTAAATTCGTGGATTGAGTTTTCGTACTGTGAGAGTACGGCCACCAGACGATCTTCATATGGCTTAAGCGCCTGACGAATGGATGCTGGTGAGTCGAAATCTGCCGTAATTACTTCGACATGATTTTCGATAAGGTGGTTTTGGTCATTTAAGGTGTGTATTGATTCTTGAATATTTATGTCTACGATGACGACTGGCGTAAAGTGCCTGCCGGTTTTCTCCTCAAATGTTCTAAGGGCGTTGATGGTCGGTGCGAACATTGAGTTGATAAATAACACTACATCCTTACTTTTTTGACTCATAAATTTGATTGCCGGGCTCCTACCGGCGGATCAACGCTAAAAAGGCAACGGGTGCCGCCTCTTAAACATGTGCCCATTAATTGCACTTACGATATTACTCCCCCTGTAATAATAATCAAGAGGTTGACGAGGAGGTGTATTATTGCACGTTAAATGTGTCGTCTACCAGAGTAAGCGCCTGGTCATTGGTGAGTGTTATAACGTTTGCAACATACTGCGATTGCGTAGCCTGAATCTTAGCAAGGACTGATGCATATTTCTCCATACCCCAATGCGGCACAATGCTGAAATCCACCAGTTTCATGGCATCCCATATTACTTCCGGCGCATCGTTCGGGTCATCGGCAAACTCAGCCCCGTGAAGGGTCGGCCCCGTTATAATCGCACCAGCGCTAGCCCCGCCGTACACGAGCTTTCGAGTCAGCGCGGCTTTAATCAATGCATCAAAGCCAGTTTTCTGTACATGGTAATTGAGGTAGAACGTATTACCGCCTGTCACCCAGAGGAAATCGCTTGTCTCGAGTGCCGCTTTCCGTTGCTCTTCTGTACTCTTCACGAGGTCTAACACCGACGTTATGTAACCTAACGATTCAAATTCAGTTATCGTCGCAGCCACTTCCGTATTCCGCCTGCCTTCAGAATACGGATCCCAGGCATTAGGCACGATGACTACGGCTATGTCATCCATCTTGCCGAAAAGTTTCTTTTGTTCGTCGTGATTGGGAATACGCACAGAAGATAGGAAGAGTTTCATGCCCTAATCATAGCGCTTTTATGGAATATTCCGGTATATCGAAGTTGTTACGCGCGCTTAAACTACGGCAGTCAATGCTTCAACATAGGTAGCTGAACATGGAGTTAGCACACAGGTACTTAAAAAACACGGTGCAAGCTATAATCTGTACCTATGACCATTCGCTTAGCAAACCCCCAAGACAAGAACCAGGTGGTTGCACTTTTTGACAAGATTAGACCGACCAAAAAAACTAGTATAGCCGTGGGGGTTCTGGCGGTAGTCGTAATCGGAATTGTACTTATTATTTGGCAGGCACATCGCTCAACCGGCAATGGAATATCATCACTGACTCAGACGTATTGCGGCGTGGAAGGAAAAGTTTGCGTTTCGTATCCTAAGAATTGGCGATTAACGACCACTGCGCACGGCCAGGCAACGATAACTGATCAAACAACGGGAACATCAGTTCAATATTCACCGCAGTTATATAGCGCGAGTGACCCGTGTGGCGCTGGAGCTTGTCTATTCAAGACGCTTTCCGCAGTAATCTCTAATGGATTCTCTAATGCCAATGATGTTTCTGGTATTTTCCAGCAAGGAAGCAAAACGTTCATACCAGAATACTTCCTGGTTGCAACCACACGGTTACTGGATAAAGGACTGGGATCAGTTGGCACGACCGTCGACATAAAACAAACGAGTTTAGATTTGGGTTTTATGAATGGTTCGCTGACACAGCTCGATCAATCACTCGAGATTAGCCCGCCCACTGCAATGACGTTCACTTCCCTGGATGCTGCACAAAATTGGCTGCATAGCACTTCAGCCGAGACGGCAATCGCTATCGTAAACAGTGCCCGTCCGCAATAGTACGTACGCTGCCATCAACAGCTCAACACTGCGACACAGCGGTCGAAAGGTTAGAACAACTTTTCACGTCTTGGTTTACTTGATTGGTAACGCCTTGGGTTTGACTATTTGTAGAAGTAGACTGATTTGTCCCCCCGGTGTTATTGGAGGTATTTGAACCATGCTTCAGAGAACCTAACGCATAACTGGCAACTATAACTAATACTACGAGGGTTATTGCC
>Ga0206826_1108_pt1 | contig 11666 bp, 7 predicted proteins | sample Alteio_BWOrgCont_80_FD_152636 | JGI IMG/M metagenome (GOLD analysis project Ga0206826, IMG submission 152636) | Enriched cells from forest soil in Barre Woods Harvard Forest LTER site, Petersham, Massachusetts, United States -... | ecosystem: Environmental > Terrestrial > Soil > Temperate forest > O... | reverse complement strand
TCTTCAATGACGTCAACGTGGACGGGACCCTCGAGGCCGCCTGTTCGATGTGCGGGAGCCCGGAACTCCTTACGTTTGTTTCCGGCTTTCATTCACCCTATCCGAGTGTGGAGCGCGCCTCCTTGGCCGCATGCCGGGCGTTCGCCAAAAGCCGGGGAATGCGCTTTGAGGTCATGACGGATCTGACCCTCGAGGGTGCCAAGAAACGGGTTGCCGGCCTGCCCAGGAAAAGTGTGGTTTTTTATTTCGCCCTATTTGCGGATGGGGCGGGTCACATGTTCGTGCCCCAGGATGCGCTGCGCGAGTTGAGCGCGGTGTCTTCCGCACCCATTTTTTCTACTTTCGATACCTACGTGGGACACGGGAGCGCGGGTGGGAAGTGCCTGAATTTTGGCAAGTTGGGAGCCGAGCTCGCCCATCGCGTCTCGACGGTGGTGAGGGCGGGATCCGCGGATAAGATCCCGTCCGAACGCAGCGCTTCGAATGAGTTCATCTTTGACTGGCGGCAACTCCGGCATTGGGAATTGAACGAGACTGCCGTGCCCCACGGGAGTGAAATGCGGTACCGGGCGCCATCCCTCTGGCAGACACATCGCGGAACTGCCATGGTGGCCACCGCGGCGCTGATTCTGCAGGGGCTCTTGATCGCAGGTCTGCTGTGGGAACGCAGGAGGCGGAAGTTCGCGGAATTCCAGGCCCGTTCGAGCGAGGAGCACTCGCAGAGCCATCGGGAACAACTGGCTCACGCCGCTCGGATGGCAACGCTGGGCGAACTGACCGGATCGCTGGTGCACGAGGTGGGCCAGCCGTTGGAGGCGGTGATGAACAACGCATACGCCGCGCGGCTGATGCTGGGCCGTGTCGAACCAGAATTGGCCGAGGTTGATGAGACCCTATCAGACATCATCTCATGCAACACCCGTGCGACAGAAGTGATCCGGCGCTTTGAATCGCTCATTCGCAAGACCCCGACCCTTGTCGAACGCGTGGCGGTGAACGACGTGGTGAAGGAAACGATCCGCATGATTCGCCACGATCTGTACAAAAGGGGCGCTTCCGCGGAACTGAACGTACGCAGAGACCTTCCGCCGGTGCTCGCCGATCGAGTACAGGTGCAGCAAGTTCTCATCAACCTATGTTTGAACGGCGCGGATGCCATGGCTGGCATTCCGCAGGAAAATCGGAAGTTGATCGTCAGTTCAGCGCTCCTGGGGAGTGATTTTGTGGAGATCGCCGTGACGGATCGCGGGTGCGGTTTGCCTCCGGACAGGCTGGCGAATGGATTTGAGCCCTTCAAATCCACCAAGCCGCACGGCCTTGGGTTGGGACTTTCCATCTGCCGGACGATTGTGGTCTCACTCGGCGGGCGCATCTGGATGGAGAGTGATCCCGGCGAAGGGCTGACCGTTCGATTCAGCTTGCCTGCGTATCGGGAAGTTTGAGAACAGAGTTATGAATGCAACTGCATCGCGGAAATACCTCTGGCAAGACGCCGGGACATTTTTTTATTTGATAGAGAAATTCGGGTTGTCGCTGCTCTATTTTTATTTTGCATGGATCGAAGCCCGCCAGTTCGAGTTTCATACATTGGTCGCAAACCATGGATCGCCGATTTGGAGCAAGATCTTTGTGGAGGATGTGAGGCATCTGATTTTGTTCCTGCTGCAGTCTGTGATAGGGTTGTCGCTGCTGTTTGGGCGAAAGCCCGCGAGCAGTCCGCGCAAGTTGGCGGAGGTGTTGGTCCCGCTGGCGGCAAGTTTCTTTTTCCTGGCGTATCAAACGCTGGACCGGTATCAGCATCACTTGATTGTGCGGCCGGGCTGGCTGCGCATTCTGCTTCCGCCTGAGGAGCGGCTCCGCTGCGCCGCCATCGCGCTGCAACTCGGATTCATCGGCCCTGCAATCGCCGCGTGGGGTGCTTTTTATCTGGGGCGATCGTTTGGAATATTCGTGTCCGTAAGGGAGGTGGTGGTGCGCGGGCCCTATCGCTTCGTGCGCCATCCCATGTATCTGGGATACGGTTTCATCTGGGCGGCTTACGCTCTGGTGAATCTCTCCATCGCGGTGCTGGTGCTCATCGCGATTCATGCTTTGATTTTTGTGTGGCGGGCCCGATTGGAGGAGGCGCGTCTCGCCGAGGCCAGTCCTGCCTATGGGGAATACATGAAGCGTACCGGCGCGATTTTTCCCAAGCTCTGGGGCACAAGGTAAGGGCGATTGTGTGCCTCAGATCCGCAGGAACATTTGATCACCTGCCGGCGGGACGAGCGTGGACACCCCAATGCCGATCAGTCTCAAGGGTTGTTTAACCAATTGATGGCGGGCCAGAAGGTGGCAGGCCATGCGGTAGATTTCGTCGCTGCTTGTCATGGGATGCTGTGTGCGAAGCTGGCGAGTGAGCGTGGAGAAATCCGTGTAACGCACCTTCACCTGCACGGTGAGCGCTCCCAAGCTGTTTCGATCCAGGGTCTGAGCGACGTCCGCCGCCAGTTCCTTGAGGACGGCCCGAAGGGTGGGGCGGTCATCGGTGTCCTCCAAAAAGGTATTCTCCGCGCTGATGCTCTTGCGTTCGTCGCTCACGTCCACCTCGCGATCATCATTGCCGAAGGCGCGTTCCTTCAGGCGGATGGCGAAAGAACCCACGACGGATTCGAGGTCCAAGGCGGTGTCCTGCAGATCGCCGATGGTTTGAATGCCGAGGGCCTCCAATGACTGCGCGGTGACGGGTCCCACGCCATGGATGGAACGCACTGCCAGCGGACGGAGAAATGCCTGCTTGCCCGTTTCAGGTATCAACGTCAGTCCGTTGGGCTTTTGAAAATCGCTTCCCAGCTTCGCGAGAAACTTGTTCGAACTGACTCCGATGCTGGCGGTGAGGCGGCGCTCTTCGGCGATGCGGCGCTTGATTTCCGCCGCCATGGGCTGGGCGGCGCGAAGGGCTTCATCCACGTCATTTTCGCCGGCGAAATGTTCGCTCACGTCGAGGTAGGCTTCATCGACGGAGAACTTTTCCACCAGAGATGTGAAGCTCCGAAGAATGTCCATGATGAGCGCGGACTCGGTGCGGTACACCTCCATGCGGGGCCGCACGAAAATCCCCTGGGGGCAGAGTTTGCCGGCGGTGCGCGAGGGCATGGCGGAGCGCACCTTGAACTTGCGGGCTTCATAGCTCGCGGCACACACCACTCCGCGCTGGTCCGGCGGTGCGCCGACGATCAGGGGCCTCCCCCGGTACTCGGGGTGATCCCGCTGCTCGATGGACGCGAAGAATGCGTCCATATCGACATGGAGGATGACTCGGGGCATGGTGAAGAGGTGGCGTAAACGGACACAAGTGACAATGTGCAAGAGAACAGCGAATGATCGCGGGATCAAGGGGTTTTCCGGGCATTGTGGCGCACGGTCTCTTGCCAAGCATTCCGGCTTCCGCTAAGGGAAGGCCAGCGAATCCCTGAAACACTGAATACCCAAAGCCAAACCAACCCCAAGCGCTGAAAGAGATGGTTTTTTCATCCCCTCAATTCCTCTTTCTCTTCCTTCCCTTGGTTCTTGCCGTGACGGTCGCCGGAGGGATCAGGTGCCAAAATGTGGCGCTGATCGCATGCAGTCTCCTGTTCTACTACTACAGCGGGGGCGTTCTCATCCTGCTTCTGCTGTTCTCCTGCGGTGCGAACTGGCTGCTGGGACTCGTGCTCGAACGATCCCGCAGCCGGGCTGCATTGACGGTGGGAATCCTCGTGAACGTGGGGATTCTCTTCTACTACAAATACGCCAACTTCATCGTCTCTGAAATCAATCGCTGGACTCATGGAGCCGCCTTGGAGATCAGGAATTGGAATTCCGTGACGCTGCCCATCGGGATATCCTTCTTCACCTTCCAAGGCATGAGCTACATGCTGGACGTGTGGCGCCGGGAATCCGCTGCCTATCGGAACCCGTTGGATATTCTCCTGTGCATCAGTTTTTTCCCCCACCTGATTGCAGGTCCCATCGTGCGCATCAACCACCTCGGCGCGCAATTGCGAAATCGATCCCGGTCCGTGGATGATTTCTGCGCCGGTGCGAGCCGGTTTGTATGGGGGCTCGCCAAGAAGGTTTTGGTGGCGGATTTCTGCAGCAAGGTCGCGGATGCCGGATTCGGAGTGACGCCGGACTCTTTGCCGATGGGAGCGGCATGGCTGTCCCTGCTGGCATACACGTTCCAGATCTATTTCGATTTCTCCGGCTATTCGGACATGGCGATCGGCCTCGCAAGACTGTTTGGCTTTCGATTTCCGGAGAACTTCAATCATCCCTACGCGTCGGTTTCGATTACGGACTTCTGGAGGCGGTGGCACATGAGTTTGTCCCAGTGGTTTCGTGATTATCTTTACATTCCGTTGGGGGGGAATCGTGGCGCCCATCTGGCGCAGTATCGAAACATACTCATCGTGTTCTTCGTGACGGGGCTGTGGCACGGAGCATCATGGACATTTGTCATTTGGGGGCTCTACCACGGTTTGCTGGTGATGACAGAGCATGCGCTTGGCATTCATAAAATGGACGATTGTCGCTTCGCTGCGCTGCGGCGGGCGCTCACGCTGCTGCTGGTGATGGGATCATGGGTTCTTTTCCGATGCAAAACCTTTGGTGGCGCTCTCATGTTTTTTCAGGCGATGGGCGGGCATTTTCACGGCCAATATCCACCAGCCGGCATAATGAATGTGATGGATCTGCAGACATTTCTTGCGCTGGCGATTGGCGTCACGAGTTTCTTTGCGGCAAGAGATGGGACGGGTGGCAGATGGATTGAGGAAGGAGCGCGGTTTGCGGCGCCCGCCCGCTGGGCCGTGATGTTGGTGGTCTATCCCGTTGTGATCGGCCAGGTTGTTTCCAGCGACTACAGCCCGTTTCTCTATTTTCGATTTTGAACTACCATGAAAGCCTTCCCGGTCCTCTTCTCCAGCCTGTTTCTGCTGCCTTTGGTGGGGTTTTGGATGAGCATCATGATTGGCCATCCTGTTCCAGATCCTCTTGGCAACAGTCGGTTGGCGAAATTTCCTGGAACTGAGCAGGCGACTCTCAGCAGCGGGTGGTTGCGCCAAACGGCATCCTGGCTGAATGAGAGATCGCCCTTCCGCTATCGAACCATGCAGATCCGGAATCGGGTTTTCACCACATTCGCCCGTGGGTTGTATCCCATTCCCGTCAATCCTGGAAATCGTGAAGTTTGTTCGGGGAAGGACGGCTGGCTTTTTCTCCTGGATGAAACTCCTCTGGAACGATCGAAGCATGACCTTGAAATAATCGCCCATCGGGCGGTGATTCTTGGACGCATGGTTCAGTCCAGCGGAAGGGCGTTTTACTTTGCGTCCCTTCCGGACAAGGCATCGATTTACCCAGAGTACACCGGCTTAGTGAAGAACTGGGCTGAGCGCCACTCGAACCGGGCGGGACTGCGCTCAATATTGGCCGAGGCCTTTGAAGAAGAGCCGGAATTGCGGTCCAGCTATGTGGAGATATGGAAGCCCATGCTTCGCGCAAAGGCGGAAGGCGATCCATTGCTGTATTGGGAGAAGGATACCCACTGGAATTACCGGGGGATGGTCGTGTTTGCTCGGGCACTCATCAATGGGATACAGCCTGGACTATTCGAAGAGGATTCGGTGAAGGTGGAAGGACTTGAATATCGAATCTATGATCTGTCGGCGGCATTCCTGCTTCAAGGGGATGCCACAGGAACTCCGAGGTATGTGATTCACAGGACCGGCGGCGAACCTGAAATCATCGGCACCAAGAGCAAATCCCACCTGCAGCGCGTGATCAAAGGGCACACCGTGCTCATTCACGATTCCTTTGCCGGAGGTGCGTTTCAAATGCTTGCGCCGTGGTTCGAAGATCTAGTGTTGGTGCATCAAGACACTTTTGGCTCTCCGGAAATGGTGAGTCAACTGGCGGCGAGTGACACGGTGATTTGGACCTCGGTGGAAAGGGCTCTGCAATTCCGTTTGAGGATTTGGGCGGGCACGAACAATGAATTCGTAGAGGCGGCGCTGGCGAAGAAGAAGCCCTAAGAGCGGATTGACTGAGTGCGTCCCAAATATGACCGCATACTGAGCGTGAATGCTTTAACTACAAAATCCTTGTTGAGAAGTATTGGGGATCAAGTATCGATAGACATCCCATTGGGGAATCTCGCATGAACCGGGTCCTGGCAGTCTTCCTGATCCTCATCATCGGCAGTCCAAACTGCTGGTGTTGTTTGCGGAAATGGCATCAGGAAACGCCCAAGCACGCCTGTTGCATGGAGAATGAGAGTGGAGGGGATTGTCAAGGGGCCCAACACGAATCCAAGCCGGGCAAAGAGGGAGAAGATTGCGCATGTGATCTCAGCAAGACCAAGCGGGAGTCGATCGTCGCGACAGTGGGGGCGCCCCCGGTGCCGGTAATGCTTGCTGATTTCGATTTTGCGGCCGTTTTGAGTTTCCAGCGGTCCGCATTCCAGATTTTCGAGCGGTGGATTGTCGATGATGGGCCGCCGCATCGAAAAGCCTCGATATGTGCCCTGAATTGCGTCCTTCGGTGTTGAGAAGGATGTGAACAATCGCGCGCCGTTCTCGCCAATTCACGGCGAGTGAACTAGAGGCTGCGCGCTTCGTCGTCCCGCCACCTGCCTTTGCGCACGTGGCTTCGCATGCAACGCCGCCTGCCCGCACTCACGCCCCCCAATATTGTCATGAATTCTTATTCCCTTTCGGTTTGTCTATATTTCGGTGTACTCTCCCTCCGTGCTGAGGTTCCGCCTAAGGAAGGCGGAACGACCGCGCCGCAGAATGCCGTCCAATCCCGTTTGACTTTAGACGCTGTCATCAGCGCAGTCATAAGCGACAATCCATCAATTAAGGAAGCCCGCTCGAAGTGGGAGGCCTTGAAACTTCGTGTACCGCAGGCCGCGGCCTGGGATGACTTGAAGATTGGCATTGGCTCGCGAGTGGCCCGATTTGTCAGGGTCACTCCGAATAGCTTCGGCGATCAGATGCTCAATGTGGAACAGATGATCCCTATCTCGGGGAAGAATCAAAGCCGTTCCCGGATCGCCGCGGCAGAGGCCTTGCTGGCTGTGGAGGAACTCCGGCGAAAACAAATCGACGTGCTCGCGAAGGCAAAGGCAACTTTCTACACGCTCGCAAATGCGTATGCCCTTCTTGGCTTGAACAGCGCCGACGAAGCGTTGGCGCATCAAACTCTCGACGTCAGCCGTGCCAAATTTGCCTCCGGCGGCCAATCTCAGGCGGATGTGTTGAGCGCTGAAATCGAGCTGACCAAAATCCATGAGGCCGGCAAAGATCTTGAGCAAAAGCTTTCGGATGCCCAGACGCAATTGAGCGTCCTCATGAATCGGGACCCTTTCAAGTCTCTGGGGAAACCTGTGGCGCCTGAATCGACTCCTTCTATTCCATCCCAGGAGAGGCTAAGATCACTGATTCTCTCCCATCGGCCTGAACTGCGAATGGCGGAGGATAGGGTGATTGCAGCCACGGCAAAGCTCGATCTTGCCAAACGCGAGTGGATTCCAGATCCCACGCTGAGTGTGCAGGCACAACGCTATAATTCAGCATCCCAGGGTGTTAGCGAAGTCGCCATAGGGATTTCGATCAACGTGCCGTGGTTCAATCGGAAGAAATACCGTGCCGAAGAGCAGGAGGCGGCCGGGAACATTGAAGCCGCGCAAAGGGGGGTTGAAGCCGCGAGGGCTGAAGCCTTGGGACTGCTTCGCGACCGGCTGCGCAAGATCGAGACCAATCATCATCACGTGCAGTTGTTCCGCGACCAACTTCTACCCACCGCGAAACAAACCGTGGAGGCGAATCGTGCGGGTTATGAGACCAACAAGACCGGATTCCTGGAACTCATAACCTCGCAACGAAGTCTGCGCGAGTTGCAATCCATGTATCAAGAGCACCTCACCGATTACGAGACCGCCGTCATCGACTTGGAAGCCATTATCGGCGCTGATTTACCCAGCCAATTAGGGCGCCAAGAATCCGTCCATCCCATTGCCAAATGAATTCACAAACTCATTCTAACTTTGTGGTTGTCGTATCCATGCTGCTTTTCGCCGCGGTTCTCACGGGCTGCGGCAAGAAAGACGGCTCCGGCAGCGGCAATCCAGATGTCGACTACTACACATGTACGATGCACCCATCCGTGCACTCGCATGACCCAAAGGCAAAATGCCCCATCTGTTCCATGGACCTCGTGCCCGTGATGAAAAAGGGAGCGGCTGGGAATACGAAGACCGGCGCGAATACAATGGACGCCGTGACTACGGTGGAAGGCACTCTGGCAGCGCCCCAGACCAGTGAATTCATGGTGCCCGTCGAGCGGCAGCAACAGATCGGCGTTACTTACGCCCCCGTGGAGAAGCGGCCGTTGCACCGGGATCTTCGCACTGTGGGAATCGTGGCCCCAGATAAAACCCGGCACTGGGATTTTGTCGCCCGAGTGGAAGCCTATGTGCAAAAGCTCCATGTGACCTCACCCGGCGAATGGGTTGAAGTCAATCAACCTCTTCTCACCCTCTATAGTCCTGAAATCCTGACGGCGGAACACGAATTCCTGAACTTGCTTGATTCGCGTGATCGCGCCACCACTTCGGAAGCGAAAGCGAGCGCTGACAGGCTACTCGCGGCCACACGCTTCCGGCTGGAGCAGTGGAATCTTACCCCATCGCAGATAGGCGATCTTGCGAAGACCCGCAAAGCATCTGAATTCCTGACGCTGAACTCTCCATTCAAAGGCATCGTCGAAGACGTGCCCGTTGACCAGGGGCGCAGAGTAGTGCCTGGCGACCATCTCGTGGACGTAGCGGACCTTTCAGTCGTCTGGGTGTGGGCGGAATTCTATGAGGATGAACTGTCGATGCTGACCAAAGGCCAGAAAGTGAGTCTAACGGCAAACGCCTATCCCGGCCAAAGATTCGAGGGCCGGCTAAGTCTCATCAACCCGTTCATCGGAGAAGCAAAGCGGACCACAAAGGTGCGCATCGACATACCCAATGCGGAATTCAAGCTGCGCCCCGGCATGTACGTCAATGTGGAACTCGGCATGGACATGGGCGAATCCCTCACTATTCCCGTCAGCGCGGTAATGCCCACCGGCTTACAAGCTCTCGCTTTTGTCGACAAAGGAATGGGCAAACTGGAACCCAGGTTCGTGAGTTTGAGCGGCAAGTTTGGGGATGTCTACGCAGTCCAAAGCGGACTGAAGGAAGGCGAGAGGGTGGTGGCCAGTGCCAATTTTTTGATTGATGCCGAGTCCAAGGTCCAGGGCGCAGTTAAATCGTTCGAGGAGCCGCCGGTAACGGCTGCGCCCGTGACGAAGCCTGATGTTCTTCGCGGCGACGTGTTGAAGATGCCGAAAGCGGCCAAATAGTCAAAATCACGCCGCCATGGAAGCCAGCCCATCATCAACCGGAAGCGAAACTTTGATCGAGCGCATCATTGAGGCTAGTGCGCGCAACAAGTTTCTCATTTTCATCTTCACGCTGTTCGGGATTGCCGCCGGCATTTACGGCCTTCTCAAAACACCGCTCGATGCAATTCCCGATCTCAGCGACGTGCAGGTGATTGTTTATACCGATTGGGAAGGCCGTTCACCCGATCTTGTGGAAGATCAGATCACTTATCCCATTTCAACACGGTTTATCGCAGCTCCCAAGGTGAAGTTTGTTCGCGGTGAATCCATGTTTGGAAAGTCCTTCGTTTATGTGATTTTTGAGGACGGCACCGACATTTACTGGGCGCGCTCCCGCGTCATCGAATACCTCAGCTCCGTGCGCGGTTCCCTGCCGGACGGCGTCAATCCGGTCATAGGGCCGGACGCCACCGGCGTCGGATGGGTCTATGAATATGCGCTGGTGGACGAAACAGGGAAGAACAGTCTCGCGGATCTGCGATCGTTCCAGGACTGGCACCTCCGCTACGCGCTCGAATCGGTAAAAGGCGTCGCTGAAGTTGCGCCCGTAGGCGGTTTCGTGAAGCAGTACCAGATTGACCTCGATCCCAACCGGCTTGCCGCCTACAATATTCCGCTGGCCGATGTGGTAAGTGCCGTTAAGATGAGCAATGGCGATGTGGGAGGAAAAATCTTCGAGATCGCCACGACCGAATACTACGTTCGCGGGCGAGGCTACATCAAGAATGTCGCTGATATCGAAAACATTGTGCTCAAAGCCGGGAACGGCACACCCGTCTACGTAAAAAATGTTGGAACGGTGCATCTCGGAGCGGACATCCGCCGAGGCGTTGCCGAATTGGATGGCAAGGGCGAAGTCGTCGGCGGCATCGTGGTCATGCGTTATGGCGAGAACGCACTCAATGTCATAGAGGGCATCAAGAAGAAGCTGGAGGAAATCAAGGCGTCGCTCCCGGAAGGTGCCCGGATTGTCCCGACTTACGACCGCAGCGACTTAATCCTTCGCGCGATTGATACATTGCGCGAAAAGCTCATCGAGGAGAGCATCGTCGTCGGACTCGTCAGCATTGTCTTTCTTTGGCATGTGCGCTCGGCGCTGGTGGCCATAGTTACCCTGCCCATTGCTATCATCCTCTCCTTCCTGCCAATGCTCGGCCTGGGTTTGACTTCCAACATCATGTCCCTGGGCGGGATCGCCATTGCCATTGGTGCAATGGTGGATGCGGCTATCATCATGGTGGAGAACGCGCACAAGGCGCTGGAGCACTTCCGCGATGAACACGGACGGGACCCCACGCGCGCCGAGCACGTGCGCGTGATTGTAGAGGCAGCGAAGAGCGTTGGCAGGCCCCTGTTCTTCTCCTTGCTGGTGATCACCGTGAGCTTCGTGCCGGTCTTCTCTCTCACCGCTCAGGAAGGCCGACTATTCAAACCGCTGGCGTTTACCAAGACCTTTGCAATGTTCTTCGCGGCAGTCCTTGGCATTACCCTTGTGCCGGTGCTGATGCTGTTGCTGGTTCGCGGCAAGATCACGCCGGAGATGAAGAACCCGGTAAACAGGATCCTGATTTGGGCCTACGAGCCATTCGTGAATTTCGTGCTTCGATTCCGCTGGACCACCCTGATTGCCGCCGGTCTCATCCTAATTGCCACGTATTATCCCTATTCCAAGCTGGGAAAGGAATTCATGCCGCCGCTCAACGAAGGCAGCATTCTGTATATGCCGACGGCTGTTCCAGGAATGTCAATTAATGAGGCTGCGAGAATTCTTCAAATCCAGGACCGCATGTTGAGCAAGGTGCCGGAGGTCGAGCGAGTCTTTGGCAAAGCCGGGCAATCGGAAACGCCTACCGATCCCGCGCCGCTGGCGATGTTTGAAACCGTGGTGACGCTCAAACCGCCGAATCAGTGGCGGCCCGGAATGACATGGGAAAAGCTTCTCGCGGAGATGAACGCGAATATCAAGACGCCGGGCATGGCGAATATTTTCTGGATGCCCATTCAAACTCGCACGGAGATGCTGACCACAGGGTTTCGCACCATTCTGGGGGTGAAAGTCTTCGGTCCAGATCTCAAGCAGATTGAAAGAGTGGCCGTCGATATTGAAAGGGCGCTCACGGATTTTCCAAACACACGAAGCGTCTTCGCAGAGCGCACGACGGGTGGCTACTTTCTTGACTTTGACGTCAATCGGGAGGAGGCCGCCCGCT
>Ga0206826_1107_pt1 | contig 11667 bp, 7 predicted proteins | sample Alteio_BWOrgCont_80_FD_152636 | JGI IMG/M metagenome (GOLD analysis project Ga0206826, IMG submission 152636) | Enriched cells from forest soil in Barre Woods Harvard Forest LTER site, Petersham, Massachusetts, United States -... | ecosystem: Environmental > Terrestrial > Soil > Temperate forest > O... | reverse complement strand
GTTGCGCATAAGGAATCCCACCCCAAACATCATGCGTTCCCTCAGCGCCCTGCCCGTGGCCGTCCACCAGCAGCGTGTTGTGCTCCACCGTCTTCGGAGTCCCTGCATAACCCGAGTCGCCCGTCAGGTACGCACCCTTTGCATACAGGATGAAGCTGTTCACATCCGGATGAACATGCCCATCCTCCAAATGCCAGTCCGGATACTTCTTCACCAGCTCCGTCGTCTCATGCCCCTCAGGAGGCCCGCATTTGAAAGCCACTGCCGTCGCATTCGCGCTCCAGTCCGACCGCCAGAAGACCACATCCGCATCTTCAAACCTGTGCCATGCCGGCAGCTTCGCTATTGGTGCGCTCGCCAGCTTCTCATCGCGCCAGACGACGCTCCACCACTCTTCGGCATTGGCCTGGTGCAGCGTGTTCTTCATCCAGTCCGCTATGCCTTGGATTTCGGGATCGTGAAATTCCTTCGCCAAGTCATACAGCAGGTTGTAATTCGTCAGGTAGTGCCCACCCGGATGGCTGCGGTCATAATCCTCGCCCTGCTTTGCACGCGTGATCGGCCCGTCATACACGTCGCCAAAATCGAACGACTCGTCGCCGCCCGGCAACAGCGCGTGCGCTGCATACAGATGCATCTTGCGCATCCCGGGCCGGTCGAATAGGTCTTCGCCAGTCACATGCTTCTGCGCGTCGAGGTAATGAATCAGCCACGGCGTTGAGAATATCCAGTACTCATAGCCTTCGTAGTAGTAGCCGTCGTGCGAGTACGTCTCCAGCACGCGATCAAAAATCGCGCGCGAAACCTTTGCCCATTCCGCCGCCTCCGGCACCTCGCCGTACACCGCGTATGCCGCGATCCCCAAGCCAGCCATGGGGATAAACGTATGGTTCTGGCTGTACGAAATCGTCCGTCCCGGTTTGGTCTTCCACATCTCGTACATCAGGTGGCCCTGCTTGGCCAGCTTTTCCCGATACTTGTCGCGCTCCGCCGCCGTCAGGTCGTTGTAAAGCAGGTCGTATCCCATGCCCAGACCGTAGAGCAGATGTCCTGCTGCCAGGTCCGTGTTCGGCTTGTTGAAGCTGTAGCCCCACACGTCATAACTCACCGCCGCGTCCATGTATTTCTTCGCAGCGTCGAGATACTTCGGATCGCCCTCCATCTTGTACGCGAACGCCGCTTCCACGATTCCCATGGCAACTTCGTTCTGCGCACGGCGCAACTCCGCAGGGGGCGGGGGCGCTGGCACCTTCGTTGCGCGGATATCCGTCAGCACCTTCGCCCATTCGGCCTTGTCGACTCCGTGCACCTTTACCTTCAGCGCATCCAACTCCGCCGCCATGAAGTACACCCGCGGATGTACGCCCAACAGCTCCGGCTTCGGCTTGGCGATCACGCTGGCCTCTAGCCCAGCCAGCGGCGCCGGGCCTTTGGCATTCTTCTTGTCCTTCGGCCCCAGCGACTCCCCCGCACCCTGCGCCCACGCACCCGTCGCACCAACCACTGCCATCAAAATAGCTGCGCCTACCAAGCCATTGCGTCGCATTTCCAGCCCCCTGCCTAATGTGTTATCGTTAGCACCCGATGACACTATCACACCCAACCCATGCTGGAAAAGTTCGCATTCCCGGCCTGCGTTGGTACATCATCGCCCTGATCTGCATCATCACCTGCATCAATTACATTGATCGCTCTTCGGTCGGCCTTCTTGTCACTGACTTCGGTCCAAAGCTCGGCATCACGCGCCAGCTTTACGGCAACGTCGCCACCATCCTGCTCTTTGCGTACACGCTTTCGCAAGCCGTCTCCGGCCGCCTTTACGACCGCTTCGGCGCACGCATCGGATTCACCTTCTCCGTCTTTGTCTGGTGCTTTGCCGCGATGGCCCACGGTTTCATCGCCGGTTACGCGTCCTTCGCCATCTGCTCTTTCTTTCTCGGACTCGGCGAGGCTGGCAACTGGCCGGGCGCAGCCAAAGTCATAGCCGAGTGGTTCCCACAGCGCGAGCGCGCCACCGGCATGGCCATCTTCAACTGTGGGGCATCCATGGGCGGCGTACTCGCCCCTCTGCTCGTTGCGCGCTGGCTCGACCCACTCCTTGGCTGGCGCAAGACTTTTATTGTCATTGGATGTCTCGGCTTCTTCTGGCTCGCCGCCTGGCTGCTCGTCTACCACCCGGTCAACAAACACTCGCGCCTTACAGACGAAGAGCGCGAACTCATCGAGCTTGGCCATACTGCCTCAACTTGGTCCCCTGCCCCGCCCCTCCTGCAACTTCTCAGCTACCGCCAGACCTGGGCCATCCTCATCGCGCGCTTCCTCGTCGACCCCGTCTGGTGGCTCTACATGCTCTGGCTTCCCACCTATCTCAAAGACGCCCGCCATCTCGATATCAAGGCCATCGGCGCTGCTGCATGGGCACCATATCTCGCCGCTGCCGCCGGCGCACTCTTCGGCGGATGGCTCGCTGGACGTCTCATCCGCGCAAAATTTTCTGTCAACACTGCACGATGGATTGTTATCGGCATCGCCGCCTGCATGATGCCCTTCGGCATCTTCGCCGCGCACGCCGCCACCACCGCGCACGCGCTTGAGTGCATTGCCGTCGTCCTCTTCGGCTTTCAGATGTGGATATCCAACGTGCAGACGCTGCCGTCGGATTTCTTCCCGACCAACGCTGTCGGCACTGTCGCCGGCATGGGAGGCATGGCTGCCGGCATCGCCTCCGGCATCTTCATCCTCTTTACTGCTTCAATGGTGGCGCACTTCGGCTACAACTTCGTCCTCACCCTCGCCGGCTCTGTTGCACCCATCGCAGCAATTCTGCTCTTCCTCATCGCCGGCCCCATCCACCGCATCGAACTAGCAACTAATAACTAACAACCAGGAGTTTTCCATGTCCACCGACCCCACCCACGATCTCCACTCAACCGTCGCCATAGTCTTCGGCGGAGGCCGCGACATCGGCGCTGCCATCTCGCTCGCGCTTGCCCGCCGAGGCGCGCAGGTCGCACTCACTTACAACAGCTCCAACCCCGCCGAAACCATAGAAGCGATCACCGCCCTCGGCCGCGCGCCCTTCGCGCAGCAAGTCGACGCGCTCGATACCGCCGCTGTCCGCGCCTTTGCCATCGCCGCGCGCAAGCACTTTGATAATCCCATCAACATCCTCGTCAACGTCGTCGGCGGACTCGTCGCTCGCAAAAAAATGGATGAGATGGATGACGCCTTCTGGGACCACGTCTTCGCTCTCAACGTGAAGTCCATTTTCGCCATGACCCAGGCCGCGCTTCCGCTCATGGCCGATGCCTCCGCCATCGTCAACGTCAGCTCACAAGCCGGTCGCGACGGCGGTGGACCCGGCGGCATCGCCTACGGCGCCAGCAAAGGCGCTCTGATGTCCATGACACGTGGCCTCGCCAAGGAACTCTCGCCGCGCCGCATCCGCGTCAACGCTGTCTGCCCCGGCATGATCGCCACCAAGTTCCACGACGATTTCACCAAGCCCGAAGTCCGCCAGCGCGTCGCCGGCATGACCCCACTCGGCCGCGAAGGCCATGCCTCGGAAGTCGCAGACCTCGTCAGCTACCTCGCCGGCCCACATTCCAGCTTCGTCAACGGCACATGCATCGACATCAACGGCGGGATCCTCTTCAGTTAGCCATAGGCAGCGAACAACGTCGTCTTGCCTACTGCTCGCTGTTTCTCCCCGTCGATTCCCTCACCACCAGCTCGCACTCCATCGTGCGCGTCTCACCCGCCGCCGTCGACTTACCTTCAATCTTGTCCAACAAAATCCGCGCCGCCATCTTCCCTTGTTCACGGATCGGCTGCGCCACGGTCGTCAACGCGGGAGTCCAGAAAGCCGCCAGCGGAATATTGTCGAACCCTGCCACTGAAAGATCCTCGGGCACCTTCATCCCCAGCGTATGCGCAGCGCGCAGCACGCCAATCGCCGCGGAATCATTGCGTGCCAGCACTGCCGTCGGCGGCGCATCCAGCTTGGCCAGCCGCATCATGCCATCGTAGCCGTCGTCCTGCGTAGCAAACGCAGGAGCATGTGCCGGCCCCACCGTATATTCCATCCCCACCGTCAGCACGGCCTTCTCCAGCGCCGCGCGATATCCCTGGTAGCGCCGAAGTGCCGGAGCATCCTCCGCAGCGATGCCTACAAACCCGATCAGCCGATGACCTAGATCGATCAGATGCGTCGTCACGTCGAACCCGCCCTTCCAGTGGTCGGCGGTCACGCAATCCACCTGCATGCCCTTTACCTCGCGCCCCACTGTCACCATCGGTATCCCTTGCTCTGCGAGCTCGCGCAACAAGCAATCGCCAGCATCCGTCCGCAGTGTTGCCACCAGCAAACCATCCACGCGGTGGTCCACAAAAGATTGCAGCCCTTCGCGCTCGTGGTCCACACCGCGTCCCGCCAGCGCGATGAACGGCGTATATCCCTCCGGCTCCAGCACGTCCTTCATGCCTTCCACCAGCTCTGCTGAAAACGGGTTTGCAATATCCGGCAGCATGATGCCCACTGCCTTCATCCGCTGCCCCTTCAGCGACCGCGCCAGCATGTTGGGCCGGTAATTTAGCTTGCGTGCTGCTTCCAGCACACGCTTGCGCACCTCCTGGCTCACATAGCCAGATCCATTGATTGCGCGCGATGCCGTCATCGCCACCACGCCTGCCTCACGCGCTACATCCGCCAGCGTCGCCGGCTTCTTGCGCACCGGCGCACCCCCGCCCGCGTTCACATCGAGAGCTTCTGGCTGTTTTGTCTTTGCCATCGCCCCAATGCTAACGCAAACACAGCATCTTTCTACCCATTATTCTCTACAACTTACACACTATTCTTCGTTCATTACCAGCGCCACCGCGCTTCTCAACCTCGCTGAATTACCCTCATATGCTGGCCGCACCGGAGGCCGCGACAGAGCGCTTCGCTGGATCTCTTCTTCCACCACCGGCCCGGCCAGGTGCCACACCGTCGTGATCTCACCCACCACCACAATCTCAGCCGGCGCCAGTGCCGAGGCAATCATTCGCATCCCGCGCCCGATGTACATCGACATCTTGTGCAGCGCCTTCAACGCCCCCGGGTCACCCGCCTGCGCCAGCCGCAGCAGCGCCTCAAACGTAGGAACGCCGCGGTTCGGCGCGCTCTCTCTGTAATAGCGCAGTCCCGCGCGGTTCGATGCCATCATCTCCCAGCAGCCGCGCTGCCCGCACGCGCACTCCGGCCCATCCGCGTCCAGTTGCACATGCCCAAACTCGCCGGCCATGCCGCCGTCTCCGCGCAGCAGCTGCCCATTGGCAAAGATGCCGGTGCCAATCCCCTCATCCACAATCACCGCCACGAGATCGTGCAGGCCGTCGCTGTCGCCGAACCACACCTCGCTCAGGGCGCATGCATTGGCGTCGTTGTCCATCTCCACGCGCAACCCTGTCGCCTTTTCAATCTGTGTCTTGATGCTCAATGAAGGCCAGCGCAGGTTCGGCGCGAACACCAGCTTCTCGTGCCCGGGGTCCGCTCGGCCCGGCAGACAGATGCCGATTCCGTCGAAGGACTTGTCCTTGTTCGCCGCCATCAAATTCTTGATCGCGCCGATGAGCGCCTTCAGCGCCTTGTCTGGATCTTCCGGCAGCACCACGAGGTTTCGTGACACGACCCTGCCGCCCAGATCCACTACCGCCACAGCCGTCTGGCTGGGATGAATATCCAGCGCAATCACAGCGCGCTCGTTATTCAGCTCCAGGAACGTAGGCCGCCGCCCGCGCGGCAGCTTGCCTGTCTGCCCTTCCAGCACCCACTTGTCCTGGATCAATTCTTCAGCAATCAGCGACACCGTCGACCGCTGCAAGCCCGAAGCACGCGCCAGGTCCGCCCGCGAAATCGGCTGCCGCATCCGGATCAGGTTGAAGATCAGGTTGCGGTTAATCTGCCGAGGCGTCTTGTTGGAAGCAATCTGCTTCCGCGTAAATGCAAACCGTTTCACGCCCAAAGGATACAGCAGCGGAACGAACGTGTGCTTCTCTCCACCCCACCCAAAAGACTGTCATCCTGAGCGAAGCCTCGCGCATTTTGCGAGGCATAGTCGAAGGACCCCGAGAATGTACACCTCACCTCTGCGGCCCGAACCATTCTCACCCGAATCCACGACACCCTCACCACGATTCAGCTATGATTCCTCCCAACCGCGAACTAACTCACTCATGCCCACACGCCGTCACTTCCTCAAGTCCGCCGCCGCTACCGCTGCCCTCGCACATCCGCTTTCGGCTTCCATCGTCCGCCCGTTCTTCCAGGTAATCACTGACCCAACTTTCGTCAAAACCCTCGACACCTGGGACCATTACCGCGATTCCCTCGCCGGCCCCTGGGAGGCCTGGCACGGTGATGAGATCGCAGCCTGGGAGCACGTCACGCTCCCCCACTGCTTCAACCACTACGACGCCTGCGATCCGGACACGCCTTACTACCGCGGCCAAGGCTGGTACCGCACCTCCATCCCAGTAACGTTTCCCGTCAACAATGGCCGCATTCTTCTCCACTTCGAAGGCGCAGGCCAGACCACCACCGTCTGGATCAACTCGCAGCTCATCGGCACCCACATCGGCGGTTACGACGAATTTGTCTTCGACATCACCGACGCACTCAAGTCTCCACCCATTGCCGGCTCCATCAAGCAGAAGCCCGGCGCCGCCGCCTTGACAGTCCTCACAGACAACTCCCGCGACCTTGAGCGCTCCCCCTCCGACCTCAGCGACTTCTCGCTCTATGGCGGTCTCTACCGTAAAGTCCACCTCGTCTACACGCCTGCCATCTCCATCGAACAAGTCCACATCACGCCAACTGTCCCACTTAATGGCCCAGCAAAGATCAATGTCAAAGTCACGCTCTACAACCCGGCGAAAATTACCGGCAAAGGTAAGTTCAGCGTCACTGTTCTCGATCCTGCGCATCAGGGCAAAGGCTTCGGAACTCATTCAGACGTTGAGTTCGATCTGAGCGCAGATTCTGTTTCGGCAGATTTCACCATCGACGATCCTGTTCTCTGGTCACCCGATAAACCGTTCCTCTACCCTGCAATCATCTACATCAAAACGGACAGTCCGATAGCCATCACGGACATGAATGTCCGCTTCGGCCTCAAGCACACCGAGTGGGTTCCGCACGGTCCATTCAAGCTCAACGGCGAGCGCCTGCTGCTCAACGGCACACAGCGTCACATGGACCACGCTGGCTATGCCGCCGCGCAACCCGAAGACCTCCTCCGCGAAGAGTTCCGCCTGATGAAGACCATGGGCGTCAACCTCGTCCGCCTCGCGCACTACCAGCAAACAAAATTCGTGCTCGACCTCTGCGACGAGCTCGGCATCCTTGTCTGGGAAGAATCCACCTGGTGCCGCGAAGGCATCGGCGACGCAAAATGGCAGGAGCAAACGAAGACGGCCTTCACCAACCTCATCAACCAGCATTACAACCATCCGAGCATCCTCATCTGGGGCCTCGGCAATGAAGACGACTGGCCCAACGAATACCCTTCCGTCGACAAAGCTGCCATTCGCAAATTCATGCAGGAGATGCACGACCTCGCGCACTCGCTCGACCCCACGCGCGTCACCGGCTTCCGACGCTGCGATTTCGCCGCCGATATTCCTGACGTCTACTCGCCCAGCATTTGGGCTGGTTGGTACAGCGGCCTCTATACCGAGTACGAAAAGTCCCTCACCACCTGGCGCGAAAAAGTCCCACACCTCATCCACATCGAGTGGGGCGCCGACAGCCACGCGCGCCGCCACGCCGAAGACCCCTACGCGCACATCCCACACATCGCCACCGACCAGGGCACCGCGGAAACCGGCCTCGCCTACCGCGACGCCGGCGGCCCGCCGCGCATCTCCCGCGATGGCGACTGGTCCGAGACGTACGCCTGCGATCTCTTCGACTGGCATCTCAAAACGCAGGAAAAACTCGACTGGTTCACCGGCTCCGCGCAGTGGATCTTCAAAGACTTCACCACTCCCCTCCGCGCGGAAAATCCTGTCCCTCGCATCAACCAGAAAGGCGTCCTCGAGCGCGACCTCTCGCTGAAGGAAAGCTACTTCGTCTTCCAGTCGTATTGGACCAGCGCAAACTCCGCGCCGATGGTCCACATCTACGGACACACCTGGCCCGTGCGTTGGGGAGCGCCCAATGAGAAGCGCATGGTCCGCGTGTACTCCAACTGCCCCTCCGTTGAGCTCTATCTCAACGGAATTTCTCTCGGCACCAAGACCCGCAATTCACAGGACTTCCCTTGCGCGGGCCTTCGCTGGGAAACCGCCTTCGTTCACGGCAAAAACCATCTTCGCGTCGTCGCCAACTCCGTCTCCAACCGCGCCATCACCGACGAGCTCCACTTCGAGTATCAAACTGCTGCGTGGTCCAAGCCCACGCAGCTCAAACTTGCCCAGCTCTCACTCACTGCCACCACCGACACCGTAGAAGCCACGCTGCACGATGCCTCCGGCAATCTCTGCCTCGATTCACGCATCCCCGTCCGCTTCTCTCTCGCCGGCCCCGGCATCTTGCATGACAATCTCGGTACCAGCTCCGGCTCGCGTCTGGTTCAGCTCTACAACGGTCGCGCGCAAATCACTTACACCCACGCCAACGGTCCCAACACCATCGCCGTCACCGCCGAAGGCATCACAACTGCCTCCCTGACCTTGTCTTAAACTTCGCGAACTTTGCGTCTCAACTTTGCGAACTTTGCGTCAACGCTCTTGCCTTTGCTTTTGTTCTTGCCTTTCTTGTTGTCATCCCCGAAGGGGATCTGCTTCATCGAACCACCGAGGACCTCCATGCTTACCCGCCGCCGCTTCACCCAACTCACCGCCGCCGCCGCAGTCGCCAGCACAATCAGGTACCCCGAGGCTTTAGCCTCGGGTTTCATAGGCCATAAGAATATGGAAGGGGTTTTAACCCCGGAGGCAGGCCAACCTCTCATCACAGCCGCCGAGATCGCCAAACTCGACAGTCACCGCATCTTCACAGCCGCCAACAACGCGCTCACCCAAAAACCCATCACCATCACGGCCTATCACTCCGACCGCACCAAGGCTGGCCCTCACGACTACTTCTCCCAGTCCGACTACTGGTGGCCCAACCCCGACACCAAGGACGGCCTTCCCTACATCCGCAAGGACGGCCTCTCCAACCCCGACAACTTTAACGACCATCGCCTCGCGCTCATTCGTCTCTCGCTGCTCGTCCCGCAACTCACCGCCGCCTGGCTCATCACTCATAACAAGAAGTACGCCGAGCACGCCGCCGAGCATCTTCGCGCCTGGTTCATCACCCCCGCCACGCGCATGAATCCCAACCTCGAATACGCGCAGGCCGTGCTCGGCGTCTCTACCGGCCGCGGCACCGGAATTATTGACACGCTGCACCTCGTCGAAGTCGCCCGCGCCGTCCGCCATCTCGAAAAATCTCCCGCGCTCTCCGCTGCGGACACCGCAACCATCAAGCAGTGGTTCTCCGACTACACCAACTGGATGATCGACAGCAAAAATGGCAAGGAGGAAGAGATTGCCAAGAACAACCACGGCACCTGCTGGGTCGCGCAGGTAGCCTCATTCGCCGCGCTCACCGGCAACGCCGATGCCATGGCCCTCTGCCGCAAGCGCTATCGCGAAAATCTTCTTCCTGACCAACTCGCACCGGATGGCTCGTTCCCGCTCGAGCTCGCGCGCACCAAGCCCTACAGCTATTCACTCTTCGACCTCGACATTCTCTCGGTCGTCTGCCACATCGCTTCAACAAGTTCAGATGACCTCTGGCACTTCCACGCTCCCAACAGAGATAAGTACGATACCTACCAGAAGGCCGTCGATTTCTATTACGCCTTTATCTCCGACAAATCCAAGTGGCCATTCGCTAAAGATGTCGAATACTTCGACGATCTCCCCAACCGCCAGCCCAGTCTGCTCTTCGCGGGCATCGCGTACAACCAGCCGAAGTACATCGCGCTCTGGAAGAAGCTCTCCCCCGACCCCAAGACCGCCGAAATCATCCGCAACTTCCCCATCCGCCAACCACTACTCTGGATTACCCACGTCTAACCCCCAATCATTGAACTGTCATCAATAAAAGGACTGTCATCCTGAGCGAAGCTCTCGCAGCTTCACCACGAGAGCGTGGTCGAAGGACCCCGATGCTCCCCATGTCACCCATACCCCTCGACCCATTCAACCCCAAAACACTGCAACTTCCGCGTCAAAAACATCGCGCACATTGCGCTGAAACATCGCGTACATTGCGTTAAGGCCTTTCGCCGACACACTACATGCCGCCCACCCCAATCGCCGCGCTCCGCGACCGCTACCTCCAGCGCCAGACCACACCGACGGCGGAGCTCGATGAAGCCTTTGCCCGCTCCAACGCCAATGCCTCGGAAAACACCTACCTCTCGCAGAACAAGTTCTGGTCGCTGAACCAGGCTTCGCGCCTCAAACCTGATGACGTGGAAACCCAACTCCTCTTCGGCATCCCTGTTTCGCTCAAAGACTGTTTCGATCTATCCGGCAGCCGCACCTCTTCCGGCTCGCGCTTCTATCAATCGCAGCCTTCCGCGAAAGAAGACTCCACCGTTGCCGCGCGCGTGCGCCAGGCCGGCGCCATCATCACTGGCAAAACGCATCTGCACCAACTCGCCTATGGCATCACCGGCGAAAACCCCGACTTCGGCGATTGCCTCCAACCCGTCAACTCCGCTCTCCTCACCGGAGGCTCCAGCTCCGGCGCCGCCGCCAGCGTGCAAGAGGGATCCGCGCTCGCGGCCATCGGCACGGACACGGGCGGCTCCATCCGCATTCCCGCCGCGCTCTGCGGTCTTGCCGGCTATCGCTCCTCGCACACACTCAATACGCCACAGTTCTGGCGCGGCGGCCATCACCTCGCGCCCGCAATGGACACAGTCGGCTGGATCTACCGCGACCTCCGCGATGGCCCACTCCTCGCACAAGCTCTCTTCCACCTCGACCCAGTCGATCCGCCACAATCGCTCACTGGCCTGCGCATCGGCACACCGAACGACGCTTTCCTCGGCGCGCTCCCTCCCGCCATTGCGAATGCTCTCGCCGCCACGCTCGCGCGCCTCACCGCTGCAAAAGCCGTCTGCTCCACGTTTGACGCCGTCATGTGGAACAATGCGCTCGATATCTACAGCCCCATCGTCGCGGTACAGGCTGCAAAACTTCACCGCGGCAACTTCCATCACTTCGATCCCGTCATCGCAGCACGGCTCGAAGCCGGTGCCGCCACCGATCTGCAGCAGGCCTCCGACCTCTTTGCCAACATGGAAACCTTCCGCGCCCGCACCGCCGCGCTTTTCAACCGCTTCGACTACCTGCTCTACCCCTGCGCTCCCATCACCGAGCTTCGCGCCGGAGACGACCACACCGCCGCCCGCACCGCCATCCTCCGCTACACCACACCCATTTCACTCGCCGGTTTGCCCGCCGTCACGCTGCCCTTCCCCGGCGGCGCAGGCCTGCAACTCATCGGCCCGCTGAACTCCGACGCCAAGCTCCTGGCCACCAGCACCACCTTCGCCGATCTCGCGACTTAGCCTTTGCGAAACTTGTCTTAAAACTTTGCGCACTTTGCGTTCAAAG